>Ga0315278_10001752_pt1 | contig 19170 bp, 5 predicted proteins | sample YL17G06_0_MG_FD_203880 | JGI IMG/M metagenome (GOLD analysis project Ga0315278, IMG submission 203880) | Sediment microbial communities from Yellowstone Lake, YNP, Wyoming, USA - YL17G06_0 | ecosystem: Environmental > Aquatic > Freshwater > Lake > Sediment | place: USA: Wyoming | collected... | reverse complement strand
GCGAGGACATAGGATCCTGCTCCGGGTGTATAGTACTTGCTTCGTATGTAGTTATTGCAAACGTATTTCTATTAGGAAGATACGTCATACTTCGGATAAAAAACCACTGGGTGGTGTTATTAAACCAGCCCCCATTAGCCACCCAATTCTGGTTACTAGACGCTTTCCGGGTATACCCTTGCGTAGTTGTGAGCTGAGGAATAGCTATATCTGCCGTCCCTTGTTTGTATAACTGCACTGTAAAAATATCACTGACGTCTGGTGTAAATTTTAAAGCATAGTATCTAGGAACGCTGGCCGTTGGAATATCATTGCTAGCGAAGTCTGTAAGTACCGTATTATTCCAAAGAAGGTAGACTAAATTGTCTGCACTATGATATCCCATAGCTCTGGGTGGATGCGAGGCATTAGAAAAAGAAAGACCACTTATAGCCGAAACAACTTTAGTATCTACCTCTGTGATACTTAAGTCACTGTGAAGTTTAAAAATATAGATTGACTGTGTAGCAGAGAGGTTACTGGCAGGTCCCGTTGCGACAGATAGAAAATAAAAGTAAACTCCGTCAAAAACCATATGTTTTGAAGCCGCTATCTTATTAATCGTGCTGGCAATCACAGTTATCTGGTCTTTCCGGAAAACAAGTCTCTTAAAGTTACCGGAATAATCTATTACTATACCGTGATATGCCACCGAGCCGGCAAAGAAAGATGGGTCACTACAGACAATATAAACTTCTTTACGAGCATAGTCTATAACCATTCCTATGGGATCAAAACGCTGAGGAAACGTAGTAGGGTTCAAACTATTAGAATAGGTATATCCTATCCCTTGTACCTGAAAAGATCTAGCCCGATTGTGATTAGCGGGAGCATCAAAAACATTTATTACTGGACTAACCGTATAAGGGGCCGTACCGCTACAAATAGATGCCAATACCCAGAGCTCTTGAGTGTCTTGGTTGTAAACAGAAACTGTCGGCACCTGAAACTGGTCGTTAGTACTAATAGTTCCCCATATGCTATTAACATCGTATGGCCCAATAAAAGGCAGAGTATCGTTATACTTAAAACGTTCCCCCGTAAATACTCCGTTAATAGTTGTCAAACTAGAAGAATGGGGAGGTGTATTACTAGCACGACCGTTAATCGTACTAAAGGCAGAAGAAGTATCCGTGTCTACACTCGTATTGGCAGGCTCATTCGCGGTAAATACGGCAGCAGACAATTCCACTGCGTCTCCCAAATCGAAAACAGGAGCTGTGTATCTGCCCGAAGACGAAAACTTAAGGGGTAAATAGTCATAGCCAATAAGATAGTTTACATTTGTCCCCGTCCAAGCTCCTGTCCCTGCTATAACCGGAAGATTACCGATAACGGAGGGAACCGTCACCGCGGTTAACCGATACCCGGCACCCGTCTTAGGGGTAGTTCCTACGGGACAATTTGCTGAGTCGGAGGGTCCTGGGGAGCTACGGAAAAACACACCGATAGCGTCACCAGAAGTGGCCGGCCAAAAAACGTCTACTTCCGTATAAGAATTCGCTTGAGTCGCACTTATAATAGAACTGAAACTAAGGTTTTTCTTTATAGTAACCGTACCCGAAGCAGGAAAACTGGAGGTCATAGATAAAAGAAGAATCTGGGTCTCAACTGCAGCGCTACCTATTTCCGGGGAACCGGACATTTTAAATTTAGTTATTACACATGGGGCGAGTATTCTATTATCGTAATTTAAATAAATAATAGGAGCTAAAAACGAGGTAGATGCAACCCAGTTCTCTTCCTTATAGGCGATAATCTGATCCTCATTAGCTTTCACAGGCACGCTATCCAGCGCGATACGACCACCATCAAAGTTTCCTATATCTACAGTACTTAGTTGAACCAGGTGTCCAACAGCAATGCCGCTAGTAGCTACAAAAGGAACTATCTTGATATCAGAAATTACCCCAGACCAAGTAGTAATCGTGGATACCGGATAAGTATACTCTAGAAGCTGTCCGTTATACGCTCGCGTATTGGTGGGAAGAATGGATTTATCCGCTGAATAAGTGGTTGCCCCGTTGTTCTTCCAGAAAAGAGTAGGTGGAGTATAACTACCGCTGATAGTGGGTACTTTCAAAGAAACCTTAACTAGTTCGCAGTCTGGAGCAATAACTCGAAGCCCGGATGCAGTGGTTTCAAAAGTACAAGTTCCAGAACGGGTAACTCCTTGTAAAAACCCCCCGGTAACGGCGACACTCGTAAGTCCAGAGGTAGCCCACCTATTAAATACCCCATCTTCAGAAAAGTTTACTGAATAAGAAATACCCGGAACTTTACGCGTATTGGTATATAATCCATTATCCCAGTCAGTATTAAGAGGTTGCGTAGACTGCGCAGTATTTCTTCCTACCCAAGGACCGACTTCTGCTGCGGATATCTCCAGTTCATCATCAGAAGAGTTAAAGGTTCTGTCTATAAAAACTCTGGCGTCCACAGCCTGAGTTGTGGACCTATTGAAAATGGGAACAACCGTAACAGTACGCGAAACCTCCCCAAGCGGGGAATCATTTAGAGAAACCTGTGTTACCGAACCATCCGTTCCAAAGTCTACCTTAGTATCGTCACTAACTGCTACAAACTCTCTTATTAAAGTACCAGAAGTAGCAGTATGCTCAAGTCTTATATATCTTGGCGCTCCAGACGCAACGGGCACGGGCATCTGCCCTAAGAAATATGCTCCAACATTAGAGAGCGCGATGGGGGTGTAGGTAGAGTTATCTTGACTCAATTTAATAGAGAAACTTGCTGTAGAAGCTTCGGAAGTATAATATTCAAATCTCTTTATCGCCCATCTAGCCCCCAGATCAAAATCTAAGACCATCTTCTTACCAGACGCGAGAGTAAGAGCGGGGGTTACGGTGTCCCCGTCCACCAATAGATTAATTTCATTTACACCGATTGTTTGGGTTCCAGAAATAGTTCCAGACAGCGTTAGGGTGTTAGAAATGTAACCTTCTTTAAATAAATTTCTTTCTACCATTATCTTCCTTTAACACTGTGGATCTGGTACTTTCCATCGCACTAGCAAAGAAGCGTCCCTATTCTCACGCCCAGTTAATCCCTTGGGTATGTTAGTTCTAACGTAAATAGTAACAGGGGCCCCAGAAACAACGTTATTTACTACCAACGGAAGGTTTGAAGACCCTACATCGTAGAAGTTAACGTCATCTAAAGATATTTGAAGCATTTCAGAGGGATTCACCAGCTGAATTTTATCTACATCTGGGCTCTCTCTATCTCTAAAATCAGTCTTAGCATAGTTATAAATCTTTAAATTTTCCAATAAAGCCCAACAGGATTGCGTGGTAGTTAGCGGCATTGTAGGGACGGCTGTGTAGGCGGCGGCTGTTTCGTTAGGTGGCGGGGCTGCAGCAAACTGCCCAGCCTCACCACCTATTAATACCGTACTCCCACTCTCTCTTGAACCTACCCATGTCTCGTAAGTCTCATAAACCAAACTACCATTGATATACATCGCTAGAGTTACCCCCCGACCGTCTATACCCCCGTTTACATCCCACGCGAGTGCGAAGTGAAAAGTCTCATAACGATTAAAAAAGTAAATACCAGGAACACTTACGAACTGACGGGATAAAACTCCATCGTTTATTATACAAACAAATCTATCGGATAAACGAAAGATAAGACTTAGAAATCTATTATCGGGAAAAATTACTCTAAATAAGCAAGGCACAACCGCGCGGGAGCCCAGTAGCTGCCCGGCACTATCCCAGTCTGGGGACAGCCAAAACTCTACTGTTCCCGTTACCAAGTCTAAGCCCTCTGTATAAATAGTGAATACTTCATCGTTATTTAAATACAAAGACGGAGCAAATTTACAGATATCTGAAAATTTATTTCTCACAAATCTTAAATCATCTACTACCATCTCTAACGTAGATGCGCCACCGGTTCCTCTAAACTCTAGTTCTATAAATCTAATACCTGGACACTCTATAAGATTAGGAGGTGTGGTGGCCCACGGCCCAGTAGCGTATCTAAGATAATCTCCGGTTATAAAGTCTACTTTACTTTCACCAGTTGCCGGGTCGTAACGTTCTCCGAATTGGAAAGGAGTAACAGACTTATCTGCCGCCGTAGAAAATTGAAGTTGAAGGTTATTCCAACCAGAATGCAAAGATACGTCTTTCAAGTCCCACCTATAAAAGATGTCTGGACTATTACCAATCTTAATACTACCAAAAGTAGTATCTAAAAGCGCTACGTCATTTATATTTATCCAGAGACTAAATAAATCCCGTTCAGAAAAATCCGGATCATTTCCCCCGTCAAAACCAAATAGAGAAACTTGGGCATTAACTTGTGAACCGGAGGCATACGAAATTTTAGTACTAGTCGTATTTGTACCGCCAGGTCGTCTATCCAACACACCTGTAATCGTTACAAGGGGATCAACCTGAACTAGAGTTTCTATAAGACTAATTTCACTTAACTGTATAGAATTAGCATCCGTATTCTGACCCTGAACACTGTTTATTTTGAAGGTAAAAGAATCAGAGGTTGTGGTAGAAAGTGTACCACTAAAGGAAGTGCCTGAGTAGGAAACTTGGTGCAGTAGTTCTCTATCCGATCCGCCGACATTAGCGAACAACTGAAAATCTTCTGGAGCATTAATACTCAGTCCTCCGCTTTGTTGTCCTATACTAGGATCCAACTCCCACATAAAGCTAGAAATAGTTTTAGGGGTGGGTAGTGTAATATAAACTACATCAGAAAAGGAAGGTGACTGCCAATAAGTATCTATCCTTTCGTCGTTAAGGTTAGAAATGGGATGATCCGGAGTAGAACCAGAAGAAGTTATAGTTGCAAATAAAGCCTGATTTACTGAAAGTTGCCCTTGAAGTAGAGAAGCCTCAGAAACCTGTTCATAAACAACTACTTTACCAACCCGAGTCTGAGGACCACGATAACTTAGATTAGAATAAGCCCCGATCGCTCCTACAGAAAGGTTGTTAGCTGCATCGGAATCATACACACTCGCAGAAATATAAAGTCTGATACCCGCTGTAATTACAGGGGCCATAAGTATGTAAGTAAAACCTAAACCCCCTTGCCAAGTATCTGCTCCCGTAAAATCTGCCCCGGGCACATCTTGCCAACTACCCTCAGCGGTGGGATCAGAAGAGGTGGTTATAAGAGACTGAATTTTGAAAGAGGAGGGGTAATATAAAGAATTATAACCTAAAATAAGCACAGCCGCAACCTGTTTCGTGACAACCCCACCCCGGTAAGGGTCTCTAAACACTCTCCAAATACTGTGTGGAAACGCCAAAGCAGCGGATTCTTGCCCCGTACTAGAGTCTCTTGTTCCCGCTCCCCAAAAGACAGGGGCACTCAACGTAAACTGCCCGGAAAAAGCATTAACAACTGCCCCAATATTAGAATTATTCGCCCCAAAATCCGTACCTTCGACGTACGGGGACGTCCTTCCTAGAGTAGAAACTAATGTTGAAATATCCTGTAGACCGGTCTTAGAAGATATGAACCAAGTAGGCTTAGCCGTGGGTACCGGAAGCTCTCTAGGCTTAAATCTCGCCCCGCTAAGAAGTTGACCAGGAGTTCTATAGTTATAGGACTTAGGAGGGTTACCGGTAAAGGAAATATGTAAATTTGAAGCTCCTCGAAGGGCTACCCACCGCACTGCCGTGAGTGGAACCCCAGCACCGAAAGAAGAAAAACGTACCTGTTCTGGCCGCACAGTAGCAGAGTATGCTTGGGCCGCATATGCATAGCCTGTTTCTGTATATGCCACCCAGTACGCTTTATCTCCAGTAGACCCCCAAATAGACCCAGAATCTAGGGCATGGTTATTACCTGGGTTAACAACGTCATTATTAATTAGTTCAAGGTTTCCGATATCTATAGCTATAATGGGGTAATCGGAATAGTAAATATAGGTAGAACTATCAGTATCTGTTAAAGCTTTACCTAAATTAACCCAGGAAGAGTTATACCCCTCTACAGGAAATTCAGATACAGTTATATCTGGGTATATTCTCGCACTTAGCAAGGAAGACTGCGGCAACTTAGAAACCGTGCCACTGGCTGTATTAAATACCCCGTATTCATACTCTACTTGAGCAGGAGACGAGAAGCGTATCCACCGCGTATTTATCGCCGTAGTGTTTCCCCAAGATACTGCATTGGGATCCGAAGTATTCGTAAGACTGTACGCAACCGAGGTAGCATTCCATTGGCTCTGATTGATTGTTTCCGCTATAAGTTCAAACACCTTACTATTAGTATCTATAGCGTAGTGTCTGCCTAAGTCTACAGCGGAGTATACAGTGGTAACCCCAATTTGATTATATTCTCTTTCATCAGTTAGGGGTAAAGAAGTTATTCCAATTTTTTCCAAGGGAGAAAACATAGAGACATATAAACCTTCAATAGAAACAAAATCCCCGCCACCAAAAGGAGAATCGGCACAACCCGTGGCCGCCTGCATCGTAGTACTATTTCCCGCATAACCAATATTTAACTCGTAAGTATCGCAATTAAGAGTAAATACAAGTTTCATTCCTGTGGTTATAACAGGGGTATCCAACAAAAATGTTACTATTGACAGTTCCCTAATAGATGACCCTGTAAAATAACTAGGACCTGCATTATAATTTAGAGAACTATATACTTTCACAACTTGGTAGTGACTGGGGTTATTAAGATCAGGAGTAGTTCCTAGGTCTACTGCGCGTATTAAAGTCTCTACTTGAAATTTCTTTGGATAAGACTGAACAAACGTACCGCCCATACATGCTATTCTAAATCCAGCAATAGTTTTCTCTCCCGGCCACCCCACGCCAAGTACACCTGGATCGGTAGCAGTCATTCGTCTAAAAGATCTAATCTCTTGGAAACGATTCAAGCCTAAAGCGTGTGTCACTGCCTGTACTTGGTTGGCTGCGGGACCCAGGGGATAAGTACGCTGAACATATGGCTGATACCAATGCGTGGAACCTGTTATAGTCGTGAACTCCGTTACAGGAACAAAAGAACTATCTGTAAAATCTCCAGCCCCCGTTCTCCAACTCTTGTACCAAGATTTATTCGTCCCCGGAAAAGAAAGCACAAGTGAAACATCCTCTACCAATACACCTTGTCTTTGAACAGGAAAAGAGCCCGTAGGGTGGAAACCTGTATTATTTACGGATAACCGTATATTTACATACTTTGTAGTTTTGTGAAGCGTAAATTTATTAGTAAAAACTAACTGATCACTAATAGATGGCGTGGCAACGTAACCAGACTCTATCAAAGAAAAAGTGTGTATGTACGTGGTGGGGGTGGCCGTAGTAATATCAGCTAAGGTAGCCCCCTCAGTTATAGTTAGTATAGGAAGAGGAGAAGCTGGTCCCAAGTAAAGGTAGGGTAAAGTAATGGTACAGTCAGTACCCCCGTTTGTGATGTGTGATACATACGAAGAGACGTCTACCGTTTGCTGTAAATCGAACTTTACCCAAGCGCTTCCGTTCTGATGTTCTGGGTCAACCTCGTCTATATAGAAGCCAAATACGTAAGACCCATTCTGAAAAGACTCCACGTGGTCATAGTTAGTTATGGAATAAACCCTAGGAACTTGGAAAGATAGAGACCCCGAATGCGTGACACTCAAACTCCAACCACTAAGGTCTCCTGTTTCAAAACCCGGATTGGTTAGAAGATTAGAAGTTAACGAGGAATTATTAAAGCCCGTAAGGTCTAGAAGACCGTAAGATGTAGCATTTATAGCAATATTAGATGTTTCATAGAGTATCTTATCGTCAGTAAAATCTATTTTCCCGGGCGCACCAAAATCAGGTGCTTGGATAGACTCCTCGCTATGCAGTTTATTAAAGTAGATAAGTCTCTTTGTGCTGTTAGTATCAGGGGCAATGTTTACGCTTAAATTAGATGTCTGCCCTGTAGTATTAGTTATCAAAAGTGGGGTAGAAGAGCCAACACTTCCTACTTTAGCGTCAGGAATGGATAAAGAGTCTAGTCTACCGTGTGGACCAAAAGATACAGTATCGTTTTCAAATTCCAATGAAACGTCGTTTATACCCAGAAGTAAGGTAGGTCTAAATACGATACGCATATATTGCGGAGAATTTCCTAGTCTATATTCAACTGTACCCGTATTAGAGGATATCAGTTCAGCCGTCGTAAAGTTTTCCCCGTCTGCTGAAAATAGTACTTGAGCATTATCTCCTATGGTCTCTTCAGAGGTAGAGGAAGAAAATATCTGAAACTCTGATATTTTAGTACTCCAGTGCTCCATGCAAACCCATTGAAAACCCGTAGCCCTAACGGGAGTGAAGTTCCATTCAAATCTACTCCACTGTGTTTGTATGAACGTGGCTTGCTCTTGTAGATTGACAGTCGTAGCATGTACCCCTGCTGGAGGCTCAACTCCTCCAGTAACTCCGTCTGCAACCGTAGTCAAAAGAACCGGGTTTTTTAAAAACAGAGTAGTAAGATTAGAAGTACCCGTACCTGAAGCAGTGGCCGCAAATATGGATGTTTTATCTAACTTTACCTCTGTTATACTCTCTTCCGGTATTTTATTAAAACCGGAAGAACTACCGTCACCCCCGGAGCCATTAAACGCGTATTCTATCTGCCAAGAGCGCTGATTCTTTCTGTCTTTAAAATACATAACTGCTTTACTTATCGGCTTATCTATACGAGGACTAACAGACCCAAAAAAACAACTTATAGATAGGGTGTCTTTAGTATAGTCGTAAACCTCCCCGCCGGCAGTAACCAGTTCGTATACACCCAAAAACTCCCCATCGCCGTTACCATAAAAATATGTAGCCCCAACAACAGTGGCCCCTCCTATACCCCCGTCCCCGCCGTCGCCAAAGGCAGTGACCCCGTTGTTCGCATACAAAACGTCATCGTTTAGCGCTTGAATATTAAAACCTTGATTAGTTCTAGTAAAACAAGTGGGTAGCGGTGCTAGGGGGTACTGATAACAAACGGTGTGAGAGCCTGGAATAGCCGCACTAAAAGACGCGGTAGAGGCGGTAGCAATATTATACTCTACATTCTGGGTTACCTGTTCGCCGGTAATGCTAATCTTATTGATATTTAATCTACGCCTTAGATCTATATCTAATACTGCTGTTTTTTTAAGATCTGTACCTCGAGCATAAATAGAAAGACCTTGCTCTCCTGCCCCGGAAGGGGGAGGGGGAGTTATGGTGCCGGTAGCGTCCCCACTTATTGTATAGTAAAGAGCGTCTATTTTTAGACTATCTGCCATACCCACATGTAGCTGTGCGTTATAGAGACCCAATAGGTCACCGCGCCTAACCCTAATGTTTTGACCAGAAACGTCTACGAAAAATACTCCAGCCTCAGCACTTAGAACTAAACCCCCGTTAGGATTGGACGAAATCGTAGTTTGTCCAATTTGCCCTTCGGCAACTAATAAAATATCTCCATTAAGTTTAGGACGAAATATCTTCCACTTACTACCCCCGGCTACATCCATTATACCGTTAGCCCATACTTTTTCAAGGACCCCGTCATCTGAAAAAGGATGGTTTATATCAATAACCGTACTGCCTCTAAAATCAAACTGAGACTTTGTAATAGTGGTCTGTCCCCCCGTGGGAGAAGCAGAGTAAGCAATGTTCTGTGTGGTTTCAAGAGGTTTTCCGCTAAGTCCAAAGTCTGCACGTCCCCCTTGAAGAATATATTCCTGGGGATCAAGACTAAAAGCCTGCACAGAACTGTCATTATCAAATAGCGCGATGATTTCTAAAGTTGTAGGGCGATAAGCGGCTAGCGGGGTATAGGCTGCGTCCGGCTCGGTTCCTAAAACAGATGTCCCAGTAAACGTACCGAATAAATTCATTAGCCCTAACGTAGGCCCACAAGAGTGCGTCCCAAACAAAACCGCTACAGAAGAATCGCTAGCATAGGTACCAGATTGTATCTTGACATACCCAGTGGTGTCGTCAACGGTGGCTTCGGCTCTTAAATACCCACCCAACGATATCTTTCCCAACTGAAGAGAGAGGTCCCTCATTATAGTTTGGAGCGTACCCGTCTGAGGGACTAAAACAACTTGAACAAACCCGTAACCATCTATGTTAACAAGTAGTTTGTCATTGACGTCCTTTTGTATGATAATTTGATCTTCTGGTATTCTCTCGCCAAGAACATAACCACGAGTTCCTGCTTTAGGATTACTAAGATCAAAGGTAAAATTAGTGTTACCTATCTCAAAATAACTGATAAAGAACTCGTCATTTCTTGCCCCGTCTTCACAAGGATAAAATCTAATATTATTTATTAGGCCTACCCACTGCGCATTTTGACCCACATTTACTTCGTATAGATGCCAATTTCCGTCCGCTAAAAGTGAAAAAGTCGTAGACTTAGTGTCGTTAAACGTACCATCCGCAACAGTCGTCCATTGTATCTTACCAAAACTGGTAGCATTCTTATTCTTAGGATGCTTGTCGTACTTAAGTCTAAAAAATATTCTATTGCCCTCTAAGGAATCAACAGGTGTAAATGCGGTAGCCGGGCCAATATAACCCCCGGCCGACGTAAGCTTTGTGGCGTAAAAAAAACTACCCCACGCCCCCACCACTTCCATATTTATAGCAGCCGTCCAGCCTTTGAGGTCCCGGTTGGTATCCCAAATAACAGAATAGGCTTTATCTGCGGGCTGCCTCTCTGCTAAAGAAGAACTAACCCGAGCTTCTGATAGTATACTATATACCACTATCTCCTTCCATACCGTTTCAAAACTTCTTTTTCTATACGTGCTCTATTACTTTCAAAAATCTCACTTTGCTCTACAGCCTCAGTAAGCCTTCTTTCGTGCTCCTGAGATTTAACTGACAAATATTCTCTGACACGCCTCTCTACGTCTCTATAGGTGTAAAGAAAGGAGGTTTTACAGAAAGAACAAGTGTATATTAAGTAATCCCACAATACCAGAGCGTAATTTATACTTGCACTACTTCGACCCTCCTTAATATAAGCCTCGATAGTGGCTTGCTGATCTAGTTCAAGCCGGTGGGGCGCTCCACATTTCTCACAATACAGGAATTGACTGTACGGCATAACTAACTTCCTTTTTAAGTATCTGTATGTAAAATACCAACGTCCTTTTGTGAAGATAACCCTCCGCCAAGTACAAACCCATTAGCTTGTGCCGTGCGAGACATTGACGAAGGCATGCTACTCCAGAATTCTGCCGGTTGAAAAACGGCAAGCTCGTCATGTAAATGTAAAAATTGATAGAATATGATCATTTTATAGGGTTCGGCCCACGAACTAACGGCTCCACAGGTAGAAAAATCCGGATCTTCTTCTAACTTATGCGTCCACGCGTGACCCGGGGCGCTCCAAGGTTCCCTTTCAGGGATGGTTCCCCAAAGTTTAGTTGCATTGGTTGTTTTACCACTCGTAATATACTTTTTTACGTCCTGCATTCTATTCCTACTACTTCGCATTTCAAGTTGCCATGAAGGCTCACCTTCTTTAAGAAAAGTTAAAAAGGCACTCTCCTCAAAAGGTATAAAGCTGCTGAAAGAAAAAGTATGCCCCATTAAAGCTAGAGTCTTATTATATTCTACACTCTGCAAAGCCTCTAGTTCTTTAATATTGGTACTCTTTATAGGCGGTTGATTATCCTCTATCTTTTCATCCCAGGCGTATGCCCGATAACGATTACCACTTATAGCTGTACTCGTAGAAGTGGTTCTCCAGTAGGCAGTGGCGCTATCAACCCCCTCCAAAACTTGTTCTGGATTATTAGTACTATCGCCTTTAGCAACATAGTATTTTCTGGCTGGAATAAAAATAATCTCAACTGCTCCATCCGTAGAAACCATAGCCGCTTCTAGAGCGATACCAATAATTCCCATAGAATGTTCATTATCTCTGTCCGCAAATATAAGTTCAAACTCCTGACCAAATTGATTCCAGAAGGGCATGTCCTGATAAGAGGGCACAATGGTTACTCTAAAAATAGTTCTTCCTTCATTTAGCGCTGTTTGTGAATAAAGAGAGGAATCACGTAAACCCAAATCCATACCTGTGGCCGTTTCTATACTTTCCCCAATAACACGTGCAGTTCTGACGGTAGGCAGACTGCCCGTTCTATTCACAGGGTCTACTACGCCTAAAGAAACTCGGGGTACCTGCATACCCTTACCAGCAGCGAAAGAGATAGTTACTTTTGTTATTCGCATATACGGCAAAAAAGTCATATTTAAAACAACTTGTTCGGGTTCGCCGTTAGAATATCCTTTACCGGCTGCCGCAATATCTGTACAAGGGGTGTGCCCCTTTAGTTTAAGGTCACCGCTGGGTAAAATTCCTAAAACAGTAATAGGGTGCGTTGTCTTAGGACCTGTAGTATCTTTTTCTGTTTGTACTGTATGCGCTAAAAGAGGAGAGGGAAAAAAAGCAGCTATATCCCCAGACACACTGCTTATTTCGAGAGCGTCACTAGCCACGGCGGATGTAAAAATTTTACCAGTGGTAGCGTACTTATAGACATCTGTGTTTGTTTCCGCTGTTCCAAAACTACCATCCACACCCCCACCCTCGTTAGGATACGCGGTACCGTGGGGTGTTCTACTCCAAGTGTATTGAGCCACAGCACGAGAATCCGACATAGGATTCACAGCCGTTACGGGAATAAAATCGTAATCCAATTTAAAACCTATTCCCTTTATATAATAGTTACCCATAACAGAGGGGTCCGCGGTTGTTGTACGGGGTAAATCTGTGCCAAAAGGGGCGCTCATTGTCTCTTCAGAATAAAGCCCTGAGTACCCTAACGTAGACCTATTGTCTAAATGGGTAAATATTGCCGGAATTTGCGTCCCATTCTGAAATTGTGGATCCGTAATATCCCCTGTACAAGAACAAGGTTTTCCAAAACTCGGAGTATCTATAGGAGTACCGGGAATACAAGGAAATGCAGAACCCCCCAGCGTCTGAGATAAATCATAAACCGTGTCAATCATGGGTGCTAACCCAAATATCTGATTAGCGAAATCTATAATTATCTCTCTAGGTGGCCCGCTTCCCAATCGAAGTGTACCGTTTTTAGTAAGCGCCCCATACTGATCATGTTTAGGACCCTCGTATGTAAGAGTATACTCACCCTCTGCAGGTCTGAGACTTACTTCCAATCTTTGATGATCTAAAATATAATCTGGGGCCGCCAAAGCTAGTCCTTTTATAATCGACGATCCCGCCTGCCCTCTTTTAATAGGCTTAGCCTTCTCCCGCCAAGCCCACTGCGTAGAAATAGGACCAGCATCGACGGCACGCCCCGCAGGCTCCTTCCCTAACGAAGCGTCTGCTAAAAATTTAGGCCAATACGGTACGTACGGATAATCTACAGCCCCTATCTTATTCTCGATCAGAGCTCTGTGTGTATAACGTGGAGTATTCGTGATCCCCTCCGTACCTCCCCCGGCCGGATTATTCATACACTGCAGTCGGTAATGCTGCACTTCCAAACTCTCACTTAGAATATCAATGTTAGAACCTATATTGTCGCGCGTAGGAAAAATAGGCATCCACCTAAACCCCTGCCCACCGTCCGGAGGGTCACCAAGGTAATCCCCTCTTCTATCGGAAACCTCAAACATAAGCATATTACGCCCAAAATTACCAAAAGGAGGAGGAGCAAACCCGTGATCCGAGTACCAGAACAAGTCTATTTGCCCCCGCCTTCTAGCATACCCATCAAAAACTGGCTGACCCGCTGCTATTAAATTACCATACGTATATTCACTAGAGCACGCGCGGAGAGACGGGTGTGTATCAAGAATCTCAGCTGTAACACGGTCTATGCCTCTGTAAGCCTCATCTGACGCGGGAGGTCTATTTCCGGTAGCCGTATTAAGAGCTTCGCCTTCTATAGAAGTTATTACCGGCCCCACAGCAAGAGACGTAAGCGGTTTATTTATAAGTTCCGTAGAGTCTGTTCCAAAAGCAGCGTTGGTCTTGGCGTAGTACCTAGCATTTTCACACGCGGTGTACGGATACCACACGGGACCAACAAGCTTACGCCAAGTATCTCCAGGATAACGAAACTCGTCGGCCTCGGAAGAAATGGGCGCCGGAGGAACCTGGCCCGCACTGGGGTAATACATTTTATAAACGGCTGGAATAGTCTCACCTCCCACCGTCTGAGTAGGTGTAACCAAATGTGAGTATTCTATCTCAGCAAGATCCGACCCGTACTGCCCATGTTCATGATCTCCACAACTAGGAGTCCGGTCACAGGTATTGTCTCCCAAATAACCAGCCGCATACCTACTGCCCAACTGTAAGTCCGCGGGATTGACCGTAGCTCTTGGGGCAACCAGTAGTGTTCCACCAGCCGTACCTATAGCGATAGACAGCTCTGGCATAAGGGCGTAACGGATACAAGACTGCTTCCAACGATAAAATATGTCTACAGAAATACAGGAAAGGTTGGAGTACATAACCAGTAGTCTACTATATTTCTTACCTATAGGTCTACCTTCTGAATCAGCAAATACCCACACATATTCCTGCTGTTCCTTGGTTATAGCCACTACGGACTCCCCGCTGCCGCGTACACCCCCGGCAGTAAGAGTACCCTTTACGTCAAAAGAGAAAGCGTGCTTGTACTCACAAAAAGGTTTGTCTCCGCTAGGGTGACTAGGACTAAAAAATTCCTTATAAAAATCCTGTTCAACTACGTCTTCTGCTAGTTCCGGTACAGAGAGCAGCCCGGCCGGAGAGCACGTCTGTGATCTAAGAAATGTAAACGTTATCTCTATAGAGTCGCGTCCAGGAACGGGGCGACCGTACGCTTGCTCAAAATTCGTATCCGGGCCCAAAATAACATAGTTGGCTGGAAGACCCCGCCCGTCTGTATCTCGATAGTATTGAAGCAAATTCTTTTTTGTATCATTTATGTTTAAAGAAGCCGACTCTATAGCCCACTGCGCTACAACAGAACCCCTTCCACCATAGTTAGTCAGTACATTCTGAAAACCAACCAAAGAGCCCACCACATTAGGGAGGGGAAGAACTCTGTGTACATTTAGATCCGGTATCGGAACCATAATATAGCCACAGTCATTTATAGTGTACCAGCCGTCCTCCAAAGTAATAGTTTTCCTATATTGAACTACTTGATATGCTTGTCTGGATATAAACGCATTAGCCTCACTTTCCAAAACCACATCCGGATTCCCAGTGCCCGTTGATGCAGCGAGAGTTAGACCACGGTTAACTTCTCTCCAAGCATAATAACCATAACTAAGTTTAACAATTTCTTTAGCGCGCCCAACCGTTTGTATAGCCTGAGCACTTATGAAACCTTTAGCCACCGTATCGTTAGAAGCATCTCCTAGTTTAGTTGAACCCGGCTCACTAAACATAGAAAAATCTTCGCCCTCAAAGACTGTTTGCGCGATCACAGAGTGTAGGAGTCTAAAGTCTATAAGAGTATAATCAAATAATATAGCAGTATCAGAGAGAAATATAAACGCATAGATTTTATTTATTTCATTATAAACTAAACCTATTTCGTTTATAGACGCCCACTGCCCGGATAAGTAGTCTGCTGAAAATTTAGCAAAAGGGTTAGGGACCTCACTCGTATTTAGAGATTTTTCTTCCTCTAATGCAGTCATAAACGCTACTAAAGACGCCACCGCCTCAGCACTAGAAAAATCAGGTGCTCCAGGAATACCAGTAATCGATTCCGGTAACGAGGTATTCTGGGTCTCATAAAAAGCATTATACTCAAAACGTCGCTGTAAAGCAGTCTCGTTAACCAAAAAAATGGTAGCACCGGGAGTAGCTGTACCGAATAGAGTTGCTGTGTTTCTATTCTCGCTCCAGTTTCTTAAAATAAAGGGACCAGTTTTACCTACGACTTCCTGTCCTGTCTTCTTATCGAGACGGGGATGAGTTATTTTTAATCTCGCATCAGAAGGCTCCCCGGGTCTAGTTATAACAGTAGGAAAAGCGGGGGGTTTATCTTTATTATCTAAACTTGGAGACCCCGGCTGAATCAAAGCCCTAGTTTTCTCTACTGCAAAAGTAGTAAAATCAGAGATGGATACGCGCTCTATACTGGCAGTATCGTACTGTACGGCAGCAGACGTCGTATCTATTTTGGAAAACAATAACTTTGGCTTATATAAAGCCATATCTCCTATCTCAGGTGTCCCCCCAGAATCCAAGTACTCTTTAAACGCCCAAATATAAGGAGTAGAAAATCTATTTCTAAAAGTAGTAAAAGGATCAGTATAGCGAGTCCAATCGTCTGAATAAAACCTCAATTCTTGTAACTGCTCGGCAATGATCGACTTACCTACTTCCAACTTTTCGTCAGTTGCGTGGGCCCATACGGGACCCGTATAAAATTGACACTCTGTACGAACCCCATTACAAGGAAGGCTTCCATCCGTCGGGGCGTTCCATTGTTTTGCTACGTTTTCGGCGGTAAAAAAAAGCTCACACTTGCTAGCCCCTTTATAGCCAAGAGAACGCATCGCGCGCGCAAGAATAACCAGTTTACCAGCCATCATCGAGGCTGTATTTCCCGCACTTGTACCAGAGGCGCAGTTAGCAGTTATTGTGACTTGTGCGGCTAAAGCATCTAGTGTATCGGCTAAGACCTTAGCAGCTACGGTGATGTCGTCACTTACTTCGGCGTTAACAATATCTCCTATAGTAACATTAGCTGAATTACCTAGAATTGTGGCCTGTGTATACGCAGCACTGGCAGCAGCGGCATTGGCTGTGGCCAAGTCAGATTTTACTTTGGCTGATGCAATTAAATCCGGCTCATTAGATAAAAGAGTTTGGTTATAATAATTTATTGCCTCATTTTGTAAAGCTACCGCTGTATTTTTAGCCGTACGCGCCGCGTTAACAGCGTCGATTGTAGGCTGAGTACACTTAACGGCCGTTTTTTTCGCCTTAGTAAGATAACTATCCGCGGCCGAAGCAAGAAAGATGACATCCTCTCCCGGTTTCATTAACCCTGTGCGAGGCTCCAAATAAAAAGAAGGCTGGTCTTCAAACCCTGCAAGCACAACCGTGCCCACGGGGAAGAAAGAGCCAACCTTATCGTCAAATGCCGTATTAGTTACATAAATACCAGGAACGTCTGTTTTTACTTCCTGAATAACCGGATCTATTACTCTACCATTTTTATCCTTTACTGGATTACCAGCGCTATCCTTTTCTTGAGGAAGAGTTGTATACTCTATATAAGTCTTAGTAGCATTACCTTTTATGATCTTCGCCAAGTAAAACTTACTGGGAGTGCCATTACCCGCGCTCCAATGGCAACACTTGGCGATACCTGCCTGAATATTCCGTAAGACGACGTGAAATGGCAACTGGTCTGCGTCAGTACGTGTGGCGATCTCTTTACCAATAATCAGTTTATTAGGGGATCGTAAGTCATCATCCGTTATGCCCTTATTAAACTCTTTTAATACAGTTAGCGGGGGAGAATGGCTAATACCTAACTGCATACCCCCGTACTTATATTTAGTACAAGGAAGACATTTACCCTCACTATTACAATCTCCAGAATTAAAACAGGAGATGTCTTCTCTTTTGAAAAAGGCATTAGCCACACAGCTTCCTCCCCCAACATCTGTTGAGGAAATATCTGCATAGTCCTTTGTCTTATTAGTGGTTAGATCACTCCGCCAGAACGTACACGTTTTAATCCGTTCTCCGGAGTACGTCGAACCGGAAAGAAACTTAACCACTTAGACTCTCCTTTTCCCGCCTAAAAAGGCACGTGCTCCCATTTCATACTTCCGGTATCTTCAGACACACGTAGTATAACTTTACTGTCCGTATCATAATAACCTATGGTTCTAGAATCAATTCCTTGCGAACCTTGAGAGTCGATATAACCCCGTACTGAGGGTACGGTGTAATTATCTTTACCTGTAATTTCCCAAAACCTATCTTCCCATTTTAAGATAAGTCGGGCTATGTTTCTCTTATCAGGTAATTTGTTCCAAGGACAGTCCTCTTCACAAAAGACAGAGCCGTCTTTATATTCGGCAATCCAACCTTTAGACATAACTATTTCTCGTTCGCCAACAAACATTAATCAACTCCTATTAAGCCGCCGGAACTATCGATGACGCCTAAATTTATAAGGTCATCTCTGTAAAGCACCGCTAAATTCTTTACCGACCTCTTGATTGCCCTTATCTTATAGCGCGCCTGTTTAGCACCGTAACCCTTTATTTCAACATACTCGGGTTTTCCAGAAACCCAACCGTTAGGTAGGTAGAAATCTGGAATATAGGTCTTCTTCAAACCTTTAAATCTATAACTGAGTCGGTGAGGTTCATATTCCCAAGACACTCCCCTCCTATCCAACAATAAAGCAAAACCGTATTCCCAAGACGATCTGAAGGTTACACCCCCATACCTAATCTTATTGCCGTACCGCTTGGCTTTTATAGGAGCCAAAGAGCGTTCACCAGTAAAAAACAAGTTTGACATCTTTTCTTTAGTACTTTTAGAATGCCCAACGCCATACAAAGGGTTGAACTTTCCTATACGAGCCTGCGATTTTGTTCTAAAAGGAATACCAAACTCAAGCATCTTTTTTATAACAGTATTCTTATGAATCTCAAACACTTTACCAATTGCGACGGGGTGCATCTTCTTAACCCAATACATTTCTTCGAGTACGTGTTTATCAATAGGAACGGTAATACGGTCGTTAGACGGCCGCATCTTTATTCCGGCTTTAGTCAGTCGCCGCTGCACCAGCGTTACGGAACATCCTAACTTCTCAGCGACCTCCCGCCCTATCAACCCATTTTGATAGAACCTGACTACATCGTCTGTCTGTATATCTTTTCTCTGAACCATCTCATTATTACCTTTTTTCGGGAGAACTTTGTTCTCCAAACAAAAGTATAAGAGAAATAAGGGTAAATAGCAAGTATTGTGTGTATTTTGAGTCAAAAAAGTATAAATACCTAATAATTTCAACTACTTACATCAAGCGAAGTCAAAATACATTCTGTAATTCATTGTACTGTTTGCACCTGTTTCGTTAGCGCCAAGCTGAATGGCTAAGAAGATAAAGTCGCTGACCAG
>Ga0315278_10001750_pt1 | contig 19172 bp, 14 predicted proteins | sample YL17G06_0_MG_FD_203880 | JGI IMG/M metagenome (GOLD analysis project Ga0315278, IMG submission 203880) | Sediment microbial communities from Yellowstone Lake, YNP, Wyoming, USA - YL17G06_0 | ecosystem: Environmental > Aquatic > Freshwater > Lake > Sediment | place: USA: Wyoming | collected... | reverse complement strand
GAGCGTGCCGTCGGGCGACACGTCGAGGTCGTAGGGAACCTCTCCGTACGGGAACGAATGTATCTGCTTCCAGTCGGTGTAGGGCGGCGGGATCCGCACGAAGGTGGCAATACCGTTCAGGTGCCGGATACCCCACAGCGAGCGGTCGGCCCGGTTGAACGCGAGGTCGCCTATCCGCGCGTCCTTCTGCAGCACGCGGTGACGCCCGGTTGCGGGATCGAGCGACACCAGGTCCCGATACGCGCTGTTGTCGGTCGTGTAGAACAGCATGCGGCTGTCCGGATCCCAGGCGAGCGACGTGACGCTGTAGATGACCGGGTCCTTGACGTCGACCAGGCGCGCGATCGATCCACGCGCGATGTCGATGGCGCCGACGTGAGAGACGACGCCGGGGTAGTTGAAGGCCGCGTAGATCTTGCCGGCCGCCTGGTCCACGTAGGCGCGCGACACCGAGCCGAGCGCCCGGGGTGTCACATCTGTGTAGGGCGTCACCGGGTACTTGCGAATCGTTTCGAGGTTCTGCTGCTGGAAGGTCTTCTCGAACCTCATCCACTCGGCCCAGGCGTCGTCTATCGTCCGGCCGAACACCTGATGGAACTGCGCCGAGTAGTAGCCCTTGCTGCCAGGCTTGCGCGACACCCACTCGACCAGCTTTTCTGGCGAATAGCGGTCGGCGACCCAGGTCATGAAGCGCGCGCCGTACAGATACGAATTGATCTGCAGCTGGAAGTCGATCTTCGTCCCTTCCGACACGAGCGCGAGCGGATCGTAGAACGGGGCGTTGTCGCGCACCATGGCGCGGAACACCATCTCGTCCCACCCGCCCTGTGCGCGGCCGATGCCGCCGTTCATCCAGGTGTCGGAAAACACCGCCGCGCCCTCGTGGAACCAGCGGGGCGCGTAGGTCCGCGGCGCGGTGAGCATTGAGTAGATCGCGGTCTCCGGCTGCTCCTTGACGACCGAGACCTTCCCCCCGAACAGGCCTCGCCAGAAGCGGTCCGCTCCGGCCGGCTGCCCCATCGTCGCCACGTGCACCAGTTCGTGGTTCATGATGAGGATGATGCGGTCGTTGGCGGCAATCGTCTCGAACGCGTAGCCGAGCGGCGCGATCTGCACCGCCAGCCGGTTGCGCGGCGTCACCGACGCGCCCCCATCGGCCGAATCCGAAAAATCAGCGAGCAGCACGACGATCTTGTCGCTGGTGTCGAAGCCGAACACGCGGTGCTGGAATTCGAGCGAGGTGAGCAGCGACTGGATGGCGTGCGGCACCAGGTACGACTCGGTGACGTCGAAGTACACGAGCTTTATCGAGCCGACGTCGACCGTCTTCAGCTGGGCGGCGGCAGGCAGGCAGGCGCCCAGGACGAACATGCATGCCAGCGCGGCGGCAGGCAGGCAGGTGATCAGGAGACGCAGGCACGCCAGCGCGGCGCGAACGGTCAGGCTGCCACGTGAGTCAGCGCGAGTGAGTGTGCTCGGGTGCATCGGATCCGCGAAGGCTTGGTGCGGGGTGTAGGGGCAACCCCCTGTGGTTGCCCAGGGGTCAGCAGCGCGAGTGAGTGTGCTCGGGTGCATCAGGATCCCCCGTCGGGTGCAGGAACGATTGCTAGCGAACGATCTGGCCGCAATCCGGTATCGCCGTCCCTCCGCAGGGGTGAGCCCCCGTGCTCGCCCGGGGCGGCCACGGGGGGCCGCCCCTACGACGTCACGATTCCGGATAGAGGCGCGCCGGTCAGACGCACGACTGCCCGGCGGCACGCGAGGTGCCGCCGGGCGGGGTCGAACGACTCAGTTGCGCGACCGCAGCTAGTACTTCTGGCCGCGAATGAGGGATGCCGCCGCCAGCGCTGTGCTGTCACGCAGCGCCGCCTGGAAATCCGGGTCTCCGCCGAGCGCCCTCATCATGTCCACGTTGTGGATTGCCGCCATGAAATCGGGGTCAGCGAGCGCGGCGAAAAGTTTGCCGTGGCTCCCCTTCATCGCCACCGCTAAGGCGTCGTCGGCCATCAGCGCCTTGAAATTGTCGTTCTTGAACGCCGCCTGGACTAGCGGGCTGGCCAGCGTCGCGGCAAACAGGCGCCCTTGCTCTCCCTTGAACGCCCGCTGGAATCCCACGTCGGTGAGCAAATTGGCGAACCTGCCCTTGCTGCCGCGCACGGCCGCCTCGAAGGACGCATCGGTGATCATCGCCTTGAACTTCGTGTTCTTGACCGCCATCTCGACATCAGCGTTCGCCGCCAAGCCAGATTTCGGTCCCTTCTTTAGCGCAGCTTGCACGGCTTCCGCGTCCGCCAGAAACGTCCGCAGGCTCGTCTTGAGCAGGGCCGCCTGCACGTCCTCGTCCGCCAGCGCGACATGGAGGCTCGTGGCATTGAGCGCGGCATTAACGGTCTCATCCCCCATCGCGGCGAGGAAATTCTCGCTGTGCATGGCCGCCGCCAAGACCTCGTCCTGCATGGCGGCCTGGATCCCCGCCCGGCTGATCGCCAGCTCGACAGCATCGTCCTGCAGCACCCTCACCAAGTCAACCTTGCTGAGCGCCAGCTGGACTTCCGGCGTGGCCAGCAGCTCGCACATCGCCTTGTCGGCCATCAGCGCCCGCACGTTCTTGTCCTTGAGCAGCCTGTCGAACGTGTCGCTCTGAAGGAACTTCTGCGCGTTCCCTTCCTTGGCCGAGACGGTGGACGGCTGCGCGCCCCGATAGCGGTCGGCCGCCCCGATGGTGCCCTGCGCGCCCTGATCGACCGAGCGCGTTCCGTTGAAGTACACGACCACGAGGATCGTTGCCACTGCCAGCCCGGCGACCGCCCACAATGTCTTCTTCGCCACGTTCCCACCTCCTCCGGCCATGCCGGTTGTCCAGCGGAGCCCGTCCCCGCTGCCGTTGTCCCGCTCCAAATGACGTACCCGCCGATTGAAAAGTTGGTCCCGACCAGCCGCCACCCGATTCGCGCACCGCCGAAGCCACGTCCGACGCGATGGTGCGCCTTCGGCGACAGCCCCCATCACCCGATCCACGAACCCGCCAGGCGGCTCGGCCGGCCCAAGCCCATCCACCATCTCGTTGACGCGCCAAAGGCCGGCAGCCCGTTCCCGGAGGGCCGCGTCAGCCGCCAGTTGTGCGCGCAGGCGCTCGGCCTGCGCCTCTGACAGCGTTCCGTCCAGTGCGCCGTGCAGGAGTTCGTCGTGTGGGTGTTCGTTCACCGTTCAGCCCTCCAGCACTGGAGGAGGTCTCCCAGTTGCTGCCGCGCCTCGTACAGCCGCGACTTGACCGTCTTCTCGGCCACGCCAACCGTCTCCGCGATCTCGTGATACGACAGGCCGGCAAAGTGCCTGAGCACGACGACCTCGCGATTCGGCGCCGGCAACCGCAACAGGGCCGATTGCACGGCCGCCCGGATTTCCGCTTGCTCTGCCGTCCGGTGGGTGTCGTCGGGAGCCGCCAGCGACACTCCAAGAGGCACCCGGACCCTGCGCACGCGCCTGACGTTCAGGCACTCGTTGACCAGGATGCGATACAGCCAGCTGAAGAACTTGTGGTCGTGGTCGTACGTCTTCAGCTTCTGATAGCCGCGCACGAAGGCGTTCTGAGCGGCGTCGGTGGCCTCGTCTTCGTCTCCCAGCATCCTCAAGGCCACGCCGAACAGCACCCGTTGGTACCGTTCGACCAGCGGCCTGAAGGCGTCCATGTCGCCGCGCAGACACCGTTCGACGAGAACGACATCGTCGTCCGCGTCTACAGTAAATGACACGCAGACTCCCGGGAAGTTGGCCGACACCTCGAAATTCGAGACGACGATATTGCTGAAGGCCCGGTTATACCACAGCCAGCGGTGGTAACATGGCCGAAAATTCAGCCGAATCTTCGGTAATCGACCATGACTTCGACGTCTCGGCTCACCGTCCGGGTGGCCGCCAGCCTCACCGGAATCCGCGCTGCGGCCGACGCGTTCGACACGTTCCAGGCGGAACAGGGCCTCAGTCAGGCGGCGGGATGGCCGGTCCAGGTCGCGCTCGACGAAATCCTCTCGAATATCGTGCGGCACGGGAGTGCCGGCAGGGGGGACCGGTTCGTCGAGGTGACCTTCGCCCTGGTCGAGGGCTGTCTCCAGTTGACCAGTGTCGATGACGGCCCCGGCCTCGATCCGCTGACGCTGCCCGAGCCGGATCTCGCCGCCCCGCTGGACGATCGGCAGCCGGGCGGGCTCGGCATCCATCTGGTCAGACACTTGTGCGACCGGGTGGAATACACTCGGCTGGACGGGCGCAACCACCTGGTCCTGACGTTCCGGGGTCCGGAGGCAGACCAGCCCGAACGCGGGAAGGAATGATCGCATGGACATTGCCGAGACCAGGCAAGGCCTCGTCTTCGTCGTCGCACCGGCGGGCAGGGCAGACAGCACCACGAGCGACGCGCTGGAGCAGGCACTCACGAAGGCGATCGACGCCGGCGAACTCCGGCTCGTCGTGGACCTCGAAGGGGTGAGCTACATCAGCAGCGCCGGCCTTCGGGTGTTGCTGATTGTCGCAAAGCGGCTGAAGACCCAGCGGGGCACGCTGGTGCTGTGCGCGCTCACTGATGCGGTCCGGCAGGTGTTCGACCTCGCCGGCTTCCTGCCGCTCTTCCTGGTGGAACCGACGCGGGATCTCGCGGTCGCCCGTTGCGGCGCGAACGCCCCGTAGAGCAGGCCCAGCCCACGTGACCACGATCGAACTGCAGATCAAACGCCCGGGAGCCTCCGTCGTGACGCAGGCGTATCGGACGGACGAGCTCGTCGTGGGGCGCAGCAACACCGCGGACATCGTCGTCTCTGACAGCAGCGTGTCGCGGCGGCACGCGAGGTTGTTGTGCCGCGACGACTGCTGGCTTGTCGAGGATCTCGGGTCGCGCTTCGGCACGCGGCTCAACGGGAACCCGCTCCTGGGCACGGAAACCCTCCGGCCGGGCGACGAGATCCGGCTCGGAGAAACGGTGCTCCGCGTCGAGCACGTCGAGGGATCTGCGCCGGCGGAAGCGGTGCCGGTAGCGGCCCTCTCCGACAACCAGACGATCTTTTCGGTGCTGAAGCCGGCAGCCGAACTGATGCAGGTCGATGAACCCGGCGTGCAGGCGTCCTCGCGCCTCCGCCTGCTCAACGACGTGCACCGCGCGCTGGCTGCTCCGATCTCGCGCGAGCAGCTACTCCAGTTGATCCTCGATCGCGCCTTCGTGTTGCTCCTGCCCGACTACGCGGCGATCTTCCTCAAGCGCCAGGACGGCGAGCTCTATCAGGCCGCCGAGCGACGCTCGGCGCAGTCAACGGGCGGCCTGCTCGTGTCCCGCCGGCTCGCCGAGGAAGTCGCGGTCAAGGGCGCGGCGGCGCTGGTCTTCGACGCCCCGCTCGACGAGCGATTCGCCTCGGAGAGCGTGATCGCATCGGGCGTGAGGAGCATCGTGGCGGCGCCGCTCGCCGACGCCGAGGGGTGCCTCGGCATGATCGCGCTGTACTCGAGCTTCCATGCGCGGCGCTTCGAGGAGCAGGACCTCGAACTGCTGGTGTCGCTCGCCTCGGTGGCGGCGATGCGCGTGCGCAGCATCGCGCTGGCCGAGGAGGCGGCCGAGCGCCGCGTCGTCGATCGGGAGCTCGCCCTCGCGCGCGACATCCAGATGGGCATGCTGCAGCGCCGCCCGCTCCAGCGGAGCGAGGTGGAGACCGCCGCGCGGCAGTTGCCCGCGCGCCTGGTCGGCGGCGACTTCTACGAGTTCCAGGTGGACGCCGGCCGTCTGTGGTTCGTCATCGGTGATGTCGCGGGCAAGGGGATGGCGGCCGCACTGATGATGGTGATGGCGCAGACGTTCTTTCGGGCGATTGCCGCGCTTGGGCTTCCGCTCGGCGACGTGATGGCCCGCCTCAATCGGGAGTTGGCCCGCGACAACGAACGCGCAATGTTCGTCACCGCGATTGCCGGATGCCTCGATCTCGCCACGGGACGCATGATCCTCGCCAACGCCGGCCACAACCTCCCGTATCTGTTGCGGCGGAACGGGGCCGTGGAACTGGTTGCGGCCGCCAACGGGCTTGCGCTCGGCGTGATGGAGGACGCGACGTTTCCGCTCACCGAACTGGCGATCGACCCTGGTGACGCGCTGCTCGCGTACACCGATGGCGTCTGCGACGCGATCGACCAGGGCGGCATCAGTTTCGGCACCGACGGCCTCGAACGGCAGCTGCGCCTGGTCGCGCAGCAGCGCCCGGATTTCATCGTCAACAGCCTGTTCGAGGCGGTCGAGGCCCACGCCGGCGACGCCGCACAGGAAGACGACATCACCATCGTCGCGATCCGCTACTACGGTCCGCAGGATGAGACCATGGGGTGAGGCGAAACATTCTCTGGAAATCGCCACCCGTCCCCACGTATCTTGGTTCCGCATGACCGGCACCGCTTCCGACGACCTGCGCACCCGGGTGGCGGCGATCCGCTGGTACCACACGATCGACCTCGGTGGCGGCATCATCACGGCCGGCGCCGACGACACACCACAGCGGCTGGCGCGGCTCGATCTGCCAGCGTCGCTGGCCGGAAAGAGCGTGCTCGACATCGGCGCGTGGGACGGGTTCTTCTCGTTCGAAGCCGAACGCCGTGGCGCCGTGCGTGTGCTGGCGACCGACTCCTATTCATGGAGCGGCGCGGGCTGGGGCACGCAGGACGGATTCAACCTGGCCAGGCAGGTGCGCGGCTCGCGCGTCGAAGACCTCACCATCGATGTCATGGATCTGGACCTGTCGCGCATCGGGCAGTTCGACGTCGTCTTTTTCCTCGGCGTGCTGTATCACCTCAAGCATCCGCTGCTGGCGCTTGAGCGGATTGCCTCCGTCACGCGCGAGATGCTCATCGTCGAAACGGTGGTCGACATGGTCGGCACCAGACGAGCCGCTGCGGCGTTCTATCCCGGGACGGAGCTCAACGGCGACCCGACCAACTGGTGGGGGCTCAATCCGCCCGCCGTCGAAGGCATGCTCAAGAGCGTCGGCTTCGGATCGGTGCGTCAGGTGACACCGACCCGCTCGTGGCCCTATCGCGCCGCGCGTGCCGTCTACCATCAGGCCACGGGACGCAATCGTGCCGCGCTCGCCTTCCGGCAGGATCGGGCGGTGTTCCATGCGTTCCGGACATAGCACGCGTCCGGCTGACCCGGCCGCCGGTTCGCGCGCCCGTTTCCCGCTTGCCAGCCTCGCCCGCGCCGTGCAACAGTAACGCGGTCAATCAATTCAGCCTGTGAAATCCGCAGAGAGCAGACTGCAAAGCGTGTCGGCCCGCGCGTGGGCGTGGCGCCTCCTGGTACCGCAGCTCATCGCAGGCCTTGATCTGGTTCCCGTCGCGGGGCGTCCGCAGCATCCCGCGCGGGACGGGCGAGAAGGAGATCCATGGGTCATCTGATCGGCAAGGACGTCTACCGTGCACTCGGCAGGAAGATCGACGGGCTGACACTCAGGGCCCCCTGGAATGACACGTTTCACGCGCTCCTGAAGGAGCTGTACTCGGCCGAGGAGGCGGACCTGGTCGTCCGCATGCCGTACGGCCTGGCCACCATCGAGCACATCGAGCGCACAACCGGCTACCCCCGCGCCACGCTGGAGCGCGTGCTGGAAGGCCTGTGCATGAAGGGCCTGGTCCTCGACGTCCACATGGGAGACGCGTACCGCTACATCCCTTCGCCGCTGGCGATAGGGATCTTTGAATTCACGATGATGCGAACCGGGGACGGCCTCAACCAGAAGGAGTGGGCGCGGCTGTTTCACGACTACCTGTCGAGTGGCGTCCTGTGGGAAGCCAATCTCGGGGCGGGGCAGCAGTTGCAGTTGATGCGCACGCTGCCGCACGAAGAGACCGTCGCACAGGGGGACCACGTCGAGGTGCTCGACTACGAGAAGGCCGTGTCCCTCGTCGAGGCGCAGCAGCAGTTCGCCGTCGGCATCTGTTCGTGCCGTCATGAGAAGTCGCACCTGGGACTGAAGAAGTGCGACGTGCCGCTCGAGAGCTGCATGTCGATGGGAAATTCGGCCAGCCATCTGGTGCGCCGCCAGCTTGCGCGTCCCATCGAGAAGAGCGAAATGCTGGACCGGCTGGTCCAGGCGAGGGAAATGAAGCTCGTGATGAACGCCGACAACGTGCAAAGCGGCGTCAGCTTCATGTGCCTGTGCTGCGGGTGCTGCTGCAACATGCTGCTGGGCATCAGCCAGCTCGGCTACCCGCACACGCTGGTGACGTCCAACTACCTCGCCTCGTCCGAGGATGCCATCTGCGACGGCTGCCTGAAGTGCAAGAAGGCGTGCCCGATCAACGCGATCTCGATTGAGCGGCTGACCCAGGCGGCGGGCAAGAAGAAGGCGCGACCGGTGGTGGACGAGTCGATCTGTCTCGGCTGCGGCGTCTGCGCGCTCGCGTGCACGACCCGCGCGATGACGCTCCGTCCTCGACCGCAGCGCGTGCTCTACCCCGAGACCATGTTCGAGAAGGTCATTCTGCAGTCGCTGGAGGTAGGCACCCTGCAGAACCTGCTGTTTGCCGAGCCCGACCGGCTGTCGCACCAGTTCCTGCGCGCCTTCGTCGGTGCGTTCCTGCGCCTGTCTCCTGTCAAGAAGGCGCTGGTGAGCGGGACGCTGCGCTCGCGCTTTCTTGGCGCGCTGAACTCGGGGAGCGCCAAGGCCAGTCCGCGCCCGTCGTAGGCCCGTCTTGCGACCCTGGGCTGCGCATTGTGAGCTGTAGGCCGGGTCTTCAGACCCGGCGGGCGGCGTCTGTGTGCTATGCTGCGCCCCAAACGGACCAGGTGAACCCCCCGAAGAGGAGTCCTATGACCCTATCCCTGTTATCGCTGGTTCTGGCGATGAGCGGCCAGGCCGCACCGCCTCCCCCGCAACCACCGCCGACCGTGGCGCCGGCGATCGTCCAGAAGGCCCCGCCCGCGCCGCGCAAGGTATACAACGAGACCGCCGACGCCAAGGCGCAGATCGCCGCGGCCGTCGCCTCCGCCGCCGAGGACGACATCCGCGTCCTCATCAACTGGGGCGCCAATGACGAAGAGGCGTGCACGAAGTACCAACAGGTGCAGCGCGCGCCCGAGGTGTCGAGCAAGTTCCGCGACGATTACAAGCTGGTCTACGTTGACGTCGGCCACCTCGACAGAAACATCGATCTCGCCAAGTCGTTTGGCGTGACGCTCGCGGCTGGCGCACTGCCGCACTTCACCATCCTCGACGCCAAGGGGAAGGTGCTCGCCCAGATGTCGGCCACGAGCCTGGCGAGCGACACCGATGCTGCCGCGTTCGACGCCAAGAAGATGGGCGCGTTCCTGACGACGCACCAGGCGCCGGCGCCTCCGCCGGTCGGGCCGGTGTTCGACGCCGCGCTGACCCAGGCGAAGCGCGAGGGCAAACAGGTGTTCGTCTGGTTCGCGGCCCCGTGGTGAGGGTGGTGCCATAGGCTGGGCGCCTGGATGGCGACCAAAGACGTTGCACCGCTGCTCGCAAAGGAATTCGTGATTCTCAAGCTCGACGCCGATCGCGCGCCGGGTGCGGCCGACCTCGCAAAGGGCTATCAACCCAAGGAACAGGGACTGCCGTGGATGGTCATCGTGACGCCAGACGGCAAAGCGGTGATTGACTCGACGGGGCCGGAAGGGAATACGGGATTCCCGGCCAAGCCGAGTGAGTACGCCCATTTCAAGACGATGCTCGAAAAAGCGAAGCGGCACCTGACCGATGGCGACATCGCTGCGCTCATCGCGTCGCTCGAAGCCGCGAACAAGAAGTAGTGGAGACTCGGGGGAGAATGCCGATGCCGAAGTGGCGCGCCTGTTTTGCGATGGTGCTCGCGCTGGCCCTTGCACCTGTTCACGCTCAGCAACCGGGCAGGGAGCGGCCCGGCGGCGCGCCGGCGACGCAGCAGCCGACGACCCGCGAGGCCGGACAACCGGCCCAGCGCAACGAAGTCGCCGGCCCGAACGAGGAGAAGATCTCCCAGACGTCTCACGCCTTGCGCCTCGACGGGCGCGACATCAAGTACACCGCCACCACGGGCACGTTGCCGATTCGGCTCGATGACGGCAAGGTGGCCGCGCGGATGTTCTTCGTGGCCTACACGAAGGATGGCGAGGACGTGAAGACGCGGCCCGTGTCGTTTCTCTACAACGGCGGGCCCGGCTCGGCAACCGTCTGGCTGCACATGGGATCGTTCGCGCCCCGCCACGTGCAGATGGCCGATGAGGGCTTCCAGCCGGCGCCGCCCTACAGGCTTGTCGACAACGAGCAGTCGCTGATCGACGTCTCCGATCTCATCTTCGTCGATGCGATCGACACGGGCTACAGCCGGGCCGCGGCTGGCGTGGACAACGCGCAGTTCCACGGGCAGGATGGCGACATCCGGGCGTTTGGCGAATTCATCGCGGAATACCTGAAGACCTACAACCGCTGGCCGTCCCCCAAGTTCCTGATCGGCGAGAGCTACGGCACCATCAGATCCGCCGGCCTCTCCCAGGAACTCCAGTCGCGTCACGGGATCGAGTTGAACGGCATCGCGCTGGTCTCAGCCCTGCTGACGTACCAGACCCTGTCGACCGCGCCGGACAACGACGTTGCCTGGGCCGCGCAGATCCAGACGTTTACCGCCACCGCCTGGTACCACAAGAAGCTGCCGCCCGATCTGCAGCAGAAGACGCTCAAGCAGGCCGTCGACGAGGCCCGGACCTTCGCGTTCGGCGACTACATGACGGCGCTCACGCGGGGTCACACGCTCACCGACACGGAGCGGAAGACGATGGCCGACAAGCTCGCGCGCGTCACGGGCCTGTCGGCGAAGTTCATCCTGTCGGCCAACCTGCGCGTCGAGTCCGGAAGGTTCCGCAAGGAACTGCTGCGCGACCAGCGCCTGATGGTCGGCCGGCTGGACGGCCGGTTTACGGCGCTCGATGCCGACGCCGCCGGCGAGCGGCAGGAGTTCGATCCGTCGAACACGGCCCTGCAGGGACCGTACACGACGCTGTTCGCCGACTACGTCAAGAACGTGCTGAAGTGGGAGTCCGATCTGCACTACGCCACATCGGGCAATGTCCGGCCCTGGACCTACGTCCAGAATCGGTACATGGATACCACCGACGCGTTGCGCCTCACGATGGCGAGGAACCCGTTTCTCAAGGTCTTCGTGGTGTGCGGCTACTTCGACATGGCGACCTTCGTCGGCGGCGCCGAGTTCAACTTCACCCACCTCGCGTTTGATCGGCAGGTGACCGACCGCGTCTCGTTTGGCTATTACGAGGCCGGGCACATGATGTACATCCGGCCGTCGGCGCACAAGGCGCTGAAGCAGGACCTGGCGAAGTTCATCCGCTCGGCCATCGGCTCCTAGCGCGTTCCGTGTCCGCTCCGGCTCGTCTCGGTGCCGCCGTCGCGGCCGCTTCTCCCGCTGATTGACATGACAAGAGGTGTTCGTGATGCACGGAATACGAAAGACGCCAGGAATCGTGGTGACGGTGCTCGTCGCGTGCGTGCTGGCCTTTGGCGCCAGCGGACAGTCGGCGGCGCCGCAGGGACGGCCCGCCGCGGCACCGGTCCAGAAAGATGATGCCGACTACACGAAGCGGATTCTGGACAACACGCCGGACAAGCGGATTCTGACCGAACTGGTCGATCACATGCCGGTGTCGGCCACGGTGCCGTCGCCACTGAAGTTCCTCGGGTACGTGCCCGGCGAGAACAACCGCCTGACGTACCACAAGGACATCGTCGCCTACTACCAGGCGCTGGTGAAGGCGACCGGCCGGGCGACCATGTGGGAGATCGGCAAGACCGACGAGGGGCGCCCGATGGTGGCCCTGGCGATCGCCGACGAAGCGACCATCAAGTCGCTCGACAAGTACAAGCAGATCACCGCGCAGCTGACCGACCCGCGCAAGCTTTCTGACGCGCAGGCGAAACTCCTGATCCAGACCGGCAAGCCGATCTACTGGGCAACCGGGAGCCTGCACTCGGGAGAGACGGGCAGTACCGAGATGCTGATCGAGATGGCCTTCCGCCTGGTCGTCGAAGAGACGCCGTTTATCAAACAGATCCGCAACAACTCGATCGTCGTCATCACGCCCGTCCTTGAGGTTGACGGCCACGAGCGGCAGGTCGACAACCGGCGGGCGTCGGATGCGGGCCAGCCCCAGCCCGGCATGACGTACTGGGGCAGATACGTCGCGCACGACAACAATCGCGACGGCATCGGCAAGGGCCTCATCCTCACGAACAACGTCCTCAAGGCATTCCTCGATCTGCATCCGCAGGTGATGCACGACCTCCACGAATCGGTGACGCTGCTCTACACATCGACCGGCACCGGCCCCTACTACCCGGAGGTTGCGCCGATTCAGGTGACCGAGTGGTGGTGGCTGGCGCAGACCGAAATCATGGAGATGACCAAGCGCGGCGTGCCGGGCGTGTGGACGTACAACTACTACGACGGCTGGGTGCCCAACTACCTGTTCTGGATTGGCGTCACCCACAACTCGATTGGCAAGTTCTACGAGACACAGAGCTATGGCGGTGGCGGCGGACGGGGAGGCCCGCCTTCGCCGGCGGCTACGGCGGGGCAAGCCGCGGGTGGCAGGGCGGGTGCGGCACCCGCAGCGGCGGCTACGGCGGGGCAAGCCGCGGGTGGCAGGGCGGGTGCGGCACCCGCAGCGGCGGCGGCTCAGGCGCCAGGCGCCCCAGCGGCGGCCGGCGGCCGGGCGATTGGCGGCGGCCAGAGCCGCGAGTGGTATCGCCCGTTTCCGGTGCCGCCAGAGGGCGTGCTGTGGAGTGGCCGGGCCAATATCAACATGCAGCAGTCGGCCATTCTGATTGCGATGAACGCGGTCGCCAAGAACCGCGAGATGTTCCTCGAGAACTACTACATCAAGAACAAGATGATGGTGGAGCAGGGCCGGACGCGCGCGCCATATGCGTACGTGATTCCCGCCGAGCAGCGCCGGCGCATCGACGCGGCGGATTTCATGAACTTCCTGCGCCGCGAAGCCGTCGAGATCCACACCGCGAACGCACCGTTCACCATCGGCAAGATCCAGGTGGCGGCGGGCGACTACATCGTCCGACTCGACCAGCCCTACGGAGGACTGGTCAAAACGTTCCTTGGCGTGCAGTGGTACCCAGAGGCGAATCCCCGGCCCTACGACGACACGGGCTGGTCGCTGCCGCTGCTGCGAAACGTGCAGACGTTCAAGGTGGACGACAAGGCCATCTTCGACAAGCCGATGACGCTGGCGACGACGGACTTCAAGGCGCCCGGCACGATTTCCGGCACGGGCGGGACGCTTGTCGTTGAACATACGACCGACGCCGCGCTGGCCACCTTCAGGTTCGCCAACCCGAAAGTCAAGATGGCGGCCGCCGAACAGCCCTTTGATCTGGCCGGTCACCACTTCGCGGCCGGGGCCTTCATCATCGCCGGTGCCAATCGGGCGGCACTCGAATCGCAGATTCGCGACTACGGCCTGCTGGCGTGGGCCACTGACACCCCGCCGAGCGTGCCCACCCACGACCTCGACGTGCCGCGAATTGGCTATGTCCATTCGTGGTCCAGTACGCAGGACGAGGGCTGGGTGCGGATGGTGCTCGACAAGCTCAAGGTGCCCTACGTGTACTTCGGCGACAACCAACTGCGGCAGGGCAAGCTGCGCGCGAAGTACGACGTGATCTTCTATCCCAATGGTCCGGTGACGGTGGATGGCGGCGAGATCCCCGCCGACGGGACGCCGCTGCCCTATAAGAAGACCGATCTCACGCCGAACATCGGGACGGCGCCCGATTCGACCGACGACCGGCGCGGCAGTCTTGGCCGCGACGGGCTGAAGGCGCTCGAGGCCTTCGTGCAGGAAGGTGGCGTGCTGATTGCCGAAGGCACGGCGGCAACGCTGTTCCCCGAATACCGGCTTGTTCCGGGTGTGACCATCGAGCAGCCCACCGGTCTCTATGCGCCTGGGTCGGTGCTCAAGGCGCTTCTCGGCGACAAGACGAGCCCCATCCTCTACGGCTACGACCAGAACACCATCGGCGTCATGTACAAGGGCGGGCCGGTGCTCGCCCTGGGCGGCGGCGGCGGGTTTGGCGGCGGCCGTGGCGGGACGTTGCCGGCCGGCGTGGGTGGCGGCAATCTGCAGCCCATGGCGGCGCCGCCGCGCTTGACGACGCTCGATGCGCCGCCGGCGGCAGCGGCAGCAGCGGCCGAAGGCCGGGGTGGACGAGGCGGTCGCGGCGGTGGCGGGCGAGGCGGATTTGGCGGCGGGGCCGCCGCGGCGCCTCCACGCGTGCTGCTGTCGTATCCAACCGACCCGAACGATTTGCTGCTCTCAGGCGAACTGGTGGGCGGCGAAAACCTGGTCGGGCGCCCCGCGCTGATCGACGCGCCGCTTGGCAAGGGGCATCTCGTGCTGTTTGGCGTCCGGCCGTTCTGGCGCTACGAGACGCACGGCAGCTTCTTCTTCGCCCTGAACGCGATGCTCAACTGGAACGACCTCGACGCCGGACGGAAGGCCGCCGCCGCGCCAGCCGGGGATCGCTAGAGCGCTTCGAACGGGATTCGGGATTCGCGAATCGCGGAACGGCTGAGAGCCTGGGATCGCCGCCCCTCGACGTTGCTCGGGGCGTCCTGAGCGACGCCGAAGGACGGGCTCCCTCGGGGCGCCGTAGCCGGTTGTGAATCCGTCGGCGAAGGCGGCCAGCCCGGCCAGCGGTCCGATCGGCGTCGCACCTGCCAGATCGCCGGGCTTCGGCCCGGCGATCACCATTCCCCCCAACCCGATCCATAATGCCCCCTGTCACCGGGACGCGTGTGTGCCCGACAAAAGGGAACCCATCGATGAAAACGATTCTGGCTGTCGCGCTCGGATGTGTGTTGCTGGCCGTCCCCGCCGTCGCACAGGACGCCGGCTGGCGGCCGATCTTCAACGGCAAGAACCTCGATGGGTGGTATCCCTGCAACGGTACCGCTCCGTTTACCGTCGAGGACGGGACCATCACGGGCCGGACCGTGGTCAAGTCGCCCAACAGCTTCCTGTGCTCGAAGGAACGCTTCGGCGATTTCATCCTCGAGTATGACGTCTGGGTCGCGACCAACCTGAACAGTGGCATGCAGCTTCGAAGCACGGCCGATCCGGCCGTCAAGAACGGGCGCGTCCACGGGTACCAGGTCGAGGTCGATCCATCGGAGCGGGCCTGGAGCGGCGGGATCTACGATGAGGCGCGGCGCGGCTGGCTGCACACCCTTGTCGGCCAGGACGCCGCCCGCAAGGCGTTCAAGATAGGGGAGTGGAACAAGTTCCGCGTCGAGGCCATCGGCACGTCGATTCGCACGTGGCTCAACGGCGTCCCGTGCGCGAACATCGTCGACGACCTTTCGCCGGACGGGCTCCTTGGCCTCCAGGTGCATGCCATCGGATCGGACGAGAAGAAGGCGGGCGAGATTATCCGGTTCCGCAATCTCCGCATCCTCACCCGGAATCTCGATGCGAACCGGACCGCCGACAAGGGCGACACACCGCAGTTCAACTACATCCCGAACACGCTGACCGATCGCGAGACGAAGGAGGGGTGGACGCTTCTGTGGGACGGCAAGACGACGGCCGGCTGGCGCGGCGCGAAACTGGACACGTTCCCCGCCGGCGGCTGGGAGATCAAGGACGGCGTGCTGTCGGTGGTCGAAGCCGGTGGCGGGGAAGCCGTCGCGGGCGGCGACATCGTCACCACCGGCCAGTACGAGAACTTCGAGCTGATCGTGGAATACAACATCACGAAGGGCGCCAACAGCGGCATCAAGTACTTCGTCGACACGACCCTGAACAAGGGCGAGGGTTCCTCGATCGGCTGCGAGTTCCAGATTCTGGATGACGCGGTGCATCCGGATGCGAAACTGGGCGTGAAAGGCAACAGGACCAACGCCGGATTGTACGACCTGATTGCGCCGCAGAACATCCGGGTCAACGGCGTCGGCGAGTGGAACCGCGCGCGGATCGTCGTCCAGGGGAAGCACGTCGAGCACTGGCTCAACGGGTTCAAGACCGTCGAGTACGAGCGGGCCACGCAGATGTGGCGTGCGCTGGTGAACTACAGCAAGTACGTCGTCTGGCCGAACTTCGGCGAGGCACCCAAAGGACATATTCTTCTGCAGGACCACGGCAACCGGGTGTCGTTCCGGTCGATCAAGATTCACGAATTGAAGTAGTGCCACACGAGACACGCGGAGGGGTTATGTCGAGATTGTCACGCAGCGAGCGCGAGTCGTCGCGCCGCCGGTTTCTGAAGACGTCCATTGCCGGATCGGCCGGGCTGTTCCTGCCGGCATTCATTCCCCGGACCTGCCTGTTCGGAGCGCAGACGCCGCCGAGCCGCCGGATCAATGTGGCGCAGATCGGCTGCGGCCGCATGGGGATGGAGGATATGCGGGGCACGATGGCCCATGACCTCTGCCGCATGGTGGCGGTGTGCGATCTCGATTCGAAGCGCCTGGAGAAGGCGCGGGCCGAGGTGGAACAGTTCTACAAGGGCAAGGGCGAAAGCCGCGTGGACGTGAAGGCGTACCGCGACTACCACGAGGTGCTGGCCCGGCCCGATATCGACGCCGTGATTGTGACCCCGCCGGATCACTGGCACGCGATTGTGGCCGTCGAAGCCGTCCTGGCCGGCAAGGACCTGCACGTGCAGAAGCCGATCACGTACGACATCGCCGAGGCCATCGCGCTGCGCACGGCCGTTCGCGCGAAGGGGCGCATCCTTCAAACGGGCAGCCAGCAGCGCTCGTCGAAGCCGTGGAACACGTTCCGCATCGCGACCGAGGCGGTTCGCAACGGGCGCATTGGCCAGATCAAGACCGTGCGCATCGGGATCGGGCAGGATAAGCCGAAGGGGCAGGCGCCGAAGCCGCAGCCCGTGCCGGCGACGTTTGACTACGAGACGTGGCTCGGCCCGGCGCCGCAGCAGCCCTACATGGAAGACCGGGTGCACCCGCAGGAGGGCTACGGCCGACCGGGGTGGATCACGACCGAGGACTTCGGCCTTGGAATGATCACGAACTGGGGCGCGCACCACATCGACATCGCACACTGGGGCATGGGAATGGAGTTGAGCGGTCCGATCAGCATCGAGGCCCGCGCCGACTTCATGACCGGTGACGTGTGGACCGTGCACGACACGTACCACGCCGAGATGATGTACCCCAACGGCGTGCAGGTCATTCTCGACAATGCGTTCCCGAACGGCATCCGGTTCGAAGGGACGGAAGGATGGGTGTTCTGCGCGCGCGGTTCCGCACAGGTCACGAGCAGCGACCCGAACGCTGCGGCCCAGAAGGACGGACGCAAGCCGCTCGACGCCAGTGACGCCAGGTTGCTCACGGCACCGCTCGGTGCCGATGCCAGGCGGTGGATGGCCAGCGACAATTCCTATCGCAACTGGCTCGAAGCCATTGGCCTGCGCCAGGATCCGATCGCGCCAGTGGATCAGTCGGTCTGCAGTCTCGAGGCCTGTGCCGCCGCGTGGATCGGCATGAAGCTGAAGCGGAAACTCACGTGGGATCCAAAACGCGAGCAGTTCGTCGGCGATGCGGAGGCCAACGCGCTGTGCGCACGCAAGCCCCGCTCGGCCACGTACGACATTGCCCGGATCATGAAGGCTGCAGGGCTCGTGAAGAGCACGGAACCGGCGGCCCTTTTCGTCTAAGCCCGGAGACCACTTGAGTCGATGACCGCCGAGCGTGTCCGCCTGGGTCTGAAGACCCGGCCGCCAGTACGCGGCCCCGGCCGCTACGGCCCGCCGCATCGGGTCTGATGCCCGGGGTCTATTGGGCTGGGTGTTTTGAGCTGTTGGCCGGGTCTTCAGACCCGGCGACGCCGAGGGATTATGCCAATCGATCTGCGAAGTGACACGGTGACGCAGCCGTCGCCCGCCATGCGGCAGGCCATGTTCACCGCCGAGGTCGGAGACGATGTGTTTGGGGAGGATCCGACCGTCAAGCGGCTGGAGGCACTGGCCGCTGAGATCACCGGGAAGGCCGCTGCGCTCTTCGTGACGAGCGGCACCCAGGGCAACCTGGCGTCGCTGCTCGGCCACTGCGAGCGCGGCCGCGAGGTGATCGTCGGCGATGAGTCTCACATCTACCATTACGAGAACGGCTCGGCGTCAGCGGTTGGCGGCCTGGTGCTCAAGCCGGTTCGGACCAACGCCGACGGCACGATGCCGCTCGATGCGATCGAAGCCGCGATTCATCTGCCGGCGCACAACTACCACTTCTACCACCACGCCCCGCCCGGCGTGATCTGCCTCGAGAACACGCACAATCGCTGCGGGGGATCGGTTCTCTCGCCCGAGTACTTCGCCGAGGTTGCCGCCATTGCCTCGCGCCACAAGTTGCCCATTCATCTTGATGGCGCGCGCCTGTTCAATGCGGCCGTCGCAGCCGGGAAGCCGGTGACGGCCTGGACGCAGCACGTGTCGTCGGTGCAGTTATGCCTGTCGAAGGGGCTGGCCGCGCCAGTCGGATCGATGATTTGCGGCACTGCGGAGTTTGTCGATCGGGCGCGCCGCATGCGCAAGATACTCGGAGGTGGCATGCGGCAAGCTGGCGTCATTGCGGCTCCGGGCATCGTCGGGTTGACCGACATGGTCGGGCGCCTGGAGGAGGATCACCGGAACGCCCGCATTCTGGCCGACGGGATCGCCGCGCTGCCGGGCATCGTGCTCGATCCCCCGCGCGTGGACACGAATATCGTCGTCTTCCGCCTGCCGAGCGCGCCGCGCGCCGAAGCGTTTGCCACCGCGCTCGCGAGGCAGGGCGTGCTCGTGTCGGACTTCGGCGGCGGCCGGCTCCGGGTCGTGACGCACTACGGGATCAGCGAGGCCGATTGCCGGACGGCCATCGGCGTGATGCAGAAGCTGTGGGCGCGGCCGTAGGGACGGCCCCCTGGGATCGCCGGGCTCCGGCCCGGCATGCTGTCCTGTCAGCGAGACGCGCCTGGGATCGCCGGGCTCCAGCCCGGCCCGCAGTCCTGTCGGCGCGACACCCCTGGGATCGCCGGGCTCCAGCCCGGCATGCTGTCCTGTCAGCGAGACGCGCCTGGGATCGCCGGGCTCCAGCCCGGCATGCTGTCCTGTCAGCGTGACCCGCCT
>Ga0315278_10001749_pt1 | contig 19176 bp, 17 predicted proteins | sample YL17G06_0_MG_FD_203880 | JGI IMG/M metagenome (GOLD analysis project Ga0315278, IMG submission 203880) | Sediment microbial communities from Yellowstone Lake, YNP, Wyoming, USA - YL17G06_0 | ecosystem: Environmental > Aquatic > Freshwater > Lake > Sediment | place: USA: Wyoming | collected... | reverse complement strand
CCGATAATGACACCGATCGCCATGTCGAGCACGTTGCCCTTCATGGCGAAGTCTTTGAATTCTTTGAGCATCAAGCTTCCTCCTTCTAGCCCGCATTATTCATGAACACTTCTGCTGCAATCGCGGAGACGGAAGTCAGAATCCAATGCGGTATCTTTCTTCGCGCCACGATCATGCAAAGGGCGCTCGACCTCGCAAGCGCGGTGGCGACGCACCTGGACGCGGACGGACCGGCGTCCAGGCAGGCGGGCTCGCCACTCAGTCGGTCAACATCCTGTTCAAGGATGCCTCCCTCCCTCGCGGCTCCGCGCGCCTGTCTCGGCCCCCCACCCATCCCTCCCCCATACTATGGGGGAGGGTGAGGGAGGGGGGCCGACGAACCGTCATGAATAATGCGGGCTAGAGGATATAGGTGAACCGCGCGCCTATCGCTTGCGGGTCGTGTCGAAGCTGTACCCAAAGGTCCAGAGGTACATGTTGTCCGTATCCCCGGTGCCACTCGCCGGAGTGCGGTTATATCGGGTCGTCACTTGGATACTGCTCACGAAGCCCTCGAACATTCTGAAACGGACGATGTTGTCCATCGTCACATAATAATTCTTGGTATTCTGTAACGAAGGGTACACTTCCTGGTAGTGGCAGAACGTGATGCGATCATCCAAGATCGGCCAGTTCAGCCTGACTGCCCACTTGGCGCGGAAGGACGATTGATCAGGAGCAGTGGTACAGTCCTCATTGAAGTAGGAAAGCCCGGCCTCGGCATAGAGCGTGATGTCTTTGAGCCAGGGGTTATCATAATCGCCCCGGTCGATGATCTGATAGCCGGAACCGGAGGAGAGGGCGGTTCGCACTTTGAGGTCCTGAAAGTGATCGTTCTCAAAGTAGGCGGACGCGAACCAGAACAAGCGTTTGGTGATAAAAAAGTCCACCTTGATCGTCCCGCGCGCGTTTCAAGCAGAGAGGGTGTTCACATTATCGCCGTAGATGTAGCGATCGTTGAGAGTCAGGCGGAGTTGCTCACTCCGAGCCACGAAGTCTCCGAGGAGGCTGCCATTTCTCAGGTGGCTGTTCCCGGTTGCTTGCTTGTAGCCGCCGGTCAGGCTGCCTGAATAGATGACCGGGGCTTGGACGATTGGATTCAGCGCGGTGATCGAATCCAGCGGAACCTCCATCGTCCCCTTCAGCGGCACAGCTCGCACATTGATGGTTCCGTTGGGGCCCTCGGTGGCCGTGCCGATCAGCACTGACCCTTCTTTTGAGATGAAACGGGATTGGGTGGTTGATGGCCAGCTTCTCCACGTTGGCCCATTTTATCTTGACGATATTGTCCGCAGCAGCCGCAGTCTTGATAGAGAGCACCCCACCAGACATTTCGATGACTTCGCCATAAGAGCACACTGCCGTCCTTCAACGTGACCACGTCGAGTGGTGTGGGAGCAATTGGGGCATCCCCAATCGCTGGAGCATCAGCGGCCACGACAAGTTGTGGCGTAATCAGACAAGTCAAGAGAACCCCTTCTTCATCGAACCATCCTTGCAAGATAAGGACTGCGGATGACTCAATGTACAGGCTCATGGCGATGGGCGATGTGTTGACAGCCGCAAAAGTATTGAGACCTAAGTAAACTATAGCTGTAGGGCCGAGATCGTACGGGACGCAAGCATGAAAACCATGATGAACGGTTATGCGAAGGCGCACAACGATCTTCATGTGGCCCGCATAAAGCAAAGTTGAAAAGCGAAGCTGATGCCGTTGATAGTGAGCGGCCCATTTCACTATACATCTTTGCAGATGTATGGCTGGCAGACAGGTGATGTAAAGGCCTTGTTCCTCACATGTGTGACTGATTGGTGTGTTGGGGGGACTATTCCGCCACAGACGTCGGCGAAAGAATCGGAACGAGTTTGACTAGCCCGCATTATTCATGAAGGTTCGTCGTGAAAGCGTGCAGACGCGAAGCGAGACGGGCACTCGGAGACGTGAAGCCCTGAGGCATACTCGTGCAGTATGTCGAAGGGCTGAACGGCGAGACTGCCCGTCACAGCCGCGTATCCGCGCTTGCAGCAGAAGCTTCATGAATCATGCGGGCTAGGGAGGGAATGTGGATGCGGAGAGCATGATGGCTGTGCGTAGGGGTTGATCAGCCACTCTCTGCTCGCGCACCTCTTATCGTCCGAAGAGTCCTTTCAACAAATCCTGGCCTTTTTGTTTGAGGTCGTCCGGCTTGGTCGAGCCTTTGAATAGATCGCCCAACACTTCTTTCACTTTCTCCTTCACCTGTTCCTGGACCTTGCCCGTCAAGGCTTTTGAATCTAACCCATACGATGGCGCTTGCACGGTCCCGGTGATGATCAGCGGTAGACTCAATCGGCCTTCTTTCATTGCGAGCTTGGTAATAGGAGAAGCGCCGGCAATCTTTTGACTCAAGTCCTGCGATAGGTTGAGGTGCAAGGTGAGGTGTAGTGTCTGATCAAACCCGATGGTGCCTCCCCCTGTGGCCTGGAAGTCGTGGCTGTCCATCAAGAGGTGCTGGACATTGATGATCCCTTGCTTGATCGCTAGATCTGTCTCGATCGTCGAAAACGCAGTGGCTTGGGCATGGTCGAGCGAGATGCCGGCGACCTTGAGTATCGAGACAGCTTCCTGGAGGAGGTTCACGCCCTCGATCTTCCCATCTTTGACGGCGACGTGGCTGGTTCCTTCCAGGGACTTGGTGAGGTCCGGCATGGAGAAGCCGCGGCCCTGCAGCGCGAGGTCGGCTCCTGCTGTCCCGCTGATCGACACGTGTGTCGCCGCGACGGTATCAAGGGCAGGACCGAGCTGGAGTCCTTGGATCGTCATGGTGCTATTGAACGGCGGAGCGTCGGACCCTGCGATCAATTGGCCCTGTCCCGTTATCTGTCCATCAAACAGTTGGAACGAGAGGTTGTTCAGTTTGGCTTCTTGTCCCTTCACTTCCGCCGCAATCTTGAGATCAGTGATGGCGACCGGTTTATTGAGCGGGAGCGTCATCGGTAGATTTGCTGTATTGATGACTGGCGAACTGATCGTCACGGTGCCGTTCTGGCCAACGGTCTTTCCCGTGATGGTAAAATCTGTCTTTCCCAGCCCGAACCGGAGATTGATCGCGTCAATGTCCGTGGTTTCCTTCAGCGGGCCGAAGCTGCCGTCCAGCGTCACGGGCATGTTGAACGGTTGGACGAGCGTGGCAAAATGGATGCTCGGGGTTTGGCCCAGACGAATGGATTGGAGCAGCAACTGTATGTCCTGCAACACATACTCAGTCGGTTTGGCAGCTGACAGATCACGGTAGGTCAGTTTTCCGCTGACGATAGAGACTCGATCCACGGTCAACAGTGCCAGGATTTTGAGCGGGCCTTCGGTCGATGGAATCGGCGCCCGCGATGGAGTGTTAGGCAACTTGGCGCCTGCACGACCGATGGTCGAGATGTTCAGGACACCGTTCTTGTTCTTGATGACCGTGATAACAGGATCCCGGATCGTGATTTCTTCGACCTCGACCTTGCCGCTGAGCAACGGCATCAGTTTGACCCCAACGTCCAGCGACGTGAGCGAGGTAAATGGGGTTGCACCAAACGCTGGGTCGTCCAGTACGGCAAACCCAGCCACGCGGGCACCGATCCGCGGCCAGATGGTCAGGCGGATATCTTTGAGGACAACCTTGCGATTGAGCGCCTCCTCGATCAGCGGCTTGTACTGGTCTTGATACTTGTTCAGGTCGATAATGAAGGGCAGTGCGAGGATGGCTGCCACCAATAGGACGATTAGAATACCCAGTCCGATCAGAATCTTCATCACGACATCTCCCCGTGAGTTCTTTGCAGTATAGGAAGGGGATCCGGGAGGGTCAATGTCATGGCGATGAACACTGGTGGTCACCTTGCCGGTCATCAGACCGCGTGTTAAGATGCCGCCGCGCGAAAATCGGTGCGGAGAGGTGCGAGAGTGGTCGAATCGACATGCTTGGAAAGCATGCGTCCCAGCAATGGGACCGTGGGTTCGAATCCCACCCTCTCCGCCAAATGAAGACGTGAAACGTGAGGCGTGAAGCGTATTGGACAAGAGTGCTATAAAGGACGAGAAAAGTCCGGGGGTGGGATTCGAACAGGGGGATCGCGGGGGATGTGTCCCCCGCGTGGGGAGCCTACGAGGGGGCTGGCCCCCTCTGTAGGAGCGTACGCAGTTTCAGCGGGCGCGACTTCGAATGCCCACCCTCTCCGCCACACCAAGGCAAGGCAAAAGTAGAAAGTTAAAAGGCAAAAGTTTCGATCATACGTGCTCCCCACTTTTTACTTTTAACTTCGAGAGAAGGGGCTGGGCCCTGTGCAACAGAACCCTGTGAACCCCGCCAGGTCCGGAAGGAAGCAACGGTAAGCGGTTAGTTCTGTGTGCCGCAGGATCACCTGGCCCCGCTCCCCTCGAGGCGAGGAATGTTGAGTGATGAATAGTGAATTGAAGGGCAAGCAGACCAAGAGACTGAACGCGTCCCGGTTCCGTACCTTCTCAATTCAACATTGAACATTCATCATTCAACATTCGGAGTGTAACGACGTTGGATTACCAAGTCTCTGCCAGAAAATACCGGCCGGCCACGTTTGATGACGTGATCGGACAGCCACACGTTGTTCAGACGCTGGTCAATTCCATCACCACGAAACGAATTGCCCAAGCCTATCTCTTTTCCGGGACCCGCGGCGTGGGGAAAACGACGGTCGCAAGAATTCTTGCCAAGGCGCTCAATTGCGAGAGCGGGCCGACCGGCACGCCCTGCGGCACCTGCTCCAACTGCCTCGAAATTGCGCAGGGGACCTCCGTCGATGTCATGGAGATCGATGGGGCGTCCAATACGAGCGTGGACGATGTGCGCGAGATCCGCGAGAACGTCAAGTTCGCCGCCTTTCGCGGGAAGTACCGGGTCTACATTATCGACGAAGTCCACATGTTGTCGAACTCGGCCTTCAACGCGCTGTTGAAGACGTTGGAGGAGCCGCCGCCGCATGTGGTGTTTATCTTCGCCACCACCGAGATTCACAAGATTCCGGCGACGATTCTCTCCCGCTGTCAGCATTACAACTTTCGCCGGATTGCGCGAACCGAGATCGTCGAGCGGCTGCGCCATGTGGTCGATCAGGACCAGATCGTGATCGAGGAACGGAGCCTGATGGCGCTCGCCAGGGCCAGCGAAGGCAGCATGCGCGATGGGTTGAGCCTGCTCGACCAGGCGGTGGCGTTCGGCGGCAAGACGATCGTGCATGCGGACCTGGAGGCCCTGCTGGGAGCGGTTCCACAGGAACTTGTTCGTGCCATGATTCAGGCGATCACGGCTCAGGAGAGCGCCGCGGCGCTTCGCGTGCTGGCCCAACTGTTGGACCAGGGACATGACCTGCGGGCCTATTGTGCGGAGGTGGTCGAGTATTTACGGAACATGCTGGTGGTGTCGGTGGTGACCTCACCCCTAGAATGGCAGGGGTTGATCGAGGCCTCCGCGGAAGACCTCGCACAGATGGCCGCTGATGCGCGCTCGTTCTCGCCCGAGCTACTTCAGGAATTGTTTGCGATCTTCACGCAAGCGGAGGACTCGCTCAGGCTCAGTGCCCATCCTCGGTTCGTGCTCGAAACAGCGGCCGTGCGTGCGACGCGGTTGCTGCGTCGAGCGGATGGGAAGCCAGCTCAAGCGGTGCAGCCAGCCCAGACGACACGCCCACCTCAGCCGGCTCCAGTACGCACGGGCCAGCCGGTCTCGCCGGCTCGTTCGGCAGATCCAACGCCCTCTTTGCCACCGCGGCCTCCTCACTCGACGGCTCCTGCCCCGACCGCTCCGATGCCGTCGAGGTCTTCTGTTGTCGGGAATACGGCGGCCCCACGAGGCCTCTCGACGAATCCTCCGAACGTCCCCCCCCCTGGCACTGCTGGTGAGGTGAAGGCTTCGATGCCTGTGGCATCGCCTCCGACTGATGACGGACGCCTTGCGGTGACGCTCAATTGGGAACAGTTTCAGGAAGAAGTAGCCGGGGCCTTTTCCAATATCGCGCCCTTCTTGGAGATGGGTCGGCTCGTGGGCGTGGACGGCCATGTTGTGACGATTGGATTTGCCAAGCAGGCGACGGTGGCCCGCGGGATGATCGAGAAGCCCGACAATATTGCGGCGCTCACGTCGATGTGTGAACGACTGAGCGGGCAGACGGTTCGGCTGCGGATTGTCGAATTGACAGAGTCGGATCCCCCAGGACCGACGATGGCGCAGCTCAGGGCGGCGAAGGAAAAAGAACAACGGCTGGTTCTCTTCGAACAGGCGCGGGCGCATCCGGTCGTCAAACAGGCGCTGGAGATGTTCGGCGCAGAGCTCGCAGAGGTCAGGCCGGTGTCGAATCAGAAGGAGGTCGAGGAATGAAGAACCCGTTAGGTAATATGGGAAATATACTGAAGCAAGCGCAGGCGATGCAGGCGCAAATGGCGAAGGTGCAGGAACAGGCATCGGCGAAGACGGTGATTGGGACGGCCGGCGGTGGCAGCGTGACCGTGACGGCCAATGGGGCAATGCAGCTTGTCGGCATCGTCATCGATCCCGAAGTGGTGAACAGTGGCGACGTGGAGATGGTGCAAGATTTGGTCATGGCTGCGTCGAACGATGCCCTCAGGAAGGCTCGCGAGATGATGGCGGATGAGATGAAATCGGTCACCGGTGGAATGAACCTCCCCGGACTGCTCTAGCAGGCTGTGGAAAAACTATGTTGGCACGTGAGAACTTCGATGGCCTGCACGTCTGGGACAAGAGGAGAACAGTCCCGCAGGATGCTCACAAAGGCCGTTCTCTTCGTACGGCGTTCGTGAAGCGTCGTTCGTCTCTCGTTGCAGAACTGGCTGCGCCATGTTCACGAGATACGCTTCACGCTTCACGCTTCACGGGTGTCGAGAACGCTGCTAGCGGACTATTACGTTATGGCAGTTGATCAACAGGGATTACTCGCACGGTTGGTGCGCGAGTTAGTCCGTCTTCCAGGCATCGGCCAAAGGACGGCGCAGCGATTGGCGTTCCATGTTTTGAAGGCCGAGCGCGAAGACGCGCTCCGCCTGGCCGAGGCGATTCGTGCCGTCAAAGACGGGCTCTCATTTTGCCGACAATGCCGCAACATCGCCGAGGGGGGGCTCTGCGAGTTTTGTCTCGATCCCAAGCGGGACCAAACGAAAATCCTGGTGGTGGAAGAACCGAGTACGACGTATGCCATCGAGCGGGCTGGAGCCTACCGCGGCTTGTACCATGTGTTACTCGGTGCCTTGTCTCCGTTGGACGGCGTCGGACCGTCCGATATCAGGGCCGAGGAGTTGGTCGACCGGGTGAAGCTTGGGGGAGTCGAGGAAGTGATCCTGGCGACGAGTCCGACGATCGAGGGCGAGGCGACCGCCATCTATTTAACAAACCAACTGAAACCTCTCGGGGCCCGGGTCTCGCGTATCGCCTATGGGATTCCAGTCGGGATGGATATCGAGTATGCCGACGAAGTGACGTTGCTGAAGTCGATCGAAGGCCGCCGGGATCTGTAGCAAGACTGTTATTTGGTTTATTTAGTTTGTCTCGTTTGTTTGGTTAAGCAAGACCAACCAGATGAACAAAATAAACCAGATGAACCAGATAGACTGGGCTCACGCTTCCCATTGACCCCCTCTCCGGCCCTTGTTATAGTTCCGCTCGTTCCGGACGGTTTTACTCCTCAGGCAGGTTGCGGTATGAAAGCAGGCCCTTCCGCCAAGCGCATCTCGCCCACTCCATCAGCAGCGCAATCTGTCACGGCCAAGCGCAGAGCCAAGACATCGTCCCCGGGGAAAAAGTACGCGGCCATTCGTCGTGGCCTTGAGCGGCAGCGCAAGGCCATGTTGGCGGAGGCGGTCGAGGGCCTCGCCAATCCAAGCGGTCAGGAGGCGTTCCCGGATGTCAACGATCAGGCGTCTGCGGAGGCCGAGCAGAATTTTTCGATGCGTATCCGTGAGCGCGAGCAACGGCTGGTCAAGAAGATCGACGAGGCACTTGATCGGATGGACCAGAACACCTATGGCATCTGTGAGCGCTGCGAAGAAGAGATTCCCTATCCCCGACTCAAAGCCCGTCCCGTGACCACCCTCTGCATCAATTGCAAGACGCTGGAAGAACAGGAAGAGAAGAGTCGGCGCTGAGCCGCCAAACCTTTCCTGAGTCACCGTCGCAGGATGCTCAAAAAGGCTTCGCAACTAGGCCGCAGGCGTAGCAAACAGCGGAGGCGTACCCTCTGGGGTACGTTGAGGATGGTTGCGAGCCGAGAACGACGTTGAGAGCCTTTTTCAGCATCCTGCTAGTGTTTTAACGCCTTGACGCGTTGTTGGACAAGGGCGATGCGACCGGCTTCATCGGGGATACCTTCGACCAGCGCGAGATAGGTCTCGTACTCCGAGATGGCTCGTTTGGGGTTCGTGGGCTCATAGGCCTCAGCCAAGTTGTAGCGGGCAATGGCATAGTTGGGGCGGAGCGTAACGGCTTTTTCGAAGGAGGCGAGCGCGTTCGCCTTGTCTCCGAGCTTGCTGTACACCGTGCCGAGGTTGTTCAGCACACGCGGATTGTTTGGGAGGATGGCGAGTGACTGCTGCATCTCCGCCTTCGCTTTGTTCAAGTCCCCTTTGGCCTCCAGGACTAAACCCAGTTTATTGTGGGCATCAGCAAGTTGATCTTTGTTGGAAAACCCAACTGCGATCGCTTTTACGTATGCATCTGCCGCGACATCAATGTTGCGGGACCCACAATAAGATAAAAATGCAGTTTCTCCCCGTGCAAACTGCTGGAGTGAGGGGAACGGCTCCTTATCTTCGCTGCCTTGGCTCTCAATCTTTTGTCCACCTTTCCCTCCTGTCGGATTCCGCAGACGATCGAGGAACTCTCTGCGATACGGTGAAAACAGTCGTACATAGGGATCGATCGTCACAGAAGCCTGGAGCAACGCCGGCTGCTCGCGCGTGCCAAGGACCAAATACTGTGTCGTCGTTTTCTCGTCGCCAGTTTCGTACAGGGCGCTGGAATCCATGCTCGTCTTTGAGGACAGATTCGCCACGTTGAGATAGAACTCCAATGCCGGCTTCAGCAGCGTTAAGGTGTGGCGGAGGACCGGGTAGGGATTCAAGTCAAGCCCGGACGGAAAGGTAAAGAGGGTTCCGACCAGCATATCATCTTCATCGAAAAAGTAGGATTCGTCGCCATGTGAGGGGCTTCGGTCGGCAGGGAGAACCAACTCTTGTCCGGCGCCCCAGTCTTGCGGTTTGAGGGTAGAGGCAGGAGGTGTCTTGAGGAAGTCGGACTTCGAAGTGCAGAGGGTCGTGGACTTCAGGAGGACCAGATCGCTTTCAGACGGTGGGAGGTTCTGTTTTTGAGCCGGAGTTTCGCAGGCGTTCAGCAAGAGGCTCAGTCCTAGCCCGCAGACCAGCCACAGTCGAAAGGGCACAGCACGAGGCGCTTGCGTGTCACGTGGATTTCGACTCACGAAGGGAGCATACATGAAACTGGAAAGGGTTTGCCAACGGGGTGACAAGGCAACGCCCGCTCTCGTGAGGAAAGCAGGCGTTGCATCGGAGAACGATGTGTCTACGGAGATTATCTCCGCTGGCTTTCCAGCATCGAATCCTCACTCGTGTACCCGAAAAGGTACGGTATCTGGCTGGGGAGCACGTAAAATGGTCGATTCAAGCCGTAATCCAAGACGACCCCGGCTGGGTGCAAGAGAAAACCGGTCCAGCGCCAGGGGTTATCGCTTGGGGCTGCTCCGGCCACCACATCGGTGTAGACCAAGGATGTGGGGTCCATCACACTGTAAATGCTGGCCGGGGCGGTATAGCCTCCGTCTGCATCGGCCGACTCCTGTTGCTGGCGGTTTCCGGCACAACCGACTGCGGTGACCAGCAGGAGAATTCCCACGGCAAGAGCTGTAGTCCGCATAGATGACCTCACTTGTCTCGTACGGTTCAAAGTCGACGGTGTCTCGATAGACTGAAGTGTAGCCGACCTCCAGGATTCTGTCCAGGATTGGAGCGGTTCTGGCAACATCATGAAAACCGTCAGTTTAGGCGAGGGGTCTGGATCAGGAAGGGGGTGGTGGAGAACATGGTGGGCGATACTGGTATCGAACCAGTGGCCTCTTCCGTGTGAAGGAAGCGCTCTACCCCTGAGCTAATCGCCCACAGGAGACGAAGTCTAGCATGGGGTCATAAATCGGATCAACCGTGGCGCCATGCGTCATGCGCAGCGAAGTCGCCTTGACATCCCCAAAACGCGGTTCCTACAATGCCCCTTCTCTCACTTTTTCTTCACGGAGTTTCACTCGCATGCGCGACGACATTGTCATTATCGGGGGTGGTCTGGCCGGGTCTGAAGCGGCGTGGCAGGCGGCCAATCGTGGAGCGAAAGTGACGCTCTATGAGATGCGTCCAAAAGAGATGACGCAAGCGCACAAGACCGGTGGTTTGGCAGAGCTGGTCTGTTCGAATTCGCTCGGTTCAGCGGATCTGCTGAATGCCCCCGGTATCTTGAAAGAGGAAATGCGCCGTCTCAACTCGCTCATTATTCGGGTGGCGGATGATGTACGGGTTCCAGCCGGATCGGCCTTGGCCGTCGATCGCGAGCAGTTTTCATTCAAGATTACTCAGGCGCTGGAAGAGCACCCGAACATTCGCATTCTGCGCGAGGAGATCACCGAAATCCCAACGGACTGTCTCTGCATTCTGGCGACCGGTCCGCTGACATCCGACAAACTGTCTCAGGCGATTGCGCAATTGACCCATACGAAGCATTTGTATTTTTACGATGCGATCTCTCCGATCGTGGATGCCGACTCCATTAATATGGACGTCGTCTTCCTTGCCTCCCGTTACGGCAAGGGCGGGGACGATTATCTCAACTGCCCCATGGACGAGGCGGCCTACAATGCCTTTTACGCCGCGTTGCTTGCCGCAGAGAAAGTGCAACCGAAAGAATTCGAAAAGACCGCCTACTTCGAAGGTTGTATCCCCATCGAAGTGATGGCCGAACGGGGCCGCCAGACCATGCAGTTCGGTCCGTTGAAACCGGTGGGCCTGGAGAATCCTAAAACGGGGAAGAGCGCCTATGCGGTGGTGCAGCTCCGGACGGAAAACGCCCATCGCTCCTGTTACAACCTCGTGGGATTTCAGACTAAATTGACCTACGGGGAGCAGAAGCGGGTATTTCGGATGATTCCCGGTCTTGAGCAGGCGGAGTTTCTCCGCTACGGCAGCCTGCATCGCAACACTTTCATCAACTCCCCCCAACTGCTGCGCGACACCCTCCAGTTCAAGGCGCGCGGCACCCTCTTTTTCGCAGGACAGCTGGTCGGCGTCGAGGGTTATACGGATTCCGCCGCGATGGGAGGGTTGGCCGGGATCAACGCTGCCCGTGGTCTGGCAGGATTGCCGTTGGTCACGCCCCCCCCCACCACGGCGCATGGCTGTCTCGTGTCGTACATCACGACCACGGACCCTCGTCATTTTCAGCCGATGAATACGAATTTCGGGCTCTTTCCTCCCCTTGCCACCGCGACGAGAGACAAGGAGCGCAAACGGCGGCTCACGGGACAACGGGCACTTGAGGATTTGACGGCATGGATGACGCAATTCGAGCTTTCATGACGTTTCTTGAGCTGGAACGTCATGCGTCGCATGAAACAGTGCGCAACTATGCTTCGGACCTCCGACAGTTTCAGGCCTTCATGAGGGCGGAGCATTCCGGCGCGCCCATGCTCGACCCTGCTACGGTGCAAACGGAGTCCATTCGGGCCTATCTTCACTGGTTGGACCGCAAGCGTGAGAAAAGCACCTCGATGGCCCGGAAGCTCGCCTCCCTCCGCAGCTTCTATCGCTATCTGCAACGAGAGGGCATGGTCGGCCTCAATCCTGCCGAGGCCATCAGGACGCCGAAACAGCCGAAGCATCTTCCGCGTGTCTTGACCAAGGACGACGCAGCAGCGCTGATGGAGTTTCCTGCCGGCCAAACAGGATCGTCGCTCCGAGACTGTGCGTTACTGGAGACGCTCTATTCGACCGGGGCTCGCGTGAGTGAACTCGTGGGGATCAATCTCGAAGATCTTCGTGTATCCGAGGGGCTGGTCCATCTGCGAGGAAAAGGTCGGAAGGAGCGCATCGTGCCGATCGGAGATGTGGCGCTCAAGGCAATCCACAACTATCGTGCTTCATTGAAGCCATCAGCCATCAGCCATCAGCCATCAGCTCCCGTCTTTTTGAATCTTAGAGGGGGCCGGTTGACGACTCGGAGCGTCGCTCGCATCGTGGCCTGTTATTCGAACCGGCTTGCCGGCGGTTCCGTAAGTCCCCACACCCTGCGACATTCCTTTGCCACCCATCTTCTTGATGAAGGGGCCGATCTGCGATCGATTCAAGAGATGCTCGGGCATGCCTCATTGAGTACGACGCAAAAGTATACGCACCTGGCGACGGATCAACTCCTGGCCGTGTACGATAAGACGCATCCACGAGCCGGTCGCTCGACCAGCGTGCGTGCCGTCAAGGACGGCAAGCCATGATGATCATGATACGGTTGCCAACGATCCTCTGTGTCGGGCGAGATCCGAAGTTCGAAGTTCGGGGTTCGCAGTTCCAAAAACCTCGAACTTCGGACCTCGAACCTCGAACCCTTGCTCGTCCCGCGTGTCTCGCCTTTCGCGCTTTTCTCGCCATGGGAGCCAGGATATGAACAGACTGATCAAGAAAGCGAGCGTCCTGATCGAAGCTTTGCCCTACATTCGCACGTTCAAGGGCAAGACGATTGTCATCAAATATGGCGGTCATGCGATGACCGATGCGCCGTTGAAAGAGAAGTTCGCCCAGGATGTCGTGCTCTTGAAATATGTGGGTCTCAACCCGGTCATTGTGCACGGCGGGGGACCCCAGATCGATAAGATGCTCCAGCGTTTGGGTATCGAAGCCAAGTTTCGCCATGGGGTGCGGGTCACAGATGAGGCCACGATGGAAATCGTAGAGATGGTGTTGGCCGGCAAGATCAACATGGATATCGTCGATCTCTTGAATCGCCATGGCGGCCTCGCGGTTGGTTTGAGTGGAAAGGACGGCGGGCTCATACTCTCTCGACCACTCACGGCCAAAGCCTGGGCGGCAAGTCTGGAAAAGGATCTCGATGACGGCGAGGGGGACGAGGATTTTGGCTTGGTCGGAGAAGTCCAGTCTATCGATCCTACTCTGGTGCGGAAACTTCAGCAGGATCATTACATTCCCGTCATCGCACCGATCGGCACCAACGGAGAAGGGGCTACATACAATATCAACGCCGATCTGGTGGCCGGGGCGATGGCTGCCGCGCTGGGTGCTGAAAAGCTGGTGATGATGACCGATGTGAAAGGCATTCGCGATGCGAATGGGCGCCATCTCTCGACGGTCTCACGCAAAGACGTGCAGCGGATGGTGAAGAAGGGCACGATCAGCGAAGGGATGTTGCCCAAGGTGCATGCCTGCTTGGATGCGCTCGGTGGCGGCGTCGGCAAAGCCCATATCATCGACGGTCGAATACCCCATGCCATTCTCCTCGAAGTGTTCACGCGTAAAGGTATCGGGACCGAGATCACATCGTAGCAGGCTGCGGAAAATCTATTTTGGCATACGAGCACGTCGATGGTCCGCACGGCTGGGACAAGCCCGGTCTGTCTGGTTATCTGGTCCAGCTGGTGAGTCCAATGCAAACAAACCAGACAGACCGAACAGACCAAATGAACAAGACAGGCTGGCGGAACTTTTCAGCATCCTGTTAGTCGGTTAATCTAGTCAGTCTCATGTTGTGGTGAACCAGCGCCTCCGAATCAACCGCCATCTTCAGGCCCTCGTCGGCGAGCGTCATCCTGAAACGAGTCCTCGCGCGCTTCGAAAGGCGGCACACTATCTGGCGACGCAGTTTGCCAAGTCCGGCTGGGCCGCCAGCGCCCAGCTCATGAGTGCGTGGGGCAAGGTCTATCGCAATGTGGTGGCGACCAAGTACCCGGACTGGCCTGGACAAGGAGAGGAGTTGCCCCCACTCCTGATCGGGGCCCACTACGACACCGTGTCCGGGTCTCCGGGCGCGGATGACAATGCAAGCGGGCTCGTGGTCCTCCTCGAAGTGGCTTCGCGCCTTCGCGCAGGGTCTCTCGCGCGACCCGTTTGGCTCGTGGCATTCTGTCTCGAGGAGCAGGATCGACTGGGGAGTCAGGCATTCGCGTCCCGCTTAAAAGCCGAGCGCCGGGAGTTGGCCGGCGCGATCATCCTGGAATGTGTCGGGTTCGCGAGGAGCGAGGCCGGCACGCAGCAGGCCCCACCCGGCGTACCCATCGCGGTGCCGACCCAAGGAGACTTTCTTGCCATTGTGGGCAACGAGGCCTCTCGGTCTTTGGTAAGCCAGCTTGAACAGAGCGCCGAACAGTACGCGGCCCAGCTCAAGACGCTGTCATTGGTGGTGCCGGGCCGAGGAGAGGCCGTGCCTCATACTCGTCGCAGCGACCATGCCTCGTTCTGGGACGCAGGCTATCCAGCCGTGGTGTTGACCGATACGGCGAACTTCCGAAATCCGCATTATCATCGTGAGACTGATACCGTGGACACACTGAATCTCGAATTTCTCTCCAACGTCGCAGCAACGGTGACCGCGACTGCGCTTCAGATCGCTGGAGTACGACCATGAAGACGAGTCGCACGAAGCTGGCCCCCGCAACCCGCCGTCTCGTGACCGAGGTCTATGGCCGTCTCGACTATGGCGCACTGGGACCAGTCTACTGTTATGAAGGCGGCGTTGAGTTCTGGCGAGCGAAGCGGGGGCTCTGTCGCCGTCTCGGGAGTCGGGTCGCCGTGGTATTGAGGCGGAAACTAGGACGGGGCGGCCGCAGTCTCTACGTCGGTGCCGGGGTGGCGGAACTTCCTGCTTTGATTATGGAAACGGTGGAGCTGGATCGGACGGTAGAGCCCTATAATCTCCGGAGAGCTGAAGTCGCAGCCCTCAACCGTGCCTGCCACTCGATTCCCCTCACGTTCCATGCGGTTGATGCAGCCGGCGCGAAGGGCCGATTCGATCATCTCTGGATGGTCAGCGTGTTGAATGATCCTGAGCGATTCCCGCATCTGTCGCCTCTGTCTTATGGACGAGGCAATCCTCTCACCCTCGACCCTCTGAAGTTTGAGACAGAGCGCCGCATCGTGCGTGCGTTGGTTGCACGTTGTATGGGAAAGCTCGCGAGGCCTGGCTTCGTCACGACCACCACAGAAGAAGTCCTGTGGATTGCAGAGTGGTGCCACCGGCATCGAGTGCCCTACTTGGTTGGGAAACGCTACTATCCGACGGCGTTGGTTGGCGACCCGATCTGTTTTATTCAAATCGGCAAGAGCGCAGGGGTAGGCTAAGGCTGAGGTTAAGGCTAAGGTTGAGGGGAGATCAGCCTCTTTGGTCTCAGCCTTGACCTCAGCCTCAGCCTGTCTCGCGTAGCGATCCTGTTAGATTCGGAAGCCGGGTTTGGTTTTTGATGAGTTGTCTAAGTACCGGCCTGCGTACTTCACGTAGTTCTCCGCCGACTCCTTAATCCACGCGAGTTCCTCAGCCGTGACCGATCGTTTTACCTTCGCGGGTGAGCCAAGGATCAGGCTGTTGGGCGGGACGATTGTCTGTTCCGTGATCAGGGCCCCGGCTCCCACGACGGAGTCTTCCCCAATCACGGCGCCGTCCATAATGATGGCACCCATGCCGATCAGCACGCGATCCTTAATCGTGCAGCCGTGGAGTATCACCGCGTGGCCGATGGTCACCTCACTGCCGATGATGAGCGGATGGGTATCGTGGGTGACATGGAGCATACAGAGGTCCTGCACGTTGGTCCGGTCACCGATCCGGATATAGTGCACGTCCCCGCGAATGACGGCATGGAACCAGACGCTGCAGTCTTTGCCCATCACGACATCGCCGATGACGATGCCGGTCTCTTCGACAAAACAGGACGTGGGAATAGTGGGTTTGATACCCTGAAATGTGCGGATCATGCAGCGCACTGTAGGGGAATCGGCCCGCGACCTGCAAGGGGGGTGTGGACAACCGAGCGAGACAGGCGGGACAGGCGCGACACGAAGTTCGAAGTTCTGGGTTCGAAGTTCTAAAAACCTCGAACTTCGGACCTCGAACCGTCGTCCGTCTCACCCGTCCCGCTTTTCTCGCAAGTCTCGCGAGTCTCGCGCGAATAACGATTCGCGCTTCACACGCAAGAGCGGCAAATCCGCACTTGCAGCAGAAGCGCTCAAGAATATTTTGGGTTAGTGAACCGCGCCTGGACCTGTTCGATCGTGTGCAACAACGCCTGATGGGTTCGACATCCCGCAACGAGCTTCGCATCGGAGATCGTCACCGGCTTATAGGGCGCCACAAACCGGTCTTTCATGCGGGCGATTCGACCCGCCGAGAGGTTCAACCGTTCGGTGGAAATCGTGCCTGTCGCCACCGCCTGCTCGACGGCCCCGAAAGCGGCGACTTCCCGATCCCGATCCTGACAAATCAACAAGACATCGCATCCCGCCAGCACCGCGCGAACCGCGGCGTCTTCCACACCATAATGGTCGATGATCGCGTGCATTTCTAAGTCATCCGTCAACACCACTCCGTCGTATCGCAGCTTCTGGCGCAAGAAATCCGTGATGATGGTCGGCGAGAGCGTGGCCGGAAATTCCGGATCGAGGGCTCGGTAGAGCACGTGCGCGGTCATCATCGATGCGACACCCTGCTCAACGGCACGGCGGAACGGGGGAAACTCGACGGCTTCCAATCGCTCCCGCGATGCCTCGACCACCGGAAGTTCTTTGTGGGAATCGGTGCTCGTATCGCCGTGACCGGGAAAGTGTTTCCCGCAGGCCACGACCTTGTTGTCTTGCAGCCCTGCCGCCGTCGCCAACCCCAGCTCACAGACCACATCCGGCGTCGTGCCGAACGCCCGGTCGCCGATGACCGGATTGGCCGGATTGCTGTTCACGTCGAGCACCGGCGCCATATTCATGTTCACGCCCACCGCCCTCAGCTCTTTGGCCATGGTGGCTGCAGCCGCATACGCCAATTCGCTTGAGTTGCAGCGGCCCAGCACGTCGCAAGGCGGGAAAATCGTAAAGCCCTTCGGAAGACGGGAGACCCGACCACCTTCTTGATCGATCGAGATCAACAGCGGCGAATGGGGGCTGCAGGCCTGCAGATCGTTGGTCAGGTCGACCATCTGCTCGACGGATTCTAGATTTCGCGAAAAGAGAATGACACCGCCCGGCTTGTACTTTTTGATGAACGAGGCCAGATCGGGCGTCACCGACGTGCCCAGAAACCCGACCATGAAGAGCTGCCCGATTTTTTCGCGCGAGGTCATTTGATATCGTTCCAACGTTAGAGACTCCGATCAATCAGATACTGCACCAATAACCTGGTTCCAATCGCGGTGGGACCCTTCGGAATGTAGGCCCGTTCCCGCTCGCTCCAATCCGTACTGGCAATATCGAGGTGCACCCACGGGCAGTCCCCCACGAACTTGCTCAGAAAGAGCGCCGCGGTGATCATGCCGCCGCCACGGCCACCGATGTTGCGCATATCGGCGACGTCGCTCTTAAGCTGTTCGAAATATTCCTCCCACAAGGGCATCTCCCACACTCGCTCGCCGGCCTTCTGTCCCGACTTCCGGACCTGTTCTTTGAGCGTCGGGTCACTTCCGAACATCCCGATCGCAAATTGGCCGAGCGCCACCACGCAAGCCCCCGTGAGCGTCGCAATGTCGATCAAGGCCGCCGGCTTATAGCGCATCGCATAGGCGAGGCCGTCGGCCAGGATGAGCCGGCCTTCCGCATCCGTGTTCTGCACTTCGACGGTCTTCCCCGAAAGCGTCTTCACGATATCGCCCGGCTTCATCGCCCGGCCACCCGGCATGTTTTCCGCCACGGGCAGGATACTGATGAGACGCAGCGGGAGCTTGAGCCTGGCCGCCGCCCGGATCGAGGCCAGAACTTCGGCCCCCCCCGTCATATCAGCCTTCATGTGTTCCATATTTTCTGCAGGCTTCAGCGAGATCCCGCCCGTATCGAAGGTGATCGTTTTCCCGACCAGCACAACAGGACGTTCGTCTTTTTTCTTGGCTCCGTTGTATTCAAGGATGATGAACTTGGGCGGTTCCTGGCTCCCGCGCGCCACGCCGAGCAGCGCACCCATCCCCAAACGCTCCATCTCTTTCTGCTCGAGAATCTTGATCGTGATCCCTTCAGCCTTGGCGATGGTCTTCGCTTCGTTGGCGACCCTGGTGGGGGTCAGGACGTTGGAGGGATGATTACAGAGGTCTCGGGCAAAGACGGTTGCCTCTGCCGTGGCGACGCCGCGCCGAATCCCCTCTGTCACCTGCCGCAACTGACCCTTCTGCGGGATGAGAATCCTCATCCCCGCGACGTCTTGCTCTGAGGCAGCCTCGCTCCGATAGACGGTGAACTGATAACTGCCCAGGATCGCTCCTTCAACCATCGCTTGCGCCACCTCGACCCATGACATCCCGGCAGGCATTACGGTTGGAAGCGCCACCGCAAAGGACCCGACCTTTGCCCGACGGACGCGCTTCGCGGCTGAGCCCATCGCTTGGCGGATCGTCTCAAGCGTGACCTCGTTCTTTTTGCCCAAGCCGACCAGCACGAGCCGCTTCGCAGGCACCGTGCCCTGTGTGTGATACAGCAATACTTCGTTGGCCTTGCCTTCGAATTCCTTGGATTGCACCAGCTGGCGCAACGCGCCCCCGAGGGCCCGATCGAGCAGAGCCGCATCCTGTTTGGCCAATCCCTCTCCTTCACAGTGCGTGAGTACCAACACCTCTGCGGATGCCGTCTCCGCTCGCCCAACCTGTACCTTGACCTGCATGATCTTCATTTCACAAACTCCTTGTCATTGGTCAATCGTCACTGGTCAATAGGTACGGAGGCTTCCCCACCAATGACCGCTGACCAATGATCAGTGACATCTCTCACACCCCTCGCATATCCGGCGCCCATATATATTTATGTAACTGCATCTGGAACCGCACGGGAAGCTTGTCGGCCAGGATCCACTCTGCCAGCTGACGCACGTCGAGCGAACCGAAGACCGGACT
>Ga0315278_10001746_pt1 | contig 19201 bp, 15 predicted proteins | sample YL17G06_0_MG_FD_203880 | JGI IMG/M metagenome (GOLD analysis project Ga0315278, IMG submission 203880) | Sediment microbial communities from Yellowstone Lake, YNP, Wyoming, USA - YL17G06_0 | ecosystem: Environmental > Aquatic > Freshwater > Lake > Sediment | place: USA: Wyoming | collected... | reverse complement strand
GGGGGGGGGGGGGGGGGGGGGGGGGGGGGGGGGTGGGGGGGGGGGGGGGGGGGGGGGGGGGGGGGGGTTGGGCGGGCGGGAGGGCGGGAGGGCGGCGCGGCGCGGCCCGACGCTGGACCCCCCCTCGCCCTCTCCTCGTCCAGGGCTCGCCCAGAACCGCTTTTTGGACGACCCGGCATTCCTAGCCTACCTCGACCACCTGGCCTACTGGCGGCGGCCGGAGTACGCGCGCTTCCTCCTCTACCCGCACGCGCTAGCGTCGCTCGACCTCCTCTCCTCCCCCGCCTTTCGCCGGGTCGCCGCCCGCCCCGCTACCGCGGACGCGCTGCACGCGCAGCAGTTGTGGCACTGGCAGGCGTGGCGGGGGGCCCGGGCGCGGGAGCGGGCGGAGGCGGAGGAAGGAGGAGGGGCGGGGGCGGCGGTGGGGGCGGGGTGACGCGCTCGCGTCCCTCTCTTCATGGCCCGCCCCTCGCGCCTCTCTCTGCTGCAATTTCAACACTGTTGGTGGCGGGCGGGCGCGCGCGTCACCCCGCGCTCCCTCCCCCCCCCGCCTCTCGCTGCGCCGCGACCACGGCGTTGAGCCACACCTGGAGCAGCGCGTCGTAGACGCCGGGCGCGTAGTGGATGCCGTCCTGGGTGCAGGCCGCGCCCGCGGCGCCCGTCACGCGGCGCGCGTCGACGAGGGCGGCTCCGGGCACGCGCCCGCCGCCGAACACGGCGTCCAGCGCTCGGTTGAACGAGTCGACGCGGGCAGGCGTCATGGTGGCCTTTTTGTCGGCGGCGCTGAGGCGGGCGTGGGCGACGGAGGGGACCGACGCGACCGCGACGCCGTCCGCCGGCGCCGCGCCGCGCGCAGCCGCGGCCTCCAGCGCGCCCGCCAGGGCGGCCAGGCCGGCCGCATACCCCTCGCCGGCGTCGCCGTCGTGCAGCATGTGCCACAGGGACTGGGAGAAGAGGGCTAGCGTCGGCGGCGCCCGCCCCGCCCCTCCCGCCCCGCCCCAGCCGTCGACGGCGGCCGTCGCGTTCTGCAGAAACGGCGCCCACGCGTAGCGCAGCATGATGGCGCCGGCGAGGGGGCCGTGGGACGCGTCGCGGTGGCCGACCGGCGCGGCGGCGGTCGGGTCGCCGGTCAGCAGCCGCAGCAGCGCCCCGTACACGTGCCGCCCCGTGGAGTCGCCCGCGATGAGCACGGTTGCGCCGGCCAGGGCGGCGGCGGCGGCCGAGCCGTCGAGCGTGCGAAACGCGCACGCGGCTTTTGTCGCAGCGGGCCAGGCCCATGCGCCCGCTGCGCACGCGCCGCCAGCGGCGCGCGGGCGCGGTGCGAACGCGCCATCGTTGGCGCGGGACGCGCACGAAGCGGCCAAGGGATGGGCGAACGCCGGTGGAGGCGCTGCACGGCGCACAGCTGCCGCGGCGGCCAGCAGGAGGACGGCCGCGATCGCGGCCCAAGCCACACGGGCGGGCGACATGGCCGCCCGCGGGGTGGGGCGGTGTGACGCCGGCGCGTGCCGCACAATGAGCGTCGGCTCGTCCTCCTCGTCCTCGTCCTCGTCCTCTTCTGACGGCGGCCTCGACTGGACCGCGCACGGCGTCGCCCGCATCGAGGCCGCGGCCGCGTTGCGCGACGGCACCGCCTTTGCCGACGCGTGCGCCGACGCGGGCGCCGCCGCGGCGACCTCCTACGAGCGCGCCAGCAAGCCTGCGCGCGCCGCGCTGGAGGCCACCGTCCTCGCGGGTGTGCGGGTGGGGCCGCCGCCGCACCACGCCCGCGCGGCGCGCGCGCTGGCCGCCGCGGTCAAGGCCGCGGCCAGGGCGCTGCCCGCCCAGCGCGCCAAGAAGCTGCTGCGCGAGCACAAGGACGCGTGCATTGCTCGCACCAGGGCGGCGGCGGCCGAGGGGGAGCAAGGCCGGCCCCCGGACTTGCCGCGGGACGTGCTCTTCTTCATCCGCGCCCTGCTCGCCCACCCCGGCGACCGCGCGGCCTTTGCGGGCGTGTGCGCCGACTGGCGGAATGCTGCGCGCGACGCGGGCGAACTGGCGCGGCCGGCGGTCGACGCAGCGCGGCAGGCGGTCGAGCGCGCTGTCGCCAGCGGACCCGACGCGGCGCTCACCGCCCGCCTGCGCTTCTGGGACATCGGTGGCGCCGGCTAGAGAACGGGACAGTCTGTGTTTTTGTTGCAACGCACCGCGCACACTCTCCCTCACCCGCGCGCCGCGGCCGCGCGCGCCGCCGCCTCCCCCACTTCCGCCTCGGTCCGCGCCCGCGCCTCGAGCGTCACCCCCGCTGGCCGACTCGGCACCGGGTCGCCCCGCTTGCGGGTCATGAGGGCGAGGCGGGTCGAGACGTCGACATAAGGCGCGACGTCGCTCCGCCCCATGTCGACCACGACCGCTGCCGCCCCGCTCCCCGGCGGCGGCGCCGACGTCACCGCGTACTTGAACTCGCGCGCCCAGATGTAGTCGCCGGAGATTGGGGTCGTGGCGGGAAGGGCGCCGGGCGCCGCGGCGGCTGCGGCGAGCGCGGCGGCCGCGGTCGCCGACCCTGGCCGCGGCACCATGTAGGCCACAAATCGGTCCTCCACGCCGCCCGCGCCCGCCTGCAGGAACGATTTGGTGCACGCCGCTGCGGCGAGCGCGTCGCGGTGCGCGCGTGGCGTGCCCGCGGGCAGCGCGCCGGGCGCCGCGTCGGCGAGCGGGTCGTCGGCGTCAATGGTGAGGAGGACGAGGGGGGCGGCGCCCGCGGCGTCGAGGTCCGGGAGGAAGGGTTTGATCGACACGGGCGTCGCCGCCGGGTTCGTCGGGTGGACCGGCGGGAGCGCGGCCGCGGCAAACGTCGCCTCGACGGCAGCGGCAAGCGCCGCGGGGTCGGCCGCGAGCGCGCCATAATCCGTCTCCCCGCCGCCAGCCGCGCGCCCCGACGGCGCGGCCGCGCCGCCGCCGCCGCCGCGCACGCCCTTGCTGCCGGCGTCCGTCGTCACGTACGTCGTGCGCATGAGCCAGGAGAGTTCCGCGCCCGCGGCGGCGGGGCGGGAGAGGGCCGCGCCGCCGCCGCCGCGCGCGGCGGCGGCGGCCTCGGCGGCAACAGCCCCGCCCACGCCGCCCGACGGCCCTCCAGCCGCCGCGCGCAGCAACGCGGCGTCCGCGGGGTCGAGCCGCGGCGGGCGCGCGGGCGCGGTGTAGGCTTCCGGGGTCAGGAGGTTCACGCTCACCCCGCACCCGCCCAGCGGCGCGTCCCGCAGCGGCCCCGACTCCAGGCTCGTCGCGGCAAAGGCGGCCAGGGACGCGAGGTCCAGGGGGCGGGCCAAGGACTTGGGGTCGGTGGGGACGGGGGGGAGGGCGTTGGTGAAGCGGAGCGTCGCCAAAAAGGGCGTCTCCTTGGTCAGCCGCGCCCCGGCCTTGGCCGAGGCGGCGGCGGCCGCGATGTTGGCCTCCGCGAGGGTCTGGCGGCGGCGCTCGTGGAGTTCGGCCTGGAGGAAGGGAGGGGGCGGCGTGAGCCGCGGCGCGCGGCGCGGGCGGCGGGGGCCGGCCCCCCCCCCCCACCCCCCCCAACCCCAACCCCCCCAAACCCCCCACCCCCCCCCCCCCCCCCCCCCTCCTCTCTCTCTCTCCCCCTTCCTCAAGGCAACCGCAAGCTCCTGTGGGGCGGCTTCTACCGCCCCTGGGGTGGGGGCGGCTGGAACAACGGCGGGTGGAACAACGGGTGGAACAATGGCGGGTGGAACAACGGCAACCAGGGGTGGGGCGGCTGGGGTGGCGGCGGCGGGCAGTCCAGTTCGGCCGCGTCGGCTGCGGCGTCCAACAGCGGGGGCGGCGGCGGGTGGGGCGGCCCGTCCTCCTCCGCCGCCTCTGCCGCCGCCGCGTCGTCCGGCGGCGGTGGCGGATGGGGCGGGGGTTCCTCCAGCTCGGCGGCCGCCGCTTCTGCGTCCGCGGGCGGGGCGTCCGCGTCCGCAGCGGCCGCGTCGTCGGGCGGTGGCGGCGGCGGGTCGAGCGCTGCGGCCGCAGCTGCGAGCGCGGGGCGGTGAAAAAGAAAACAATTAATGACATGGTCGGCCGGCCGGTCGGTCGGTCGGTCGGGGGGGTGCTTGCTTCCCAGAGATGCCTTATATTGCGTGTTGGGTTACGCGAGCTTCACTGTGGACGGCCAGGGCGGGCGTGTTGGCCCTAGCGCCCAGGATTGGGCGGCGGGAGTGCTCCACACCCTGCCCCTCCTGGAGCGCCTTACACTCGTCGTCACGGCGGGAGTGCTCCGCACCCTGCCCCTCCTGGAGCGCCTCACTCTCGTCACGCTGGTGTATGACGCGTACCTCATTCTCGACAGGCCTTTGTTTGTCTGCCGCCACCGGGACGACGAGCGACAGGAATCTTGCGGAGCTTTGGCCAGTGGCTCGGGCTCGCGTGTGCCGGGGCGAGGGCTCTGTTGAGAAGGCCGTCATGAAGGACCTCCCTGCCGCTGGTGCGGCTGCAGGGCGCCGCCTGGCCGTGCGCGTCATGGACAAAGTAGACATTTGCCCGGAGTGTGAGTCTTCAAATGAATCTTCAACAAATGCTGGACTCACCCTAGGGTGCGAGCTAGCCCCACGGTGAGCACACCCGTGCGGTGTGTGTGAGAGGGGAAGCGAGAATGTGTTGTCTCCATTTTCTTTCGATTTTTTCATGCCCTTCTCTCCACCGCCGCCGCAATCGCCGCCCGCGCACCGTCACCCCCTCGCCCCACCGCCCCCGCCACCGCATCCCACAGCACCATGGTGGAATAGGCGGCGGCCGTCAGGGCGGCCAGCCGCGCGCGGCGCCAGGTTTCTCTCGCGCCTGGTGGGGCGGACAAAGCGGGCAAAGCAGCGGGCACCGCCGCCGCAGCTGCTGCTCCTCCCCCTCCTCCGTCCACGGCCGCGCCTTCCAAGCCCGGGACCGACCGCAGCACGGGTGCCAGGGCGGCGTACCGCCGCCCCAGGGCCGTCCACACGCTGGCGGGCTCGCCGCAGGCCGACCCGCCGCACTCGTCGCCCGCCAGGGCGGCCTCCTCGCGCGCGGCCGCCCGCCCCAGTTCAGCCAGGGAGGGCAGGAGCGGGGCGCCGCTGCCCCGGGCCACGCAGGCCGCCAGCAGCTGGGCCGCCCGGGCCGCAATGGCGGTGGAGGCGGCGGCTGCATCCCCGCCCAGGGCGGCCGTCAGGGCCGCGACCGCCCGCCCGTCCGCCCGCCCGCCCGCCCACAGGCGCAGGCGGCCGGCCTCGGCGCGGACCGCCTCCTCGCTGTGCGCCAGCCCCGCCGCATCGTCCGGGGTGGACGCTGACGCCGCTGCCGCAAGGGCCGCAGCAAGGAGGGAGGGCGAGACGTCGCCGCCGCCGCCGCTGCCGCACGCCCACCGGACCGCCTCCTCCACGCTGCAAAACAGGCTCACGCTTTCGTGGGCGTTGCGGGGCGGGACGAAGCCGTAGGACGCCAGGAAGTCCGCGTTCGGCCGGCCCGCCCCGTAGTTGAGGGTGAGCTCGGAGTTGACGGCCAGGTCGGCGGACGCGCTGACGGCGAAGGACCAGCCCCCCCCCCCGCCCGTGCCGCCGCCGCCGCCGCCGCCGCCGGGGGGAGGGGGCACCAGCGCCCAGGCGGCCGTGTCGGTCGCCGCGGCCGGCCCGGCCAGCAGCAGGGCCGCCTCATCGCCCGCATGGTTGAGCATGTCCGCCAGCGGCACGAGCGCCCGCACGATGGCCGGTGGCGGCGCTTGCGGCGCACCGGCCGGCGCGGCACTGGCAGTAGCGCCGCCCGGCGGCGGCGGCGCAAGCAGCAGGCCAAACGCCCGGCTCTGCACCACCCCGCGCGCCCACGCCCAGGCGGCGTCGTCGACGCCGGGGGGCGCCAGGCCCGCCGCCTGCACGGCCGCCCACTCGGCCGCCACCGCGGCCTGTGGACTGGTGACGGCGGCGACGGCGGCGGGGCAGGGGAGCAGGGCGGCGCCAGCCCGGGCCAGGGACGCGGCGGCCGGCCCGCCTCCGTAGGCTGACGGGACTTCGGCGGGCAGGACGCGCAGCCAGGGCGCGTAGGGCGAGGCGGGCCCGGCCGCCGCCTCGGCCAGGAGGCGCAGCGCCAGCCGGGCGGCCCAGGGCAAGGCCGCGGCGGCCGCCCTGCTGGGCGGGCGCCCGCTGTCCAGCAGCGCCAGCCGCAGGGGCACCGTGAACGCGACGCCGCCCGCGCGCACAGGGTTGGCTGTCAGGACGCCCCGCTCGTCGGCGGTCGCAAACATGCCGGCGGTGGGGTGGGGGCCGTCGAGGCCGGTCGCGCCTGGCGTGTGTGTGTGGAGAGAGAGGAGAGAGGACGTGGAGAATGAAAGTGACCGTCGAGGCCAGGTCAGCGCAGAGTCTCTCTCCCCTTCTTTTCTCTCTCTCTCTCTCTCGCACACACGCACCATTCGCACACAGCCAGGACAGAAAGTCAGAGAGCGCGTCCGCATCTCCCGCGGGGGCCAGGGTCAGGCCGGGCGGGGGGCGGGGCGTGACAGGAGGAGCGGCCGAGCCAATGGACTGCTCCAGGGCGGCTGCGACGCACCAGTGCCGCCGCCGCGGCCGGGGCGGGCGCCGCGCCGGCTGGGCGCGCGGCGGCGGTGCCAGACGCTCCCGGCTGCCGCGCCCCACGGTCGCCCGCATGGTGATGGGACGGGATGGAAGACACGAAGAGTAGAATGAACCGGTTTTGCAACTCTTGACCCCCCCGACCATCTCACTCCTCTTTTCTCACTCCACCGAAAACGGCGCGAACGCGTGCCCCCCCCCCGCAAAGAACTTGGAGTTGAACTCCACCCAGTGCAGGCGCAGCGCGTGCAGGAAGGCCGACAGGGTCTCCATCACCATCAGCACGCCCAGCGTGGCAGACGCAAAGACGAAGAACGCGATGAAGAGGCCAAACGTGGAGCCCGACCGGACCCCAGCCAGCAGGACGCGGTCATAAAACACAGCGGACAGTTGCGAGTGCGCCAGCGACAGCGCCCACAGGCGCAGGTAGGACGCGGTGTTGGAGACCGCGCCCAGCACGAACTCGATCGTGTGGATCGCCTGGTGGACGACGATCTCCGAAAAGTCGAAGTCCTCGCCGCCGCCCTCCCCTCCGTGGGCGCCGCCGCCCGCGTGGCCGCCCCCCCCCCCGCCCCGCCCCCCGCCCGCGGGCACCAGCCGCCGCCGCTCGCCCTCCTCCTCGTCCTCGTCCGACCCGGCCCCCGTCGGGGTGAGGGGGGCGCCGTACGGCGCCAGGGAGGCCGCCCGGGCGGCCGCGTCCGCGCGCTGTTTCAGCACGTAGGGCTTGGGCACCAGCATCCAGGGGACGGCCAGAAAGGCGGCGGCGACGAGCAGCGCCTGGAACGCGCCCTGCCCCCGGAACATGCGGTTCTCGACGCACCCGCCCCCACAGGTCAGCCCCGCGTCGCCGGGGGCCAGGAACATGTAGATGAGGGTGTGGTACAGGTCGGCCGTGGAGCCGGACGCCCACTTGAGCAGGATGAGCAGGCACAGGTACCCAAACAGGGCGTTGAGGAAGATGAGTTGGGGCCAGAACTCGGTCAGCGTGGACAGCCGGTCCCGGCGGGCCCGGTTGTTCAGGTAGGACAGCCCGATGCCCGCGTTCATCTGGGTGACGCCCAGCAGGATGGACATCTTCATCTTGACAGAATTTAAAAAGGACAGCTCCGTCCGCGTCCCGTGCCAGGCCGGGTCGACGCCAAAGGGGTAGGGCGCCCCGCCGTGGGTGGGGGCCAGGCCGGCCGCGAAGGCGGCCGGGCAGGCCGCCGGGTCGGCCCGCATGGTGGACGGCGAGGTCAGGGACGCGTCGGTCGGGCAGGCCCACCGCCCCGGCCCCCACAGGCTCATCGGGATGGAGAAGGCCTCGTTGTAGATGAGGCCCGTGAAGATGGAGAAGACCGCCATGAGCAGGATGCAGTACCGCCCCGAGTAGGCCATGGCGCCCATGTCCCCACCGGGCGGGGTGCCCCCCGCCCGGGCGACGGCCGCCTCCCCCCAAATCATCGCCAGCGCGCCCGCCAGCATCAGCAGGGCGTGGCCCACGTCCCCAAACATGACCGCAAACAGGAAGGGGAAGGTGACCACCGTCAGCACGGCCGGGTTGACCTCCCGGTAGGAGGCGGTCGCGTACGCGTCGACGATGGCTTGGAAGGGGGCGAGGACGGGGGTGGGCGCGAAGTGGGTGGGCGGGGCCTCGTACGTCAGCACGGGCTGGAGGACGGGCGCGGCGCCCGCGGCGGCGCCTGCGGCCGCCGCCCGGGCCGCCGCCGCCGCCGCGCCCCGGGACCGGACGGGGACCCAGGCCTCGCCCACCAGGACCTGGCGGGTGACGTCGACGGAGAAGCGGTTGAGCGTGGCGTACACGCCCGCCTCCGCCCGGACGCGTGCGCTCCAGGCGGGCAGGCCGGCCACCAGGGTGGCAGTCAGGCCGCGCCGCTGGGCCTCGCCCGCCGCGGACGCGGCGTCCAGGTCCCGCAGGCGCCCCGCCACGTCTGCCGCCAGGGCGGCCGCCCGGGCGGGCGCGTCCGGGTACGGGTACCGCCGGGCGCCGTGTGCGTCGGCGGCCTTGAGCACCTTGGCCCGCGCGCGCTCGCCCGCGACAAAGACGACAAACACCGCCTTCTCCTCCGGCAGGCACGTCCCCGGGTCCACGACGGGGCCGACGGCCACGTCCCGGTACACGCAGTTGCCCCGGGTGGCGCGGAAGAGGAGGCGTTCAAAGGCGGGGGCCCGGGACGCAGGGACGGTGCCCGCGACGCAGGTGAGGCGGGCCGCGCCGCCGCCGCCCCCGCCGCCGGCGCCGCCGCCCCCGTCGCGGGCGGCGGACACGGCGCCCAGGAGGGGGGCATCCGGGCCGGCCGCCTCCAGCAGGGAGGCCGCCTGCGTGCCCACCCAGCCCTCCTCCCCGCCGCCCGCGCCAGCGCCCGCGACCGCGCTGCGGTGGGCGTCGTCGAAGAAGCGGGCGGCCACCTGGAGGACGAGGCCCAGCTCGCCCAGCTCGGCCCGGGCCCGGTCCACCCGCTCCGCCGCGCCCGCCGCGTCCACCAGCTGGGCCTCCAGGTCGGCCAGACGGGCTTCCAGGGCGTCCAGGGGCGCGTCCGAGGCGGCGGCCGGGGTGCCGACGGTGGACGGCACGGCCGGCGTGCCGGCGGGGGGGAGCGCCCCCGCCTTCAGCGCGGCCGCCTCAAACACGCGCAGGCGGCGGGCCATCTCGTCGCAGCGTTTGACCTTGTGTGTGTGTGGGGTGACGCGGTGATGGTGCGTGTGTGTGTGTGTGAGAGAGAGAAGGGGAGAGAGGAGGCGTGCGCGCGGGTGCGTGTGTGTGCGTGCGCGGGGCGATGTGCCCCCCGTGTCCCCTCTTTTTTTTTTTCTCTCTAGGGTGGGAGATGAGGGCGCGGCCCGATCGCTCCCCTCTGCCGCCCCCCCTCCTCCAAAAAACGCACGTGCGACGCAAACGTGCGCTGGAACGCCGGCCGGTCTGCATTCAAGTCTTTGAACTGGAGCACACCCAGGCGGCCCAGGGACGCGACGGTCGCGTGGGCGGCCTCAGCGGGGATGAGGAGCTGTGTGTTGGAAAAGAGGGAGAGCACCGCGGGGTGAGAGGGCATTCGATGCGCAGAAACCGCCCCCCCCCCCGCGCGCGCGCTCTGTTCTCTCTCCCACCCTCTCTGCCTCTGTGTCTCTCTCGCTGCTCTCTCTCGCGAGTCGTGTAAAAGCGAGAGTCGCCCATCCGCATGGGTGGGCGGTGGGAAAAGGCGCGCGGGCTCCTGGCGCGCCAGGGGATGGGGCACGCACACGAAGAGGTTCTCTCGCCCTCCCATTTCTCAATCCTCCTCTCCCCCTTTTACCTGCATCAGCTGCATCTCCTCGGACCGAAACAGTTCGATGCCCATGGTCCCGGACATGGCCCGCCCGAGGGCGCGGGCCGCCTCCCCCGGGCGGGCGGACGCGGACGCGATGGAGAACGGCTCCACGACTGGCCGGCCGCGCGAGGGGTGGTGCGCGGGCGGCGGTGGAGCGGGCGGGTTGGTGTCGTCGCGTGGGTCTGGCACGCGGCGGCGGCGGGGTTCCACGGACACGATGGTTGAGAGTGTGCGTGTGGGAGGACGCGGAGGTGAGGCGCGGAGAGCAGAAGACTGAGAGATAAAAAAAAAATGAAAATGTGGAAGACACTCTACTTTTCATCCAACAGCACGCCCCCGGCTCCCTCTACACAACTCAATGCGTCGCGCCGCGGCCTCCCTCCTGGCCCGGGCGGCCACGACCAGCTCCACCCTGGCCTCGTCCGCCGCCCCGTCGTCGGGCCGCGCCCTGGGCGCCGCGGCCGGCCTGACCCTCCGCTCCTATGCGTCCGACGCGGCGCTCAAGAAGACGCAGCTGTACGACATGCACGTGGCGGCGGGGGGTGCGTTTTATTTAGGAGGGGCGGTGTGGAGACGTGGATGGAGGCGATGGCTGGGTGGAGCAGGTGAGGGGTCGGCGCTCGCGTCGGTCGGTGTGCGCGCGGGCTCTGACGGCCAGGGAGCGCGCTTTGCGAATTTCTCTCGCGGGAGTCTCCAACGCCGATGTAGAAACGGGGGAGGGGGAGTCCTCTCCTGGCGGGCGGTCCGCGCCGCGCCGCCCGGTCCCACTGCCTCACACGCCCAGCCAGGCCGGGCCACTGACTGCTGGCGCAGGTTGTGTGAGGAATGGAGAGAGGCGCGGCCGGGAGCCGCAGCACGAGGAGGAAAGACACCCGCAGTTCAAGACCCTCTCATCGATCCTCAACCTCCTAAACTTCCCCTTTCTCCTCAACCTCCTTCACTTCCCCTTTCTCCGTCCGCGCCCCAGGCAAGATGGTCCCCTTTGCCGGCTGGTCCATGCCCATCCAGTACTCCGACTCCATCATGGACTCCACCAAGCACTGCCGGACGCACGCCTCCCTGTTTGACGTCTCCCACATGTGCGGCCTGACGCTCAAGGTGAGGAGAAGAAAAAGGATAAAGAGAGAGTTTTTGGAGAGTGATGGAAAAAACCAATCCTGGACCCTCCAGTGTCCCCACACGAGTTCCCCCCTCTCACGCCACGTCCATCGCTCCTCCATGTTTTCACACCACTACACCACCGAACAGGGCAAGGACGCCGTCTCCTTCCTGGAGGGCCTGGTCGTCGGCGACGTCGCCGGCATCGCGCCCGGGACGGGGTCGCTGTCCGTGTTCACCAACGAGAAGGGCGGCATCATCGATGACACGGTGGTCACCAAGGTCTCCGCCACGGAAGTCTACCTGGTCGTCAACGCGGGGTGCGTCGACAAGGACCTCGCCCACATCGGCAAGCACTTGAAGGCCGCCCAGGCCGCGGGCAAGGACGTCCAGCTGAGCGTGCACAACGACCGAGCGCTCCTGGCGCTCCAGGGCCCCGACGCGGCGGCCGTGCTGGCGCCCCTGGCCCCGGCCCTGGACCTGCCCACCCTCTTCTTCTCCCACTTTGCGCGGGCGCCCGTCGCCGGCTCACCCGACGTCTGGGTCACCCGCACGGGCTACACGGGCGAGGACGGCTTCGAGCTGTCCATCCCGGGCCCGGATGCGGTCAGGGTGGCCAAGGCGCTGACGGCCGACCCACGCGTGCGCCTGTGCGGCCTGGGCGCCCGGGACGCGCTGCGCCTGGAGGCGGGCCTCTGCCTGTACGGCAACGACCTGACGGAGGAGATCACGCCCGTGGAGGCGGGGCTGACGTGGACGATCGGGAAGGCCCGGCGGGACGCGTGCGACTTCCTGGGCGGGGACGTCATCAAAAAGCAGATGGCCGACGGGGTCACCGTGCGCCGGGTCGGCCTGGTCGCGCCCGCCGGCGCCCCGCCCCGCCAGCACGCGGACGTGCTGTGCCCGGACGGCAAGGTCATCGGGGAGGTCACGTCCGGCGCGTTCTCGCCCTGCCTGAAGACCAACATCGCGCTGGCGTACGTGCCCAAGGAGTTTGCCAAGGCAGGCACGCAGCTCCAGGTCAGCGTGCGGGGCAAGGCCAACCCGGCGACGGTGACCAAGGTGCCCTTTGTGGCCAACAACTATTACAAGGGATGAAAATGGAGTGCGCGCGTGCGCGAGAGAGAGACGGGAAGGGGGCTCGCAGAACGCGGGGCGCGCCTGGAGAAGGAAAGGTCGGGATGGGATGGCAAAGGGGAAGCGGGTTTTTGAGCGGGTTGTGGTGAGAAGAGGTGAGGTGAGGCGAGCGCGCGCGTGCCTCTTCTCTGTGCGTGCGGTTTCTGAGAGAGAGTGAGCGAGTGCGTGCGTGCGAGGGCCCTGGGCGCGTGTGAAAGGAAAACGGACGCAGGTTGATTTTTATTTTGTCACCCCTCACACTTTTTTTTTTTTTTTCTTCTGCCGCTGTCCTCCCCTCCTTCTCTCGCTCAAAAATCATGGTGCGTACCCTCTCTCCGCCCCCGCACGCCACACTGTCACACGCCCCACATCTATGCCCCCATATTCCGTGCGGCGGTGGGGCCATAGTGGCCACGCGCAACTGCGTCTACGCGCTGCTAAAAAAAAAAACTCACCCCCTGCCGCCCATTCACAAACACACCACCTTCCAACAGGCGGTCTCCAAGCGCGTCCAGAACGCCAAGGTCGCCAAGTTTTCCAAGAACATCCACAAGCGGGGCCTGGTCCCGGCTGGGGAGGTAAGCGGATGCGGAGAGGGTGCGTGTGAGAGGCCTCGGGCGCGCGGGCCTTCCTTTTGGCGCGCTCTGAAACTGACTTTTGCTCTCTCTTCCCACACACACGCCTCTCAGAAGAAAAAAGAGGCTGGCTCCCGCGTCGGCCCCATCTTGGTCGGATTTTTCGTTTTTGTGGTCGTCGGCTCAGGTGAGTGGGAGAGAATTGGAATGGAGCCCGGGCGGGAGGGCGGCACGCAAAAGAGTTCCTGTTTTTTTCAAAACATCACACTCACCCGCCCTCGGCAACCTTCCTCTCCCTTCACACTTCATCCCATATCATTTCGCAGCGCTGCTCCAGATCCTGCGCACCGCGACCTCGGGCAGCCCCTTCTGAGGGACCGGTGGAGTTTTCAGCAAACTGATGTCCATGTAAAAAAGAAAAAGAAAACGAAAACGCGCGGAGTCACACGCCCACCTCCCCATGCCTTCCATCCCCATCCCCCCATCCCATCTCTCCTCCATTTGATGGCTCCTCACTGCACCCCCACCAGCTCCACCTGGAAGTCCAGGGTCGCATTGCCCGGGATGGCCGGCCGGGCGCCGCCGGGGCCGTACCCCATCTGCGGGGGGATGGTCAGGCGCCGCTTCTCGCCGACCTTCATGCCCGCGACGCCCGCGTCCCAGCCCTTGATGACCTCGCCCACGCCAAGGCGGAACTTGAAGGTCGCCCGCCCCTTTGTCTGGTCGAACACGGCCCCGCCTTTGGCCAGACGGCCTATGTAACGGACCTCGACGCGCTTGCCCGCCGCCGCGGTCGGCCCGCCCGGGCGGCCGCGGGCCAGGGTCTCCACAACAAACCCGTTTTCATAGCGCCGGACAGCCCCGGCAGCAGGGGCGGCGGCTGGCTGTGCTTTGGGGGCGGGGGCGGCCGCCTTGGTCACGGGCGCGGGCGCGGCCTTCTTGGCGGGCGGCGGGGCGGGGGCGAAGATGGCCGGGGCGGCGCGCTTCTTGGAGGAGGGCTCGCCGGCCACGGGCGCACCGGCCGGCGGCGCCTTGCCCTTGCCCCAGGCGGGCGCGGGCGCGACGGGCGCGTCGTCCGGCTCGTCATCGTCCTCATCGCTGCTCTCCTCCCCCTCCTCCTCGTCATCGCCGGAGGAGGAGGCCAGGGACCCGGAGTCGTCGCCGGAGGCGTCAGATTCCTCCTCCTCCTCCGAACCGGAGCCGCTGTCGCTCTCCTCTCCATCCTCATCAGACGACGCGGCCGGCGCCGCCGCCTTTTGTGCCGCCTTGCCTGTCGTCTTCTTCGCCCCCGCCTCCTCCTCGCCCCCGCTGCTGCCGTCCAGTTCCTCGATCAGCACGTCCGGGCGGGCGCGGGCGGCAGGGCGCCCCTCTTCGTCGTCGTCGTCGTCGTCGTCGTCGTCGAGGTCGCTGCCGTCGTCGTCCTCGTCATCGCTCTCAGAGTCGCCGTCCTCGTCGTCGTCCTCCTCACTAGAGGAGCCGCCCGCGGGGCCACCACCCGCGCCCGCTGCTGCCCGGCCGATCGCCCGGGCGAACGCGGCGGGCGTCACCGCGCCTTGCAGGCCCGCCTCTTCCTCCTCATCAGAGTCGAGCATGCCCTCGTCCTCGTCCTCCTCGTCGGACACTGTGTGCGTTTTCGTGGAGAGAGTGTGCGTTTTGTGTGTGTGTGTGAGTGAGTGAGCAAAAAAAAGTGAGCGCCGCAAAAAAAAAAAAAACTCATGTCCTCCCTTTTCTGTCTCTCACCGTCCGCGTCCGGCAGCTCGTAGCCCGTCAGGTGCACCTCTGCCGGGACACCGCCGGCCTTGCCACCCGCGACGACCATGAATTCTGCGTAGTGGTCGAAGATTAGGTCTAGCGCGGCGGCCTCGGCTTTGCCGCCGCCACGCAGGCGGGTCAGGGCGAGGGGGGGCGGGGGCGCCCGGCGCTTGGGGGTGCCGTCGGCGCCGCCTTGCTCGTCCTCATCCACGCCACCCGGGCGGTAGAAGATGGTGACGTCCGTGGAGGCGTCCCCGCCGACGAGCGTGGCCTGGTGATGATGAGAACGAGGAGTGAGTGTAAAATTGAAAATGGAAAAGGAAGGAAAATGGAGAAGGGGGCCAGGGGTCGGGGGGCAGCGCCGCCGCATGTGTGCTCCTCTCCTCATCTCTCCTTTATTTTCTTACCTGGGACACGTGCAGGCGGCCGCCCTCGGGTGGGGGAACAAAGGGCACGCCAGCCTTGTTGCCTGGGCGGGATGTGAGAGACGGTGGGGACAAGTAAGCGAGCGCAGAGAGAGGAAACGCGCGGGTGGCCGTCTTTGAAAGCTAGCCGCCGCCGTTTTGTTTGTTTTTTCCGCCGTCTCTTTCCTTTGGCCCCGCCCCACACCGCACGCCCCTGCCCTTCCACACCCTCTCCTACTCCCGTCGAGGGGATGCTGCAGCCTGCCCTGCACACACGCACCTGGCTTCAGGATGACGCCCCACGCAGACATGGTTTTGTCGGAGGTGGAGAGAGGGAATGAAACTGTGCCCAGAGAGTGTGTTTCGGGTTCTCATCTGCAGAGAGTGAATTCTCCCAGTCGCCCCACCTCGCCCCACCCTCACACGCACGCAAACATGCCAACTGTGATCGACGCGCCAACGGTTTCTGTGCTTGCCCAGGCGGACGCCGCGCCGCTACCCGCCGAAAGCCTTGTTACTAGGAGCCTGGCAGACGTCGACGCGAACGCCGACCCGTCTGCATTGGCTCCCGCTCCCGCCCCGCCCGCGGACCCACCGCTCTCCAAAAACCAGCAGAAGAAACTGCGGCGGTATGAGGAGAAGAAGGTGAGTAGGGTAAAGTGGGGCGCGCGTGTGGCTGCTCCGCACGCGCGCGCAAACAAAGAGGAAAGCAGCAGCAGCGCACCACGACCCCTGTTTCCCACGACCATTTTTCCCTCTCCCCCCCCTCCCTCAAGGCCCGCATCACCGCCCTCAAGGCCGCCGCCAAGGTGACCCGCGCCGCCGAGACGGCCGCCCGGCGCGCGACTGCGTGCGCCCGCATCGACGTCATGTCGCCCGAGGAGAAGGCGGCGTGGCGGGACGCCAAAAGCATCAAGCAGGCGGCCAGGCGGGCCGAGACCGCGGCGCGACACGCCCGCCTGGACGCCGCCCAAGCGGCGGCCGCCCCCGTCCCGCACGTCATCATCGACCTGTGCCCGGCCTACGACGCTCTCATGACCCCCCGGGAACGGTCCTCCCTGGCCTCCCAGCTGCGGGCCTGTTATGCGGCCAACGCCGCCTCGGCCCACCCCCTCCGCCTGACCTTTGCGGGATTCTCCCCGGCCTGGGAGGCCGCCCTGGGCGGGCCGTCCTCCGGCATGCACGCCTGGCGGGTGGGGCGGACAGCGGCGGACTACCTGGCCGCAGCGGCGGAGGGCGGACAGGAGGGCGGGGCACCCCGGCGCGCCGTCTACCTGTCGGCCGACGCGCCCGCGCAGGTCGACCTCCTCGAGCCGGGCGTCGCGTACGTCATCGGCGGCCTGGTCGACCGCAACCGGCACAAGGGCGTCGCCGCGTCCCGGGCGGCGTCCGCGGCGGCGTCGTCGCCGCCCGCATCGTCTGCAACCCCGCCACCGCCACCGCCGCCACCGCCGGGCGTGGCCGTGTCCGCGGCCTGCCTGCCGATCGGGGCCCACCTGGCGACTGCCGCGGGCGCCGTCCTGACGGTGGACCAGGTCGCCCGCCTGCTGGTGCGGTGGTGGGAGGAGAGGGAGAATGGTGGTGGGGGAGGCGCCGCGCACGCCTGGTGGGCGACCGCGGTGGAGGAGGCGGTGCCGGCCCGGAAACGGAGGAAGGTGGGCGGGGAGGGCGGGGAGGACGGGGAAGAGGATGGGAGCGAAACCTAATGAAAAACAGCGCAGGCACCTCACACACTAACACCAAGTGCTCGCCGCAATGCGCCTCTCCCGCCCTCCGCCCCACACGGGCGCCCCGCCGAGGCAGCGGGCCCTCCCGCCCCGCGCAGTCGCCGACGCCCCCGCGACATCTCCGGGGCCCGGCGAGGCGAGCAGTCCCTGTTCCTCCCTGCGCGCCGGGGCCGCCTCCGCCCTGCTGTTCCCGCACGACCCGCTCCCACCGTCTGCCCGCCCCACCGCCATCGCCCCGCTCATCCCGGGCCGGCTGTGGACGTTCACTTCCCCCTTTTACGCGTCCCCGATCTCGAAGCTGTCCGCGGAGAACAGGATGACGGTGGCGGCGCTGGAGGGAGGTGCAGGCGGCGCTCCCTTCCTCGCGCTCTTCAATCCGTTGACGCCTACGCAAGAGGCAATGGACGCGCTGGCGGCCCTCAACACCCCCGTCGCCGCGCTCGTCATCCCGTCCACCTCGCCCGAACACTGGGTGGGCGCGGCCGGCGCGGCGGAGGCGTTCCCGGACGCGGAGATCTGGGCGCCGCCCGGCTTCTTCTCCAACGGACCTGGCGGGGGCCGGATCGGGGGGAGGCTCGGCGCCCTGGCGCCCGCGTCCGCCGTGCTGGACGCCGCGGCCGCGGCGGGGCGGGCGCGGGAGCTGGTCTTTGATGAGCGGGCGGCCTGTTCGCTGTGGGGGGGGCAGGTGGAGGGCGCGCTCTTCGCCGGGCGGGGCGGCTTTTGCGAGGTCGCCTTCCGCCTGGTGGCCGCGAAGACCGTCCTGACCGCGGACCTCGCCTTTGGCCTGCTGCCGTCCGACCTGGCCGCCACGCCGGGCGCCAACTGGCTGGACGGCGCCCTCGCCCGGCTGGCTGGGATCTACGGCCGGCTGGGCAGCGCGACCTGGCCCGTGCTCCGGGCCTCGCCGGCCGAGGCGGCCGCCTTCGTGCGCGTCCTGGACGGGTGGCGGGCTGGGGAGGGTGAGGGCGGGGGGGGGGTGGACTGGGTCGTCCCGGCCCACCTGTCCGCGCCGTGGGGTGGAGAGCAGCTGGAGGGGGCATTCGGCTTTGTGAAGCGTTGAAAAAAAGCGTTGACAGGGGATGATCCATACCATAAGAGCCCCGGGCCCTCACTCCAGCCATTCCAACCCGCGCGTGTGCCCTCTTTTCTCTCTCCTCTCTGCACGCACTCCCTCCACTCTCCACGCTCTCGCCATGGCCCGCGCCCCCGCCCTCTTCCTGGTTGCCCTGATCGCCCTGGTTGCTGTCGCAGGTGAGGGGCAAGGGTCGGGCGCGCTGACCGCACGTAGGGAGACAAGAAAAGAGAGCGCGGGGGAGGCAAGCGCAAAAAAGGCCCCCCTCACCCAAAAACACACCCACGCACGCACACAGGCGTCGCCGCCGCCGACCAGGCCGGCGCGGTCGCCACCTCCACCCCCGCCACCGCCACCACCACCACCACCACCACCACCAACGGGAATGTCGTGTTCGCCTCCAACGGCGGCAACGGGTCGCCCGTGGGCGTGGTGTCGGGGAGTGGCGGCGCGGTCGCGGCCGGGCAGAACGGGGTCGTGATGGTCTCTCAGGATGGGTCGGCCGTCATGTCCAGCTCATCCTCTTCCTCCTCGTCTATCGGGGGTGGTGGGGCGATGGCCGGGGCGGGCATCAACGGTGGGGCAATGGCGTTTGCGGGCGTGGGGAAGTAAAACATGGAGTGGAGGAAAAGGAGGTTGAGAGCGCCCCCTGTTGTTGTTTCATTGCAAATGCTTTTGTGTTCGGCCCCCACACACACACGACGGGCCACGCCTTGGGGCACGCCTCACACCGCCACAGCAGTGCATGCCAACAGATCCTGTTAACCCTTCAGGGCACCGTCGCCGCCGAGGGGGCGACGTGCACGCGAGGGCACGCGCGCAAAAAATCGATTTCGCTCTCCTCTGTTTTTTTTTTTTTTTTTAATTCTCAGACCATGCCGACCTCCTTTGCTGCCGTCAAGTGCGCGGCCTGCGGGACCTTCCAGGTCCAGGCCGCCAAAGTCGTGCCCCGCTTCACCTGCACCATGTGCGGCGAGAAGCAGCAGCTGTTGGCAGTGTACGCGTCCGACTCCAAGGCCAAGGCCGTGCGCGAGACGGTGCGGGCGCTCAACCTGGGGCGGCAGGGTGCGGCGTACGCGCGGGGGGAGGCTGTGGCCGCAGCGGCGGCCTGTGGTGGTGGGTGGGCTGGAGGAGAGGGAGAGGCGGAGCAAGAGGGCCAGCCTCCTCCTCCGCCTCCTCCTCCTCCTCCTCCACGCAGCATGTGGGATGACGAGGAGGAGATTGAGGCGGGCGGCGGCGGCGGCGGCGGCGACGGTTGGGGCACGCGGTGGGCGGCCTTTTTTGGTGGTGAGGAGGCTGGAGGGGCGAGCACTCTCCCGCCCCCCTCGCCCGCCGCGTCGGCCTGGCACGCTGCAGTGCAGCCTGCTGCTGTGCCTGCTGGCGCTCGTGTGGTGACGGACCTGCCGAGCCACGCGGGCGGCTGGCGTGGCGGCGGCGGTGGAGGCGGGCAGAAGCGGCAGCGGCGGGGGGGCGGCGGCGGCGGCGGCGGCGGTGGCCCCCCCCGCCGCCCCCCCCCCCCCCCCCCCCCCCCCCCCCCCCCCCCCCCACCCCCGCCCGGGGGCGGCGGGGCCGCGCCCCGGGCCCTACGCCCCCGCCCC
>Ga0315278_10001745_pt1 | contig 19202 bp, 33 predicted proteins | sample YL17G06_0_MG_FD_203880 | JGI IMG/M metagenome (GOLD analysis project Ga0315278, IMG submission 203880) | Sediment microbial communities from Yellowstone Lake, YNP, Wyoming, USA - YL17G06_0 | ecosystem: Environmental > Aquatic > Freshwater > Lake > Sediment | place: USA: Wyoming | collected... | reverse complement strand
AGCGTGCCACGCCGACGCAAGCTCCTCCTTCGATACGTCGGCCCATTGGGCGGAGAACTTGTCACCGTAGAGCACCCGCAGGCGGGAGAGCAGACGCTGCGTGATTTGGGGGGCTTCCATCAGATCACCTTGGCGAGGTTGTGGTGGTACAGGGCCACTTCGGCTGCGTCTTCGCGGGTGGTTTCGCACTCGAAACGATCCGTCGGCGACCAGCGCCCCTGCTTAGTGCGGTGGACGGAACCAATGTGCGTTCCGTTCAGGATGACTGCATACGCGCCGCGCCGCAACTTCAGGAAGGTGAACTTGGCGCGGTACTGCTGGAGCTTGCTGCGCGCGGCGTCGAGCTCGGCGTAGAGCTTCGCCGCGTACGAGGTGCGATCGTGCAGCTTGAGCGTCTCGTTGATTTCGCGGATGGCGTGCTCGCAGGAGGCGCGCGACTTCTTCGCGTACATGGTGCGGTACATCGGGGCGTAGAAGGCGAAGGATTCTTCGTAGGTGTTCAGCACGGTGAGGCTCCTAGTGGGATTACTGACGGGCGGGGGCGGCGAACAGCAAGTCGGCGAGTGCCTCATGGGCTTTCGAGGCGACGAAGGTGTTGTGGCTGCTGCGACCTTCTATGAAGACGCCGGGGTTGGACGCGGAGTGGATCACCGCAAGCTCGATTCCGCTACCGGGAAGGGCGCGCTCGAAGTGCCGGAGGATCGACGAGCGTTCTGCTGCGGTGGTCGCCGACCTGCGAGTGCGGAAGGTAACGGTCAGTGTCATGGTCAGGCTCCTAGTGGTGGGTGGTCAGCAGTACGAGAACGAATGTTAGCACGCTGACGCTGAACCGTGCCTACCGTTCGTCGGCCAGATGAACGGCGGTCGATGAGATGTCCAGCGGATCTGCAGGTGCTGCCCCCGTCATCTTATTGAGGTACTTGGTCAGGTCGGTCGACCACTCGTGCCGGCGCTCGGCTTGGGTTTGCTTCTTGCCAGACGGGTTTGACGTTTGGGGTTTGGCGCGACGCAACCAATTGCGGAATCCTGCAGCCATGTCTTTGTGGCTCCGTCCGTTCGCCGCCAGCCAATCGGTGTAGGCCGACCATTCGAGCTTGCAATCAATACCCGACTGCTTTGCAAGGTCTTCATGTTCTTGGGTGGGGCATTCGAGTTTTTCGGCTCTCGCGCGCGTTGCCTCCGGTACTGGTTTCTTTCTCCCAATCTGTTCTTTCTTAGTATCTATACTTTCTTGTAGGGACTTCGCCGCCGGCGGCAAACCCGTCAGCGGCTTTGCCGACTGCGGTTGACCCACCTCCCAGCCGTACCTAATCGAGTGAACCTCGTAGTCGGTCTGGCCCAGCGTCCCATCTGGAAGCCGCTCCTGCGATCTGACCATATACCCTGCCTCGACGATCTCTCTCATCATCCTGCCGACCAACTCGCGCCCAGACTTGTGCTGGCCTTCAGAGAGCATGGCGACTAGCCCAGCATTGGAGATCTGCCAGCCTGCCGGCTTCGAGAGCAGGAGGATGAGCATCCCGCGAGCCTCTAGGCTCATGCTGTTGTCATTGATCAACTCATTGGGGAGAACCGTGAAGTTCTCGGTATGCGTTCCGCGACGAATCGCCATCTGAATTCTCCGGTGTAAGGTGCTGCAGGAAAGCCATGATAACATACGCTCTCCACTTTACCGGAGTACCCGAAATGACCATCAAGCAAGCCCGCCGCCACTTCAAGACCTATGCCGCTATGGCACGCGCCTGCGGCGTCTGCGCTGAAGCCGTCACCCTCTGGAACTCCCGCCAGAGCCTCCCGCCCATCCGCGAGCTCCAGCTCCATCGTGCCTCCGGCGGCCTCCTCGCCTTGAGCCCCGCGGCCAAACGGCTCGCAGCCACGCTATGAGGCGCGCAGCTAGGATCGACGCCAATCAGCGGGAGATCATCGTGGCCTTCCGCCATCTGGGCTGCTCCGTCCTGCCCCTGCACGCCGTCGGGAAGGGCTGCCCTGACCTCCTAGTAGCGATCGCTGGCGACAGCGTGCTGGTGGAGATCAAGGACGGCTCGAAGCCTCCCAGCAAGCAGATGCTCACGCCAATGCAGGTCGACTTCCACATGACATGGCACGCCCCCATCTTCATCGTCACCGACATCGACGACGTCGAGAACCTCGTGCGGCAGGGGAGGATCTGAAGTGGACAAGCGAGTCACGATCGACCAAGTCTACAAGCTGCTGGGCGTCGACCCATCGCACAGCCAGCGCACCATGATCGGAGCCATCATGCGCGAGCGGTGGCTCTCCTACTCCGGGCAGGGCGAGGTGGACAAGCCTCTCCGCGCGAAGCCCAACGGCGGCGGCACCCAGTGCAAGGCAGTCTACCCTGCCGACTGGCTGGAGCCCCGCGTCGTCAAGCTGCTGAAGGAGCTGGGCGACTTCGAGCGCAAGCAGATCGCGCTGTTCTGATTCTATTTTGCTTTAAAAAGCAAAAAGGATTTGTCCGGTCATCATCGAGCGATCACAACCAGCCGACGAACGGAACAAACAAGAGTTAGCGATCGGAGTAAGATCAATGCCCGTTCGTCAATCATAGGAGCACCAAAATGTCACTCGCAGCTGATCCGCGCACCCGCGCAGAACGCATCCGCGGCTTCACCATCGAAGAGGTGAACGGCGTCACCTTCGCTTGCCCGCCTGCGCCCGCACTGAAGAAGTACATCAATCAATTCACTCCGGCGCCGCCCGTGAGCGAATGGGGCAGGCCCACCAAGGTCAACGCAGTCCAGCTAGAGCTGGCCGCGGCACTCAAGTCGAGGCGTCGCTTCCAGCGTGATCTGGCGCTGATGCGCGCGAAGTATCGGGAACTCCACACGATACTGGTCAATGCAGGGTGCTCCGACCTCATTCCGAAGTGAAAGTCAACACCGTTCGTCGGTCGACCACCAGCCGACGGACGGTAGTTGCGTTAGCCTGCAGCAATGCTAATATCTGTTCTCGCACTGCCCATCCACTAGGAGCCTGACCATGAAGACCGCGACCCTCACCCCTACCCAGACCGCCATCGCGCTGCAGCTCGCCTCGATCATCACCACCTACGGTGATGACGCCAGCGACTCATCGATATTCTTCTCGACCTGCTATCGCGTCTGCGTCGGCTTCAACTTGATCGGCGCGAAGAAGAAGAAGTTCTTGATGCTCTGCGGCCTCCCGCACAACCTCTGCAGCTAACCATCCATCCCACTAGGAGCCTGACCATGTTTCACATTCCCCCCCACAAGTTTGAATCCCCCGCGGCCGATGCCGCTCCCGCAGCACCCGCGGCTCCGGCACGCACCAGTGACCACGACAAGGGACTCGTTGGCATTCAAGCCATCAGCTTCCTGAAGAATATGGTCGCCTTCAACTTCATCCCGGCTCACCACCTCGCGCACGCGCTCCGCATCCTCAAGGAGTCGGTCGAGGCGTACTCGGAATCGAAGCTCTTCACCGCTGAAGAGATCGAGGATGCCATCCGCGTCCGCGCCATCTATCAAGAGGCGAAGTAATCATGGGCGACGACGAACAGCAAGCCATGCACGCTGACCAGCTCGCGCTGCAGGAGCGTCTCGCGGAGATTGTCATCAACGCATACATGATGACTGCCATGACCTACGAAGACCTGAAGCTGCTGGTTTCGCAGCTGGGACTCCAGATGGCAGACGTCGAGAATGCGTCGCTGACCCTGCGCGAGGAAGATTCGATTTTCGCGACGTCCACCCGCGCCCCGGTGGATTTTTCTGAAGGGAACTTCTGATGATTGCTCGGATTTACAAGGTCGAGATCGATGACGGCAGTGAAGGCAAAGTGACGCGCCTCGTGCAAGCGGCGAGCCCCGCTCATGCGGTGCGCTTCGTTGCCTCCCGCTTCATCCACGCCAGCCCCATCAAGACGACGGAGCTCGGTGGGCTGATGATGCATGGCATCAAGATCGAAGACGCCACCGGCACCACCATGATCGGAGGGTTCACGTTCACGATCGAGCCCGAAGACAATCAGTAACATCACCCACCACCAGTAGGAGCCAAAACATGAAGCGCATCACCCTCGCAATTCTCGCCATCGCATTCTCCAGCGTCACCTTCGCGTCCGGATGCGGATATCCCCCGTACCCCCCGACGGGATGTCACTACGTCTGTATGTGCGACAACCTCGGCAACAATTGCCGTTTCGTACTGATCTGCTGATCACCCACCACCACCACTAGGAGTATCACCATGTCACGTTACGCAGAAGAAAAGGGCGGCACCTTCAAGCAGCTGGATCCCGGCACGCACGTTGCGCGCTGCATCTCGCTGATCGACATCGGCCTGCAAGCCGGTGAGTACGAAGGCCGGCCGACCCTGAAGTCGAAGGTCATCCTCGGCTTCGAGGTTCCCTCGGAGACGATCGAGATCGACGGCGAAGTGAAGCCGATGGTCATCAGCCGCTTCATCACCAACTCGTTGAGCGAGCGCAGTCAGATGCGCCCCATGCTCGAAACGTGGCGCGGCAAGACCTTCTCGCCGGAGGAGTTGGTCAAGTTCGATCTGGCCACAGTGCTCGGTGCTCCGGCGCTGATCGGCGTGGTTCACGCTGATGGCAAGGCGCGCATTCAGACGGTGTCGAAGCTGGCGAAGGGAATGACCTGCCCGCCCGCGGTGAACCCGTTGCGCCAGTTCTGGCTCGATGAGTACGATCGCGCCGGATTCGATGCCCTCTCCACGGGGATCCAGAAGCTCGTGGCGACGTCGGTCGAGTGGAAGGCTTTCACTGCCCACGAGACGCCCGTAGCGAAGCAGGGCGACGCCTATGAGCCCCCGGCACAGAAGGGAAACAACGTCGACGACTTCGACGAGGAAGTACCTTTCTGATAACTTGTGTTAGTATTCGTCTGGGGTGCAGTCCCGACCCCTGACGTTCACCCATCACTCACCAGAGAATAATTCCATGACCAAGATATACATCGACATCGAGACTGCGCCCACCTCTGACCCCGTCATCATTGCGCGCATCATCTCGCGCATGAAGGCGCCCGCGAAGTACTCCAAGCCGGAGTCGATCGCGGAGTGGCTCGCGGACGAAAAGAACCAGCAGGAGGCGATCGGCAAGACCAGTTTCGATGGCGCCTACGGTAGCGTCATCTGCATCGGTGCAGCCATTGGTGATGAGGCTCCCTTCGCTGTCGCCAACGTCTCGGAGCGCGACATCCTGCAGATGTTCTTTGACCTCGTGCGCGACGTCATCTCGCCCGTGTTCGTTGGCCACAACGTCTCGTGGGATCTGACCTTCATCCTGAAGCGTGCCATCGTGCTCGGGATCACTCCGCCTGCATCGATCGTCGCTGCAGCCCGCTCGAAGCCGTGGGCGCCGCAGAAGATCGATACCATGCGCCTCTGGGATGAGGAGAAGTTCGTCGGACTCGGTGAGCTCTGCGCCATCCTGAACATCGAGAGCCCCAAGGGTGAATTCGATGGCAGCATGGTTGCGGCCGCATACGCCGCGGGCCGCATCGGCGAGATCGCTGACTACTGCCTGAAGGATGTCCGCGCCACGCGCGACGTCCTGCGCCGGCTGGAGTTTGCATGATCACCCTGACCTACGGGATGCTCGCCTTCATCATTGGAGGCGTGCTTTTCCTTGGCATCCTGCTTGGGGGCGGGCTGATGATGATCAGCCTGAACTCGACCATCAACAAGATGCTCCGGCCATGAGCACCTGCCCCACCTGCAGGCAGGTCATCAAGCGGACGCGCAATCTGGAGCAGAATGCCATCTACTGGAAGCTGCTCCAGCTCATCTCGCAGAGCTTGCGCCCCCGGGGGATGACGTTTCTTCCCGACGTCTACCACGAGTACTATCGGCGCAAGTTCCTGACGCCGACGGAGATCGAGCTCCCCAATGGTGAGGTGTTCCTGCAGTACCCGTCGACCACTGGGGCGAGCGTCGAGGAATTCTCCGACTACTTCGATGCAGTGCAGGAGGATGCCCGTGACCGCGGCGTGATCCTGCCCGTTGATCGGGGAGACAAGCCGTGGTGACCCATCGCTACTATGGAGGCTATCGCGTGGACAACATCGATCGCAGGCATTACGAAGCCGTCAGGGACAGCCAGTTGCCGAATGGCAGCCTTGACGTCGAGCGCACGGGCGACATCGTCGTGGTGGTCGTTTGCGCTGCACTGCTGGCCATTCTGCTGCTGGCGCCCTCGATCGGACTGGGATGGTTATGATCGAATCCGGCAATCCGATTGGGCCGGTACCGCAAGACGAACTCGATTATCTCGTGTCCAGATTGCGCGACGATTCGCCCGCGCACCAACCGTCGGACAAGCGATCCGCCGCCGACGCAATCGTGGCGCTGCGGGAGGAGAACGAATCGCTGCGCGCCGACTGTGGCATCCGGCAGATCGCGGGCTACAACAAGGGTCGCACAGAGGCGAAGTCCGAACTGGACGAACTCCGCATGAAGCTCGGCATTGCAGAAGGCTTCATCAACGAGGCGTTTAATCAGCGTGACGCCCTGCAATCCCTGCGCGCCCTCGATCTCGCGGCAATGGTTGAGCTTGGGCGGGAGCGCGACGCCGCCCGTGCGGAGTGCGAGAAGTTGCGGGCGTTGCTGCGCGAGGCACAGGACTACATGAATCCCAACTATGTGCGGGAGCAAAAACTTTCCGACACCATCGACGCCGCACTTGGGGAGGGGAAATGAAGCTCGCCCTCCTGCTGATCACTCTGCTCGTCGCCGGATGCACTGACCCTTATGCGCCAGTGAAGAACAGTATTTGCACCGAGGAGCAGATGGGCAAGGTGCAGCGTGAGGCGGCGTGGTGCGCGGCCAACGCAGGGTTCGTCAAAGACTTCTGTTACTCGTCAGCGATACAACGAAACTGTGAGGCAAGGAAATGACCACCACTTTGCGCGACGCGGCACGGGCTGCGCTATCTATACTCGAAAACGAGTGGACGACAGACGGCGGCGAATTCTGCCGCTACTGCGGCTGCGCGATCAACGAGCGGCACCAATGCGAACTGGTATTGACCTGTGACGCGCTGAGTTCCGCCCTCGCCCACCCCGCCCCGGCGCAGACGCCCCTCATGGCCGATGCCGCTGAAATGCTGTGGATAGTCTTGGCAAATGTGTCCGGTGGAGATTGGTCAAAGCAAACGCCCGAATGGCAAGAGGCTTGCATACGGTGGCGCGACTACTACTTTGCGGCGCGCAACGCCCCGGCGCAGACGCCGATGAGCGAGGAGGAACTGGAGCGGCTTGCAGTCGGAGATGAATTTCTACTGTACTGCTCGCAAGACGATTTTAACGAAATCGCCCGCGCCGTCGAGTGCCACCACGGGATCAGGGGCAAGGAATGAAGACCGAAGAGGAGCGCATCAATGAACTGCGCGCCGTGGCCATTGCTGCGACGCCAGCGTCTGCCCGGGGGATCGTCGCCTCCGCCTATGAGCGGAAATCCCGCGCCCGCGCCATCAAGGCATTCTGCCTGACCTGCGTGGGCTTCAAGCGGGCAGACGTCGAGAATTGCACCGCGGTCTGCTGTCCGCTCTTCGTATGGCGCCCACGCTTTGTGGGTTCTGGAGCGCCAGAAGGCGACGAAATGATCGAGGAGGTGTCACCCTACCTTGACGGGGATTCCAGCGCGCCTGCGGGCGTTTAAGGAGCCGGGAGCGGGTTCGTCACCGTGGAGTTGTCCTCGGTGGTGGTGGTGGTGGTTGTCGGCCGGCTGATCGTCCCAGACCCCAGCACCCCATCTCCGCCGGCAGTGTTCGTCACCGTCGTCGTGATGTTGGGCTTCAACGCACCAGCCAGCCCCGCCCAATCCACCGGGAGCGGCTTGAATGCCGTCAGCGCACTGAACCCTCCACCTGCGATCGCCGCATTCGTCGCGTACCCTCCGATGGCCACAGAGCCCAGTGTGCCGTAGCTGCTCTGCGTGGTCTGGGCTTGGTTGTTGCTCTGCGTCACCCCCAGCCTATAGCCAAAGTAGCCTCCAGCCAGCGCCGTCACGCTCGGCACGATCATCGCCGCCCACTGCAGCGCAGTGTCCCGCGGAGGCTCGACAGGGAGCTGCTGTGACTGCCCGTTCTGCAGCGCCAGCATCACGACAGCCATTGTCTTGGTAGTCGCATCTCCATTGTTCGCCATTGCTGTGATTGCTGCCACCGTTGCCCGTCGAGCGTCGGCTTGCGCCTGCGCCTGAAGGGACACGGCTTGCGTGTACTCGACATAGCCGGGAGTCGCGCAAGCTCCCAGTGCAAAACAAAGCGCAATCGTCGCAATGCGTCTCATGGATCATGTTCCTCTCGTGATAGCTTGTTGAGGGATGGTTTCACCGTGATCACGGACGGCGCCGCCTCTCCCTTGCCGTTGTTGACGGTGACGTTCATGCAGGATCCGACCAGCACCGCAATGATGATGAAGATCACCGCAATGCAGCCGGCAACGATCATCGCCTTCTTCTCGCGCAGGTCATCATCGACGCTGCAGTTTCTCTTTTTCATCACGAGTCAGTCTGAACGGTTCCCATGATGAGCTGGGTGTCATAGAAGGTTGCGTTGTCGACGCCACTCAACACCGACACATAGATGCTGAATTCGTCATTGTCGACCAAGGATGCGACTGCCCCATTGAGGGTGAGCTCGACTCGGTTGCCTGTTCCCGTCGCGGTCTGCAGTGCGCGCCAGAAGGTGCTCGTTCCATTCCGCATCAGCTCGACAGCGACATCGAAATTGTTCGAGCCGGAGATCGAGCAGGTGAAGTTGAAGTTGTAGAACCCGGGCCGCACGGCTGTGATCGTGTCATTGGCTAAGCTGACAACGAGATCTGGTGAGGTGAGCACCACCTCATCGAATACCACTAGTTTGGTGGGTGTCGTGGTGAGGTGCACCGGAATGCTGGCAACCCGACGCATCACGCCCCACGCCTGCGTGAAGGAGTCGACGATGTCGTTGAGGATCTGCCGCACGCCTGCAGGTGTCACCTGCCCCGTCGTGTTGTCAGGCACAAGCGTCGCGATCTCGGCTCGGATGTCATCGGAGTATTTGCGCGTCATGGCTAGAGGTATCCGTTGGTGAAGCCGTTGGAAAATGCGAACGGGTGAACGATGGGCAGGTAATCATGCATTGCCATTTTACTCCCGATAACCGGGATGCCGTTCACCACGCCCGTCACCGCTGATGCTGTCAAGTCCACCAGAAGGCGCCCAGCCGCGCTGTACGCGATTCCGTTGATGTAGTTGCCCGGGGCAGCTGCGGAGTCAATGCAGAGCCGTCCAGACGCATCGCAGGGCCATCCGTTGGGCCATGCAGTGGGTGCTTCGGCAACGATGCGTACTGCGCTTCCATCCTTGCGGAAGCGGAGGCCAGAGAGGTAGACGTCATCAGCTGCTACAGCCTCAGTTGTCGCCACCACCTTGCCCTCAAAGTCGAGCAGGAACTGATTGCTGTAGACGGCGAAGATAGTGTCGGCCATTAAGAAACCTGCTTGATTGCAAACCTCGGGCCAACGAACGGAAGCCCATTTTGCCAGTGATCAACGCCACCAGAGCCAGATACAGCGAGTCCACCAGAACTGGCAAACGGAAGACCATTCTGAACGCTGACCGGATCGGAAGCTGCATAGCAAACGGCGTGCGATCCGGTAGCCATCGGCCATCCCTGCTGCGTAAAGTCCGCAGCCGACAGCGAAGTGCGGAGCGCGCCATCAATCTCGCGGAATCGCAGCCCGCCTCGCCAGATGTCACCGGCCTCGACTGCGCTGTTCGTCGCGAGAATGAACCCCCCCGCGTCAAACGTGAAACCGTTGTGCGTCGTCGCCATGAATTACACCGGCATCGGCGCCGGGAACAGCACCGGCATTTCGGGTGCGCCGGAATTCGACGCATTGTACGGAACGCGCATCGTCTGCAGGTCAAGCCACTCCGGCATCCCCGTCGCATAGAACGGCCCCTGCGGAAGCATGGACGCCACCCACGCATCGAACTGGGCGCGCGAGATCACAATTGTTCCGGCATATTGATAGGTGGGAGCAGCCATTCAAGCCTCACAGAAAAGTAGTGGATTCGATGCGGACGCAACCACTGGAGCAGTGAACGTGTAGAGGGAGTTCGCTGCATTCGTCCCTTGCGGCGTCGTCACTAAAACACTCACTGCTCCGCCCGCATGAGCTGGCGTTGTGGCATTGATATGCGTGTCGTTGATGACAGAGAACCCAAGTGCTGGCACGCCGCCGAAGCTGACTGCCGATGTACTGGTGAAGCCCGTTCCCGTGATCTGGACAGTCTGCCCACCTGCCGTGCTGCCACTCGCAGGCGTCACCAGCGTGACCGTCGGCGCAGCTGTGATAGTGAGCTGGAACTGCACAACTGATGGTGATGCTGCAGGAGATGTATTCCAATCGGCACTGCAGTTGAAGCTGCCGCCAATTGCGTTCGCAGTGATCAGCGGTGATGTTGCGACACCTTGTGCGTTGGTGTTCGCACTGGCGCTCGACAGATTGCCGGGGAACTTTCCATTTGCCACCGTGTTGATGGTGGACAGATTGAATTGGACGCTCTCGCCTGCCAGCGGGTTGCCCGCCTCATTCAGGCATCGCACCGCAAGACCTGCGGCGAACGTCGCATTGGGTGATGCCTTCTGGTAATTGCCGGAGACGATCTCGATCTTGCGCGTGTCCGTCGGAGGAACCGGATCCGCAGTGGAGGTGATCGTTGCCAGCGCAGTGTTCGAGTCAAAGGCGAAGATCTCGATCTGGAACTGTCCCAGCGTCGTCGAGTTGAGCCCGCCCGGGATGACGACGATGCCGTTGTTGTCAGTGTGTCCAACGAAGGACACCTGACCAGACCAAGTGCAATTCGGCGGATTGTTTGGGCCGATAGCATCAACGAGCGCACCAGCAATCGGCGTCACTCCGTTGGTGGTGAGCTTGAGTGTGATCGGGCCGAACGTGGTGTCGTGCTGGGCCGACTGCACTGCCCCCGATTCAATGGCGAGGACGCTCATGGTCAGTACAGAGATGCGTTGCCCCAGAGGGTCGCATCCACATTGGTGATCACGAGAAGCGCCCATCTATTAGGGCCACCACCGAAGTTGGGTGTCACTCCATCCGGCCAGAATACCGACGGCACAGTAAGGGTGCTCCCGCCGACATAGATCATGAATCGGAGCACTGAACCTTCAGGGATTGAAGAGAACGTGAGATTGACATTACCCGTCATGCGCCCCTTCTGCGATTGACCTTGCGCGAACGTGGCCGACACTTCACCCGTAAGAGCTCCACCTCGATCAACAAGTCTTGGCGAGAGCCCCGTTGCACTGACGTTGTTGGTGAACGAGGCTTGCCCATCCACCCCAAGGTACAGCTTCTTTACTTGTCCCGTGAAGAACTCCAGCGGCCCGAACGCGGCTAGGCCCACGCCTCCAGCTACGGAGGAGGGTTGGAAGGTCAGACCATAGTTGGCGACTAGGCTCCCATCAGATGAGAACGTGCTGCCGCTACCGAAGCTGATCTGATCATTGCGCGACTCGCGCATGATCTTGAAGCCGGTCTGCGCCTCAACATCCGATAGCGAGTTGATCTTGAGTTGAGCAGCCAGCGAGTATCCCGCAACGGGAGCGCGACCAATGCCGACCTGCCCGTTAAAAATGGCGTCCCCGCTACCGTACATAGAAAGCACGGTAATTTGTCCGGCTTGGGTGCCGTCGCTAATGCGCGTGTGCAGGACATTGCCAACTCCAGACCCCGCAGCGGACTGTATTGCAAATCCGGTCTTATAGTTTCCTCCAACATCATAAGAAAACGCCAGCGAATTCACGGTGCCAGAATTGGCTCCAACAATCCCCAGCGGCCCCGTCATGGTATCGCCAGCCTTGAGGACGTAGGTCGCATTCAGTGTCGGGAAGGACACTGCACTCGGCCCCACCGTTCCAAGGATCACGCCGCCAGCCACGAGGTGCCAAGTGTCTGGCGCACTGCGGAACAGCCCGTTGTTGGGATCCTGCGTGAAGTTCAGCCCGGGCGTCGCTGTCGTGCCATCAGAAATCTTCAGCGGTGCCAGCATCCCGCCGCGGCCAGAGCGATCGAGCGAATTCGTCAGCTCATTGCCCAAGTCGGGCATGGTCGTGTTCGCCCACGCTGACTCGATGATCGTGTCAGGCGTGACCGGATTGCCCGCCGGCAGGAAGTAGGTGCCACCAGAGTCTCTAGACATCGCTGTTCCTCATATTCGTTTGAGCGCCAGCCGCACTGCCAATACCGACTGCCATCGGCGTCGACTTCAGCTTCTCCGCCAGCATCTGCACTACATTCTGCGCCGTTGTGGGCGGGATGAGTTTGCGCTTCACCATCTCCGACAGAATGGCGCTGATCTCCTGCGGGCTCGACGCCTTCTGCATGATGACCTCCAGCGTCTTCTGCGCCAGCTTGTCACCGCGCCAGTTGTAGAGCTTCTTCGCGGCAAGCCCGAAGCCAACCGTCGACGGATCAAGCGCCATCATCCCAGCACCACCGAAGCCGATGTCGCCGCCAGTGATCCCCCGCTCCGACTGTCCTGCGCGAGCTGCCATGTCCTGCATCTGCTTGAGGTTCAGCGCCGTCGCAGAGCCGCGCACGCCAAGGTCAGGAGCGTTCGCCGCCTGAATCGCGTTCGCCTCATCCCCTACGCGCCCCATCAAGCCGCGAGCGTTGGGCGAGAGCATCTCATCACCGTAGCGATCGAGCCCCGTCCCAGCATTCATCTTCCGCATCTTCGCCGCCATGCTCGTGGCCAGCGGGTTCCCCTGCGAATCTTGCGCCAGACCCTCGAAGTCGGTCAGGATCTTGCCTTCATTGATGGCTTGCTTGCGCGCCAATGCCGACGGGCGGAACTCGGACTGCACACGGTTCCACTCACCCCCGGTGAGCCGGCCCAGCTCCGCATCGAGCGCATTGTTCAGCGGGTGCAACTTCGATTCGAGCTCGCCGGCCAGCGCAGAGTCACCGCGCCGATTGGCGGAGCTGATCTGGTCATTGATCGACTTGCGCCACGAGTGGATCGCCTTCGTATTGCGCGACGCATTCGACTTCCGCACAGCCTCCGCGAAGTCGGCGCGGATTGCCTCCAGCGTACGCATCGTCGGGCCGACACTCTCATCGATCACGCTGTCGAGTGCGCGCCCCGTGGCGCCCGTCGTCAGTAAGTCTTTGCCGGGGAGGAGCTTGATCGTCTCGAACTGCTTGCCCGTGGTGCGCGTTGCATCCCGCGCGAGCTCAACGTCGGTCGCATCTGGCAGCTCCCGGCGCATCGCTTCCGCCCGCAGCTTGTTGCCCTCCCGCTCCTGAATGCGGAACGGGTTCGCTTCATCTCCGACGCTCTTCCCGGCACGCTCGATCGCCAGCAAGCTGGGATCCCGCGTGATCTGCCCGGGCGTCATTCCGCCCACGGCATCTTGCGGCCGATAGCTCTGCAGGCGCGACAGCGCAACGGCAGGATCATCAATGCCCTGCTCGATCATCCTCGTGGCATTGCGCGCCGCCGCAGCATCGAGCTGCCCGGGAGCTCGATCCACTACTCCTCTCACAGCCCGCGACAGCCCGCCCACGGCTCTGGAAGCTGCAGGGACAGCCGCACCTACAGCGCCACCCACCAACGGCCCCAGAACGGATCCTAGTGCGGCCTGCTGCGCCTTGCCCGCCCACGGCGCCTCCGCATCCGACTCGGCTGCCAGACCAGCACCTACACCACCCCCAGCCGCGGCCGCCAGTGCAGCCCGCGTCGCAGATAGCCCCCGGGCGCCCATCATCGCCGCCTTCGCGCCAGCACCACCGGGAACGGCCAGCCCCACATTCTCGCCAACGAATTCGCCAATGCCCGATGACCACGGGTGCGACTCGTGCAGAGGCGCCATCAGCTTCGCCTTCTCCTTCTGCTGCTCCTTCGTCGGCCCCTGACCCACGAGCTGCTTCACGCCCTGCCACGCCGACTCCAGCCCCGCCCCTGCACTGACCAACCCAGCCTCGAAGTTGCCCATGCCTGCAGACGGACTCGACTCCTCCCGCTCCGTATCCACGAGCATCTGGCCCAACTCCTTCATCGCATCGACGTTGCCGTCCTTGCGGGCCGCCAGAAGGGCGCTGCGGATCTTGTCCGATTGGGCCATTACTTCTGCTCCTGCAAATAGTCGGAGGCCGACTTTCCTTGTGGCCCCTGCTTCAGGTATGGGCTCTGCTGATTGTAGGCGCGCGAGAGGGAGCCAACCGTGTCCATCGCGATCGCCTTCATCGCCTCCATCTTGCGAACGCGATCAGCGTAACTGTCGCCCTGCTGGATCAAGAACGGCAACGCACGCTGACCTTCGCCCCGTGAGACAGCCGCACCGTAGAGCTGATTGACGATCAGCGCCATCCGCTCCGCTGTCCTGACCTCCAGCTTCTTCACGCTCTCCGGCCGGTTGTCAGGTACGCGCGGCCCAGCACCACCCATGAACCCCGACAGCTGCGTATTCACCACGCCCGCCACAGCCCCCAGCGAGTCGCGATCCTTCTTGCTCAAGCCAGCCATCTCCGACTGCAGCTTGTTGTAGGCGTCTAGCCCTTGATGCGCCTCTGACCATGACTCACGGTCTTTCGCGCTGGCATTCTTCCCCAACGCATATCCGCCGCCTTGCGCTGCACCCTCCGGCGCCCCCATCCTCTCACCCGTCTTGACGTTCACCAGTGACTTGTTTCCGGCAGCATCTTCGACCGTGTGCCAATCTTTGCCTGACTGCCCCGCGTAGGTTGCTGCGAGCTGCTGCTTCTGGTGCAGGTTGCGCTGATCCATCTCCGCTTTCCAGCGTTGCTCTGCCGCGGCCAGCGTCGCCATCTTTTCGTCGGCCGACATCTGGCGCATGGCGCGCTTCTCTTCGTTTGTCAGCATGAACTCCTGCACGCGCAACTTGCGATTGAGCGCCAGCCCCGGCTTCTCGACGAACTTGCCCGTCGTGTCCACTGTTCCTTCATCGAACTCCTGCGGGCCTTGCGCCGCCAGCGCACGCTGCAGGAGCCGATTGCCGCCCTCCTCCTGCCCACGCACCTGCTGCATCAGCAGAGCCAGCACGAGGTTGTTGCCACCCTGCTCGCCGCGTTGCTTGGCGATCCGCTCATAGCCGGAATAGTCCTGCGGCGCATTCATCTGCTGTTCGAGCCCCGCCTCCAGCTCCCGGCTCCGGCCGAAATAGTCCTTGCCGACACTCTTCCCCTGCTTGGTGTCCGCATCCACTTGATCCATCGGCATCGTCGCCGGATTCGAGCTCAACGAGGTTGTGCCAGCTGCCCGCTTCACTACGCGACCCGGGGGCGGGCCAGACTGCGCTGGCATACCCCCTCCCGGGGGGTTCTGCGGGCCTGCAGGCGCTTGCGGAGGCTGGGAGGGCTCCAGACCCGTCGGAGGCGCCGGAACGTCGCTGGTGGGCTGCTGTGGGCCTTGCTGTGGGGGGCGCATGATCTGGCCCATCGGATCAATGCCGCCCTGCATCGGATTGAACGGCAACGGCGACATTCCCGGTGCCTGCTGCCCGCCACCGTTGATCTTCTCCAGCATGGCCAGCAGCTCCGGCGGCACGCCGCCATCGGGCATCCCCGGGTCAGGCTGCCCAGTGGCTGCCGCCTTCGCCCGATTCAGTCCCTGCAGGAACTGTCCCGGCCCGAATCCCAGCGTGTCGTAGATGCCTGCCATGTCCTGCCCCTCAATAGTCGAGCGAGTTCCCAGCGTTGTTCGTTGCCGCCGGATTGCTGATGGTGTCGCTGAACGTGCTGCCGGGGGCGGCGCCGAAGAGACGCTTCATCTCCTCCATCCGCTTGCGCGCCATATCCTGCCCACCCTCAAGGGCTTGCCGCTGCATCATCCCCTGCCCGTAGCCGGCAAGGGCGCTATTGGCGACGCCTGCATAGCTCTTCGATGGCGCTTGCGCGGACTGCCGCAGCTGCTTGGCCACTTCCTTCTTGTAGTCCATGCCCTGCTGCATCGGCTCCTGCTGCGCCATCGATGCCATGTACTCCATCAGCTTCGCCTGCATCGCAGGGTCTTGCATATTCCCACCCTGCATCGGCCCCATCGGTGACGGAGCGCCCGGGCCAGCTCCGCCTACACCGCCCATCCCAGAATTCATCCAATCGATGCCTGCCATGTCAGTTCCCCAGTTGTGCGTGATTGACCATCAGATAGCCCGATGCGTGCTGGTACACCGCTGCAGGCATGACGTCGAGCACCTCCTGCGCCATCACGCCGCGATCGCGCCTGCCGCCGATGTCGTACTCGTAGATGCCGATGCCCAGCGGGTGCGTGCCGATGCGCTTGATGTTCGACTTGAGCCGGATGTCCGACATCGCGAACATCGAGGCGCCCGTCCCGGCCAGCTTGGAGATGTCGCCCAAGATGTCGCCCTTCTGCGCGTTGTCCTGCACGTTGAGCCCTGCATTGGCACGATCCGCTTGCGAGTAATTCGCGAACTGCGGCGTCTGCACCTGCGTCCCGCCCATGATCGCATTCAGGAAGTTCAGGTTCTGCATCTTCTGCGCCTGACGCTCCGCCAGCTGCTGCTGCCGCGCATTCATCTGGAAGTTCGCCGCTGACTGACCCTGCCCGAAGTTCGTTCCGCTCGCAGTGTTCTGCTGGTTGAAGATGTTGTTCAGTGCTTGATTGCCGAACTGCCCCGACTGCAGCAATTCATTGAACTGGTTCGCTCGACCAGCATTGGCGAAATTGCCCGCGGCCAGACGCTGATTGAAGCCTTGATTCTGCGCGCCAAGGTTGCCTGCTTGCGCGCCTTGCCGTTGCTGGAATAGATTGTTCAGCGACTGATTGGCGAAGTTGCCCAGCCCCGTCTGCTCCCCGAATGCGTCGGAGCGCGCCTTGCTCTGCATCCCGAAGAGGTTCGACATCTCCTGCCCACCCTGCGCCAGAGCATTGAACCGCTCCCGCGACTGCGCGTCATTGACACCCTGCATTGCGCGCTTCCACGCGCCAGAGCCTTCAGTGATGCCTTGATTCCGCAGCTTCGTCTCCATGCCGCTGGTCTGCTGCTCATGCTCCGGCCGCATCCGGTCGAAGAGCGCACCCTCAATGCGTTGCCGTTCAGCGGTGTCCGCATTGGCGCGATTCGGCATCCCGGTCATGTCGATCTGGTTCTGCTGGCCGGTCACGCCCAACGTGGCCATGTTGCTGCCCGTCGTCGGATCCACCTGCCGCTGGTACGGGTCGAGCTGGCTGGTGTCGAGCGAGGTTTGCTGCCCCGTGGGACTGACAGCGTAGCGTTCCAGCGTGCCACTGTTCTCCCATCCGAAGCCGGGGAGGTTGTCCCACGACATCGGAGTGTCCATGTCCTGCTGGACGCGCCCGAACATCGAGTTGGCAAGATCGCTCTTGTTCGCGGTCGTCTGGAACTGCGCGTTCAATGCCCGCTGCAGCGTCGGGTCGACAGTCGTATCCTGCGACCACTGCGTGGTGCCGTCAGGGTTCAATGTCTGCGTGAACTTCGAGCTTCCCCACGGCGTCGTCTGATTGATCCGATTCGCCGCCGTCTGCTCTTTCACGGCTTCCTTGTCCATCTGGTAGGAGTTGCCTCCGCCACCTTTTCCGCCGCCGCCCATCTCACTCTCCTTCCAGCGTGATCCACTTGCAGGATGCCTTGCTCATCTCAAGGATGGCCATGTCACCACCATCCTCATGCATTCCGCACCAGCGCAAGATCTCCTCGAACCCAATGTGGAGGTCATAGCGCATTGCCTCTGCGTTGTTCGTATTCACGATCGCAATCACCTTCTCCAGCTTGCGCTCGATGAAGGCGTAATCGAATGCAGCACGCAGCATCTTGCGCGGCGTGAACTTGTACCCGGGCGACATCGCAACGTGCATCTGGCAGATCTTGCCGACGAAGCCGTTGAAGCAGACCACGATCTTTGGCGCGTCATCCTTCAGCCAGATGATGAACTGCTGATCGGCCGACGCACCGACACCTGCCCCCCAAGCAATCAGCCTGCGGCAGGAGTCGAACTGCTCTTCAGTGACGGGGCGCACCACCATCAGCCGTAAACCCCCGCGGGATTGGCGACGACAATCCAGTTGGTGAAAATTGTCTGATAGTCGCCCATGAACTTGATGCGAAGCGAAACGTGCGTGCCAAAGCCCTCCAGCCCGAACCATCCTTCGTACGTTCCCGACTCTCCTGCCCATCGGGCTTGATCCCAGCGTGCATTGTCCCATCGGTATGACTCCTCCTGCGATCCCGTAGGGGAACCCACCGTGGTCTTGAATGACCAGTTCACGTTCGCCTGCATCATCAGTTTAGGCGGCGAGGGAGATTGGAATGTCGGCTTGCAGAGGACGAACTGCTTCCGCCTCATGTCCTCACCCACTGGGACGAATGCCGTCTGCAGCTCACCCACCACCTGCTGCGTCGATGTCGGCGTGCCGCTAAGGTCAGGCGTCTCGACATCGGTGTTGCCGACGAACATCTCGTAGATGTAGTTGTCGGGCTTGACGAAGAAGAGGCTGCCGCGGAGCGTCTCGCAGGTCACCATGTCGATATCCCACACATGGCTCCAGCCCAGCGTGTTGGTGTCCATCATCCACTGCACCGTGCCAGTTGCGCCCTGCACGCGCGGCACATTGATGAACAGCACCCGCTCACTCTCGACCAACTTGATCTCGAAATACTTCTCTTCGCGTTGCGTTGCGAGCGACTTCGACAATTGGTTGTTGACCCTCGACACCGACTGATTCATGTCAAGGAATAAGCCTTGACCGCGCAGCAGCTCCGACAGACGCACCAACCCGCGCGAGCAGAGGATCATCAAGTCGCCACCGTACTGCGCCATGAAGCGCCGGCCGCGCGGAACCTGACCAACGAACCAGCGGCCATCCATGTTCCATGCGGTGACATCGCCGGGATCCGTCCCACTGAAGATCAGCAAGTCGCCTTCGCTCGCCACCATCACCAGCTTGTCGTCGATGCCGTCACCTGCGTCGACCGTCCAGATTGCCATGCACTTGATGTCTCCACCGTGCGGCAGGAGCGGCCCAACATCGAACATCTCGACCTTCCCGGCGATCGCGCCAGAGTCGATCATGTAGTAGATCGCGCTCGAGTTTTTCTTGACGAAAAAGAGGCGCCCGTGATACGCGAAGATGAACTCGAAGTCCTTCGTCGTCGTGCTGTCTCCTGCAGGGAATTCGATCTGCAGT
>Ga0315278_10001744_pt1 | contig 19205 bp, 32 predicted proteins | sample YL17G06_0_MG_FD_203880 | JGI IMG/M metagenome (GOLD analysis project Ga0315278, IMG submission 203880) | Sediment microbial communities from Yellowstone Lake, YNP, Wyoming, USA - YL17G06_0 | ecosystem: Environmental > Aquatic > Freshwater > Lake > Sediment | place: USA: Wyoming | collected... | reverse complement strand
CGCATGCAGTCCTCATGGCAGGCAGTTGCACATGTGGTTGAGTTTGCCGAGCTGCTCGAGCACCTGGGTCGTCTCCTTGCAGAGGCCCCAGGGAATCTTCTTCGCATCTAGAGCTGCGCCCAGGCGTCGGTAAATCTGCAGGCGGTGCACCGGATCGATCCGGAGAGCCTTATCGTCGCCGTCTCTTACCATGATGTCTCTGATCGTCGTCTCGTCGGTGTCGCCAGGCCCGGTACCGATCACCGCCTCGAAGGGGTTTTCCTGGTTCGCTGCGTGGCAGCGTTTGACCCAGGATTGTAGGTTGCTCTGGGCCCGCAGCGTCCGGATCGTGACGAAGTCCGGCTTGATCGTCGCTACGTCCTCGATCAGCTTGTCGTACATCTGTCCCCAGCCGAGGACCGGGATGATCGGATCGATTCGAATCCGGACGTGGTAGCCCATCTGCTTGGCCATCCTGGCGATCGCGATTCTTGCGTGCGGCGGCGCAGCCAGAGGCTCGAATCTCCTGGCGACCTCATCCGCGTTGATGCTCCAGCCGAGCCGGATGGGTGCTCCAGGCTGCGTGATCCTCGGGTCCTCCAGGAGCTCCTTGGGGATCACGGCACTTTTGGTCAGGAAGGAGATGACGTGCTTCTTCTGCGCGAGGAATAGCGGCAGTACCCGCTTGATGTATTCAGTGCTGACCGCGTAGCTGTCGGTCAGCTCTCCCGTGTTGAGTAGCGACGGCTTCTCCGTCTTCTCGAGCCAGTCCTTGACCTCCGCCACCATCTCGTCCAGGTTGTCGTACCACCGCGGCGAGGTGTTCCCCCGGAGCGTGTTCTGGAGGAAGCAGTAGCTACACCTGTATGGACAGCCGACTGCGTGATGCAGGATGTAGAACCGGGGACAGTAGACGTTCCCCGGCATCTTCTCGAAGAGCGAGATGAACTTGTAGCCGAGCTCACTCTTGCCGGTCCGCTTCCGGGATGGGTTCATCGTTTCTCCTCTGCTGCTGCCCTGGCTTGCTCGCAGATCTCAAACAGCATGCTCATCGGCAGGCGCGACGGATCTGTCTCTATCTCGACCATCGCCTTATTTGGTGTATCGCACCAGGAACCTTCCACCTTGAATCTGCCACCACCCAAGGATCTGATGGTTACTTCGCAGTTCATCTTTGGTCCTATCGGGTCTAGCATCTGTGCTCCTTCTTGGGGACGTTCATCTCAGTGAGGAGGCTCACGCTCTGGATGTTCTCTATTCCCACACGCCTGACCTGCTTGATGGCATCCAGTACGTTGGACTCTCCATAGGTAACCACGTCCAGCTGGGCCATGTGTCCCGTTGCCTTGATCCGCCAGATCTTGAGCTTTTCCATGTCTGGCCTCCACCTAAAGTAAAACAGGTGGAGAACTTGGGTGTCAAGAATCTGGGGAATCAGAACGGCGGCTCTGGAACCGGACCTCTCAAATTATCATCGTCCGGCTCCGGGTCTATGAATCCGTTTTTGTCGTCGCCTTCTTCGCTCACTGGCTTTGCCAGATCACCCAGCGATGGGTCACCCTCGCAAATCGCCCTCGTCTTCGTTATGCCGCAACAAGTGTTGCCGGACTTCAGTTTGAACTTGAACCAGCATTTATGGGGCGACATAGGAATCCCATCAGCGCACGGCATTATTCCTCCCTCTTCGTCCGCAACGGCAATCAAGCAGAAGGTAAGCCGCTTCTTCTCTGTGTTTTCATTCACGAACTCGAAGACTGACATAAGCAGGTCGGCGTCGAAGCTGAACTGAAGAAGCTTGGAACCCCCATCGATGGGGACCTTTTCCCAGACTCGCCAGTCGGCACCCAGGAATCCCGCGATCTTCTCATCGGGGAAGTCTCCTGTGTTCGTATGTATCCTGACTTGCGGATGTTGCCAGACACCCGTGGAGCCAGGCGGATATCCGCCTTCTTTTTTATTCGGCTTCGTACCCACAAGGGCGACATGAGGACCTAATGAGTGTGAGCCCTGCCAGCCAGGAGTACTTGCTCCCATGAAGCATTCCGTGGCATTCTGGTCTTCAAGTTCCTTGATGGCTTTATTGACATAGTCCTTATTCATGAGCACTCTATCGTCGGGAGTTAATGGCTTAAGCTCGTCCCCGAACGGATTCGGTCGACTCTGAAGCCCGGACCAGACTGCCATCCTCTTGCTAGCGACGATGATCCTGGACTTTGATATGCAGACATGGTCAAACATCCAATCCTTCTCGTCGTCTCCCGCGCAGAATCTGACCAGCTTTAGTTGGTCAAGGGAGATTACCAAGGCCTCTCGTTTTCCTTTCTTTTCGAATAATTCAACGCGTTCTTCTGCCGGCATATCCAGCCTCCGTTTCCCTATCTCGTCCGGGAATTTTCCCATGGATCGTTCTCAAAGAAAGACGGCAGGTGCCGACCAGAAGACCTCAATTACTGTCCCGCCCGACAGGGGAGACAGAGAGCTCAACGCGATGGTTTACGCACGCAGGCCCATGGAGAAAACCTGCGGTCGCGGGGCTACTTTACTCCCTGGGATGGAGGTCTTCCGCACGGCAAGCGGATGGCGGCAGCCCCAATCGGCACCTGCCAAAATCAGACCCATAAAGTTTCTGCACCCTTCGCTTCCAGCATTTTCAGGTAGTCGCTATAGACAGCCTTGTTCAGATGATGTCGCCCATACCGGACGATCAGGACCTTCTTTGGGTCAAGACCCCTAAGCTGCATTTCATCATTCACGTAAGTCGCATGGTGCCCCGGAATCCAGCCCTGGTCACGGCAACAGCATCTGAATTCTTCGTGAGTGCCCGCAAAGACAAGCCTCATTCGCTTTTCGGGCTTTGTATCGACCATTCTAGACCTCAATATGACGGCCGCCCAGAGGAGACTCCCTCACCATTCTTTCGGCATCCTGGCGGGCAGACTCCTCGCGGTTGAGCAAGACCTGCTGGACGAGCCCTGGCACCTCCGCATCGCGCCTCTCCGCGTACATATCCATCGCGGCATTGTGGACTCTGTTGCGCATTTCACTCTCAACCAGCCGAACGGCATCCGCTTTCGCTAGCTCGGTCAAATGCGCTATCCGCCCCTGCGCGGCATCTACGATACGCTCTTGCGCCTTCTTTATTATCTCTTGTTCTTCCCTTTGCTGACCCTCCTTGATCCATCGCACTTCCTGATCCTTCCTCTTCTTTACATCCTCAGGATAGAGACTCTCGAGGCTGGCAACACAGAGGTTTTTCGCTTCTTCGAGGAAGCCTTGCCCACAGTTCGTACCAAGCCATTGCACGACGGCCTGGACCGCCTGCTGCATCAATATCCGAGTATGCTCATCAGGATATTGCCACGTACCAAGAAGACTTGCCAGGAAATCGTCATAATCGTGATTTGTTCTGAAGTCCCAAAGCTCTGCAAAGGCGCGCTCCCTCAAAAAGCCGCGGGCCATATCGGCATCGCAGTGTTCCTTCAGCCATTTGTCGTCCTTCAGCCTATCAGCCGCAACGCCTATGTTTAGATTGTAAGGCCCCCATTTTTCATACTCGGGCCAGCTTCCATACCGATGAGGGTAGCCGCTCCTGTGCCAGGGTACGTTCTGCCTGGCCAGTCGCAGCCTGTCGTCCAGCTCGAAATCATCCGGCTCTTCGTCCGTCATGATTATCCTTGCCAACCCTGGGCTCCGCAACAGCCGCCCTCGAGAATGCTGGGCTTCGGTTCAGGAGCGATAACCCTCTCGATCCGAATTAAGAGCTCCTCATCTTCTATGTTGAAAAGGTCGCCAGGAGCGACCAAGATGAGCTGGCCCAGGCGCATATCAGGACACGTCTCCCAGGCCCTCCGGAGACGCGCTAGGATCTGAGGAATCCGACTAGGATCTCTGGGTGGTCTCATTTCAGAGTCTTCCTGATTTCGTGAATCACCTTCTCCGCCGTTTCGAGATGGTCGCAACAGAACGTCATGAACTCGGGACTGCTCTCGGTCTCGATGCGGAAGGTAACGATTGCCTTCCGAGAACAGACCACCGTCTTCTTTCCCTGGCGTATCTTGCAGGCACAGACCATCTTCTTCGCATCCTTGGCTTTCATCTTTCCTCCTTGTAGGAGCCTAACTGGCGGGTGGGTGGATTTTCACCACCTGGCTCGACCGCTTACTAATTAGTGCCTCACCCGTCTAACGGGCGTGATAATTTACCGTGGTCTAGACCCCAGTGTCGGTTTCCCGCGTGCTGGGCAATAACCACAGGGCTTTCGCGGCATTACCGCCCCTGCCAGGGTTGCGCGCGAGGACTTTGACGCGCCTTTCACCCGCCAGTTAGGCTCCTATGGCTTCCTCCTGATCCCGGGTCCGGACCGCGCGGCGTCTCATTTCTTCACCTCTGCTTCCGCGACTACGGAGATGACCGGCCGCACGCAGACACAACGCGTGTTGGTTGCGCTGAATACGGCACATTGTCCCTGATGACAAGGATGCATGTACCGCCCGTTAGTATTGATCCCGCACCAGTGACACCAGCCGTCGCAGTGATCTTCCACCCAACCGCCGAGGCCATTCAAGTGTCTCGCGTGCCTCTGCTGGAAGTCGCGCTCGATGTCGCAGCAGATGGGCCGGGACTGCTCCGTACTCTTCGACTCGATCTTGACCTCGCAGCCCAGAAGCAGGAAAGCCATAACGAATCCGAAGATTGCCTTCATCGTGGCGACTCCTATTTGCGCTTCAGGACCAGATACCTGTCTGGGTTGCATAGGGTCATGGCATGCCTGGTCATGATCCTCCTTCTGTCGTCCAGCACCGAGATGTCTATCTTCGTCGGCGAGTTCGTGACGGTGACCTCCCTGGGCGTCGGCATAAGCAGGACATAGGGAGACCAGATGAATCCGGAGTCGAGCGGGCCGCAGTGTCCACCTCCCATGACGGCGGCCTTGCCCGGCATCATAACGTCGCACCAGACGTGCATCCCGCGAGCCTGCCCTACGTAGAAGATCTCCGGCTTGACTTCGAAGTCGCTGTTTCCAATGAATTCGACGGTCATGTCCAGTCCGCCGACGATCCAGTCCGGCGGCCTCAGGCCACGCTTCCAGAGGGCCTTTGCCGCAATCGAGAACTCGCCCGTAGGATGCTCAGTCAGCTCAAACACCCTCTGGTCCCTGACGCCGTAGTACAGGTTCTTCATGAGAGTCCTGTCCAGCGCCCCGGCAATGGCACTGATCATCGCCTCCTTGAGCGTATGGAGCGCGTCTCCACCCAAAACAACCGAGAGGTCCCGCGCGGACTCGCTTCCGAACAGCCAAAGGGCCTGGAGGAACTCGGTCTGTGCCGCGCAGGCCTGCCTCTCGATGGTCAAGTTTATGGTGACGTCCGACTTGACTCCATAATCGTACTCCGATGCCGTCGACTCACCCTTACACGACGTATACTTGAGAAAGAAGATCGCGCCGGCGGGCTGAATCATAGGCTGAATCGAAATCAGCTTCGGCATGGTCATCCGCATGATCACCTTGCAGATGACGTCGTAGACGTCGTCTGGATTGGCATGCAGCTGGTCTCCCCTCTTAAACTGGGCTTCCTGGTTCTCCAGAAGGACCGGTAGGACGTCCTTATGAAGAGAGGCTATCTTGACATCAGGGTCGGAAGCATGGCAGATGGACGGTGCCGGTCCGATGGACGAATAGATCACGTCGCCCCACTTCTTGCGCAGCTTCTCCAGCTGCACCTTATATGCCAGGTCCCCCTTGCTAGCCGTCTCCTCCGCCTTCTTCTCGTGCTTCATAATTCCTCCTATTGACCACTCTTGGCCGCATACTTGTCCTTGAGATACGCGATACACTTCTCGCACAGGGGAACAGGCTGAAGGACCATCAAAACAGTCCCGTCGCTCGCCGTTAACAGTCCAACCGCGCTCCGCGCCGCAGGATCCGGATTGCTAAGATGAGATTCTTGCAATGGGCCAGCACACGGCATCGGTACAGTCCCGAACATAGGGACGCTATTGTAAAGCTCCTGAATGTGGAACTCGCAGGGCACATTGATCTTGACGGATTCACTCATATTGCGGCTCTCCTAGAGAACCTTGGTTCCCTTGGCCGCGTTGTGCCTCTTCTCTTCCGCCTCGAGCTGAAGATAAAGTGCGTACAACCGCTTCTGGACCGTCTTTGCACTGAGGTTCTTCATTCCTTTGTCTGCCCAACGAGCGGAGACCTTCTGATCTCTCCTTCGGGTGCCCCCTTGGGCTGGATGATCAGCACGTTCCCCAGCTGAACCAGCTCGACACCCTGCATCAGAAGGTACTGGATCTTGTGCTCGGAATTCGCCTTGAGACGGTTGTTCTGTAGGATCGCCTCCTTGATAGTCGGGAGATCCAGGCAGCCCATCAGCCGGATGCCCCTGGACGGGATTGCTGCGCCTTCCGCCTTTCGCATCCGGCGGATGAGCCGTTCCTGCTTGGCTCGGTTCATCCTCTGCTGGATTACGTCGATACTCTTCTGAATCTTCTGAGCAGCCCTGCTGGTCCTGCTGGTCAGCCTCTGAAACTCCCGCTTCTTCATGGTCAGCTCCTTATCTAATTACGAGGTTCCGTACCTTCTCGGAAAGAAGCGCGGGAATCCAAAACAGCCAGATAAGTGGGCTTAAACGGCCTCCGGATAATCCAACTATGAAGCCCTCCTTATGATGGCTGCTAGGCCGCAGTCGCATGGAAGGTTCTTTCCCAACCCTACCCTTGCAGAGGCGCAGCCTTCCAGGTGCTGCCCGAACTTCACGATCGCCTCCCGCAGCCGCGCCAGTTGACACCAACAGCATGGTCCGCCCTTGCGAACTTCGCCCGCGTGCGACTCGCATGTATGCTGCGCCTCCCATTTCAGGCGCTCGACCTCGGCCTTGAGGGCGTCCAGCTCTGCCTGCGGGCCAAGAGGAATAGTGACCAAGTATGGATTCAAGTAGGGATTATTTAGGTTGGCGTTCAGGTCGGCGTTCATACAGTCCTGGCATTGGGCCGTGAGGTCGCGGCACTTATAGCATCGAGTGGACATTATCGAACCCTCCCCTTGACCTCGCAGGGGATATAGGGCGCAAGAATATAGCCAGCCTTCCCGACCTCGCGGCTTATACTCTCCGCCTTCTTGCTGTGGAGGCATCGGAGGTCCTTAGGCGCTTCTACCGTCCACCTGCGCTTGAGCTTCCTCTGGACCGGCACGATCTTCCTCGACTCCAGGATGAGCAGCCTTCCCCCGATGGTGACCTTCTTAATGGTTATATCGCCCCGCCGGATCGCGCGCGTCCTCCGGAGCTGCTGAGGCAAGGGCAGGAAGATATGAGGGCAGCACGACTCGCAGAAGTCGGTCCTGTAGTGCTCGTCTGCTATCCGCTGGTCGTCGATGACGGCCACTCCGGGGCAGAGGGTCCTGATCTGGATGGGCCACTTCAGCAGGGGCGGCCTTCCCTTGTCGCCCTTCTTGCACACCTCCGGCTCGAGAAGATACTTCATCGTCTCGTGGTAGAAGTTCACGATCCGATAGGATTTCTTATCCTTCGTCTCCACGCTGAAGCAGTTGTTCTGCCCCACCAGCGTGCACCAGGTGATGCGGACGGCTTGCTGGATCATCTTACCCTCCTCTGGCGCAGGAACATGTTAGAGACTCCCTCGGAGCCGCCCGGAGAGGATCAGCTTCCCCACATATCGGTCGTCGTGGGCGATATCCAGGAAAGTCGGAGTACACAGGAGCGGGACGTAGGGCGCAAGGATCCAGCCAAAGAATGGAGCGACGCTCGCCGCCACTCGGGGCGTCGTGAGTGCCGACAGGATTGGCAGGGACTTACCTGCAATCGCACAGATCAGAGATTTCAGGAATTTCAGGAATCCGCGCCGGTTCATCCTATTTCTCCGGATTCACGAAGTTGCGCTCTATGGGCTTGGCGCCCATGAACACCTCCCACTGGGACATCTGGCATCCCTGGCGGGCCCACACTTTCTGCTGGATGCCGGCCGCATACCAATCCCAGGCTATAAAACCCGCGAGGCAGGCAAGGACGATGATTGCGCTCATCCAGAAGACGGCACCGGCACTATCAGATTCCGAGGGCGATCTGGTGATATGGCCCATGTTCTAGCCCCTATTGACTATGGCGACGCGTGTCCGGACACCATCTCTCCCTCGTGCTCCCTGCCAGCCTGTCGGCGCCGTTCGGTATATCAGCGTCGTTAAGGAGGAAGAACCTTATGGCCGCATTTACGATTACGTGCTTAGTCGTATCAAGCCTCTTTCTGGCGTTATTGATGAGAGCGTCGTTCTCCTTCGTGAGCCGGATCCAGCTCATCACGAGACCACGTTCATCAAGGACGCTCTTATAGTGCAATTTATTGGACCGCCGCTGCTTCGATCTCTTTTGCTTGAGCTTGTTTTGCGCTTCAGGCAAGGTCAGGCTGTACCGCTTTGCGTAAACCCTGACCTCGTCCCAGTATTTCGCTACCCTCTCCCTCTGGTCGTCTGATCCCCTGTCCCGCCAGAATTCCTCCATCCTCTTCCGATGGACCATGCCTTCTGGGCTAGCCCACCACTTCTCGGACCGCTGACCCACCTCCAAGCGGTATATCTTGCCCTCTGGCGAGTTCCACCAATTCGGGTCGCGTAGATTCCTCTTCTCCAAGTCCTTCTTCTCCATTTCGACGTATGTCTTGACCACGTCTTCTTTCGTGCTCATGTTCCGAAGCACCCCTGTGAGCCTTGCGCTCCCTTTGGCGCCTCGTATCTCTTCACGTCCTTCAGGTCTTCCTTGAGCCGCGCGTTTAGAGCTGTTATTTGATCCGGCGTCGGGACGATGCACTTCGGCTCGCACTTGCACTCGAAGCCGAAGGTCATATAATGACCGCACTCCATGTTGATCCGCATGGCCTCCCGAAGAAAGGCGTATCCTTCCTCGCCCATGCAGGCCCTGGCAATCGTGCAGGACGAGATCGGTTGGCTCATGACCGGCCCCTCTTCACGTTGTAGATCCGGTCCTTTATCCGACGGATCTTCCTTGGTTTCTTAAGCGGCTGTGCCCGGCCAGGACCTCCGAGGCCCTGGGTCCAGCTGTAAAGGAACTGCGGACACGTGGTCTTCGTGTGGCCACGCCGGCCACAGAACCCGCAGCGACGGCGCTTCTTCTTTGTCATACCACCTTCGAATGCGGGGGCTTGTCAAACCCGAAATTCTTGGTACAAACTTCGCAGGAGTATCCGCCAGAATCATATGGAGACCCGTTGTAGAACCACACCTCCTCGTGGGGACAGACCCTCTTCAGCTGGACCATTCTGGCTTCGAGCTCCTGAAGGCGCTTTGTGTGCCTCTCCTTCTCCTCCTTATAGGCCTCCCCGATGGCGTTGCACTCCGCCCAAGCTTCCTTGTGGCTCATGACCGGCCCCTCTTCACGTTGTAGATCCGGTCCTTTATCCGACGGATCATCCCGCAGAACTTGCACCTGTATACGTTTCCCATCGCCCATCGCCCGTACGCAACCCAGGAGTGAGTGCACTTTGTCTTCTTCATGCTTTTGGCGAGGCCACGCGGATCATGAACGTGATGGAGATGACCAGCGGCCACAGGATGATGGACATGAACCGGGGCAGTCCGTCCCCGCTTTCTCCCGTGAACTTCCTGGGGAAGGTGATCTTGGTCAGGACGACCCCCGCGGCGAGATACGCGACGAAGTACGCCGCGATCATGTACCATGCCAGGAAGTTAAACGGCAGCGGCATCGGGCTTTCCACCATGGCTGTCCCCTTCTCAAGGTTATCCTATGCTTCTCCCGGCTACGGCCAGGCGCTCGACCTTCTTCCCGCAATTGAGACATATGTGTTCCGAGACCACTCCGACGATCATGCTGGACCCTTCCAGGACGATCGGCGTCGTCTTCTTCGGGACCGCATCAATCCGGTGGAAACCGAAGCGACACTTGATCCGGCTGATCAGGGACATGTGCCCTCCCTAAGACGTCCCCTTGGAGCTAAACCCTTTAGGGGTCCTCGGGTTCATAGAGACACGGTTTCAGAACAGGAAGCTCGTTCTTCACAATCCGCGCCTTGCGACGGAGCTTCACGGACTTGACTTTCACGGACTTGACCTTCTGGCGTTTCTTCATGGCTTGGCCTTTCCTATCGGGATTATCGCCCGAGATGAAGGAGAAACCGCTTCTTACGTTTATGAAATACTTTGGTTAATTCCATATCCGTGACGTATTGCTTTTCTGTCTTTTTTGCCTTCCTGGATAGATCGTAGATGGTCTTCTTGTGAAGAATATTGCCATCCTTATCCAAATAATGATAGCTTCTACCAGTAAAACCATCAAAGAGCCAGTTGCTTGCTTTATAGATGGTGCCTTCGTGGCCCTGTGTGGTGTCAGCAAAAGAGATCAATAATTTTATGGCGGGAAATTCGTATACAAATCGTTTTACCATCCTTGATAGGAACCACGTCGGAAGATTTTGGACATGAAAATCCGGATGAATGCAAAATCTCGCCAATTCTCTTACTTCATTTGGCTTTAATCCCTGTTTTAGTGCCATCTCTGCGCGCGTTATAGAACCAATAAGGGCCGCAGCAATAAGTTGTTCATTGTAATAAGCACCAAGAGCATACCCTCGTCGGCCGCCGCAACCGAGATAGTGATGCTTGTTAAAAAATTCCTTATACTCCTCGATGGATACTGGATTCAATATGATATCCTGAAAATCTAAAAGACTTCCCGCCTGTCTGGTTAACTGCTGAAATCTGTCGAACTTGCGTTGAAGACATCGAGTAACATCACGGTAAAGCCATCTCCCAAATTTCTCTACCTGTCTGTTTCCATTCCAGCCCAGAGAAAGGCTAGTTTTTCTGATTTTTACGCCTTTCTGAGGCAGGCCAACTGCATCACAAATCAGGCGTTCCAAGGCATCCATCGCTGCGCCATGCGACTTATTGGCGGCGAAATTGAAATAATACGACATATGCGTCCCACCCGACTTTAGCCGCTTCGCCCTTCCAGAAATACAACCATCACCATCGAAAAATCCTCGGACGAAATGGTGTCTCATCTCGGGAGGCACATATTCCAGGATTTTTGGGTTTCCTTTCGACTTCCAGTCGAGAAAACCGATATTGGATAATTTCTCGCATAAGTATTTATTGTTGAAGCAGATGCCATATTGACCTCTGGATACGCCCGGCATTCGAATCTTGCCGCCGTATTCAATATCCTTAGCAAACTGGCGCACAGCCTGTTCATCCTTAGCAGCCAAATAAAACCTTAAAGAGCGCCTGTCTCCAGCAGACTTACCGATACATGCATCCGCGAGGAGAAATCCAAGCCAATAAGCCTTGATCTCGCTGTCAATGTTATCAAAGAAGTGTTCATTTAGAGGCGCGGCTAGAGATTCTCGTGATTTCCGCATTTTTACGCCCTTTTTAATCAGGTATTCCCGCACAGTCTCGTTGCATATCTTAATGCCCTCTTTTCTAAACAGACTCGCAATTTTTGGGTATGATTTTCCACTCTCGTACAAGCTTACCAAAAACTTTATCTGGTCGTTGTTTAGCAGCACTCTCAGATCTCCTATTGGATATTTTTATTGTCTAACATATATTTGAATACATGCCCTCACATAAAAATATCAAATACATGTGAGAATTCTTGGGATGCCTTCTACAGTGCTTGGAATTCACGGATAGAAAACAGTCTGCCATTTTCCTACAGCGATTTTCCGCGTAAGCGGGCTGTAGGCAACCAGTGTCAGAGCGGCGGGAAACCCAGACCATATAAAAGAAAGGCCCGGAGATTGCTCTCCGGGCCTTTCCGCTACTAACGAATCGAACGCGATTTACATATTACAAACCACTCACGGTCACGACGCCATAGTACAGCGATCCGTCTTCGATCAGCTTTTTCCCATACCTCGTCATGATCCCCTTGTTCGGGGTGAACGAGTTGGGATCCAGCACGGTGGGCGTCGAGAGCAGGGGGATGTAAGGCGCGTAGAAGTAACCGGCGTCCAGCACCGAGTTCCCCTTGAAGCCCAGGAGGATCTTGCAGTTGGGGAAGAGGGGGTCCTTGTACAGCTTGATCTTCCCCTGGATGGTCCCGGCCGAGGTGATGCCGATGTCCATCCCGTCCTGCGCGAGGGCATCCGAGCCGCGGAAGTCGTTCAGCTGCTCGAACTTCGAGGCGATGTCGGCCGAGGTGACCATCCAGTTGGCCGGCCCGCGGAGGGTCGTCCTGTGGATGACGTTGGCGACCTCGAGGATCTTGTAGAGCAGGGCGATGTTGCGGTCCGTGAAGTTGACGCTCGCTCCGGCCGCGGTGGCGAAGTTATGCGTCGCGCGGATCGCGGCGGCGATGATGAGGTCGTTGATGATCTCGCGGTCGATCTCGGCGACCATCTCATCGGCCATCAGGTCCGTCAGGGTGCTCTCGGCGTCGATGTTGTGCACCGACTTGAGGTCCTGAGCGGCTTCCAGCGACCAGCTGGTCTTCAGCTTCCGGGTGACTGCCGACACGCTGTCGGAGTCGATGGAAAGCGTGAGCGCCGGCTGGAACGGGTTGTTCTCGAGGTCGAACTCGTAGTCGGCGCGGGCGACCAGGCCCGTCACGTCGCCGGACAGCAGCGTGACCTGGACGTTGCCGGTCGAGTGGTCGAACTTCGTCGCGCTGGAGGTCGAGGTGTCGACCACGACCGTCGGGCAGCCCGAGCCCGAGCCGTACAGGACGGTCTCGGGGTCGCCGTTCGCGTCGAAGGCGACCTGGAGGCACGGGGTCGGATCTTCGCAGCTGTCGACGTCCGGCAGGTAGACGTTCACGACGACCGTGCCGGCGAGAACCGGCTTGTGAACGAGGTTGCCGGTGATCAGCAGGCCGCCGCCGCCGATGGTGAGGTCCTCACCCTTCACGGTCTGCGCGCTGTAGTACGGGTCGAGCGCCCAGCCGTTCTGACGGGCGAACTGCTGGCCCGTGTTCTGGCGCATGATCTGGGTGCCGGCCCGGGTCTGTCCCTTGTTCATCGCGTAGCGATACCTGATGTAGAAGATCAGGCTCGCCGGCTGCGACATCGGCTGCACGCCGACCAGGTTGTCGGCGATGAGCCGCGCGTAGCTCTTGCGCAGGAGCGGCAGCGCGAACCGGGTGAAGTCCGCGATGCTGTTGGTCGTGGTGGCCTCTTCGAAGAGCATCCGGCTCTTGCCGGGGGCCATCGACGCGTACTGGTTCTCGAGAAGCTGAGCGAACGCGCCCATCTTCTTGGGCCCGATCTCCGGGCACTTCTTCATGACCGGCATCCAGCGCTTGACGGCCTGGTTCTTCTGGGCCTCAACGATGAGGCGCGCCTGTCGCATGTCCTCGGTGATGACGCCTGGCATGGCCCTGTCTCCGGAAAAAGGTTACGAACCGCCGCTTAGGCGGCGAAGGTCCCCTAGACCGACGGCTCCTCCGCCATCTGGGCGGCGATTTGATCAGGGGAGAAAGCAACGACCGGCTCTTCTAGCTTCACCTGCGCGGGCAGGTCGGCCTGACTGGCCTGGGTGGTCACGGGCTCTTCGCTCTCGGTGCGAACGGCCGCGATCTCCTCGGGCTTCGTCTCTGTCGTCGTCACGGCGGGCTCGACTGCAGTCGTGGTCTCGGTCGTCTCGGCCTCGTCCTCCTTGACGACGGTGCCCGGCTTGGCGGCCTGCTCCTCGAACGTCCGGAGCCGGCGGAGCGTGCGGGCGGCGATCATGTTGGCCTGGTTGGCCTTCCTGACCGCGACGTCGCGCTCCTCCTTGATGGAGGCGGTCTGCTCGGCGATGCGGGCCAGCTTCCGGTTCAGGGCCTCGAGTTCTGCGCTATTGCCGCCCTCTCCGCCGACGCCCAGAACCTTCTGGACCTGGCGGAGCTGCGCGACGGCAGCGGACTCTTCAACGGCCCTCGTCTTGCCCGCGGATCGCTCGATCGACGCCACCTTGCTCTCGATGAAGACTTCGACCTTGCGCGCGATGCGCGCCTTCTCGGAGGCGACCTCTTCCAGACAGACCTGCTTGGCCTTCTGGATCTTGGTCTTGTACTCCTCGGTGATGGCGGTGCGCTGGGTCTCGACGTGCTCCTGGACGGCTTCGATGAGCTGATCAGCCAGCTCCTCTGAACCACCGATCTGCTTAACGATTTCCCTGATCTTCTGCATCGTATGCCTCCAGGGTCAGATGACCAATTTACTGCTATCTTTGACCGGAAATTCGTCTAGCAATGAGAATTGAGTTTCTATTTTATTATGTACTTTTAGACGCCAGCTCCAGAGCCTCACCCAGCCTGGCCCCGAACTCCAGGGGCGCGGATGCGGATGCGGGCACGACGGATGCCGCCCTGGGCACGTTGAGCCACAGGGCCTCTGCATGGCTTTCCGCCTCGGACCAGGTCTTGAAATAGTCGTGCCTGTCATCGGAGACCGGCAACCAGCGATCGCCCTCATGGCTCACGGGTCCGCCGTAGAACTGTGGCGGGACGACGTTGGACTTCAGCACGCCTAGCTTGCCGTCGCCCACGAGCTTGACGAGCTCCCATTCCATCGGCGTATAGGGCCCCTCGGGGTCCCACATGCCTTCCAGGATCGCGTTCAGTCTCTCTGAGAACCTCATCGCATCAGCTCCCTTGGGTTCTTCCAGATTCTGTCCCAGGGAATGGTCGGGTTCTTGTCCCGGACCGCCTTGGGTACCCACTGCTCCGGATCCTTCGTTCCGAGCTGCTGGGCCACGATCGCCGTAGTAGCCAGGTTCTTGACCAGGGGCTTGACCTTCGCGTCGATGTCCTTGATGATCTTGTCAAGCGCGCCCTTCTGGGCGCCTGCCGCCGTCACGGGCGCCTGGGTGGCCGCGGCAGCCGCAGTCGCCGGTGCAGTTGCTGCCGTAGCGGCCGCGGATCCTGCGTTCGCGGCCGCGGTAATGCCGTCAGCCTCTGCGATGGCGTCGTCCAAGATGGCCTTGAAGGGCCCCTTCTTGGGAGGCGGAGGAATCAGCCCCATCGGAGGCGGCATCACCTGGCTCGGCTCCATCGGAGGCGGTACTGGGCCTGATAACTCGCCCTGAGGCTCCGCCTGCGCCATAAAGTGTGCAGGTTCCTGGACGGCGCCCGGGGCTGGTAGGAGGCCCGCGACCGGCCTGGGTCCCCTGTTATGACGGATCTGATGCATCCGACGCCTGACCGCATGGACCTGGCGCCTGAGGTTGTTCGCTCTCCAAAGCGTGAGGGCCTCGTCTGGCGACGGATCCCGCTTCTCGCCCTGGAGATTGTCCTGGATGTCCAGGGCCTTGACGAGCACGTCCTCATCGTCCGGCGAGAAATTGATGTCCTCGTTAAGCGTGCGGCGCTGGACGCTGGTCAGGTTCTTCTTGATGGATTCGCGAAGCCTTTCCTCTTCCTCTTCCTCGGACCTGGCGAAGACGAGTCCTTCCTCTTCTTCCTCTTCGTCCTCTTCGTCCTCTTCGTCCTTATCGTCCTTATCGTCCTTATCGTCCTTATCTTCTTCACCGCGCCAGTCGGTCTCTGGCTCTTCCTCTTCTTTCTCCTTTACGCGCTCCTCTTCTTCATCTTCATCACCAACGAAGTCCTCGTGCCCTTCGGCACGAGACTGCGTCTCTCCAGCAGTCGCAGCAGCGTCCTTGAACTTCTCGATGTCGAACCTATCCGGCCAGTCCGGGACAGCGTGGCCGTTTTCATCCTGGACGACGGCAATGGAAATGTGGGGCTGAACTTTCTCGTCCTCGTCGCCGCTAAAGTATTCAGCATGGATGGTATAGGGCTTCCCATCCTTCCCAGTAAACTGGAACTGGAACTCCACAGCGGTTGTGTCTTCCTTTTCCAGGTCATCTGTCATGAGAATTCCCCAGGGATCTCTGCGCCGACTGGCTCCGGAACCTCACCAACCTCTTCCAGCGGAACCAGGACCTCGACGAAGACGTGAACCCGCAACCAGCCGGTCGCAGGGCCCTCGTCAAGGTCGTCGCCCGCAAGGGCTGCGCCGCCGAAGCTGACGGTGGCATCCTTGAAGTCGGCCAGGGTCTCTCGCTGCCCGATTTCCGTCTGGCTGCTGACCCTCACAGGAGCCGCGTGGTTGAACGCGTCCTGGACCGTAGCGGAAATCTTCTCAAACTCGCCAGGGAAGTCCTTCGTGAAGTCGCTGACGGTGAACCAGGCGTCCTTGGTGATCTTGGTCCTGTCCGCCGGCTGAAGGGGCTTGGACCTGAAGCGGAGTATGACCTTGCCGTCGCCAGTCATCTCATCGACATGAACATCCTGGAGCTGACTGTCCAGGTCGTCTGCTGCGAACTCCGGATTCTGTACAGCTTCTAACATGGCCAGTTTGGACCCCAACTTGGATTCGAACTTTGGCGAGCGGAACGCGCCCAGTTCGTCATTGAATCCGCAGCCCTCGCAGGTCCCTTCCATCTCATCCATGCCGGTATCTGAGTGGGCTTCCCGGGGCCTGACGTTCTTGCACCCACATTTCGGGCAGGCGTGGACAGGCCTGGGAATGCCGCCAAACCGACCAAGCAGGGACGTAGTCTGGCGGTCGTTAACGATCTCCTGGGCTATCTGACGAATGATGCCGTTGACCTTTTCGCTGGGTGGGCAGGGATAGACCGAGATGATCAGTTCATTGAACCACCGAGGGTCACCGAAGTCATCCGTAGCGATATCAGCATATTCCGGGTTATTGGAAAACCAGTTTGCAACCTGTGGCCTGAACCTTTCCGGATCGACGTGCATTCCTGCTCCCGTTAGATGCCAAAGGCGCCATTCAGCTTCCGCTCGAAGGATTCGTTCACAGGCAGCTTCACCGGACCGCACTTGGCGCATGTCCCATCCCCGCTGACGGAATTGAGTGCAGTGAGGGCCTCTCCGCATTTTGGGCACTTCTCCGTGGGCTTGGGAAGCTTCGGACCATAGGCCTCGTTCAGCTTCCGCTCGAAGGATTCGTTGGGAGTCAGAGCCATCAGGCTAGGTGCAGTATCCGTTTGCGGAGCCTGGCCGGAGGCTGCCTTCTCGAAGGGGCTGGACTCCCTCTCTGGTTCGAAGTCCTGCAGTCCCATCCTGCCCTTGAAGTATTTGTCGAGGATCTCCTTGTCGCCGGCGTGCTGCGGATTGGCAGGCCTTGTGATCTTGCCACTCTTGGGATCCACGGCCATGACGGCAACGCGGCCGCCCCTGAACTTGAAGGGGCCTTTCGGGTTGACGACCATCACCCAGGTCTGCCCACCGGCCTGGACCGCGGCGTCATCACCGATCGGCGCTCCCGACAGGGCGATCTGTCCCTGACCCGCGAGTTCAAATGCCCTTGGCATGGCTTATACCCAATCAGCGACTACTTCGGAAAGCCAACCGTCCCAGTTCTTGTCCTTGGATTCCTTCTTCGCCTCTTCCTTCTCCGGCTCCTTCTTCGCCTCTGGCTTTTCTGCCTTCGCTGGCTCCTCTTTCTTCGCTGGCTCCTCCGCCTTCTCGGGCGCCTTTACCGAGACGGGTGTCGGCGTCTTCTCTGCCTCTGCTTCTGGCTTTCCTGCTGGTTCTGGCTTCCCATCGAAATCGGCACCCGAAATCGGGATAGAGACGTTCTTCATGATGTCCTTGGCGCTTGACATCGTGAATGAAGGGTTGGTCAGATATTTGAAGACCGCGTAGGCCATCATCTTCTCGAGCTGCCGCGGAACCACCCGGTCCTTACCCTGGGGGCTCTTCGCCCAGTTATAGAAGTAGCGCAGGTTTCCGAGGAACTCCCCCTCGTCGCTGGAACTGATCGCCTTGTTGTAGACTTCCTGCTCGTACGCCTTCTTCGCCGCTGGTTTCCCCGCAACTACTGGCTTCGCTGCAGCCGGCTTCGCCATGCCCGGCTTTGCTGCAGCCGGGGCTGCAGGGGCCGCCGGCTTCGCATCCACGCCCTTGTAAGCCGCGCCAGCGCCCTTGACGAAGCCCTTCGCGCCGGCAGCGAGCTGGCCCGCAGCCCACCCGGCGGCCTTGCCGAGGCCACCACCGATGGCGGATCCGATCCCCTCATCAAGTGCTACGTCCAGCCTGCTCTCGAAGGGGTTGTGCATTCCCATCTCTTCGGGCTGCTCCGAAGCTGCTGGCTGTCCGGACCAGCCAAGGGGAAGCTCATCCCGATGAGCTTGGTGAGGTTGATCGTACTCCACCATTCCTCTTTCTATCTCTGATTCCAGTTTCGCTGTACTTTCTTCATCGACGCCGCTCATTAAATCGCCCATCTCTGCATTTACTCGCTCCAAATTCTTAAAGCCCTCGGCATCCATGTCTCTGCCTTCGTTTTCAAATAGGAATATTCCCTCGTCCGTCGTCCCGTCCTCGAACTGGACGGTTACCCTGACCTTCGTGAAGACCCCGTCGAGACCTTCGTATTTCGCTGTCAGGATCTTCATTTCTTATCCCTTTATCGGCCACGCTAGAATCTTACAGCATCTTCCGAATCTCTTCCAGAAGCCTCTGCTCGTGCTGGCGCTTGGCCACCATGGCCGCCTTCTTGACCCGCTGGCGGGATTCCATGACCATCAGCGTGCCGCCCGGGACGGAGGGCTCGGCCACCGCGTCCCAGGTCACGAAGCGATAGCCGTCCTGGACGGTGTAGGTCTCGCTGCCGTCCTCGTCCTCCGTGACTTCCATGTCGCCGATCCCGCGGGAGCTGATGCCCATCATGACCTTGTGTTCGAAGAGTCCCTTGAGCATCTCGCCGCAGGGCAGCTTGTGGAGGATCTCGGCCTGCCCGTAGACCAGGGGGCCTTCCATCCAGACGCGGGTGATCAGGTGGGAAACCCGGTCCGTATGGATCTTGGCATCAACCGGGTGGTCCAATTCACCCATGACGCGCCGGGACTTCAGGTCCTCCTGGATCGCCTCTACTGCGGCTTTGAGTACGTCCTCGGGGTAGCGGCGGCCGTTAGCATTCTTCTTGTCGAAGCGCTGGAAGATGCCCGTAATCTGCATCACGGGAAGGCCCTTGGTCCCGGCCGCCTCGGAGATGACGTTGTCCTTCTGCTCTACGATCTCGAGGGGCATGACGTCTGACAGGAGCTGGAGGCCCTCCGGGATATCCCCGGTCTGGGCCACGAAGTTCCTATCGACTTCGATGATCGGGCGGGCCATGAGCGTACTCCTGAGTAGATCCTTCACTATTTTTGAGCCTTGAGTTCCTTCTCCATCTTCTCCAAGGCTTCATAATAATTGGGGAATTCCGCCAGA
>Ga0315278_10001742_pt1 | contig 19223 bp, 15 predicted proteins | sample YL17G06_0_MG_FD_203880 | JGI IMG/M metagenome (GOLD analysis project Ga0315278, IMG submission 203880) | Sediment microbial communities from Yellowstone Lake, YNP, Wyoming, USA - YL17G06_0 | ecosystem: Environmental > Aquatic > Freshwater > Lake > Sediment | place: USA: Wyoming | collected... | reverse complement strand
GTCCTACCTGCTGATCGACAGCGAGACCTGGAAGTACGAGCGGCTGGAGACCTGAACGCGCGGCCGTGTGCGGTCGTGCGCGGCCGTGCACCGACTCCCCGCTCGCGGTATCATGGGGCGGCTCGCATTCATCATGCCGGGCCGGTCCGGCGGCGTCGGCTGAGGTGTTGTTCGCGCGATGGAAAGACTTCACGTTCTTGGCGAGTTCGTGCGCAAGCCGATGTCGGTCGGCGCCGTGGCCCCGAGTTCGCGGCGGCTGGCGGAACTCATCACTGATGTCGCCGAGCTCGGTCGCGCGTCGACCGTCGTGGAGTTCGGTCCCGGCACCGGGGCCTTCACGGAGGTGATCCTCCGGAAGATCCAGCCGGGGACCACGTTTTTCGCGATCGAAGCCAATGAATCATTTGCCGCCGCCACGCGCAAGCGATGCCCGGGCGTTCAGGTCTTCCACGACTCGGCGGTGTCCGTGCGGGCGCATCTGGAGTCGCGCGGCCACGCCTCGTGCGACTGCATCGTGTCGGGGCTGCCGTTTGCGTCCTTCACGCCCGCGCAGCAGGATGCGATCCTCGCCGCCGTCGTCGACGTGCTCGTGCCTGGGGGGCGCTTCGTGACGTTCGCGCACCTGGCGGGCATCGTGTGGCCGCTGGCGCGCCGCTTCCGCCATCGGCTGCTCGAGCAATTCTCCGATGTGGCATCCACGCACACCATCTGGCGCAACATCCCGCCCGCCTACGTCTATCGCGCCGTCAAGTAGAGCGCCTTAACCGGGGACGGGGCGGGTTTCTGCGTCCCCGGGGGCGCTGTTTGCCGTGCTGGCGGGGGCGAAAAGCGCCCCGTCCCCGGTGTGGCTACGGCGTGCCCGATCCGAACGGATCCTCCAGCGACGGCGCCTGCGGCGTGAACAGCTCCGCGCCACTTGGCGTGATGAGCATGTCGTCCTCGCACCGCACGCCGAACTCGCCGCGGATGTAGACGCCAGGCTCGTTGCTGAAGGTCATCCCCGGCGCCATCGGCAGCGTGTTGCCCCTGACCAGATACGGCCACTCGTGTCCGTCCATCCCCATGCCGTGGCCGAGGCGGTGCGAGAAGTACGTGTAGCCGGGGCCGTACCCGGCACCCTCCACCACCTTGCGCGCTGCGGCGTCGACCGCCTCGCAGGGCAGCCCGGGCCTGGCCGTCTTCAGCGCCGCATCCTGGGCGCGGCGGACGATGTCGAAGACCTGCTTCATTTTGTCGGTCGGGCGGCCCAGGACGAACGTCCGGCTGATGTCGGAGCTGTAGCCCTCGACGCTGCAGCCGCCGTCGATGAGGAGAATGGTGCCTTCGCGGATGACCTGCGGCGCCACCGAGCCGTGGGGCAGCGCGGAGTAGACGCCGGTCTGCACACCTGCGCTGCCTGAGAAGCCGAGCTTCGTGTGCGCGGCCGAGACGAGCGTCCCGAATTCGGACTGCGTCATGCCTTCCTTGAGCGCCTTCCAGGCGGCGGCGTACGCGCGCAACGTCACGTGCGCGGCCAGCCGCATGAGAGCGATCTCGTGGGCGTCCTTCACCCCGCGACAACCGGCTGTCACGGGCGTGCCGCTCACCGGCGCGATCGCGGGAGCCGCCTTGGCGAGCCCGTCGCTGAACACGAAGCGCACGGTTTCCTCGATACCGAGCCGGCCCGCCGCGATACCCCTGTCCCGGAGGCCCTTCGCCGACAGCGCGTACGGGTCTTCGTGCTCGTGCCACGTCAGCACCGGAATGTTGTCGAGCGGGCCGGCCGTCAACTGCTCCCGGGCGCGCCCCTCTTCGAAGGCCGGGCAGACCGCGAAATGGTCGCCCTTCGCGGTCAGAAAGACGCCGAAGAACCGCTCGCTGAGCCACCAGCGGACGTTGGTGAAGTACACGGTGCTCGTGCCGCCTGCCAGGAGCACCGCGTCAATCTTGCTGGCGCTCATCAGGGCCCGCGCCCTTTCGACGCGCCCCCGGCGTTCCTCGTTGGTGATGGGAGTTGCCATCGCCTTCATCGAGGCCAGCGCCGCGATCGACGGCGGCACCGGGGCCTGGTCGTCGGGTTGCGCGATCGCGATGCGGGGGGCCATGGTCGTGCCGGCCGAGACGGCGGCCAGCGACAGCAAGCGGCGGCGTGTGAACATCGGGTGCTCCTTGGGTTGAATCGGCAGATGCTACCGGATAACCGTGCGAACGTCCAACACCGCGCCATTGGGGTCAGACTCGAATTCCAGTTTCTGCCGCCCTGCCGGGCGGTCAGGGAATTGGGGTCAGGCACCAATTTCAGTTTCTGCCACGTGCGGGGCGGCTCAGGGTGGTAGATTCTGCGTACTCGGCCGTGGAAACGAGACCGAAATGAGGAATTGGGTCAGACCCTAATTATTGGAGGCGGCGATGGGCGGTCGAAAACTGTGGCTGGCGGCGGTCGTGTGCCTGAGCGTGGCGGTGTCGTCCGGGGCGGCGCTCGTGGGAGCGCCAGGGTTCGCGGGGGCAGCACGACTCGAGGGGGCAGCAGGGCTCGTGCGATCTGCGGTGGACGACCCGCCCGAGTACGGGCCGGCGAAAGGGACGCTGGTCATCGTGGGCGGCGGCAACCTCGAGGGCACCGGGATCCCCGAGAAGTTCATCGCGCTGGCTGGAGGCCTCGAGGCGAAACTCATCGTCGTGCCGACCGCGGGCGGCAACAAGAACCCCGACGGCACGATCCGGGTCTACAAGGAGGCGGACGTGATCGCGCCGTGGATCAAGCGCGGCGTAAAGAACGTCAAGATGCTCCACACGCACGATCCGAAGGTGGCCGACGCCGAGGCCTTTGTGAAAGATCTAGGCGAGGCGAGCGCCGTGTGGTTCGACGGCGGCCGCCAGTGGAACATCGTCGACTCCTACATGAACACGCTGACCTACCGCGAGTTCCACAAGGTCCTCGAGCGCGGCGGCGTCATCGGCGGCAGTTCGGCCGGCGCGACGATCCAGGGCGACTACCTCGTGCGGGGCGCGGTGGCCGGCGCGCAGATTATGATGACGCCCGAGCCCGAACACGAGCACGGGTTCAACTTTCTGCGACGGTCGGCCATCGACCAGCACATCAACACCCGCAATCGCTGGGACGACCTGACTCCCGTCATCCAGAAGTACCCGACGCTGCTCGGGATTGGCCTCTCGGAGGGCACGGCCATCATCGTGACGGGCGACCGGTTCGAGGTGACGGGGAAGTGGAAGGTGGCCATCCACGACAACACTCGCCTCTACCAGCCGTGGGAGAAGCCGTACTTCGTGCTGTCGGCCGGCGACGTCTACAACATGCGCACGCGCAGACTCGACAAGCTCGGGACGGGGTCGCCGCCGCAACAGCCGCAGCGCGGCCGGGGCGGTAACGGCGCCCACTGACGCGGTTGCCGCCTGTCGCGGCATCGCGCCCCGCAGACGATGACGAATGTGTGGTCTCGGAGCGACGTTGTAGAAAGTTCGTCCCGGGGAAATTGGCCCCGTCCCCATTCTTCAGGCGCGATCGCTAATGCGCCCCGACCCCGAGGAGGTGGCGGGCGGCGACCTGCGCGCCGTCGGTCGGCGGGCGGTCTGGCGGCGCGGGCTGGGCGAGCAGCGCGTCGAGGTGCGGCTGCCAGCGGCCGCTGAACAGATCGTCGTGGCCGAGAAAACGGCACCGCAGGAACCGTGGCATCGCCTCCACCAGCACCTCGTACTCCACGAAGCGTCCGCGTGACGTGTAGAGGATGGCGGTGTCGTTGGCCAGGCACTCGGCGATGATGCCGTAGCCCGGCTTGGTCACCACCACGTCGGCCGCCCGGACGAGATCCTCGTAGCGCAGGCCCCGCATGTAGACCTCCCGATCGTCCAGCAGCACCACGTCGCGGGGCACGTCTCCGCTCAGGCCGAGGGCGTGCCCGGTCGTCACGACCGTGTAGCCGTCGAGGGCCGCCAGCGGCGCCAGCGCCAGTCCGTGGATCCCGAGCCCCCCGAACGACGCCAGCACCATCCGGCGGTCCTCGGCGATGCCGATGGCGCGCCGCACCTCGCCCGGATCGCGCGTGGAGTGCCGGGCGACGAAGGGCAGGTCGACCATCGGCGAACCCCACTCCTCGAAGCCGCCCCACATCGGCAGGCGGAGCGTCAGCGATGCCTGCTGGTACGCCCGCCGAATCGCCGGCACCAGATCCGGCGCGCCGGCAATCTCCTCGGGATAGCCCGCGTAGATCCAGTCCCACGTGAAGTTGCCAGTCGCAACCGACGGCAGGCCGGCGCGCCTGGCGGCCGCGAACGCCAGCGGCGGCAGGTCGCCGACGACCAGCGTCACGCCGCGCGCGCGCAGGAACGCCGCTTCCGCGTCCGCCCGGGCGTCGATGGTCGCCATGAACGCGGACGCGTCACGAATCGTGGCCGGGATGTCGAGGTGCAGGCTGTCGGTCTGGATGACCCCGGTGTCGCAGGGCACCTCGTGGTATTCGAAGCGGCCGCGCACGGTGACGTCGAACAGCCATCGCGCCGCCGTCGTGCGCACCACCAGGTCGGCGTCGGGCCGGGCCGACGCCACCGCATTCATCGTTTCGATGATCCGCGAGGCGTGCCCGAACCCGTGGCCGGAGATGTAGAAGGCGATGACGGGCGCGCGGCTCTCGCCCGCGAGGATGCCGTCCATCACGACGACGATGATCGGGGCGGCGCGCCGATGGCGGGAACCGGTTCGGGTTCGGCGGTGTCGGCCGTCTCGTTCGCCGCGGGCTGGTTCGAGTCGCCGGCCACAGGCTCGGCGGCGGCAGCGAGCACCTGTTCCGCGGCGGGCAGCGCCGGCGCCACCACCGGAGCGTCCTCGGGCGGGAGCGCCAGCTTGAGCACCTCGTCGAGCAGCGATACGGGCACGAAGGTCATGTCGCGGCGCACTTCCTCCGGCAGATCGGGGATGTCCACTGCGTTGCGCTCGGGCAGGATGAACGTCGTGATGCCGTATCGCCGTGCCGCGAGCGCCTTCTCGCGGATGCCGCCGACGGGCAGCACGGCGCCGCTCAGCGTGATTTCGCCGGTCATCGCCACGTCCGACCGGACCGGTTGCTTCCGAATGGCTGACAGGATCGCCGTCGCCATCGTGACGCCGGCCGAGGGGCCGTCCTTCGGGATGGCGCCCGCAGGCACGTGCACGTGCAGATCGTGCTTCTTGAAGATGTCCGCCGGCAGGCCCAGGCTCTCGGCCGACGACCGCAGGTGGCTGACGGCCGCCCGCGCGGATTCCTGCATCACGTTGCCGAGATGGCCGGTGAGCGTGATCTGCCCGTGCCCCGCCGCCATCATCGTCGCTTCGATGTAGAGCACGTCGCCGCCGCTCTCGGTCCAGGCGACACCCGTCGCCACGCCGGGCCGCGACGTCCTGAATGTCACGTCCCGGCGGAAGCGCGGCGGGCCCAGATACGGCTGAAGATCGCCCTCGTCTATGGTGGCGACCACGCCTGCGTCCGCGAGCGTGGCGAGATCCACCGACCCGGTCGCCACCCGCGCCGCCACCTTGCGGGAAATCGTGCCGAGCTGCCGCTCGAGATTGCGCACGCCGGCTTCCCGGGTGTACTCGCCGACCAGACGCAACAGGGCGGGATCGGTCAGCTCGACCGAAGACGGCGGCAGCCCGTGGTCGGCCAGCTGACGCGGAATCAGATAGCGCCGCGCGATCTGCTGCTTCTCCAGGTCGGTGTAGCCGGTCAGCTCGATGATCTCCATGCGGTCGAGCAGGGCGCGGTGGATCGTGCCGAGCTGGTTCGCCGTCGCGATGAAGAGCACCTTCGAGAGATCGGTCGCCACCTCGAGGTAGTGGTCGCGGAACGTGTGGTTCTGCGCCGGGTCGAGCACCTCCAGCAGCGCGGAGGCCGGGTCACCCTGATACCCGACGCTCACCTTGTCGATCTCGTCGAGCATGAATACGGGGTTCATCGATCCGGCCTGCTTCAGGGCCTGGACGATGCGGCCGGGGATCGCGCCGATATAAGTGCGCCGGTGGCCGCGGATCTCGGCCTCGTCCCGGACGCCGCCAAGCGAGATGCGGACGAACTTCCGGTTCATGGCCCGGGCGATCGACTGGCCCAGCGACGTCTTGCCGACGCCCGGTGGGCCGACGAAGCAAAGAATCGGGCCCTTCATGTCGCCCTTGAGCTTGCGGACGGCGAGGTACTCGACGATGCGATCCTTGACGCGGTCGAGGTCGTAGTGGTCTTCGTCGAGGACGCGCCGCGCTTCGATGAGGTCGAGGCGATCCTCGGTCGTCACGTTCCAGGGCACCTCGAGGATCCAGTCCACGTACGTCCGGATCATCTGGTACTCGGGAGACGCGGGCGTCATGCGCTCGAGGCGCTTGACCTCCCGGCCCGCGGCCTTGGCGACGTGCTCGGGAAGTTTTGCCTGCGCGACGCGCTCGGAGAGCTCCCCGGTTTCGGCGCCCTCGGCCTCGCCCAGCTCCTCGCGAATCGCTTTGAGCTGCTGGCGCAAGTAGTACTCCCGCTGCGCGTCGCTCATCTCCGCCTGGGCTTCCGACTCGATCTTGCCTTTCAGTTCGAGCAGCGAAACTTCGCGCGCCAGCTCCTTGGCGACAGCTTTCATCTTGTCGACCAGCCGCGGCTCCTCGAGCAGGCGCTGCTTCTCGTCGCCCTTCATGTCGAGCATGCTGGCGATGACGTATCCCAGGCGCAGCGGGCTGTCGATCCCCGCGACGACGGATTTCAGCTCCTGGGGCAGGCCGCTGGCGTGCGCCAGCGCGCGATCGCTCAGCTCGCGCAGGCGATGCACGTAGGCGTCGACCTCGAGATCCTGGGTCTGGTCGTCGGGCATCGTCTCGACGGCCGCCTGCAAAACGAGTTCGGTCCGCGTGATGTCGGTGATCCGCGCCCGCACCAGTCCCTCGACGATGACCTGGATGGCGCCGGGCGTGGTCGCCATCTGCCGAATGATGGCCACCGTGCCGATTCTGTGCAGCGATTCCGGGTTCGGATCCTCGACGTCGCCGATCTGCTGCACGAGCAGCAGCAGGCGATCGGCGGCGAGGGCGCGGTGAATCGAATCAACCGACACCGGGCGGTTCACGGCCAGCGGCTGCAGCGTCAGCGGAAACACGACCGTCTCGCGCAGCGGGATGACCGGCAGGAAGGGAGGCAGCGGCGGCAGCGGCGTGAGCGGAAGTTCCGACATGGGTTCGGCGCCTCTGGCGCCGTCATTCTCTCATAAAGACGCCGACGGCCGGCTGATCGATTCAGCCGGCCGCCGGAAGTCGCAGTTGGGGTCAGACTCGAACTACCGGTCAGTGCTGTTCGAGTCTGACCCCAACTGTCTATTTCGCGGCCGGGGCCCACGCGCGGCGGAAGATCGGCGTCACGGTTACCGTCTGGCCGGCGCGCGCGACGGTGAAGGTCGCCGAGTCCGCCCAGCGCTTGTCGGCCAGCAGCCGGTTCAGCGTCTCCTTGTCCTTCAGCGACGTCCCGTCCATCGTCTGCAGCACATCGCCGACCTGGAAGCCGGCGAGGCCGCCGATCGAGGTCTTCGGCACGTCGATCACCTCCAGCGGAGGTTCCGCCTTGTTCTCCCGCGTCGAGATGCCGAGCGACGGGTACAGCTCCTCCTGCTCGGGCGGCAGGCCCCAGAGGTAGTCGGCGTACGATGCCTGCACGTTGCCCATCGGCTTGCCCTTGGAGTCAGCCACGGCGACGGGAACGATCGACGCCATCTTGCCGTCGAACCACAGGCCGGCTTGGCGCTGCACGCCGAGGTTGTAGGCGACATGGCCCGAGCCGATGAGGACGACCATGATGGCCTTGGGCCCGCCGAACTTCTTCAGGTTCTGGACGGCGTTGTAACCCATCGACGCGTCCCACGTGCACTGCGCGGCGAACATGCCGTCGAACATCTGCGCACTCATCGTGTGCATCATGTTCGCTTCGCCGGCGAAGAATGCCCGGAACAGCTTCTTGTGATCCTCGTTGTCGACGTCGACCTTCGGCGGAATGCGCGCGGCCTCTTCGGGCGTCAGGTTCTGGAACCCCTTCTTGCGGACGGCCGACACGACCTCGCGCGGCGTGTTCACCGCGAACATCTTGAGGCGGTTCTCGCGGGAGAACAGGAAGATGTCGCGGTAATAGTGCCAGTGGTAGCCCCAGTTCTTGTACCACTTCGACGCGGTTACGAAGTCGTCTTCGCTCTCCTTGCCCGTGTTCCAGAGATCCAGGGAGGCCTGCTCCGTGTACGGATACATCTCGAGGCCGATGAGCACCTCGCGGCCGCGCTTCTGCAACTCGCGGATGACCTGCAGCTGCACGCGATGGAACGCGATGTCGGTGTGGCTCTCGCCGATGAACAGCACCCGCACGTCGTCGAGCGCGGCGGCCATCTCGCCGGATGTCAGGGGCTTGTTGGCCTTCGTGTCGACGATCGTGTCGAGCACCATCGCGACGTCGCGGTCCTTGCGGGCCGGGTCGCCGATCGGCAGCCGCCACGAGCTGTCCTGAGCCAGCCCGAGAGCCGGCCACGCGAGCGCAAGCGCCACCAGGGTGGCGGTGATGGTCGTTCGTGACATTCCTATCTCCTTCAGTATGCCTGCGTCGGCTCGCCCGGGAGCAGGCCGGCGCGTGTGGGTCCTATCGTTCGGTCAGGGTCACCTGCAGCTTGACGTCCTCGGTTCCGCGCTTGATGAGGACGGGCACGCTCTGGCCGGGCGTCAGCGTTCGAAGAATATTCGAGAACTCCTGCAGGTTGGTCACTTCTTTGTCGTTGATGCGCAGCAGGATGTCGCCTTCCTTGACGCCAGCCTTCGCGGCCGGGGAATCAGGCACCAGGCCGGTCACCTTCACCCCGGGCCCCGGGAACGCGAAGTCCGGCACGGTCCCGAAGGAGACCCGTCTCGCGGGTGGCGCGCCCGCCGTCGCCTGGGGGCTTCCGCCAGACGGCTTTGGCGGGGCTTCGCCCGCAGGTGTGAGCGTGCTCGTCAGCGGCTCGGGCCGCTCGGCCAGGTACGCAATGCCTTCCTTCACCCACGCAGCGACCTTCACCAGCCCCGCAAAGTCGATCTTGTCGGCGGTATCCGTCGGGCGGTGGTAGTCGGTGTGCGCCGCCGTGAAGATCTGGACGGCCGGCACGCCCTTCTCGATGAAACTCACCTGGTCCGACGACTCGATGGACTCGGGCACGTTGCGGCTCTCGACGCCCGTCACGAACGACGCGCCACGGAAGATGTGCTGCCACTCCGTCGCGGTCCCGGTGCCGAGTGCCGTCAGCCTCTGCGTGCCCAGCCGGCCGACCGTGTCGAGGTTGATCACGCCCTCGACACCGGCGAGCGGACGCACCGGGTGCTCGACGTAGTGCTTCGAGCCGAGCCGGCCGGCTTCTTCGCCGGTCAAGGCGATGAAGACGATGGTGCGCGCGGGTTTTTCACCGGCCGCCAGCGTGCGGGCCAGCTCGAGCATCACCGCGACGCCGCTGGCGTTGTCGTCCGCGCCGGGGTGCGCCTTGCCCTCGTCGCCCTTGTGCACATCAGGCCATCCGAGGCCGAGGTGATCGACGTGCGCGATCAGCAGCGCGCTCTGGTCCTTCATGGCGGAGTTGGTCCCGGGCAGGATCCCGATCACATTCGCCACGTCGTGCGGCTGGCCGTCCTCGCCCTTCGGCACCGTGAAGCGCTGGAAGTACGTGTTGGTGTCGCCGCCCGGAATCAGGCCGTACGCCGTGAACTGGTCGGCGACGTATTTCGCGGCCGCCTCGAGGCCGGCGCTGCCCAGCCCGCGGCCCTGTAGCTCCGGCGAGGCGAGGTAGCGTACATGGTCGCCGAGGGCTTTCTGCGAGAACACCGGCGGCAGCTCGGCGAGCGCCTTGCGCGTGTCCGGCGGCAGCGGGTCGAGCTTCGCGGTGCGCTCGGCTTCCGGCCTCAGGTCGACGCGCAGCGGCGAGTCGGAGTGCTGCCACTGGCCCTTGATGGTGTTGACCGGCTCGTCGCCTTCGAAGCCGAGGTACGAGTACTTGCCGTAGTGGGGGAGTTTGCGGCCGAGCCCGGGCAGCGCCGCCACCGGATCCGCGGCGATCCAGCCAATCGCCTTTTCGGCGTTGCCCGGATGCCTGAACGTGGCGACGAGGGTATGGGCGGCGAACGCCATCTTCTCGCCGTCGATCTCGATCTGCGCCGCATCGACCTTCATGCCGGGCCGGCCGGCGAACACCTTCGCCAGTTTGTTGGTGCGACCGATGACCCACACGGCGCGGTCGGCCGGCAGGCTCGCCACCTCGGTGTCGAGCTTCACCGTGATCTGGTGCGCGTCGCTCTGCCAGCCTACCAGCAGGGCGCGATACGCCTCGAGCGTCGCCGGCGGCGCATCGGACGGCAGCACCGCGAGAATGGCCTGTTCGCCGAAAATCTGACCGATCGACGGCGGCGTCTCGCGCGGGTCGAGGCGTCGGAAGACGTCGAACCGCGGATCGACCGAGACCGCCAGCGGCGCCGTCTCAGTCGTGATCGAAAACGGCTGCTGCGCCTTCTCCATGCGGACAGTGGTCACCACGACGCCGCGCGCCGTCTGCACGGCGACCGGCACCGCGATCACGAACGGCGCGCCCGCCTGCGTCTGCTGCAGCAGGCCGTCCACGATGAACCGCCCGCCCTCCTGGCGCACGCTGGCCGGGCCGGTCTTCACCTTGAGGACTGGCGCGCTGGCGCGGGTGATGAGGTCGTCGAACAGCCAGCCCAGCCTCGTGCCGCTCACGGTCTCCGCGACCTTCTGGAAATCGCGGAACGTCGCGCGCTTGCCGCGGAACTCCCGGTAGAACGTCGCGGTCGTCTTGCGGAACGCATCGTCGCCGATGTGCAGCCGCAGCATGTGGTAGCCCATCAGGGCCTTGCCGTACCCGACGGCCTCAGTGGCGGCGCTGAAGCGGCCGCGGAACTCCGAGAGCGGGAAGTCGCGGCCCGTCCTCACGTAGTCGCGGTACTTCTGCAGCGTCGATCGGCGGTACTCGTCCGCCGTGCCCCGCTGCTCCTGAATCAGGTGATCCGCCATGTACGCCGTCAGACCTTCGCACCAGTTGCCGGTGCCGTAGTCGACGAAGACCGAATTGCCCCACCAGTTGTGCAGAATCTCGTGCGGGTACGACGAGTTGATGATGAACGGGAACCGGATGATCTGCGGCCCGAGCAGCGTGAAGGTCGGCATGCCGTAGCCCGTTTCCCAGAAGTTCTCGACCAGCGCGAACTTGCCGTAGGGATACGGGCCGATCAGGTTGCGGTACATCTCCAGGTACTGCGCCGTCGCCGCGAGGTACTTGCCCGCGGTCGCGCCATCGCGATCGTGCAGGTAGACGAGCGTCTCGACGGTGCCGGCCGAGTCCTTGAACACCTGCAGCGGCCCGCCGACGAGATAGATCTCGTCCATCTCGCCGCCCGATTCCCACTTCGCGCGGCCGTCCGGACCCTTCGACGTGCCGTTGCCCTGGCTGATGATGTGCCAGCCCTCGGGCACGGCGGCATCGACGCTGAACGTGACAAGGTCCTGGCTGAAAACCGGGTGCCAGAACGTGGCGCCCGACAGATACACGCCTTCGGGGCCAATCAGGCCGGAGGTCTCCCGAAAGCCGCGCGTGTACTCTTCCTTGGGGTCGGTGAGCGGCACGTTGACGGGGCCTTCATACGTCACGGTCAGCGCCAGTTTGCCGCCCGGCAGGTCGACCTGGTAGGCCTTGAGCCGCACGGCCGCTTCCGGGCTCACGCCGAGAATCTTGATGACCATGTCCGCCGGGATCTCCAGGGCTGGAGGTTCGGACTTCGTCACCTTGAGGTTTCGATTCAGCAGGAAGATGTGCTGGACGGCGACCGGCACGCCGGGCCAGGACACCGTGTCGGTGGCCGCGAGCCGGTGGGCGGCCGGGTCCAGCGTCACGGTCAGGGCGTGATGCGCGCGACCGAGCGCGGGTGCACCTGGCGCGGCTATCTGTCGCTGCGCGCGAAGGCCGATGGCGCCGCCGACGATGACAAGGATGAGCGCAAGCATGCGGATGCTGAAGTGCTTCATGGCTACCGACGATCCTATCTGAACTTGCCGGATCCGCCGAGCCGAAGCGGGGGCAGTCGAAGGGCCCAGCCGAAGCGGGTCAGGGCCGCGCCGCGCCCCACCAGTCGATGTGGTCGCGCTCGCTTCGGCTGAAAGGCCGGGCGAGCACGACGCCGAGCACGCCCGCGGCGATCCACCCGGCGAGCGATGCGAGGGTGGCGGCCGCGGCGTCGGCGCCGAGCGCGGTGGCCAGGTGGACCACGCCCCAGACCCCGGCGATGAACCAGGCGGGAATCTCGATGATGTGGAGGCCGAACGGCACCGGCACCAGCGCGAGCACGGGCGCGCCGGGAAAGCGCGCCAGATGCCCGCCAGAGACGGCCGCGGCGAGCCCGCCGGCGGCGACCAGCGCCAGGGGGACGGGCGCGATGAGCGCGGCGACGGCCGCCGCCGAGACGGCGCCGATGCCGGCGAACACCGCGAATCGGGCGCGTCCCATGCGGTCCTCGAGCGCGCGCCCGAAGATTCCGATCGCCAGGCCGTCGGCGAGCCAGGCCATCGTCCACGGCCGGAGGGCGGGCGGCCCGACCAGCGCGAGGGCGGCCAGCACCAGGACGGCGGTGAGCGCCGGGCGCGTGCGGGTCGGGATCACGTCACCGATCGGAACCATCGGTGCAGTATATAATCGCTACTTCCAGGACCACGATCACGTGAACTGTCGTCATTGCGGAATCGAGATTTCGGACAAGGCCATCATCTGCTTCAAGTGCGGCCGCGCCACCGCTGACGCACCGGCGACGCGGCCCGGCCAGGGGCGCACCGCGGCGCGGCCGGCCTGGGTGGCGGTGGCGGCGCTGGTCGTGCTGGTTTTCGGCGCGTTGTACATGGGGCGGGCGGCGACCGGCCAGCTGCCGGCCTGGGCGTCGTACACCGTGGCTGCTCTGGCGGCGGTGGTTCTCATCTGGCGGATTGCGAGACGGAGACGGGCATGAACACAGCGGGGCTGGAAGTGGTCGATCAGACGGGGCGCCGGACGGTGCCGATTACGGATCCGGTCACGACGCTCGGGCGGCGCAGCGAGTCGCACGTGCGGCTGGCGGGCACCGACGTGTCGCGCGACCACGCGGACATCACGAAAGAGGGCGACCGGTTCGTGCTGCGCGACAAAGGCTCGCGCTTCGGCACCTTCGTCAACGGCACCCAGATCACCGAGCACGCGCTGACGCACGGGGAGACCATCCGTCTCGGTCAGAGCGGCGACTGCCAGCTCGTGTTTCAGCTGGACACCGGCGGCACTACCGCGTCGGTCTCGCGGGCCACGTCGGCGGCCGGGGATCTGCGCCAGGTCTCGACGCTGCTCGAAGGGCTGCGGGCGCTGGGCTCGGGCCGGGTGCTCGACGAAGTGCTCGCGATGGTCATCGACTCGTCCATTGAGGTCGCGTCGGCCGAGCGCGGTTTCATCATGCTCGCCGGGGCCGACAACAAACTCGAGTTCAAGATGGCCCGCGGCCGCGGGCGGGTCACGCTGTCGGGCAAGAGCTTCGAGACCAGCCGCAAGATTCCCGAGCAGGTGTTCGAGACGGGCGAAGCGCGTATCGTCGCCGACCTGCTGGACGGAGATATGGCCGCGGCCCACACCGGCACCGTGGCGCTCGGCATCCGCCACGTGATGTGCGTGCCCCTCGTGCTGGTGCAATACGTCGAACAGGCCCAGGCGGATCTCGGGCAGAAACGTATCGGCGTCCTGTATCTCGACAGCCGCGAGCGCGGCGCGATTCTCTCCCCGGTGACCCGGTCGGCCCTCGAGACGCTGGCGACCGAAGCGGCGGTCGCGATCGAGAACGCGCGCCTGTACCGAGAAGCGAGCGAGAAGGCGCGGCTCGAGCAGGAACTGCGCATCGCCGCCGAAATCCAGCAGGCCCTGATGCCGCCGGGCGAATGCACGGGCGCGTTCTACGAGGTGGCCGGGACCTCCGTGCCGTGCCGCGCCATCGGCGGCGACTTCTTCGACTACCTCGAGATCGGCGCCAACGGCCTGGGCTTCGCGCTGGGCGACGTGTCGGGCAAGGGCGCGCCGGCGGCGCTGCTGACGGCGGCCGTGCAGGGGATGTTCACCGTCGAGTCGACCGAGTCGGCGGGGCCGGCCGAGGTGCTGACGACGATCAACCTCGGCTTGAAGCGCCGCAACATCGAGTCGAAGTTCGTCACCATGTTCTACGGCGTGCTCGAGTCCGGGGGGCGGCTGACCTACTCGAACGGCGGCCACAACGCCCCCGTGCTCCTGCGCCCGGACGGCACGAGCCGCCTCGAGACGGGCGGCATGATCCTCGGCATGTTCGACTTCGCCAGCTACGAGCAGGAAACCCTGACCCTGTCGCCCGGCGACACGCTGGTCGTGTTCAGCGACGGCATTTCGGAGGCCCAGAACCCGGAAGGCGAGGAATACGGCGACGAGCGGCTCATCGAGTGCGTCGTGGCGAATCGCACGGCGTCGACGGCCGCCATGCGCGAGGCCCTCATCGCGTCGGCGCGCGTCTTCGCGCGCGGCGAGAACCAGGGCGACGACATGACGCTGCTCATCATCCGCTATGTCCAATAGGAACGGGTTCACAACCTGCGTGAGCACCCAGTCCACAGGCGGGAGAACGGGTTGTGCAACCGCCTCTGGCGAGACGGGCACCGCCGCGGACTCCGCCGAAGCGCCGATGTGCGGCCGACGCTGGTGGCAGGTTCGCCGCCGCGCGGCGCTGCTGGCGTGGGCCGTCCTGCTCGTCGTGCTCTGGAACGTCGTGTTCGACGGGGTCGTGATTCAGTCCGGGCGCGACTATCTCACCCAGCAGGCGCTGCATCAGCAGGGCGCGGGCTCGGCGGTCACGATTCCGGGCGTCATGCGGCCCGGCATCGTCCGCGGGTTCTGGCTCGCGACGCTGGTCGCGGGCGGCGTCGCGGCGTCCGGCGCGCTGCTGTTCTGGGCGGCCGCGTGGCAGCAACGGCGGCAGACGAATCGGACCCGCTAACGTCCCGGCCCGCTCAGCCTGGCCTCGATCTTCGGCAGCGCCGCCGCCAGCACCCGCCCGACCGTTTCCATGCTGCGCGCGCTCACCTTGTCGAGGGTGTCTTCGGCGGTGTGCCACGGCGGATAGTCGAGATCGATGACGTCCACGGCGGGCACGCCGGCGTCGAGGAAGGGGACGTGGTCGTCCTCGACCTCGAACGGCTCGGCCACGAACGTGGTCTGGTGGCCGAGCGTCCTGGCCGCTCCCCAGATCAGGTCCGTCAGCCACGGCGTGGATTTGGTCTCGCGCTTGATCACCAGATCGCGGTCGCCGATCATATCGCCGAGGATCAGCGCTTTGATCTGGCCCAGCTCGCCCGCTTTCTTGGCCTGGGCCACGTAGTAGCGGCTGCCGTAGGTGTTGTCGTGGCAGCGCCCCGCGGCGCAGGGGAATTCCAGGTACCAGTCCACCACCGCCTCTTCACCATCGAGGAACAGGAATTCGAGGGTGAACGTGTTCTTGCGCGCCTTGAGGACCCGCGCCAGTTCGATGAGCAGGGCGGCGCTCGATCCGCCGTCGTTCGCGCCGACGAACCGGAAGTCGCGGAAGACCTTCGTGTCGTAGTGACCGGCGAAGATGATGCGCTCCGGGCGCGTGCCGGGAATCGTGGCGCGCACGTTCACCATCCTGACCTTCCCGTTGGGCGTCTCGGCGTCGAAGGCCTGGTCGGCGACCTGGACGCCCATGGCGGCGAACTGCGCGCGGATGTACTGGCGGGTCTGTTCGAGCGCGGCGGATCCGGCCGGCCTCGGGCCGAAACCCACCATTGCCCGCACGTGGTCGTAGGCCTTGCCGCCGTCGAAGGCCGGCGGATCGACCGCAGCCACCGGCGCGGCGCACGCCGCGATCAACCCCGTCACGAGCACCGCCGCCAGCCCGCCGCCGTGTCTGCTGATGATGTGCACGACTCGCTCCTCACCTGATGAGAACACAACCTGGAGCCGCCTGCGTCCGTGTCAGTCGGCATCCGCCGGATCCTTGCCGTGGACGCTCCGATGATGCGGCGACGTCACGCGGATCGCCCGTCCGAGCTCGCGCTCGAGGGGCCCGGTGTTGCGCTGCGCCGCCCAGAGCTCGAGCTCGATGTCGCCGCGGCCGATCACGCGCAGCTGGCAATCCCGCACCCGCTGCTGCAGCGTGACCGACTCGACCAGTTGCGCGCGGCTGCGGTCGAGGCTCTCGGCCAGCCGCACCATCCCCGACAGCCAACGGACCGTCGTCCGCATCTGGCGGGGCAGGGTCGCAAAGCTGTCATGCGCCTTCTTCGGCGCGCCCCGGCGGTGGTACCGCGCCACCAGCGCCAGCAGCTCGACCTCGTCGGGCTCGAAGCCGCGCAGCCCGCCGTTCTTCACCAGATAGTACGAGTGGCGGTGGTGGCGTTCATACGAGATGTGCTCGCCGATGTCGTGGAGCAGGGCCGCCAGCTCCAGCCACTCGCGGGCCCGGTCGTCGAGGCCGTGCGTCGCGCGGGTCTGATCGAAGAGCGACAGCGAGAGGCGGGCGACCTGCTGGGCGTGCTCCGCCGCGTAGTTGCAGCGTTGCGCCAGCTCGACGACGCTGCGGCGGCGGATGTCGGGGTACTGCTCGATCCGCTCGATGCGGCCGCGGTTGCGGTGAATGTAGTCGAGCACCGCGCCCTCGCGCAGCGAGAGGTCGCACAGCGTCAGCTCCTCGGCGCCGAGCTGCCGGAGGATGGTGTCGATCAGCACGACGCCGGACACCACCAGGTCCGCGCGCTTCGGGTCGAGTCCCGGCAGGCGCAGGCGCTCCTCGAGCGTCATCGCGGGGAGCGTCTTGTGGAGGGAGCGGATCGCCTTCGCCGTCACCCGGCGGTGATGCAGCGTGGTGTCCGCCGGCGCCTCGAGCGCCAGCGCCCCGATCGACAGAATCGTCCCCGATGTGCCGATCACCCTCGTAAACCCGGATCCGGCGAGGTCGGTGACGTAGTGCTCGAGCTCGTACTGGATGTGACGGATCAGCTTGCGCTGGTCGGCGTCCGAGAGCGGGTCGGTCTGGGCGAAGCGCTCGCCGAGGCGGATGACGCCGAGCCGGAAGCTGCGGGCCTGTTCGATGGCCGACGCCGTGCCGTACGTGATCTCCGTGCTCCCGCCGCCGATGTCGATGACGACGGCCTTCCCGCCGCCGACGTCGATGCCGTGCACGGCCGCGCGATGGATGAGGCGCGCTTCCTGGATGCCGGTGATGACCCGCGCCTGGATGCCCGTACGGTCCTGGATCGCCTGGAGGAAGTCGCCGCCGTTGGGCGCCTCGCGCACGGCGCTGGTCGCGACCGCGATGATCTCGTCGACCTCGCGCGAGTCGGCGAGTCGCTTGAAGCGCGCGATCGTCTGGAGCGCGGCCGCCATGGCGCCGTCGTTGAGCGGGCGGCCTTCGAGGCCGCCGGCGCCGAGGCGCACCATGTCCTTCTCCCGGCCAATCACCTCGAACCCGCCGTCCGAGGTGACCCGGACGATGATCATGTGCAGAGAATTGGTGCCGATGTCGATGGCCGCCAGGTGCATGAGCGCTCTGCCCCTATAATAGTGCCAATGCGCGCCATGGCTCGACCCGTGCTGCTCGTCAACCGGCCGGCCGAGGAGTTTCTCCGGCAGTGGCCGCTGTCGCTGCAGGGCGACGTCGAGGGCATTCACCAGGCCCGCGTGGCCACCCGCCGGCTGCGCGAGGCGCTCCCGCTGCTGGCGCAAAGCGCCCGCGACCGCGAACCGGCCCTGATCAGGTCCGCCCTCCGCTCGCTGACCCGCGCCCTGGGGCCGAGCCGCGATCTGGACGTGTCGCGGATTGTGCTCGCGGAGATCGCCCGGCGCACGCCGGCGCACGCGTCCGCCGCGGTGGCCACGGACCGGCGTCTGGCCGTCGAACGTGCCGCGGCGGCGACGGTGCTGGTCCAGATCGGCCATGGGCTCGACGTGGCCGCGCTCATCGCCCGCACCCGCGAGCTGGCCATCCGGCTCCAGGGCGAGCCCGGCACCTCCGGCTGCGCCCGCCGCGCCGGCACCCGACTGCGCAACCGGGCATCCCAGCTGCATGCCGCGGTGCTCGCGGCTGGCCGCGTGTATGCGCCGGGCCCGCTCCATGGGGTCAGAATCTCGCTGAAGAAGTTCCGGTACGCGTTCGAACTGGCGGGGCGCCTGAGCCGGGGCCGGCACGGCGCTACGCTGCGCCGCCTGAAGACGCTCCAGGACATCCTCGGCGACATGCATGACCTGCAGGTGCTGGCCGGGCGCGTGCGGGACGCCGGCGCATGGGTGGCCGTCGGGCAGAAGCCCTCGCTCGAGGCGCTCGCCGGCCATCTCGACGATCAGATCCGCGACCTGCACAGCCGGTATGTCACCAAGCGGGTGCTCCTGATCGGCTTGCTGGCCAGGGCGACGCGGCTGGCCCGCGGCCTGGCGGCGCGCCAGCCGCCGGATGAGCCCGTCACGAAGCGCCCGCCGGCGACCGGCGCGGCGCGTGGGAGGCGACGATGAACTGTTCGCTCTATCTCATCCGGCACGGGATCGCGGAGGAGCGGGGACCCGCCTATCCGATCGACGACGAGCGGCCGCTGACCGAGGAGGGCATCCGTCGGCTGGAGCAGTCGGTGAAGGGACTGCACGCCCTCGACGTCACGCTCGACCGCGTACTGACGAGCCCGCTGGTCCGGGCGCGGCAGACGGCGGAGATCGTGGCGGCCGGCCTGGCATGCCGGGAGCCGCTGCTCGTCGTCGATGCGCTGAGGCCAGGCGCGCGCTTCGAGGCGCTGATGGCCGCGCTCGAGCGCCTGGGACGCGACCGGGCGATCGCGCTGATCGGCCACGAGCCGTCGATGGGAGAGTTCGCGGCGCGCCTGATCGGCGCGGGCCGGCCCCTGCTTTTCAAGAAAGGGACCGTGTGCCGCATCGACGCGGACACAATACCGCCGGTCGGCGCCGGCACGCTGCAGTGGCTCCTGCCGCCGCGGGCGCTGCGCGCCGTTTACCGCTGACGCCCTGGCCTAGATGACCGTGCCGTCGGGGATGACCCCGTTCTTCGGCACCACGATGATGCCGCCGCGGATGTAGTAGTTCTCGCCGTCCGCGTCCTGGACGTTCTTCTCGTTGACCAGGCGCACGCCCCGCCCGATGCGCGCGTTCTTGTCCACGATCACCCGATCCAGGACCGA
>Ga0315278_10001741_pt1 | contig 19229 bp, 14 predicted proteins | sample YL17G06_0_MG_FD_203880 | JGI IMG/M metagenome (GOLD analysis project Ga0315278, IMG submission 203880) | Sediment microbial communities from Yellowstone Lake, YNP, Wyoming, USA - YL17G06_0 | ecosystem: Environmental > Aquatic > Freshwater > Lake > Sediment | place: USA: Wyoming | collected... | reverse complement strand
TTCCCGGGGGGCGTTTACGCGCCGAGCTCGTTGCCCGGCCCCCCGGGCGCCGGCGCCGCGGGCCGGCCGCCGGGCAATCCCTCTGGCAGCGTGCTCAACTTCGGCAGATACGCGGGCTGGTCACTGGGCGAGATCGCGCGCCGGGACATCGAGTACATCGAATGGCTCGACCGGATGCCCATCGGACGACCCTACCGCGAGGAGATCGACATCATCCTGCGCACGGCCGGACGACGACGGACCGCGGCGACCGACCCTGAACGACGGGGCCTGTTCCGCCGCCGCTAGCTCGCTGGGCGCGGCTCCAGCTCGGCACGCGCGGCTGCGGGGACGACCCGAGCCAGCAGGAGCGGCGCCGCCACTGTCGTCGCCACCACGGCCACCAGGACAGCCGAGAAGAGCGCCTCGTCCAGCAATCCAAGCGTCAGCCCGAGGCCCGCGACCACGATGCCCACCTCGCCGCGGGGCACCAGGCCGACGCCGACCGCGAGGGCGCCCGCTCGGCCAAGACTGCGCGATCCGAGATAGCCGCCGACCAGCTTGGTGACGACGCCGACCGCGCTCAGGACCGCGACGAGAACCAGAAGCGACGGCTCCGTCAGCGCGCGGAGGTCGACGGCGGCCCCGGTCACGGCGAAGAAGAAGGGCGTGAAGATCGAGGCCAGGGGGCGGAGCTCGTGCTCGAGCTCGTCGCGTGCCTCGGTCTCGGCCACGATGAGGCCGGCCACGAAGGCGCCGATGATGGCGGCCAGGCCGACCAGCTCGGCCACGACGGCCAGGCCGAGCGCGAACATGAAGGCCGGCACGAGCGGCGTGTCGGCGAAGAGCGGCCATGTGAACACGTCGCGGGGCAGTCCACGGGCGCGCCGCGCAACCGCGAAACCGAGGCCGACCAGGCCGATCCCGGCGACCGCCACGAAGAGCGTCGACGCAGACAGGTCGCCAGTCGCCGCGCCGGAGACGACGCCGATGAGGACGAGCGCGAGGACGTCGTCGACGATGGCGGCCCCAAGGATGACGCGCGAGAAGGTCCGGTCGAGGACGCCCATGTCGGCCAGGACCCGGCTCGTGATCCCGATGCTGGTCGCCGCGAGGGCCAGGCCGACGAAGGCTGCGGTGCCGGGCGTCTCGCCGGTCGCCAGCGCGACCGCCACGCCGCCGGCGATGGGCAGGATCATGGCCAGCAGCGCCGAGGCGACGGCGGGACGACCCACGGCGAGCAGTTGGTCGGTGCGCACCTCCAGACCGACGGAGAAGAGCAGGATGACCACACCCAGGAGGGACAGGAACTGGGCCGCGTCACCGGGCACGAACCAGCCGAGGGCATAAGGCCCGACCAGGAAGCCGCCCGCCAGCTCGCCGACGACACCCGGCTGCCCAAGGCGGCGCGCGATCTCCTCCCCGACCTTGGCGGCGACGAACAGGATGAAGAGCCCGATGAGGGCGTCGGTGGTGCCCGACGATGCCGCCGCCGATGGCGCCAGAGCGAGCGAGCGAAGTCCGATCGTGCTGGATGTCATGGCTGAACATCATGCGGGAGGGCAACAAGCGGGGTGAGCTGACCTGGGTTCGCAGCCCCAGGAGACACGGTAGAGTCCCTTCGATGACCGGCGCCGATACGATCGCCCTGGCTGACATCGTCGTCGCGTTGCTGGTCGCCCTGGCCCTGGTCGCCGTGGTCAGCCGACGATTCGCCGTGCCCTACACCGCTGCACTCGTGGTCGTCGGGCTGATCGTGGCCATCCTGGCGCCGCCGGATGTCATCGAGATCACACCAGAATTGGTCCTTGTCGTGCTCGTACCCGGCCTTGTCTTCGAAGCTGCCTTCCGGCTCGACTTCGAGCACGTCCGGCCAACACTGGCCGCCTCCTCGCTGCTGGCCATCCCTGGCGTCCTGCTCATGGCTGGACTCGTGACGGTCGTCCTCCACCTTGCGGTGGCCATGCCGCTCGGATCCGCCTTCCTTGTCGGGGCGATGATCTCGGCCACCGACCCGGTTGCGGTCATCACGTCGATGCGCACGGCGCGGGCACCCGAGCGCCTGGCGACGCTGGTCGAGACCGAGAGCCTCTTCAATGACGGAACGAGCATCGTCCTCTTCTCGATCGCCGTGGCCGGCGGGGCCGCCCTCTCGGACGGCGTGGTGACGTTCATCCTGACCGTCCTCTCGAGCGTCGCCATCGGCCTCATCCTCGGCGGCGTCGCGGCCTGGGTCGGCGGTCGGCTCGACGACGTGAACCTGGAGCTGACGCTGACGCTCATCGCCGCCTACGGTGTCTATCTGGTGGCGGATCGGCTCCACGAGTCGGGCATCATCGCCACCGTCGTGGCCGGCATCGTGATCGGCAACTACGGCCGCCGTTTCGGCATGTCGGCGCGTTCCCGAGTGGCCATCGACACCGTCTGGAGCTACATCGCCTTCGTGCTGACGGCGATCGTCTTCCTGCTCATCGGCCTGACCATCACGCCGGACGGGCTGATCGCTGCAGCGGTGCCCATCGCCTGGGCCGTGGGTGCCATCCTGCTCGGACGTGCTCTGGTGGTCTACGGCCTCCTCGGGGGCCTCGGTCGGACGAGCATCGGGAGGCGGTTCGGGCTTCGCCTCCCGCTTGCCTGGTCGCACGTGCTCTTCTGGGCCGGCCTGCGAGGCGCGATCGCCGTCGCTCTCGCGCTCTCGCTACCGAGCGACCTGCCCGACCGGGCGTTGCTGCAGGGCGTCGTCTTCGGCATCGTGCTCTTCACCCTACTGGTCCAGGGCACCACGGCGGGCTGGCTGATGCGGCGGACCGGCCTCAGCGGCGCGGGAGAAGTCGCGGGTTCCTCAGGGCGGGGGTAGGCGATCCTCAAGTGGCCGCTCCGGCGAGCGCCGCGGACCCGGGGGAGGACGATCCCGGGCCCGGTCACCAGCGCGGGCGTATCTGGCGCAGATTGATGCTCTGGAGGATTCCCAGACCGACGGCGATGCTGATGAGCGACGCGCCGCCGTGGGTCACGAACGGCAGCGGGATGCCGGTGATGGGCATGATGCCGATGACCATGCCCACGTTGACCAGCACCTGGAAGATGATCATCGAGGCCATGCCGGCCGAGAAGGCCAGAGCGAAGGGGTCCTCCGCCCGCCAGCCGGCGAGCAGCACCCGCCAGAGCAGGGCGACGAAGAGGCCGAGCACGAGGACGCCGCCGATGAACCCGAGCTCCTCGGCCAGGATGGCGTAGACGAAGTCGGTCGTCTGGACGGGCAGGAAGTCGAGCTGGTTCTGTGTCCCGTTCGTGATGCCCTTGCCGAAGAGCCCGCCGGAGCCGACGGCGATGCGCGACTGGACGAGCTGGTAGCCGGAACCGAGCGGATCCGTGGCCGGATCGAGGAAGGACGTCAGACGCTGCTTCTGATAGTCGCGCAGGACGACGTTCCAGATGAAGGGCATGGCCGCCAACCCGATGGCGCCGAAGAGCGCCATCCAGCGCACGCTGGCACCTGACAGGAAGAGCGTCCCGGCGAGGATGGCGACGAAGACCAGCGAGGTCCCAAGATCGGGCTGCATGAGCACGAGCACCATGGCCGGGGCGACCAGGAGACCCCCACCAACGATCGTCCACGGCCGGCCCATGCGCTGCGCTGGTCGGCTGGCGATCCAATTGGAGAGGACGACGATCATCAGGATCTTGGCGATCTCAGAGAACTGGAACTGGAGCCCGAAGACCGTCACCCAGCGTGCCACCCCGCCTACGCCGTCACCGAGCACCAGGGAGCCGACGAGCAGCGCGATGTTCGCGAAGTAGAGCGGCCAGGCGAAGGTCTTCAGCCAGCGGTAGTCGAACGCTGCCACGACAGCGAAGGCGACGATGGCCAGCGCCAGCCAGACAAGCGCGCGCGTGAACGTGGTGCCAGCGCTAAGGGGCGTCGAACCCGAGTTGGTGTACGCCATCAGGAGCCCGATGATGGCCAGCAGCAGCGCGTAGATGACCATCTGGACATCGAACGCCTTCCAGATCGCCCCGGCCGATCGAACGGCCCAGGCCTGGACGCGCGTCGGCTCCAGCCGCATCGTGCCCATGCGTTCAGTTCCCCTGGTAGAAGTTGCCGCGCTTGAGCAGATCGAAGTTACGCAGGTCTTTCTTGATGCCGTAGTGGATCTGCAGGAAGTACTTGACGATCTCGGTCGCCACGTTCCCCTTCGTGCGGGAGTCGTAAGCGAAAGCCAGCACGGCCAGCTCCGAATCGGTCCGCGCCACGGCATGGGTGCCCTTCGGGTCATCGGCCGTCGGCCGCGCCTTCTTGGGTACGAAGGCCGCGAACCACGAGTGATACGGCAGGCGGCCCTTCTTGTCGCGCAGGCCGAACTCGGCGGTGCCCGACTTGCCGGCGACGATGATGGGCAGATCGACCAGGTTGTAGGTGTGGCCGATGGTCACGACCCGCCGGGCCGCTACTCGCATCGTCTTGAGCACCCCGGCGTCGACCGGCAGGTCGCGGATGAGCTCCGGCTCGAAGTCGCGTTGGACCGAACCGTCAGGGTTCAGGATGCGACGCACGACCTGCGGCTTGTACAGCTTGCCGCCGTTCGCCAGCGCGGCATAGGCATTCAGGACCTGGATGGGCGTGGCCGTATCGTAGCCCTGGCCGATGCCGGCCTGGTAGGTCTCGCCCGGGAAGATCGGCTGGCCGAAGACCTCCTGCTTCCAGTCGTTCGACGGGACCGTGCCGCGCGCCTCCGCTGGCAGGTCGATCCCGGTCCGCTCGCCGAACCCGTATTGCTTCGCCCAGTATGCAAGGCGGTCGATGCCGAGGCGACCGGCGAGCTGGAAGAAGAAGGTGTCACTCGAGTGACCGAACCCTTCATAGATGGTCAGGGGGCCCCATCCACGCCGGTTCCACTCCCAGAAGCGGTAGCCGCGCCCTAACGTCAGGAACGGCTTCGATTGGACCCGCTCGTTGACGCCGATCTTCCCGTCTGCGAGGGCGCCGGTGCCGGTCACGAGCTTGTACGTCGAGCCGGGTGGGAACTGCTCGCTCACGGCATGGTTCAGGAGCGGCCGACCTGGGTTGGTGGCGAGCTTTTCGTACTCATTGGCCGTGATGCCGCGCGCGAACTGGTTGTCGTCATAGGTCGGCAGCGAGACCATGGCCAGGACTTCCCCGGTCTGTGGATCCATGACGATGACCACGCCCCGCTTGAGGCCGGCCAGGCGCATCGCCCACTTGAGCGCTTTCTCGGCCTCCCGCTGCGTTTCGACGTCGAGGCTGAGCTCGAGCGAGGCGCCAGCGATCGGCGGGCGAACCTCGTTCAGGACGCGGATCTTCCGGCCCGCGGCGTCGCGCTCGACCTGCTCGACGCCGTACTGCCCTCGGAGCGCGGTCTCGTAGACGCGTTCGACGCCGGCCCTGCCGATCGTGTCGTCGGGCAGGTAGCCATCGTCGCGGAGCTCCTCAAGGTCGTCCGCGGAGACCGGGCCGCTGTACCCGATGAGCTGCGACACGAGCGGTCCGAGCGGGTATTCCCGACGCGCCTCTGCGTCGACCTGGACGCCCGGCAACGTGAGGTGCTCCTCGGCGATGAGGCGCGCCGTCGTCTCGGGTACATCGGTCGCGATCCGCACCAGGTCGAATCTGGAGCCCGGGTTGCGATCGATGGCTTCGTTGATGTCAGCCGTGGCCAGCCCGAGCAGGCGAGCGAGGCGCCCGACGACCGGCTCTCGCTTCGAGAAGGGGAGGTCGGCCGGTCGGATCTTGACCGTGAACGACGCCACGTTCTTCACGAGCTCGACGCCGCTGCGGTCGTAGATCAGGCCGCGAGCCGAAGGCGTCGACTGCAGGATCATCCGGTTGTCGTCGGCCAGGGTCGCGTAGTGCCCGCTCTCCGCGACCTGCAGCTGGAAGAGACGCAGCCCGAGTGCGCCGACGACCAGGGAGATGATCACGCCGAAGACGATGAAACGCGGCAGCAGCCGCTCGCGTGGAGAACGCTGCTCGAGGTCGACCGCGGTCACGCGCTCACCATTCCATCCGTTCGGTCGCGCCAAAGCGCAGCCAAGCGAAGCGCATAAGCGCAGCGATGGGCAGGGCGACGGCGGCATCGATGAGCGCGGTGGCCAGGATGGGGGTCCAGTCGATCATCGGGTCGAGCCCGGTCGTGGCACCGAGGATGGCCGCTTCGAGGACCTGGAACCCCCAGGCCAGGACGAAGACCGCTCCCGTCGCCACCAGCACGCGACCCTGGGGCAGGAGGCGCGCGGTCAGGATGATCGCGCCCGCGAGCAGCAGAAGGACAAGCGAGGTCACGCCGAGCTGTCGTCCTGGTGTCAGTAGATCGAGCATGAGGCCTCCGACGAAGGCCCAGGTGAGGCCGACTTCGATCCCGATCATCATCGTCGCCGTCACGGAGAAGATGAAGATGAGGTCGGGCTTGACGCCCGCGATGGTCATTTCCGGGAAGACGCTGACCTCGAGTAATGCCACCACCACGGCTCCGACCGCGGCGAGGGGGATGCTCATCGAGTCGTCGCCTCGTGTGTGCCCCGGCGCCTTGAGGAAGGGGGTGGCCGTACCGGGCGAGCAGCGCTGCCGTCGGGGAGTATAGCGCGACAGTACCAGGCGGCCCTTCGGCGGGACCGCCGGATGCTGTTCCACGTGGAACATCTCGGTCTCACCGAGGTCGATGCGCGTCACGCGGCGTCGAGCGCGAGCCAAGGCAGGGTGAAGTGCCGCAGGCTAGCGTGCGGTAGTCGGGCGCACGCTCGGCGGGCTCCTTGCAGGGTCATATCCGCTAGAATCGGGGGCAGTGAAGACGCACCGACCGCGATGCTCGTGAGCGAGACGATCGCGTGCGCGAATCAGAAGGGCGGCGTCGGTAAGACGACCACGGTCGTCAACCTCGCGACCTATCTGGCGCACAACGGGCGACGCGTGCTCGTGCTCGACCTCGACCCGCAGGGAAACGCGACTTCGGGTTTGGGGGTCGATCGCGAATCGCTCGCAGAGACGGCGTACGAGGCGATGGTCGACGGTCGGCCACTGGCGGACCTGGTCGTGGCGACCGGAACCGTCGGGCTCGACCTCGTACCGTCCGCGATCGGGTTGGCCGCCGTCGAGATCGAGCTTGCCGCCACGCCGCAGCGGGAACGACGCCTGGCCCGCGTCCTGGCCGGCTTCGCCGGCGCATACGACCACGTGCTCATCGATTGTCCGCCATCACTGGGGTTGCTGACCGTGAATGCTTTGACCGCCGCCGATAGGGTGCTCATCCCCCTCCAGTGCGAGTACTACGCGCTCGAGGGTCTAGGGCAGCTCCTGGCCACGATCGACCTCGTGCGCGACAACCTCAACCCGGACCTTGCCGTCGACGGTGTCGTGTTGACGATGTACGACGCGCGGACCCGGCTCTCGTCCGATGTCGCGGACGAAGTGCGACGCCACCTGGGTGGCGCGGTCTACAGCACCATGATCCCTCGCAGCGTGCGGCTCTCGGAGGCGCCCAGCTACGGTCAGGCGATCGCCACCTACAGTCCCGACTCACGCGGCGCCCAGGCCTACCGCGAGCTGGCGCTCGAGTTCCTGGAACGACGAGGACTTGCCACCCGCCAGGCCGGGCCGAGCGCGACAGTCGAGGTGGCATCGTCGGAGCGCGCCACGGGCATCGCCGCGGGCGAGCCGGCGACCGCCCAACCGACCGATGAAGACGAACGACGATCCAGCCCGACGATGGAGGCCGTGGCATGAGCGTGACCGAGCGGAAGACCGGCGGCCTCGGCCGTGGGCTTGCTTCACTCATCCCCCAGCGGCCCGGTGGGGCGCCGCCGGCCACGATCCCGGTCGACCGCATCCGGCATAACCCGTTCCAGCCCCGCCTGTCTGCCGACGTCGCAGCGCTCGAGTCGCTGGCCGAAAGCATCCGGGCGCACGGCGTCCTGCAGCCGGTCATCGTCATCGCGACCTTCGACGGCTATCAGCTCATCGCCGGGGAGCGCCGGCTCCGCGCGGCACAGATGGCTGGCCTCGGGCACATCCCCGCCATCGTCCGCGAAGCCGGCGAGCAGGATCAGCTCGAGCTCGCGCTCGTCGAGAACCTCCAGCGCAGCGACCTCAACCCCATGGAGGAGGCCCTTGCCTTCCGGCGACTCATCGACGAGTTCGGGCTCGATCAGGATGGTGTCGCCCAGCGCGTCGGCAAGGCGCGTTCGAGCGTCGCCAACACCCTGCGCCTGCTCGACCTCTCCGAACCCGTCCAGTCCGCGCTGGCGGCCGGTCAGATCAGCGAGGGCCACGCTCGTGCCATCGCCGGGCTGCCGGAGCGCTCGGGACAGGTGACCGTTTTGGAGGCAATCATCTCAAGCGGCCTGTCGGTCCGGCAGACAGAGGAACTCATCCGACGTCTGAAGGACCTCGACCCGGCCACCTCGCGGTCCGTTCGAGGTGCCGATCCCGACCTGGAGCGGCTCGAGGCCGACCTGCGCGACGCGCTCGGGACCAAGGTCACCGTCACGTCCAGCCGTCGCGGTGGCCGCATCACGATCGAGTACTACGGTGACGAGGACCTCGAGCGCCTCATGGGCCGGCTGACCGGGAGGATCGCATGACGGAGGCCACCCGCGCGACGCCACCCGACGAGGCCGGGTCCGGCAACGGTCGTTCGGCCAAAGGCCGTGCGGCCAAGGGCCAGGGCTACACCGCCGAGAGCATCCAGGTCCTCGAGGGCCTCGAGGCCGTCCGACGCCGACCGGGCATGTACATCGGCTCGACCGATGGCCGGGGCCTGCACCACCTCGTCTGGGAAGTCGTCGACAACTCCATCGACGAGGCGATGGCCGGCCACGCCTCGGCCATCGAGATCCGCATCCTGCCCGACGGCAGCGTGCGCAACGTGGACAACGGTCGCGGTGTCCCGGTCGGTCGGCACAAGACGGGCAAGGACGCCCTCGAGGTGGTGCACACCGTGCTCCACGCCGGCGGCAAGTTCGGCGGCGGCGGCTACAAGGTCTCGGGCGGTCTCCACGGTGTCGGCGTCAGCGTCGTCAACGCGCTGTCCGAGTGGATGCACGTCGAATCGGCACGGGACGGCAAGGTCTTCGGCCAGAGCTACGCGCGCGGCAAGCCGACGACGCCCGTTCGCGAGCTCCGCCGCTCCGACGGTCGGCATGGCACGACCACGCACTTCATGCCCGACGCGGAGGTCTTCGAGACCCTCGACTGGAGCTTCGACGTCATCGCCCAGCGCCTGCGTGAGTCGGCTTATCTCAACAAACGCGTCTGGATCACGCTCATCGACGAGCGCGTGGTGCCGACCCACGAGAGATCGTTCTACTTCGAGGGCGGCCTGGTCAGCTTCGTACGCCACCTGAACAAGGACAAGGAGACGCTCCACGACCGGCCCGTCTATGTCGAGCGCCAGGAGGGCACGACGAGCATCGAGGTCGCCCTCCAGTACAACGACTCCTACTCCGAAAACGTCTTCGCCTTCGCCAACAACATCAACACGGTCGACGGCGGCACCCACGTGACCGGCTTCCGGGCAGCGTTGACGACATCGCTCAACGACTGGGCGCGGCGTGCCGGCGTGCTCAAGGACTCCGACGCCAACCTCTCGGGCGACGACGTTCGAGAGGGCCTGACCGCGGTCATCAGCGTCAAGTTGACGGACCCTCAATTCGAGGGTCAGACCAAGGCCAAGCTCGGCAACGCCGACGTCAAGGGCGCCGTGCAGGCCGCGGTCACCGAGGGCATCGGCCAGTACCTCGACGAGAATCCGTCCGATGGTCGGGCGATCATCCAGAAGTGCCTCACGGCGGCACGCGCACGCGAGGCTGCGCGCAAGGCACGGGACCTCGTCATCCGCAAGGGCGCCCTGGAGGGCATGTCCCTGCCCGGCAAGTTGGCCGACTGTCAGGAGCGGGACCCCGAGCGGAGCGAGATCTACATCGTCGAGGGCGATTCGGCCGGTGGCTCGGCCAAGCAGGGCCGCGACCGACGATTCCAGGCCATCCTGCCCATGCGCGGCAAGCTCCTCAACGTCGAGCGCGCCAGGCTCGATCGGATCCTGGGATCCGAGAACGTGCGCCCGCTGATCATCGCCCTGGGCGCCGGCATCGGCGAGTCGTTCGACCTCGCCAAGCTGCGCTACCACCGGATCATCCTGCTGGCCGACGCGGATGTGGACGGGGCGCATATCCGCACTCTCCTGCTGACCTTCTTCTTCCGCCACATGCCCGAGGTCATCGAGAACGGCTACCTCTACATCGCGCAGCCGCCGCTCTACCGCATCAGCACGGGGAAGATCACCCACTACGCCCAGGACGAGAAGGAACGCGACCGGGTGATCAAGGAGATGAAGGTCAAGAGCGTCTCCGTCCAGCGCTTCAAGGGACTGGGCGAGATGAACGCCGACCAACTCTGGGATACGACCATGAACCCGGCCAGCCGGACGCTGCTACGCGCAGAGGTCGACGATGCGGCGGAGGCGGACCTCATCTTCAGCAAGCTGATGGGCGAGAAGGTCGGGCCGCGCAAGGAGTTCATCAAGGCCGAGGCCCGCAAGGTGGCGAACCTTGACATCTGAGGCGCCCACGGCAGCCGCCGCCGTGACCGAGCCGCGTGCCCAGGGGGCCGGTGCCAGCGCGTCCCCCGGGCCGGGCGTCGCGCAAGTCCCGGACGACGGTCGCGTCTATCGCTTTGTCGTCGACCCGCACCACTGCTTCGTCTGCGGCGAGCTGAACGAGCGCGGCCTGCGGACGACCATCTATGCCACGACCGGTCTGGCCTGGACCGAGATCACGCTTGGGCCGGATCTTGTCGGCTGGTCGGACAAGGCGCACGGGGGCATCCTGGCCACCCTTCTCGACGAGGTCATGGGCTGGGCCCTCTTCGAGCACGACTGCTGGGGCGTGACCGCCGAGCTGACGGTGCGCTACCTGCGGCCGGTGGACGTGAGCCGCCGCCTGCGGGTGGAGGGCGAGGTCGCCGAGGCGACCCGGCGGCTCTTCCGGACCCGGGGACGCATCCTCGACGAGGACGGGACCGTGCTGGCCACGGCCGAGGCGCGTTATGTCGCGGCGCCGCAGGCCCGCAAGGCGGAGCTTCGCGCCGCATATCGTTTCCACATGGTGCCGGTGGATGCTGAAGCGCCGGCGACTTCGGGAGCAGGGCGATGAGCCCGACGGCGAACGTCACCCGCTCCGCGACCGATGCTGACCAGCTACGCAGGAGCGAGACGACCGAGCTCGCCGAGCGCTTCGTGGCCGAGCATCGCGCCGCCGCCGAGGCGCTCGGTCGGAGCCTCGCGGGCCTGACCACCGTGACCGACCGGTTCGTGGCCGCCCTCGAGCGTGGCCTCCGTCGCCTGGCCGACCCCACCTACCGCGATGCGCAGGCTTGGGTCGTGCCTGGTGCCTCGGGCGTCATCGGCGTTCGCAGCCCGCTCCTGCAGGCGGTCGAGCGACCCGTCGTCCAAGCCCTGCGCGAGGCCTCGCCGGCCCTCTCCATCTACCTCGCCGACGCCTGCTCGGGCCACGAAGCGTTCGAGATCCGCCTGTTTGCCCTGGTGCCGCTGCGCCGCAGCCTGCGCGAGGATCCCGAGCGGACGTGGCAGCTCGTCCGTCGCCTCGCACGCCGCGCAAGCGACTGGGTGAGCGTGGACTCGCTTGCCGACGTCGTCGCTCGGGGACTGCTCCTGGAGCCGTTCCGGTGGGCAGAGATCGAGCTGCTCGTCTATTCGCCCCATCGCTGGGAGCGCCGGCTGGTGGGATCGACGATCGCGGAGCTGCCCTTTCGCCTCGCGGCGAGGGAGCGGTCAAGCCTGCGCGCACGACCTGGTTTGACGATCATCAAATCGATGATCGGCGAGGTCGAGCCTGACGTGCAAAGGGCCCTCTCGTGGGCACTGCGCTCATGGCGCGAGGTGGACCCTGAGGGCGTCACCGCGCTTCTCAAGCTCGAGGCGGAGACGGCCATCCGAACGGGGGACGGCGGGCGGGCCTGGGTCGTGCGCGACGCCCTGACCGGGCGCTCGGCGGATGCGGACCTGGCCGGCGACTTGAAGCCCCGCCTAGCGGGCATCCGACGGCGACCGGGAGCGCCTGACACAAGCCTCGCACATGCGGCGGCCTCGGCCTTCCTTGTCCATGCGATGCCCGACCCCCTCGATGTCGTCGAGGCTCCGCTCGACCCGACGCGAAGCCCCGTGACCGCCTGACGATGCAGCACAGGAGCAACCCCGAGTGACCGACGACATCGGCGACGTCCGGCGCATCAGCGTCGAGTCGGAGCTGCGCACGAGCTATCTCGACTACGCCATGAGCGTCATCGTCAGCCGTGCCCTGCCCGACGTGCGCGACGGCCTGAAGCCGGTCCATCGCCGGATCCTGTACACGATGAACGAGATGAGCCTCAGCTCATCATCGGCCTACCGCAAGTGCGCGGCCATCGTCGGCGAGGTCATGGGCAAGTACCACCCGCACGGCGACACCGCGCTCTACGACGCGCTCGTCCGCCTCGCCCAGGACTTCTCGATGCGCTACCCGCTCGTCGATGGCCAGGGCAACTTCGGCTCCGTGGATGGCGACCCGCCGGCCGCTATGCGCTACACCGAGGCGCGCATGACCGCCATCGCCGCCGAGCTGCTGGCGGACATCGACAAGGAGACCGTCGAGTTCGTGGAGAACTACGACGGCACACGCCAGCAGCCGTCGGTGCTGCCGGCCAAGCTGCCCAACCTGCTCATCAACGGTTCGTCCGGTATCGCGGTCGGCATGGCCACCAACATCCCGCCGCACCACCTCGGCGAGATCGCCGCCGCGACCATGGCCCTCATCGACGATCCCTCGCTCACCTCAGACGAGCTGTGCGGATACGTCAACGGTCCCGACTTCCCGACCGGCGCCACGATCTTCCGCTACGAACAGCGTCGCAACCCCCTGACCGGTCAGCAGGAGCGCATCGACGCCATCCGCGAGATGTACGCCCACGGCCGAGGCCGCGTCGTCATGCGTGCCCAGTGCGCCTTCGAGGAGACGCGCCAGAACCGGATGGCCATCGTCGTCACCGAGCTGCCCTACCAGGTCAACAAGGCCTCGCTGGTAGAGAAGATCGCCGACCTCGTGACGGGCAAGAAGATCGAGGGCATCGCCGACCTGCGCGACGAGTCCGACCGCGACGGCATGCGCCTGGTCATCGAGTGCAAGCGGGACGTGAACCCGCACAAGGTGCTTAACAACCTGTTCAAGCACACGCCGCTCCAGCTCGCCTTCAACATGAACATGCTGGCGCTCGTCGACGGGCAGCCGCAGACACTGCCGCTCAAGTCCGTCCTCCAGCACCACATCGACTGGCGGCGCGAGGTGGTCCGACGCCGGACTGAGTTCGACCTCGGCAAGGCGCGCGATCGAGCGCACATCCTCGAGGGTCTCAAGGTCGCCCTCGACAATCTCGACGCGGTCATCGCCACCATCCGCGGCTCGGCGGACACGGACGACGCGCGCCAGAACCTCATCGCCACCTTCGGCCTGTCCGAGATCCAGGCCAACGCCATCCTCGAGATGCAGCTCCGGCGGCTGGCCGCCCTCGAGCGCAAGAAGATCGAGGATGAGTACCTGGCCATCATCCAGCTCATCGCGGAGCTGGAGGACATCCTGGCCAACCCGGCCCGGATCTTCGGCATCATCAAGGAGGAGCTCACCGAGCTCTCGCGCAAGTACGCCGGTGAGCGACGCACCCGCGTAGCCGATGACGCCAGCCGCGAGATGACCGACGAGGACCTCATCGCCGACGAGGACGTCGTGGTCACAGTCTCCGGCCGTGGCTACATCAAGCGTCAGCCGCTGGCCACCTACCGCCGCCAGGCGCGCGGCGGCAAGGGCATCATCGGCGCCCGGACGGTCGAAGAGGATGCCCTCGAGCACCTGCTGGTGGCCAACACGCACGACTGGGCGCTCTTCTTCACGAACCGTGGACGGGTCTTCAGCTCGAAGGTCTTCCAGGCCCCGGACGCCAGCCGCCAGGCGAAGGGCATCCCCATCATCAATCTCGAGGGTGTCCAGGTCGAGACCGGTGAGGTCATCCTCTCGGTGCTCACGACGCCGAACTTCGAGAAGGGCCACAACCTGGTCATGGCGACCCGCCGAGGCGTCATCAAGAAGACGCCCATCGAGCAGTTCGAGCGGGTCCGCTCGTCGGGCATCCGGGCCATCACCGTCAACGAAGGCGACGACCTGGTCTGGGTCGGCATCTCGTCCGGCGAGGACGACATCGTGCTCACGACTGCGCTCGGCAAGATCGCCCGCTTCCACGAGTCGGAGGTCCGGCCCATGGGCCGCGACGCGGCGGGCGTCATCGGCATCCGGCTGGCCCGCGCGGGCGATCGGGTGGTCGGCATGGGCGTCGTCCTGCCCGAGGCGGACCTCCTCGTGCTGACCGAGACCGGCTACGGCAAGCGCGTCTCGCTCGACGAGTTCCGGACTATGCATCGCGGCAGCCAGGGCGTCCGGCTCATCTCGCTAGAGGGCTCGAAGACCGGCGACGTGGCCGCCGTCGAGCTGGTCACCGAGGCTGACGAGGAGCTCCTGCTCATCAGCGCCGGCGGGCAGGTCGTGCGGACCGACGTGATGTCCATCAACCGATATGGCTCTTCGGCGCGCGGCGTCATCGTCATGCGCCTCAACGAGGGCGACACGGTGGCCGGCATCGCGGTCTTCCGGGCCGGACTGGCAGAGCAGCGGTCGATGGGTGACAATGACGCCCCCGACGGCGAGGGCAGCCCGGTCGGAACGTGAGGTGCGCGACGGTGAGGCGGGAGCGGACGACCTCGTGAGCGACTTCGGCACGGTCGGTGCCGCGCTCCTGGCTGAGGAGTACGGCGTCTACACCGGCAACGCCAATCAGGACCTGGCGCGCAAGATCTGCCGCTATCTTGGCAAGGAGCTCGGTGGCGCCGAGGTCTTCGAGTTCGCCAACGAGAACATCTTCACCAAGATCCTCGACAACGTCCGCCAGATGGACGTCTACCTCGTCCAGCCGACCTGCAGCCCGGTCAACAAGTCGATCATGGAGCTGCTCATCATGCTGGACGCCTTCAAGCGGGCCAGCGCCGGGCGGATCACGGCGGTCGTGCCCTACTACAGCTACGGACGTTCGGACAAGAAGGATCAGCCGCGCGTGCCCATCACGGCACGCCTCATCGCCGACATGATCCAGGTCGCCGGCGCCGACCGCGTGCTGACCATGGACCTCCACCAGGGCCAGATCCAGGGCTTCTTCAACATCCCCGTGGACGAGCTGACGGCCGTCCACCTGCTCAGCAACTACTTCCGACAGAAGCAGCTCGAGAACCTGGTCGTGGTCACCGACCTCGGCTTCGCCAAGCGCGCGCGCACCTTCGCCGAGTTGCTCGATGCGCCGCTCGCGGTCATCGAGAAGCGCCGCGTCGGCAACCTCGATCGTGCCGAGCTGATGAACGTCATCGGCGAGGTGCGCGGTCGGCGCGCCATCATCGTGGACGACGAGATCGACACGGCCGGCACCCTGATGGAAGTCGTCCGAGCGCTGCAGCGCGAGGGCACCGACGAGATCTACGCCTGCGCCACGCACGGCGTCCTGTCCGACCCCGCCGTCGAGCGCATCCGCGACTCGGTCCTGCGCGAGGTCGTGGTGACCGACACCATCCCGCTGCCGTCGGCCAAGCGGATCCCCAAGATCAAGACGCTCTCGGTGGCGCCGCTCATCGGCGAGGCCATCCGACGCATCCACCTCGGCCAGTCCGTCGGAGCACTCTTCTCGAGCGAGATCGAGCTCGTCCAGGAGATGGTCCTCTGGGAGGACGGGGGCATGCGCACCATCACCAGCCGGCCGGAGCCGGCCGGTGCCACGAACGCCTGACCGACATCGAACGCCAGCGAGCAGGGGACCGAACCGTGAGCCTGAAGCTCTACCGACCGACCTCCGAGGGCCTCGTGCCGAGCCCTGTCCACGAGGAGAACTGGCGACGCCGGCTGCGCGCTTCGCGATGGAGCCCGGCGCCGCTGGCGAACCCGGAGGCGACCGAGGTCAGCGGCGGCTCGGGCATCCTCTTCTTCGGCGGCCTGGCCGTCCTGACCTTCCTGATCATCGTCGGCGGCTCGCTCATCGGCCTCTGGACCTGAGGCCGCCGGCGGGGGCGATGGCCCGGCTCGGCCTATACTTCGGCCTCCGATGAAGAACCTCCTATCGCGCTTCGTCGACACGAACGAGCGTGAGATCCGCCGACTGCGCCCCTTGCTCGACGAGATCAACGCCCTCGAGCCCGAGGTCCAGGCGCTCTCCGACGATGAGCTACGCGAGCGCATGGTCACGCTCCGCGAGGAGCTCCGCAAGGACACCGCCCCATCCGAGCCGGTTGACGATGAGCTCGAAGCCGAGGGCGAGGCGCGCCGCGTCCTCGCCAGGCAGCGGCGCAAGGACGATGCCAAGCGGCTGCAGGAGGCCCTCGACGACGCCCTGCCAGAGGTCTTCGCGACCGTCCGTGAGGTCAGCTGGCGGCGCCTCGAGATGCGGCCCTACGACGTCCAGCTGCTGGGCGCCATGGTCCTCCACCAGGGCAAGATCGCCGAGCAGCGGACCGGCGAGGGCAAGACGCTGGTCGGCCCCATCGCGGCCGCCTTGAACGCCATGGGCGGCCGCGGCGTCCACGTCGTGACCGTCAACGACTACCTGGCCAAGCGCGACCCGCAGTGGATGGGCCCGATCTTCCATGGCATCGGGCTGACGGTGGGCATCATCCAGCACGATGTCGCCTATCTGTTCGACCCGGACCATCGGGGCACGGACGAGTCGCTCCAGTACCTGCGGCCTGTCACCCGCCAGGAGGCCTACGCTGCCGACGTCACATACGGCACGAACAACGAGTTCGGCTTCGACTACCTGCGCGACAACATGGTCACCGAGCTCGACCAGCGGGTCCAGCGCGGACGCTCGTACGCCATCATCGACGAGGTCGACAACATCCTCATCGACGAAGCGCGCACGCCGCTCATCATCAGCGGCCAGGCCGAGGAGTCGGCCGACATGTACTACCAGTTCGCGCGCCTGGTGCCGAGGCTCAAGGAGCGGCCGGATGGCGCCGAGTCCGGGGGCGACTACTTCGTGGACCTCAAGGAGCACGCCGTCTCGCCCACAGAAGAGGGCATCGAGAAGATGGAGAAGCTCCTCGGTGTCGAGAACCTGTACGCCGCCGACCCGCGCCTCGCCCGTCACTTCGAGCAGGCCCTCCGGGCCCACGCGCTCTACCGACGCGATCGCGACTACCTGGTCAAGGACGGCGAGATCGTCATCGTCGATGAGTTCACCGGTCGCCAGATGCCCGGCCGTCGCTGGTCGGAGGGGCTCCACCAGGCCGTCGAGGCGCAGGAGGGGCTGCGCGTCCAGCGTGAATCGGTGACGCTGGCCACCATCACCTTCCAGAACTACTTCCGGCTCTACGACAAGATCTCGGGCATGACCGGCACGGCGCAGACCGAGCAGGAGGAGTTCTACAAGATCTACGGCCTCGAGGTGGTCACCATCCCGACCCACCGGCCGATGATCCGCAACGACGAGTCCGACCTCGTCTATCGCGACGAGAACGCCAAGTTCAGGGCGCTCATCGAGGAGATCCGCGAGATGCGCGAGATCGGCCGGCCGGTCCTGGTCGGCACGACGAGCGTCGAGAAGAGCGAGATCCTGGGCGAGATGCTCAAGCGCGAGGGCGTCCCGCACAACGTCCTGAACGCCAAGCTGCACGAGAAGGAAGCGGCCATCGTCGCCCAGGCCGGCCGCAGCGGGGCGATCACCATCGCCACCAACATGGCCGGGCGAGGCACGGACATCCTGCTCGGCGGCAACGCCACGGGCATGACCTCGGAGGCACTCCACCGCAAGGGCATCAATCCGCTCGAGGCGCCGCCGGAGGTCTACACCGCGGCCCTGGCCGAGGCGAAGGCGAGCTGCGCCGAGGACCACGACCGCGTGGTGGCAGCGGGCGGGCTGCACATCGTCGGCACCGAGCGCCATGACAGCCGACGCATCGACAACCAGCTGCGCGGTCGTGCCGGACGCCAGGGCGACCCGGGCTCGTCTCGCTTCTACCTCTCGCTCGAGGATCCGCTCCTCAAGCGCTTCGCCGGTGACCGGGTGACCGGTCTCATGACCCGACTCGGCCTCGAGGACGACATGGCCATCGAGTCGGGCATGGTCTCCAAGACCATCGAGAGTTCGCAGACCCGCGTCGAGGGCTTCAACTTCGACATGCGCAAGCGTGTCGTGGAGTACGACGATGTTATCAACAAACAGCGCGAAACCATCTACGCCGAGCGCGACAAGGTGCTCCACAACGAGGACCTGACCGAGACCGTGCGCGACTTCCTGGACGAGGAGATCGACGTCCTCGTCGGCGAGCACCTGGCGGCCGAGGTGCCCGAGGACTGGAACCTCGAGGGCCTCTCCCACCGCCTGCTTGGTATGGGCTTCGACGAGGCAGCCGTCTCGGTCGATGCGCTCTGGGACCTCGGCTCCCACCAGGCCATCGTCGAGGCGCTGCGCGATCAGGCCGACGTGCAGCTCGAGCGACGGGCCGCCGATCACGGCGCAACGACCTGGTCGACGGTCGAGCGGATCGTCCTCTTGCGCACGATCGACTCGCTCTGGGTGGAGCACCTGACCGAGATCGACGACATGCGCCGCGGCGTAGGCCTGCGCGGCTACGCCGGCACCGACCCCCTCAATGAGTTCAAACGCGAGGCGTTCGCCCTCTACGACGAGCTCCGGGGATTCATCCGCGGCCAAGTCGCATCGACCATCTTCCGTGTCCAGGTCCAGCGTGCTGCGGCCCCGACGCCGACCTCGATGCCCGGTCCCGGTCAGCCTGCGCGGGACGTCGAGGGCTCATCGACGGCGGCCGGGGCGACCCAGGCCACCCCCATGGCAACGAGCGTCGGTTCCTCCGCGGCGACCAGCGCCGGAAGAGGGGCCGGCGTGGCCACGGCCAGCGCGGCCACGGCCTCCGACGCCACGCCGCTCCTGCCCGGCATCGGTGGCGCGGCGCCGCGAGCCATGCGCGAGCAGCTCGGCGACGAGGTGCGCAGTCCAGCCAGCGGCGCCACCCCGGCCGGCGCGCCCAAGCTCGGCCGCAACGACCCCTGCTACTGCGGCAGCGGCCTCAAATACAAGAAGTGCCACGGCCGCTGACCGAACCTCGGAGCCGGTCGCGTCGGCCGCTCGCTGGTCGCGGCAGCGG
>Ga0315278_10001740_pt1 | contig 19236 bp, 23 predicted proteins | sample YL17G06_0_MG_FD_203880 | JGI IMG/M metagenome (GOLD analysis project Ga0315278, IMG submission 203880) | Sediment microbial communities from Yellowstone Lake, YNP, Wyoming, USA - YL17G06_0 | ecosystem: Environmental > Aquatic > Freshwater > Lake > Sediment | place: USA: Wyoming | collected... | reverse complement strand
ACGCGCCGGTCACGAATTCGCCGACCACGAACTGTGGATGCCGCGATGCGGCGATCTCGCCCACGGTCCCGCCGGTCATGACCTCGCCGAGCTCCAGGTACTTCGCGTAGCTCTTCACCGCGTCCATCCGCCCGCGCATGTACGGGTCGAGCGACAGCCAATGGTTGCGCACGAGGAACTGGCCCTCGGCAGGCTGGGGCGCCGGCGTCTCGACGAGTTGGAAGTTCGCCTCAACGGGGAAGGCGGTGGGGCGGCTCGCGAGCAGGATCTGGCGATTGGGCGGCACGATCGCGCGCCTCGTTGTTCGTCTCGGGGGGAGCGGAGTGTACCAGCGTGCGCGGCCCACGCGTCGCGGCACGCGAACCGGGCCGCGGGGGCCCCAGCGCGCGTGGCGCCTTGGGGAAGTCGGTTATTTCGCGGCCGCGGCTGTGACCGGCTGCGGCTCGGCGAGGCTGCGGATCTGGAAGCGCCCGTCGGCGCGGAAGAGCCAGGTCTCCAGGTAACTGATCGTCGGCGCGCCGCGATGGACGGCGAGCGACGGCGCGGGCAGCCGCCCGGCGCGACGCACGCTCTCCAGCGCGGTCGCCTCGAGGTCCTTGTAGCCGTTCGACCGGCGCACGGTCGCCTTCACGACCTTGCCTTCGCGATCGACGGTGAGGTCGATCACGACGACCGACTTGAGGATCTCGGGCAGTTTTCCATCGAACGCTTCGGGACTCGCGGCAACGATGTGTTTCGCGGCCTGCTTCTTGTAGCCCTCGAGCGTGAGCGCCGGCACGACGGCCGCCGCGGGCGCCTGCGCCGCAGGCTGGCCGGCGTCCGGCGGCGGCGCGGACGTGAACGCTGCGCAGCCCGCAGTCAGTGCGACTGCAGCCAGCGCGGCCGCGCAGATCGATCGGTCGTAAGACATGTGTTCGGCCTCCCTGCAAAGCGGGCGATGCGACGCAGCCTAGCATCGCCGGTGCGCGCGACCGGGTATGCCATCGTCATCAACGTGAAAGAGTGCCTGCGCGCGGCCCCTGCCGGTGTCGCCGGCGGACGACACCATTCCATTTTCTATAACACTCAGCGGCTCCGGGCCGTCCGGAATCCGACGAACGGGTCGCGCCGGTCGGGCGTATAGAAGTTGCGGTACGTCGGGCGCGCGAGCGCCGGCGCGGTGACCCAGCTCCCCGCTCCGCGCAGCTCCGCATGGCCCTGGAACCACGGCACCGAGTAGTCAGCGTACGGATCGGCGCTGAACTCGGGGTACGGCCCGAACTCGGTCGCGGTCCACTCCCAGCAGCGGCCGAGCGTGAACGACGCGTCCCCGGATGCACGCACCCACTCGGCGGCGGTCGGGAGCCGGCGGCCGCGCCATGCCGCGAACGCCTCCGCCTCGTAGCGCGAGACGTGGATCGCTGGCTCGCGCTCCGGCGCGAGCCAGCGATCGAAACGGCGGAGCTGCCAGCTGCGCCGGTCGCGCCGCCAGTACACGGGTTGCTTCGCACCGGTCGCCGCGAGCCATTCGCGCCCGGCCTGCGACCACAGTTCGGCACGGCCGTAGCCGCCCGCCTCGACGAACTCCGCGAATTCGCGATTGGTCACCGGCCTGCGGTCGATGTCGAACGCGCCGTGGGGCACCGCATGCGCCCACTTCTCGTTGTCGAACACGAAGCCGGCGTTGCGGGGCGAGCCGAGTGTCACGAGCCCCGCGTCGAACGCGCGGAAACCACCGTCGCCGAGCGCGGGCAGCTCGGGGATCGCCGGCGGCACGAGCCCGCGGTGCTGCCACATCATCCACCACGCTTCGATGTGCATGCGCTCGTGATGGAGCGCGAGCTCGGCGTAGTAACGATCGTCCGGCGACGGCGCGCCGCCCAGTTTTTCGGTCACCGCCGCGAGCACCTCGGCGCCGTAAGCGCGCGTCTCCTCGATCGGCGGCAGCGGCGCGCGCCACCGCGCGGGATGTGGAATGCGCGACGAGTCGTAGAGCCAGTCCACCCAGCGCATGCGCGCTTCGCGCAGCGGCGCGAGCAGGGGCGATGCGCGCCAGTCGACGCCCGGCTGCAAGCGCAGGCACCAGTGCTCCTGGAACCAGACGATGTGGCCGTACTCCCAGAGCGGCGGATTCAGCGTCGGCGCGTACGGGCCCATCCACTCATCCGCGCGCAGCCGCGACGCGAGGGCGTCGAGATCGCGGCGCACGGCGGCGAGCTGGGCCGCGAGTTCCACGGGGTCGAGGCGGCTCGCCGGAAGCGTCATCGGAGCGCGGTCGTGAACACGAGGAAGTACTGGTCCAGCAGGAAGTCGTGCTCCGCGGCGAGCGCGTAGCCGGCGCGTGCGAGTTCCTGCTTGACCGCGTCCGGCGGGACCCGCGCCGCGCGTGGCGGACCGCGGGAACCATCGAGCCGGAAGTCGACGATCGCGACGCGCCCGCCCGGCCTGAGAGCGGAACGCAGTGCGGCGAAATAGTCCGCACGCGAGGAGATGTGGTGGTACGCGTCCACCAGCAGCGCGACGTCTACCGGCTCCGGGAGCTTCGGGCCGCCCTCCGTCGCCTGCACCGCTACCAGGTTGGCGAGCCCCTCGCGCTTCGCGCGCTCGCCGAGGTAGCGCACCATGTCGGGCTCCGAATCGACGGCGTACACGCGACCCGCGGGCGTTGCGCGAGCCAGACGCACGGCGAAGTAGCCGGTGCCGGCGCCGATGTCCGCGACCTTTGCATCGGGGGCGAGGCCCAGCGCGCGGATCACCTCGTCCGGTTTCTGCCAGGTGTCGCGCGCCGGATCGTCGAAGACGCGCGCCCACTTCTCGGCGTCGTCGAACCGGTGGTGATAGTGCGCGTCGTGCTGCCCGCACGCGGCGAGTGCAATCGCGGCGAGCAGGACTGCCGCTCGCGTGTGCACGTGGGAGGGCCCTAGGCCGCGACTGCGGCGAAGCGTTCGGTGTGCCAGTCGCTGTCGCCGAGCCAGAAATCGATCATCGTGAGCCGCTTCGAGTAGTGCGCCGCGGGCAGATCGAGCGTGACGCCCATTCCGCCGTGGAGCTGGGTCGCCTCCTTAGCGACCGAGCGGCCCGAACGCCCGACCAGCGACTTCGCCGCCGAAACCGCGCGCCGGCGCTCGCCCGCATCGAGCGACTGCGCCTTCGCGGCCGCGAGACATGCGATCGACTTGACCTGCTCCGCGTGCACCAGCATGTCCACCGCGCGATGCTGCAGCGCCTGGAAGCGTCCGATCGGCTGCCCAAACTGCTGGCGCGTCCGGAGGTAGTCGAGCGTCAGCGCGTTCAATTGCTCCATCACGCCGACCGCTTCGGCGCACAACGCCGCCGCGCCGAAGTCGACCACGCGCTCGAGCGCCGCCAACCCGCCGTCCACCAACCCGAGGACCGCGTCCGCGCCGACGCGCACACCGTCCAGCACGAGGTCGGCGGCGCGCAGGCCGTCGATCGTGCGGTAGTCCGTCAGCGTCACGCCCTTCGCGCCGCACTCGACGAGGAACAGGGTGATGCCCTGGGCGTCGCGCTGCGCGCCGGCGGTACGCGCCGATACGACGACCGTATTCGCCGTCGCGCCATTGAGCACGACCGCTTTCTTTCCGCTGAGCGCATAGCCCGCACCGTCGCGACGGGCCGTCGTCGACACGTCCTGGAGGTCATGTCGCGACCGCGGCTCGCCATACGCAAGCGCGAGCTGGCGCTCGCCGGCAATCACGCCGGGCAGCAGCGCCTCGCGCTGCGCAGCGTTGCCCGCATTCGCAACGGCGCCGCCGCCGAGGACAACCGTCGCAAGGTACGGCTCGACGACGATGCCGCGGCCGAGCTCCTGCATGACCACCATCAGGTCGATGGCCGATCCGCCGATCCCGCCGTCGGCCTCCGCGAACGGCACGCCGAGCAGCCCCATGTCCGCGAGCTGCGCCCAAACCTCGCCGCTCCAGCCCTGTGGCGACGCGACGATGGCCCTACGCGCAGCGAACGAGTACTCGTTCTGAACGAACCGTGCGACGGCATCGCGGAACAGCTGCTGCTCTTCACTCAGCGCGAAATCCATCTCAGAGCCCCAGGACCTGCTGGGCAATGATGTTTCTCTGAATCTCGATCCGATCGACCGCGCCGGCTGCTCCGCACCCGCGCCGGCGCTGACAATGCGTCGTGCTCATAGGCCGAGTACCTGCTGGGCAATGATGTTTCTCTGAATCTCGTTGGAGCCGCCGTAGATCGACGCCTTGCGCCAGTTGAAGTAGCGCGCGGCGAGCGGTGCGGCGTACTCCGGCGCAAGCGGTGCCGCGGCGCTGCCCTCCTCGATCGCCCGACGCGAGAACGGCGCGGCGCCCGGCCCGAGCGCGTCCATCATCAGCTCGGTCAGCGCCTGCTGCACCTCGGTGCCCTTGATTTTCAGGATCGACGCCTCAGGTCCGGGCTTCGTGCGACTCGACAGCACGCGCAGCAGCGTCATTTCGAGCGCGAGCAGGTCGATTTCGACTTGCGCGAGCCTCTGCCGGAACAGCGGGTCGGCAGCCAGCGGCTTGCCATCCTTGAGCTCGCGCGCGGCGATCTCTTTCAGGAGCGTCAGCTCGCGCTTCGACGCCCCGACGCCGGTGATCCCGGTGCGCTCGTGGCCGAGGAGGTACTTCGCGTAGGTCCAGCCCCTGCCCTCCTCGCCGACGAGGTTCTCGACCGGCACCTTCACGTCGTCGAAGAACACCTCGTTGACCTCGTGCTCTTCGTCGTAGAGGTAGAGCGGCCGCACCGTCACGCCCGGCGAGTGCATGTCGATCAGGAGAAAGCTGATGCCCTCCTGCTTCTTCACCGTGCGTCCCTCTCGACCGGAATCGGTGCGCACGAGGCAGAAAATCATGTCAGCGTACTGCCCCAGCGTCGTCCACGTCTTCTGGCCGTTCGCGACGTACTGGTCGCCCTGGCGGACGGCCCGCATCTTGAGCGAAGCCAGATCCGACCCGGAGCCGGGCTCGGAGTAGCCCTGGCACCACCAGTCCTCGGAAGACAGGATGCGCGGCAGGTAGTGGCTCTTCTGCCACGCGCTGCCGAACTGCATGATCACCGGCGCCACCATGCTCAGTCCGAACGGGATGAGTCGCGGCGCGCCGGCGGCGGCGCATTCCTCGTCGAAGATGTGTTGCTGGACGGCGGTCCAACCGGTGCCGCCGTACTCGGCCGGCCAGTTCGCGGCGATCCAGCCCTTCGCGTGAAGGATCTTCTGCCAGCGCACGTAGTCGTCCTTCACGACGCGGCGATGGTTCAGGATCTTCGCGCTGACGTCGCGCGGAAGCTGCGCGCGCACGAACGCGCGCACCTCTTCGCGGAAAGCCTGCTCGTCTGGGGTGTACGCGAGATCCATCGGAGTTGCCATACTGCAGGAAGCGCGATCTTACCGCGCGGCGGTATCCGCCTGCCAGCGGGAGGAAATTCGCCCGCGAACCGCACGCCGAGATGCGGTATAAAGCTCCCCCCGGGCGACGGTTTCTTCGGAACGAAAGGGAAAATGCGCAACGACCTCCGCAAGCGCGTGCTGGTGACCGGCGGCGCCGGGTTCCTCGGCTCCCATCTGTGCGAGCGACTGCTCGCCGACGGCCACGACGTGCTCTGCGTCGACAACTTCTTCACCGGGACGAAGGAAAACGTCGCGCATCTCCTCGGCAATCCGCACTTCGAGGTGATGCGGCACGACGTGACTTTCCCGCTGTACGTCGAGGTCGACGAGATCTACAATTTCGCCTGCCCGGCCTCGCCGATCCACTATCAGCACGACCCGGTGCAGACCACCAAGACGAGCGTGCACGGCGCGATCAACATGCTCGGGCTCGCCAAGCGGCTGCGCGCGCGCATCCTGCAGGCCTCGACGAGCGAAGTGTACGGCGACCCGGAGGTGCACCCGCAGCGCGAGAGCTACTGGGGGCGAGTCAACCCGATCGGCCCGCGCGCGTGCTACGACGAGGGCAAGCGCTGCGCCGAAACGCTGTTCTTCGACTACTGGCGCCAGCACAAGCTCGCGATCAAGGTGGCGCGCATCTTCAATACCTACGGGCCGCGAATGCACCCGAACGACGGCCGGGTGGTCTCGAACTTCATCGTCCAGGCGCTCGGTGGCGAATCGATCACGATCTACGGCGACGGCCGCCAGACCCGCTCGTTCTGCTACGTCGACGACCTCGTCGAGGGCATCGTGCGGCTGATGAACACGCCCGACGACTTCACCGGCCCGGTGAACCTCGGCAACCCCGCCGAGATGACAATCCGCGAGCTCGCCGAACAGGTGATCGAAATGACCGGCTCGCGCTCCAAGATCGACAACCGCCCGCTGCCGCAGGACGATCCGGTCCAGCGCCAGCCTGACATCGCGCTCGCGCGCGAAAAGCTCGACGGCTGGGAGCCGCGCGTCGGGCTGGACGACGGGCTGCGCAGGACGATCGAGTACTTTGAAGCTTTACTCCGGAACCGCGCAGCCGCGCGCGCCGCATAGGTCACCACCATGTCATCAAAGATTGCGCTGATTACCGGCATCACCGGCCAGGACGGCGCGCTGCTCGCCGAGCTGCTGCTCGCGAAGGGCTACGTCGTCCACGGCGTGAAGCGTCGCTCCTCGTCCTTCAACACCGGGCGGGTCGACCACCTTTATCACGACCCGCACGAGGCGGATCTGCGCTTCTTCATGCACTATGGCGACCTGACCGATGCGACCAATCTCATCCGCATCGTTCAGGAAGTCCAGCCGACCGAGATCTACAACCTCGCCGCGCAGTCGCACGTGCAGGTGTCGTTCGAAACGCCCGAGTACACCGCGAACGCCGATGCGCTCGGCACGCTGCGGCTGCTGGAGGCGATCCGCATCCTGGGCATGAAGGACCGCGCGCGCTTCTACCAGGCCTCCACATCCGAGCTCTACGGCAAGGTGCAGGAGACGCCGCAGAAGGAGACCACCCCCTTCTACCCGCGCTCGCCCTACGCCGCGGCGAAGCTGTACGCCTACTGGATCACCGTGAACTATCGCGAGGCGTACGGTTTCTACGCCTGCAACGGCATCCTTTTCAACCATGAGGGGCCGACCCGCGGCGAAACCTTCGTCACCCGCAAGATCACGCGCGCCGTGGCGGCGATCCAGCTCGGGCGCCAGAAGCGCCTCTTTATCGGCAATCTCGACGCCAAGCGCGACTGGGGGCACGCGCGCGACTACGTCGAGGGCATGTGGCTCATGCTGCAGCACCCGCAGCCCGAGGACTTCGTCCTGGCGACCGGGGAGACCCACTCGGTGCGCGAATTCGTGGAGCTCGCGTTCGGGCACGTCTCACGCAAGATCGAGTGGCGCGGCAGCGGCCGGGCCGAGCAGGGCGTCGACGCGCGCACGGGCGAGGTGCTGGTCGAAATCGACTCGCGTTACTTTCGTCCGACCGAAGTGGACCTCCTGCTCGGGGACCCGACCAAGGCGCGCGAGAAGCTCGGCTGGACGCACAAGACGAGCTTCCGTGACCTGGTGCGCGAAATGGTCGAGGCCGACCTCGTGGAAGTCGAGCGCGAGTACCGTCGCCATGACCTCAAAGACTGACGACGGCCCCGCCCGCCCCGTGGACACCGCGCCTCGAGAAGGGAGGGAGTACCTCCTGCGCGGCAAGCGCGTCTGGGTCGCCGGCCATCGCGGCATGGCCGGCAGTGCGATCGTGCGCCGGCTCGCCAACGAAGGCTGCGAGGTCTTGACGGTCGGCCGCCAGGAGGCCGACCTGCGGCGGCAGGACCAGGTCGAGGCGTGGATGGCGAAGACCCGGCCGCAGGCGGTGTTCATGGCCGCGGCGACGGTCGGCGGGATCCTTGCCAACTCGACCCACCCCGCCAAGTTCCTCTACGACAACCTCGCGATCGAAACGAACGTTATCCACGCGGCGTGGCAGACCGGCGTGGATAAGCTGCTCTTCCTCGGCTCCTCGTGCATCTATCCGCGCCTCGCGCCGCAGCCCATGACCGAGGAGCAGCTCCTCACCGGGCCGCTCGAGCCGACCAACGAGTGGTACGCGGTGGCGAAGATCGCCGGCATCAAGCTCTGCCAGGCTTATCGCCGCGAGCACGGCTGCGACTTCATCTCCGCCATGCCGACGAACCTCTATGGGCCCGGCGACAACTACGACCCGCAGTCCTCGCACGTCGCGGCGGCGATGCAGGTGAAGGTGCATCGCGCCAAGCAGACCTACGCGCCGGCCATTGAGATCTGGGGGACGGGCACGCCCAAGCGCGAGTTCCTGTACGTCGACGACCTGGCCGACGCGCTCGTGTTCATGATGAAGCACTACTCCGGCGAGTCGCACCTCAACGTCGGGACCGGCAGCGATGTCACGATCAGTGAGCTCGCCGAACTCGTGGCGAAGGTCGCGGGCTGGCAGGGCCAGTTCGTCTACGACCGCACCAAGCCCGACGGCATGCCGCGCAAGGTGATGGACGTGTCGAAGCTCGCGGCGCTCGGCTGGACGGCGCGCACGCCGCTCGAAGACGGCTTCCGCAGCGCCTACGCGTGGTACGTCGCGAACGCGGCGGGGCGCCGCTGAGCGCTTCTGGAAGCTCTAATCTATCGGACCGCCACCGCCTTATGCTCGAGCCGCGAGATCAGTCGCACCACCGGCCACAGCAGCACTAGATACATCAGCGCCGCCAGCACGATTGGCGTCGCGTTATAAGTCAGCGCCTGCGCATTGCGCGCAGCGTTGAGCAGCTCCGGGATCGCTACGACACTCGCCAGCGTCGTGAGCTTCACCACCTCCAGCGTGTTGCTGATCAGATCGGGAAGCACGTTGCGCGTCGCCTGCGGCACGACGACATTGATCATCGTCTGCGCCCACGAAAGCCCGGTCGAGCGCGCGGCTTCCCACTGGCCACGCGGCACGCTCTCGATTCCGGCACGAAAGATCTCGCCGTAGTAACTCGACGTGTTGAGCAGGAACCCGATCGCCACCGCCACGATCGCCGGAATCTCGATGCCGATGAACGGGAGGCCGAAGTAGATGAACAGCAGCAGCACGAGCGGCGGAAACGCGCGAAAGAAGTCGACGTACACGATCAGTAGCCCGTTCAGCCACCGCCTGCGCAGCGACCACAGCGCGGCCACGGCAAGCCCGCTCGCGAGCCCGAGCGGCACCACCATCAGCGACAGCAGCGCCGTCGTCCCGAGCCCCTTGAGCAGATAGAGCCAGACCTTCGAGATGATCTCGGGGTTGAGGAACTGCTGGAGGACCTCGTTCATCGATTTCTAGCGCGCCCCTGGCGCGCTCGCGACGTTCCCCTCTCCCTTCGCTGGAGAGGGGCTAGGGGAGAGGGGACGTTCGATCGGCATCAACGCTTCCAGGCAAAGCGCGTCTCCACCCACCGCCCGAACAGCACGAACGGGATGAAGAGCAGCAAGTAGGCGATCGCGCCGAGCGTCAGCGGCGTCGGATTACCCGCGAGGCTGGAGGCCGAGTGCGCCGATCCGAGGATCTCCGCCAGCGCGACCACCGAGCCCAGCGCGGTCCCTTTGGTGATCGCGATCGTGCGGTTGGTGAGCGGCGGGATGGTGAGCCGCACCGCCTGCGGCAGGATCACGTTGAGAAGCGTCTGCCAGGCGCTCATGCCGGTCGAGCGCGCCGCCTCGTACTGCCCCTTCGGGATCGAGACGATGCCGGCCCAGAAGATCTCCTCCGAGAACGCCGCGAGCACGAGCGACAGCGAGAGCCAGGTCGCGGTGAAGGCGTTCATCGGCATCCCGGCGTACGGGAACGCGAAGAAGAAGATGATGATCACCATTAGCGGTGGCAGCGCCCGCAGCACATCCGCGAAAAGGACGATCGTCCAGTTCACAACACGCATCTGGAACGACCGCGCCATCGCGAGCGCCAGCCCGAGAGCGAGCCCGGCCGCGATCGTCGCGAGGCCAAGCTGAAGCGTGACGAAGAACCCCTTCGCGATGTCGGGCCAGTACTCGCGCGCGATCTCGGCGTTGAAGAAAGTGAAGGCGAGGCGGTCGAGCTCCATGTCTCAGCGATACCCTTGCGTCGGCCGCACGCCGCGGCCGGGTCCGCTACCCGGCAGGCGCTGCGGGCGCGACGTTGACGCCGCGCACGCGGTGCCGCGCAATAGCCTGCGCGACGAGGCCGGAGGATTTCGCCTCCTCGACGAACGCGCTCAGGTAAGCGGCGGCGGCGGCGCGGGCCTTCGGCGTGCCGATGCCCTGTTGAACCGCGGTGAACCGCCCGTCTAGTATCCGCGCGCCCGGGAGCCTCTCCACATCCATCAACAGCCGCGGCTTGAGCCCCGCAAGCACGTCCAGCTTCTGCGCGACAAAGAGATCGTACGAGCCGTCGATGCCTTCCGCCCGCACGAGCTCGGCGTGCTTCAGGGTGCGGCTCAGGTAGAGGTCGTAGGCGGCTTTGTTCGCGACCGCGATGCGCACGCCCGGACGGTCGACGTCGGCGAGAGTGCGGATCGGCGAACCGGCCGGCACGAGGTAGGTGGCCTCGATCTCGAGATAGGCTGCGGTAAAGGCAATCACATCGGCGCGCGCCGGCTCTGCGGCGAGGAGCGCGACGTCCCAGACGCCGGTCGTCACCGCGTCGGCCATCTGGCCCGCCTGGTCGAAGCGAACGAACTCGACCGGCACGCCCGCGCGCCGCCCCAGCTCGCGCGCCAGATCGGGCGCAATCCCCTGGGGCTCCCCGCTCGCGGAGTCCTTCAGCACAAGCAGGAAGTTGCCGTAGTTGAGGCCAACGCGCAGCTTCCCCGTCGGGGCCAGCTCCGCTCGTACCGCCGGGGTCATCGGGGAGGTCATCGCACGCATCCTTCGGGTTTGTACACACGCTCGGTCGACGCCGGGTACTTCGCGAGCTTCCCGGCCGGGCGGATCGGCCGGCGCACCAGCTCGCCGCCGCAGTTCGGGCACTTGCCCTTCAGCGCGGTTTCGGCGCACATCGCACAAAAGGTGCACTCGAACGAGCACATCATCGCTTCGCGCGCGTCGGGCGGGAGATCGCGATTGCAGCACTCGCAGTTCGGTTTCAGCTTGAGCATGGGGTGACCTCGCGTCAATGGTGCCCGGTAATCGTCGCCACGAAATCGCGCACCCGCTGCGACTCCGCGCCGGTGAAGATCTGCTCTGGCGCGCCCTGCTCGACGATCTGGCCGTGATCCATGAACACGACGCGATTGGCCGCGGCGCGCGCGAAGGACAGCTCGTGGCTCACGACCACCATCGTCATGCCGGAATCGCGCAGCTCGCGCATCACCTGCAGGACGCTGCCGACGAGCTCCGGGTCGAGCGCACTGGTCGGCTCGTCGAAGAGCAGGATGTGCGGCTCGAGCGCGAGCGCGCGCGCGATCGCGACGCGCTGCTGCTGACCGCCCGATAGCTCGCTCGGGTAGCTTTTCGCCTTCTCGGCGAGGCCGACCTGGCGCAGCGCGACCATGCCCCGCTCTTCGGCCTCGGCGCGCGCGCGTCCCTGTACCTTGCGCAGCGCGACAGTGACGTTCCCGAGCGCGTTCATGTGCGGGTACAGGTTGAACGACTGGAAGACGAAGCCGATCCGCTGCCGCACGCGATTGATGTCGACGCCCGGTGCGCAGATGTTCTCGCCCTCGATGCGGACCTCGCCGCCGGTCGGCTCCTCGAGGCGGTTACAGCAGCGGAGCAGCGTCGACTTGCCCGAGCCCGACGGCCCGATGACGAACACCAGCTCGCGCGGCGCGACGGCGAGGTCGATGCCGCGCAGCACTTCGGTGGGGCCGAAGGACTTGCGCAGGCCGACGACTTCGAGGATGGGCTGGCGGTTGGTGGGCATCGAGGCTGCAGGCGCACACGGCGCCGGAGCGTGGAACCACCCCGGCGCTTCACGCCACCCCTCCTCGGGGAGGAGGGGAATGGCTAGATCAGCACTTCGGAGGGAACGGTCCCGCCTCGTAGCCGGGCAACTCCGGCACGCCGTGGCCGGGTGCGATCTTCACTGCCCACGAGTCGGGCCCCGGCTTCTCGCCGAACCACTTCTCGTACAGGCGCGCGACGGTGCCGTCCTTCTTCATGCACTTGATGACGTTGTTGATCTCGGCGCGGCCGGGCTGGTCGTCGATCCGGAACGCGACTGCCCATACGAGGCCGGTCTTGTAGGTGAACGTCGGCACGACCTGCGCGTTCTGCTTCGCCGCCCACATCACGACGGTGTGGCCGGCAAGGTTCGCGTTGGCACGGCCGGAGAGCACCGCCTGGACGGCGTCGGCGTTGGTGCCGTAGACGTCGAACTTGAAGCCGTACTTCTCGGCGTTCTGCCGCGCCCAGGTCTCGTAGGCCGAGCCCTTGTTCAGGCTGATCGTCAGGCCCTTCAGGCTTTCCAGCGACGTGATCGGCTTGTCGCCCTTCTTCTGCAGGAACCGGTAGTCGGTCTCCATGTAGCCTTCGCTGAAGAGCATCTGCTTCGCGCGCTCCGGCGTCGCGGTGGTCGGCGCGAGCACGAAGTCGTACTTCTTCGCGTTCATTCCGGGAATCAGCGCCGAGAACTCGGTGCCGTCGATCTCGACCACGCGGTCGAGGCGCCGGCCGATCTCGCGGCCGAGTTCCACGTTGAAGCCCTCGAGCCCGCCGCCAAGCCGCGGCATCGCGTGCGGCGCGAACGTGGCGTCGACGCCGGTGCGGATCGGGGGCTTCTGAGCCCAGGCGGCGCCAGCGGCGAGCGCGGCCGCGACGGCAAATGCGGCGAGACGGATGGTCATCGGGTTTCTCCTCGTTGAAATCGTGAGCCGTCCGGCATTCTGCCCCAAACGCCTACGGAAGTGGATCGCCGGCGCCGACGCGCTCGACGATGAGCTGGTAGTGCTCCGGCCGCCGGTGCGCAGCAAAGTTGAACATCGTCTTCTTGAGATTCGCGGCGAGGTCGATGTCGCAGTTGAAGACGATCACCTCGTCCGCCTCGGTCGCCGACTTCACCGCGATCTCGCCCGACGGCGCGACGACGAGCGAGTGCCCGAACATGCGGAAGCCGTCCTCGAAGCCGCACTTCGCCGTCTCGATGAGCCAGGTCGCGTTCTGGAACGCCATCGACTGCGCCATGATCAGGTGGTGGTGCACCCGCAGCGCCGGCGGCTCGGGATAGTGCAGGTTCTCGGTCGGCGTGTTGAACCCGAGCGCGACGATCTCCGCGCCCTGCAGCGCGAGCACGCGAAACGCCTCCGGCCAGCGCCGGTCGTTGCAGATCAGCATCCCGGTCACCGTGTCCATGAACCGGAACGCGCGGAAGCCGAGGTTGCCGACCTCGAAGTACTTCTTCTCGAGGTGCTGGAACGCGGCCTGCGGCTTGTGCTCGGCGTGGCCGGGCAGGTGGATCTTGCGGTACTTGCCGGCGATCCGGCCGTCGGGACCAACGAGGATCGCGGTATTGAAGCGGCGGGTCCGCACTGCCCCCCTGGCCAGGGGGGCTGCCGCGTCAGCGGCTGGGGAGTCGGCCTCTTCAGCCAGTTCCCCGTACCCAAGGTAGAACCCGACGCCGTGCGCCTGCGCCAGGTCGAAGAGCGGCTGCACCGTCGCGTTCGGCATCGCGGGCTCGAAGAACTTGCGATCGACCTCGGCCTGATCCGCCATCCAATAGCGCGGGAAGAACGTGCTCAGCGCGAGCTCCGGGAACACGACGAACTTCGCACCCATTCCGATCGCTTCGCGAAAGAGCGCGACGAGCCGCTTTGCCGCGGCCTCGCGCGTATCGGAAAGTTGCAGCGGGCCGAGCTGCGCCGCCGCGATTTTCATGTGTCTTGCCATCGTCTCGACTCCTGCTCTCCGCCCCGTGTGTCAGCTCCCGTACGCACGCAGCGCGCACTGCGGCGCGTGCCGGTCGAGATCCTGCGGCGTCTCGCGGTACCCTGGCTCGACGCGCCAGACGTCGATCCGGCAGCGGTACGGATCCTCGGACACGAACACCGCCTCGTAGCGGACGCCCGCCTCCGGCGTGAAAGTCACGGCCCGCGCGCAGCCGTAACCGTACCACCCGTCGAGCAGCCCTTGCGCCTGCACGAGCAGCGTGAACGGCCGGTCCGGCAGGATCTTCACATCGACGGCGGGCGCCGGCGCAGGCGTGCCGTCCGGAAGGTAGACCGTGCGCAGATCAGGCGGCGGCGATTGCTCAAGCCGTGCGACCCGTCGGCCGCCGCCGTCGCCGCACCCCGGCGCATCGCGCGCGACTGCGAAGATCGCGCCGCCGAGCGCGTTGGCGAACACCCGCAAATCCGCGCGCGGCCCGTCCGCCGGTGGCGCGTACGGCGCGAGCGGGGTGCAGCCGACGAGGAGACCGGTGACCGCGATCCCCGCCCGCCTCACCCCGCACGCCGCATGAAGGTCCGTGCACGCGAGCCGAGCAGCGGGACCGCGTGCTCGATGTAATGCTTGAAGGCCGCGGTCTGCTGGTGCGACTCGAACGCCGGGTCGTCCTTGTAGATCTCGTACAACATCACTTTCGTCGGGTCCTCCTTGTCCACGAGGACGTCAAACTGCTTGCAGCCCGCTTCGGAGCGCGCGGCTTTCGCGTTCGCGAGCACCTCCGCCATGAACTTGTCGACGTTTTCCGGCTTGATCCGGATGTTTACCACCAGCACCAGCTCGCTCATTTGCGCTCTCCTAGTAGACCCCGCAACAAACCCGCCCCGCCGCCCGACGGCCGCGCGGTCGCGACCGGCTCGGGCACGCCGCGCGGAATGAACTCGCCCGACCCGCGCGCGACTTTCATCTCGCCACCTTCGACCACCACCCGCCCGCGGCTGATCACCGTCGTCGGCCAGCCGGTGACGGTCATCCCTTCGTAGGGCGTATAGCCGACGTTGTCCTTCATCATCGCCGCGGTCAACGTGACCTGCTTCTCGGGCTCCCAGATCGCGAGGTCGGCGTCCCCACCGACGGCGATCGTTCCCTTGCGTGGCGCGAGGCCGTACATCCGCGCATGGTTGGTCGCGGTCAGCGCCACGAACTCGTTGAGCGTGATGCGTCCCTTGCCGACGCCCTCCGAGAAGGCGAGCGGCAGCCGCACCTGCAGGCCCGGGACGCCGTTCGCCATGTCCTTGAACGTCGTCGCGTCCCCTTTCGGCAGCTTGCCTGTCTCGTCGAACCGATAGGGCGCGTGATCGGACGAGAGCACCTGGAAAGTCCCGTCGGTCAGCCCCTGCCAGACCGCCTCCTGCGAGGCCTCGTCGCGCGGCGGCGGGCTGCAGCACCACTTCGCGCCCTCGAGGCCGGGCTTGTCGGCATCGGTCGCCTTGAGAAAGAGATACTGCGGGCAGGTCTCGGCGTAGACGCGCGCACCGAGCGTCTGCGCCGCCCGGATCGTCTGCACCGCCTCGACGCCCGACACGTGGACGATCAGCACCGGCACGTCGAGCAGGCGCGAGAGCGCGATCACGCGGTTCGTCGCCTCGGCCTCGGCGAGCGGATGGTGGCTCGTCATGTGGAACTTCGGCGCCTTGTGGCCGCGCTCGAGGAGGCGCTTCGCGATCCATTTGATGATCTCGTGGTTCTCGGCGTGCACCATCACGAGCGCGCGCTCGCGGTCGGCCGCGGCGAGGACATCGAGCAGCTGGTCGTCGGCGAGCCGCAGCAGGTCGTAGGTCATGTAGACCTTGAACGACGTGATGCCGCGCTTGACCATCGCCGGCAGCTCCTCGTTCAGCGCGCGCTCGGTCGGGTCGGCGATGATGAGGTGAAAGCCGTAGTCGATCACCGCCTTCTCGGCCGCGCGCCGCGCGTAATCGTCGACGACCGCGATGATCGAATCGCCGCGATGCTGTGCGGCGAAGGGGATGATCGTCGTGGTCCCGCCGAACGCCGCCGCGACGGTGGCGGTGTAGAAGTCGTCCGCGCACATTTTCCCTGTCGAGGAAAGCTGCTCGACATGGCAATGGCTGTCGACGCCGCCCGGCAGCACGAGCTTCCTGGACGCATCGATGTCGCGCGCGCCTGGCGCAAGCCCGAGACCGATGGCCGCAATGCGCCCGTCCTGGACCCCGATGTCCGCGCGGAAGGTGTCCGACGCGGTGGCGACGGTGCCGTTGCGGATCGTGAGAGCAAGCTGGGACATGGCGGCGCGGACGAAGGAGTCAATTATGACCGGACACCGATGCCCGGGCACCGGATGCCTGCCCGGCAGGGATTTCCGCGCGGCCGTGAGCCGCGACGAACTGCCGGGTCGGCACGGTGCCGAGGCGGCGGTCGACCGAAGGGAGCGCTACTTGTAGGCGATGAAGTTTGCGCCGAGCACGCCGAACTTGCGCGCGGTCGCTTCCTTGCTCGAGCCGAGGAAGGAGTCGAAGATGTCACGCGACGCGGCGTTCCGGAACCCGGCCTCGGCCATCACCTGGAGGAGCTCTGCAACCTGCAGAGCGCCGGCGATTCACCCCGTCCAGAGGTCGATGTTGTTGCGCGCGTCCTCGGAGAGCTCGGTGCCGATCACGATGTCGGTGAACTGCAGCCGCCCGCCGGGGCGCACGACGCGGTAGAGCTCCGCGAACACGGCGGGCTTGTCGGGCGCGAGGTTGATCACCCCGTTCGAGATCACCACGTCGACGCTCTCGTCGTCGAGCGGGAGCGCGCCCATGTCCGCCTTCTCGAACCGGACGTGCGCGTAGCCCATCTCGGCCGCCGAGCGCCGCGCGCGCGCAAGCATCTCGTCGGTCATGTCGATGCCGACCACCTGGCCGGCCGGGCCGACCTGTCCGCCGGCGAGCAGGCAGTCCATGCCTGCACCCGACCCGATGTCAACGACGGTAGCGCCCTTCGGCAGCGGGCCCATCTTGAACGGGTTGCCTACGCCGGCGAACGGCTCGGTCGCCTCGCGCGGCAGCTTCGCGAGCTCGGCCGCGTCGTAGCCGAGCTGGCGCGCGGCGTATTCGGGCCCGCGGTGGAAGTGGAAGTCCCCGCCAGGGTTGAGCGCCACCGACGCGTAGGTCTGACGCACCTCGTCCTTGAGCTTGGCGACGTTGAAGCCGACCGGACAGACCGCTGCCATGACACCTCCACTAGCGCTGGGATCTGGGGGTCTGTATACACCGCCCCCTTTCCGAAAACAATGACTCCGCATCCGGCAGCACGCCATCGGCGAGAATACGCGCCCCTATGCGCCCCCTCGCCCATCGCCTCTGCACCGCGCCGATGATGGACTGGTCGGACCGGCACTGCCGGTTCTTCTTCCGCCAGCTGGCACCGCACGCAATCGTGTACACCGAGATGATCACCACCGGCGCGCTCCTCCACGGCGACGTCCCGCGGCACCTCGACTTCGACCCGCGGGAGCGCCCGGTCGCGCTCCAGCTCGGCGGCAGCGAGTCCGACGATCTCGCCGCCTGCGCGCAGCTCGGCGCGCGCTGGGGCTACGACGAGATCAACCTGAACTGCGGCTGCCCGTCCGAGCGCGTGCAGCGCGGCGCGTTCGGCGCCTGCCTCATGGCCGAGCCGGAACTGGTGGCCGACTGCATGAAGGCGATGCAGGACGCGGCGTCGATCCCGGTGACGGTCAAGCATCGCCTCGGCATCGACCGCGTGGAGGACTACGATTTCGTGCGCCGCTTCGTGGAAACGGTCGCGCGCCGCGCGGGTTGCCGGACGTTCGTCGTGCACGCGCGTAACGCCGTCCTGAAAGGCCTCTCGCCGAAGGACAATCGCGCGATCCCGCGGCTACGGTACGAGGAGGTGCACCGCCTCAAGCGCGAGTTCTCCGAGCTGGAGATCGTCGTTAACGGCGGCATCTCGACGCGCGATGTCGTCGAGGAGCAGCTCGCGCACGTGGACGGCGTCATGCTCGGGCGCGCGGCCTACCACGACAGCTACTGCCTGGCCACGCTCGACGCGCAGCTGTTCGGCGGAGCTGCGCCGACGCGCGCCGAAGTGGTCGAGCGGATGCGCGAGTACGCCACCGCCCAGATCGCGCGCGGGACCCCGCTCCGTGCGATCGCGCGGCACATGCTCGGTCTCTACCAGGGCCGGCCGGGCGCGCGTGCCTGGCGCCGGATGCTGTCCGATGCTGCGGCGCTCACGCGCAACGACCCGGACTTATTCCTCGCCGCGGCTGCGCAAGTAGAGGGTCCGGTCGCCGCCGCCGCGTGAAAGTTCCCGCATAATTGCCGCCATGGGCGAGGCGATTTTCGTCATCAACCCGAACTCGACCGAGGCGGTCACGCGCGGCATCGACCGGGCGTGCGAGCCGCTGCGCATGGCAGGTGCGCCGCGCATCGAGTGCGTGACGCTCGCCGCGGGCCCGCCCGGCATCCAGAGCCAGCGCGACGTGGACGGGGTGGTCGCGCCGATGCTCGGCCTGATCGCGGATCTCGACCCGCGCGCGGCGGCTTTCGTGATCGCGTGCTTCAGCGACCCGGGCCTGCACTCGGCGCGCGAGACCACCAGGAAGCCGGTGCTCGGAATCATGGAGTGCGGCATCCTGACCGCGCTCACCCTCGGTCAGCGCTTCGGAGTGATCGCGATCCTCGCGACTTCGATCCCGCGCCATCTGCGCACGATCAACGCGATGGGCGTCTCGAGCCGGCTCGCGAACGAGCGCGCGGTGGGCCTGCCGGTCGTCGAGCTCGCCGACGAGTCGAAGACGTCGCACCGCATGATCGAGGTCGGGAAGCAGCTCGCGGCCGACGGCGCGAACTCGATCGTGATGGGCTGCGCCGGCATGGCGCAGTACCGCGACCGCGTCGAGCAGGCGGCCGGCGTGCCGGTGGTCGAGCCGACGCAGGCCGCGGTGGCGATGGCCATCGGGCGGGTGCGGCTCGGATGGTGACGCACGTTCTGCCGCAGACCGGTGCGCGCGACGCGCCGCGCGAGCTCGCGATCCGCACCGAGGAGCCCCACGACGCGCGCGCGGTGCGGCGCGTGATCGTCGCCGCGTTCAAGGGACAGCTCGAAGCCGATCTCGTCGACACGCTGCGCCGCCACGGCAAGGTGACCGCGTCGCTGGTCGCGACAATGGGACACGCGATCGCGGGGCACGCGCTGCTGACCGACGTGCTGCTGCACGGGCCCGGCCTCTGCCCGCGCGGCGCGGGCCTCGCGCCGCTCGCCGTCCGGCCGGCCCTCCAGCGCCGCGGCATCGGCACGCTGCTGATGCGAGCCGCGATCGCCGGTGCGCGCGACGCCGGCTACGGTTTCATGGTGCTGCTGGGCGACCCCGACTACTACCGTCGCTTCGGGTTCCGCACCGCGACTACGCTCGGGCTCGCCTGCGAGTTCGATGCGCCCGCAGAGGCTTTCATGGCGCTCGA
>Ga0315278_10001739_pt1:15000-19248 | contig 19248 bp, 12 predicted proteins | sample YL17G06_0_MG_FD_203880 | JGI IMG/M metagenome (GOLD analysis project Ga0315278, IMG submission 203880) | Sediment microbial communities from Yellowstone Lake, YNP, Wyoming, USA - YL17G06_0 | ecosystem: Environmental > Aquatic > Freshwater > Lake > Sediment | place: USA: Wyoming... | reverse complement strand
GACGACACCGAGGCGCCCGGCCATGCGGGAAGCAGTCTGGGCATGCGCCCACGCCTGCTCGGGATCTTCGTCGAGCAGCTGGGCCACCATCACCAAGTGGCGAGCAACTCGGGTCGCCAGTTCATCGGGCAACGAGCGCAGGTCATTGCGCGCATGCCGGTCGAGCTCGTCACCAGTGACGCCCTCGGGGATCACCGGGTCGCGGCCGGCCTTGTCGGCTGCTCGAGGCGGCCGCGGGCCAGTCGCAGCCCGCTCGGAACCCTGGGCAGTCCGCGGCCCGGAGCCCTGGCCCTTCGGACCCTTGCGGTCGGAGCCCTGCCGCTGGGCACCTTTGCGGTCGGAACTCGACGAAGTACTTCGTCCGGACCCGCGCGAGTCAGAACCTGCTGCGGCCGTACTGCGCTCACCAGCGCTTCGTGAACCCGATCCTCGCTGGCCGGCACCTCGCGGGCCGGCACCGCGCGGACTGCGCGGCTCGGACTTCGGCGACCCAGACGTGCCTGACCCAGAACGGGACGAGCCGGAACGGGCCGACCCAGACGTGCCCGACTCAGACGTCGGCCGGTCAGGCTTCGACGGTTCCGACTTCCGCGGCTCAGAACCCTGCGCCATCACACACTCCTCTGAAACGAGAAAGGGCCACCCCATCGGGGTGGCCCTTTCTGCAAAGAATGTCCGGCGGCGTCCTACTCTCCCACGCAGTCACCCGCGCAGTACCATCGGCTCTGAAGGGCTTAGCTTCCGGGTTCGGAATGTAACCGGGCGTTTCCCCTTCGACATGGCCGCCGAAACTCTATGGAGATATCAAGTCGATTCCCGACCGTATCTCGGGAACCGCACAGTGGACGCGAATGCATTATGTCTCTTCTCAAAGATTGAGTGAGTGGACAAGTCCTCGGCCTATTAGTACCGGTCAGCTCCGCACGTTACCGTGCTTCCACGTCCGGCCTATCAACCCAGTCGTCTAGCTGGGGGCCTTACCAGGTTAACCCTGTGGGAGTTCTCATCTTGAAGCGAGCTTCCCGCTTAGATGCTTTCAGCGGTTATCCCTTCCCAACGTAGCTAACCAGCCATGCTCTTGGCAGAACAACTGGCACACCAGAGGTTAGTCCGTCCCGGTCCTCTCGTACTAGGGACAGCCCTTCTCAAAACTCCTGCGCGCGCGGCGGATAGGGACCGAACTGTCTCACGACGTTCTGAACCCAGCTCGCGTGCCGCTTTAATGGGCGAACAGCCCAACCCTTGGGACCTACTCCAGCCCCAGGATGCGACGAGCCGACATCGAGGTGCCAAACCATGCCGTCGATATGGACTCTTGGGCAAGATCAGCCTGTTATCCCCGGGGTACCTTTTATCCGTTGAGCGACGCCGCTTCCACATGCCAGCGCCGGATCACTAGTTCCGACTTTCGTCCCTGCTCGACCCGTCAGTCTCACAGTCAAGCTCCCTTGTGCACTTGCACTCGACACCTGATTGCCAACCAGGCTGAGGGAACCTTTGAGCGCCTCCGTTACATTTTGGGAGGCAACCGCCCCAGTTAAACTACCCACCAGGCACTGTCCCTGATCCGGATCACGGACCGAGGTTAGACAGCCAATACGATCAGAGTGGTATTTCAAGGACGACTCCACCCGAACTGGCGTCCGAGCTTCAAAGTCTCCCACCTATCCTACACAAACCGAATCAACCGCCAATACCAAGCTATAGTAAAGGTCCCGGGGTCTTTCCGTCCTGCCGCGCGTAACGAGCATCTTTACTCGTAGTGCAATTTCGCCGAGTCCATGGTTGAGACAGCGCTGAAGTCGTTACGCCATTCGTGCAGGTCGGAACTTACCCGACAAGGAATTTCGCTACCTTAGGATGGTTATAGTTACCACCGCCGTTTACTGGCGCTTAAGTTCTGAGCTTCGCGCTTGCGCACTAACCCGTCCCCTTAACGTTCCAGCACCGGGCAGGCGTCAGTCCGTATACGTCGTCTTGCGACTTTGCACGGACCTGTGTTTTTAGTAAACAGTCGCTTCAGCCTGGTCTCTGCGGCCGTACCGCGCTTCGGGAGTAAATCCCTACACGCGACGCGGCCCCCCTTCTCCCGAAGTTACGGGGGTATTTTGCCGAGTTCCTTAACCATGGTTCACTCGATCGCCTTGGTATTCTCTACCTGACCACCTGAGTCGGTTTGGGGTACGGGCGGCGACAACACTCGCTAGAGGCTTTTCTTGGCAGCATAGGATCATCCACTTCACCTGAATCGGCTCGGCGTCAGCTCTCAGGCACATGAGACGCGGATTTGCCTACGTCTCGCCCTACAGCCTTACCCCGGGACTACCATCGCCCGGGTTGGACTACCTTCCTGCGTCACCCCATCGCTTGCCTACTACTGGTTCGGGTCGCGCGCTCGGCCAACTCGCCCCGAAGGGTCTGCCGGCTTCCTGCACTTAGCATCACCAGGTTCAGCATGGTCGCGTTGCCACCGGTACGGGAATATCAACCCGTTGTCCATCGACTACGCCTGTCGGCCTCGCCTTAGGTCCCGACTTACCCAGGGCAGATTAGCTTGACCCTGGAACCCTTGGTCATTCGGCGGACGGGTTTCTCACCCGTCTTTCGCTACTCATGCCTGCATTCTCACTCGTGTGGCGTCCACAGCTGGGTCACCCCGCTGCTTCACTCGCCACACGACGCTCCCCTACCCATCCACACGCCTGGACCACGAAGGCCTAGCTATCGGTGTGAATGACACGGCTTCGGCGGTGTGCTTGAGCCCCGCTACATTGTCGGCGCGGAATCACTTGACCAGTGAGCTATTACGCACTCTTTCAAGGGTGGCTGCTTCTAAGCCAACCTCCTGGTTGTCTGTGCGACTCCACATCCTTTCCCACTTAGCACACGCTTGGGGGCCTTAGCCGGTGTTCTGGGCTGTTTCCCTCTCGACTACGGAGCTTATCCCCCGCAGTCTCACTGCCACGCTCTCACTTACCGGCATTCGGAGTTTGGCTGAGTTCAGTAAGCTTGTAGGCCCCCTAGCCCATCCAGTAGCTCTACCTCCGGTAAGAAACACGTGACGCTGCACCTAAATGCATTTCGGGGAGAACCAGCTATCACGGAGTTTGATTGGCCTTTCACCCCTACCCACAGGTCATCCCCCAATTTTTCAACATTGGTGGGTTCGGGCCTCCACGACGTCTTACCGTCGCTTCACCCTGCCCATGGGTAGATCACTCCGCTTCGGGTCTAGACCATGCGACTCATTCGCCCTATTCGGACTCGCTTTCGCTACGGCTGCCCCTCACGGGTTAACCTCGCCACATAGCACTAACTCGCAGGCTCATTCTTCAAAAGGCACGCTGTCACGGAGAGCCACAAGGACTCAAGACGCTCCAACGGCTTGTAGGCACACGGTTTCAGGTACTATTTCACTCCCCTCCCGGGGTACTTTTCACCTTTCCCTCACGGTACTAGTCCGCTATCGGTCACCAGGGAGTATTTAGGCTTAGCGGGTGGTCCCGCCAGATTCACACGGAATTTCTCGGGCTCCGTGCTACTTGGGATCCCTCTCGAGAGTCAACGATATTTCGACTACAGGGGTATTACCTTCTGTGCCGGCCCTTTCGCATGGCCTTCGTCTATATCGATGATTTCTTACTCTCTGTCGGGTGTCAGCTCCGACTGAAAGGTCCCACAACCCCGCTCATGCAACGCCTGACAGCTATCACGCATGCGCGGTTTGGCCTCTTCCGCTTTCGCTCGCCACTACTCGCGGAATCACTTTTGTTTTCTCTTCCTGTGGGTACTGAGATGTTTCACTTCCCCACGTTCCCTCCACTTGCCCTATGTGTTCAGGCAAGGGTGACTGGACATGACTCCAGCCGGGTTTCCCCATTCGGACATCCCCGGATCACAGCTCGGTTGGCAGCTCCCCGAGGCTTATCGCAGCCTCCTACGTCCTTCTTCGGCTCCTGGTGCCAAGGCATCCACCGTGCGCCCTTTATAACTTGGCCACAAAGATAAGATGCTCGCGTCCACTGTGCAGTTCTCAAGATGCGGGTGGTCATCGACCAGGTCCGGTGCCTGCCCCCGCGTGACGCGGCAGTGGTTCGACCGGATGGGCGATCCCATCAGGAAGCCCCCGCACGAATGCGGAGGCTTCGAGATCCAGAAGATGCGAGTTACCGCGCCTTCAGGACCCAACAGCGTGCCTGGGTACCGAGATAGTCCATCCGTTCCACCCGAACGCCGAAGCGGACGCAG
>Ga0315278_10001739_pt1:0-12500 | contig 19248 bp, 12 predicted proteins | sample YL17G06_0_MG_FD_203880 | JGI IMG/M metagenome (GOLD analysis project Ga0315278, IMG submission 203880) | Sediment microbial communities from Yellowstone Lake, YNP, Wyoming, USA - YL17G06_0 | ecosystem: Environmental > Aquatic > Freshwater > Lake > Sediment | place: USA: Wyoming... | reverse complement strand
CAACGCGCGCTGTGCCTCGCGAGCGGCGGGACGAGACTCGGTCGCCTCGATGAGCTCTTCGATCTCGGTCCGACTGCGAAAGCTGAAGTACTTCAAGAAGGGCACAACGTCACGGTCGTCGGCGTTGAACCAGTACTGGTAGAAGGCGTACGCCGAGGTGAGCCCGGAGTCGAGCCACACCGTGCCCCCAGCCGTCTTGCCGAACTTCGTCCCATCGCTCTTGGTGACGAGCGGGACGGTGAGCGCGTGGGTGCTCGCTACGTCGTGGCCCTCGACTCGGCGGATCAAGTCGAGTCCGGCGGTGATGTTGCCCCACTGGTCGCTGCCGCCGATCTGCAGCCGGCAGTCATGTCGTCGGAATAGTTCGAGGTAGTCGAATGCCTGCAGGACCATGTAGCTGAACTCGGTGAAGGAGATGCCGGCACCGCTCAACCGCACGTGCACCGATTCCTTGGCCAGCATCTGGTTGACGCTGAAGTGCTTGCCCACCTCGCGCAGCAACTCGATCGCCGTGAGGTCACGTGTCCACTCGAGGTTCGAGACGACGACCGCACCGTTGGGACCATCGTGGAAACCGACGAAGGTCTCGACCTGGGTACGGATGAGGGCGACCCACTCCGCGACGGTGTCATCCGAGTTGAGGGTGCGCTCGGTCGTCCGACCGCTGGGATCACCGATCAACCCGGTCGCACCACCGACGAGTGCGATCGGACGATGGCCGGCCTGTTGGAACCGGCGCAGCAACAACAGCGGCACAAGGTTGCCGACGTGAAGACTTTGCGCCGTCGGATCGAAACCGCAGTAGAGGGTGAGTGGGCCCTCGTCGAGCGCTGCGTGCAAGGCGCCGAGGTCAGTGGTTTGGGCGATCAGCCCTCTCCACTGGAGATCGTCGAGGAACTCCTGCGCGGCCATGACTCCCAAATCCGTCTGAAGACTCGTACTGCCGAAGACCCGGTTTCGCCGCTCATCCTGGCCTACCGATCGACCCCTTGCCGGTAAGGGCTCACCGTCGGGTCGCCATTGACGTAGAAGCGCCATGGCCTACCGAGTGCTTCTTCGCGTACGCCTGTTCGTGGCGAGGAAGCGATGGCTGCGAGGTCGACGGAAACTCCCGGGCGCAACCAGAGTCCTGACCGTTCATCGCCCAGATCGCTTCCGTTGATGGCTGCGGCAGTGACCGACGTGATGCCCAGAGCACCGGCCAGGCACGCAGGGCCCCGAGCGAGGTCATTGTCGCGACGGGATGCCAACCGTCTCGAGCGCGCGGCGTCGAGACCTTCGACGACTTCTCCGGCGCGCAGCAGCACGGCTGACGCCTGGCCTTCGGATCCCGTGACGACATTGAGGCACCAGTGCATCCCGTACACGAAATATAGATAGGCGCGACCGGGTGGTCCGAACATGACGGCATTGCGTGGCGTCCTGCCGCGGTGAGCGTGCGACGCGGGATCTTCGCCCACACCGGCGTACGCCTCGACCTCGGTGAGGCGTACCGACACCCGGTCGCCGCCAAGCTCCGAGGTGACCACCGCCCCAAGGAGTCGCCGAGCGACGCCGACCACGTCGGAAGACGCCAGCGCATCGAGCACCGGTCCCTCCTCTCGCGGCCCTCTCGCGGCGATCTGAGGCCCTGGTGAGGGCCGGAGACCGTCCGGCGATGCGCATCTTGACTTCAAGTTGCGCATCCGGCAAACTTGTTCAAAACTTAGTCATCTTTCCACCCGGAGAGATGTACAGGCCCATAGCCCGCTAACCCGGGCCGGACCACAGAGGAGAACCATGAACATCCGACGTCGAGCCGCCGCAGGTGTTGTCGGCTCTGCTCTCGCGCTCAGCGCGCTGGCCTACGCGCCAGCTCAGGCCTCACCAGCCGCGGCTCCCACCACTGCCAAGGCTGCTCTGGGCACCAACTCCCTCGCCGCAGTCCTGACCGCCAACGGCGGCGGAAAGTTCGACAAGAACTGGCGCGACTACGACATCGTCACCGCCGCCGTTCTCGCGGTGCTCAAGGCCAAGCCGAACTCGGCTGTCAAGGTGTTGGCCAACGGTTCAGTTCCGTTGACCGCCTTCATTCCGAATGACTTGGCGTTCCGTCGATTGGTCCAGTCCCTGACCGGCAAGGCACCGAGCACCGAGGCAAAGACGTTCGCCGCGGTCGCTGGCCTGGGCATCCCGACCGTCGAGGCCGTACTGCTCTACCACGTCGTGCCCGGAGCAACGATCACCGCGCGCAAGGCCCTCAAGGCCAACGGCGCCGTGCTCAAGACCGCACTGGGCAAGACGATCACGGTTCGCGTGTACCGCGGCCCGCAGATTTCGCTCTGGGACAAGGACCGCAACTCACGCAACCCGCGAGTGATTCTGTCTCAGACCAACATCAACGGTGGGAACCGTCAGATCGCTCACGGCATCGACCGGGTTCTGCGCCCGATCGACCTGCCGCCGAAGGCCCACAACAGCTGAAGCACCCCCCTCACTTCAGCTGCACGAGAAGAGCTCCCACTCCCTCCGGTGGGGGCTTTTCTCGTGCTCGGGGTGGTGGCTTCGACTTCGCTAGCTCGCGGCCCAGGCGCGCGCAGCGGCCAGGTCGAGGCGTACGCCTTCCAACTGCTCGCGTACGCGAGACGGGGCCGTGCCGCCGTACGCCGACCGTGAATCGAGTGAGCCGCGAACCGTCAGCACTTCGCGTACGGCCGGAGTGAGGTGCTCGGACAACGAACGCAACTCCTCATCGGAGAGATCCCACAACTCGACGTTGCGCGACTCGGCCCGCCGTACGCACGAACCGGCGACCTCATGGGCTTCGCGGAATGGGACCCCCCGCTTCACCAGCCACTCGGCGATGTCGGTCGCGAGTGCAAATCCTTGGGGCGCGGAAGCGGCCATCCGCTCGGTGTCGAACGTCAGCGTGGCCACAGTTCCGGTCATCGCGGGCAGTATCAACGACAGCGTCTGCACTGCATCGAAGACAGGCTCCTTGTCTTCTTGCAGATCGCGGTTGTACGCGAACGGCAGGCCTTTGAGCGTGATGAGAATCGAGGTGAGATGTCCGATCAGTCGTCCCGCTTTCCCTCGTGCCAACTCGGCGCTATCGGGGTTCTTCTTCTGCGGCATGATCGACGAACCCGTGGAGTAGGCATCGTCGAGTCGCGCCCAACCGAATTCGCGCGACGCCCACAGACAGATCTCTTCGCCGAGCCGGGACAGATGGACTCCGATCAACGCGGTGACGAAAAGGAACTCCGCGACGAAATCGCGATCACTGACGGCATCGATGGAATTGGCAATGGCGCCGTCGAACCCGAGTTCGCGGGCGATCGCCTCGGGGTCCAGCGGAAACGAGGAGCCGGCCAAAGCGCCTGCGCCCATGGGACTGTGAGCCGTACGTCGATCCCAGTCGCGCAGTCGATCGACGTCGCGCAACAGCGCATGGACGTGTTTGGCCAGTTCGTGACCGAAGGACACCGGCTGGGCGTGTTGAAGATGCGTGAATCCCGGAGCAGCGCAATCAACGTAACGCTCGGCTTGGTCGGCGAGCGCATCAGCAAGATCGAGTACGGCGCCGGCGATCTGGCGCGCGTGGTCTCTCAGATAGAGGCGGAAGTCGGTCGCGACCTGGTCATTGCGGCTGCGACCCGCACGCAACCGTCCGCCGAGATCCGGGCCGAGCCGCTCGAGCAGTCCACGTTCGAGCGCGGTGTGGACGTCCTCGTCGGTCTCGTTCGGGACGAATGCCCCGGAGCGCACGTCGGCATCCAATTCGTCGAGACCGCGAAGCATGGCAGCGAGTTCATCGGCATGGAGCAGGTCCGCGCCATGCAGCACTCGCGCGTGAGCGCGTGACTGTTGCAGGTCGTACGGTGCGAGAACCCAGTCGAAATCGACCGATGCCGACAACTGCGCCATCGCATCTGCGGGGCCAGCCGCGAATCGACCGCCCCACAGCCGAGTCGCAGCGCCAGAATCGTTCGGTGACGCGTCGCTCACCCCTGGTCCCGCAGGTCACGGCGGGCCGCGATCTTGCTGGGCAGTCCCCAGATGTCCACGAAGCCCTTGGCCAGTGACTGATCGAACGTGTCACCGGTGTCGTACGTCGCGAGGTTGAAGTCGTAGAGGGAGTCGTCACTCCTACGGCCGGTGACCGTGGCTTTGCCCGCATGCAGCGTCATGCGGATGTCGCCGGTCACGCTCGAGTTGAGGTCGTCGATGAAGCCGTCCAGGGCGTACTTCAACGGGCTGAACCACAAGCCGTCGTAAACCAGTTCGCTCCAACGTTGTTCGACCTGGCGGCCGAAGCGGGCAAGGTCGCGTTCGACAGTGACATTGCAGAGTTCCTGATGTGCGGTGATGAGGGTCATCGCACCGGGGGCTTCGTAGACCTCGCGACTCTTGATGCCAACGAGGCGGTCCTCGACCAAGTCGATCCGGCCGACGCCTTGTGCACCAGCACGAGTGTTGAGTTCCTGAATCGCCTGCAGCATCGAGACTTTGTGACCGTCGATGGCCACTGGCACCCCCCGGTCGAACGTGATCGTCACCTCGTCGGAGTCGCGTGGTTCCGCGGGGCTCTGCGTGTAGGCGTAGACGTCCTCGATCGGACCGTTCCATATGTCTTCGAGGAAGCCGGTCTCGACGGCGCGTCCCCACACGTTCTGGTCGATTGAATACGGCGACTTCTTGGTCACGTCGATGGGCAGGCCCGTGCGCTCAGCGAACTCGATCGCCTTGTCCCGAGTCATCGCGTAGTCGCGGACCGGCGCGATGCACCTGAGGTCAGGTGCCAGTGCACCGATACCCACCTCGAAGCGCACTTGGTCGTTGCCCTTGCCGGTACAGCCATGCGCGACGATCGACGCGTTGTGCTTGCGGGCGGCCTTGACCAGATGCTTGACGATCACCGGCCGCGAAAGCGCTGACACCAGGGGATATCGGTCCATGTAGAGCGCGTTGGCCTTCAACGCCGGCAGGCAGTACTCGTCGGCGAACTCATCCTTCGCGTCAGCGACTTCGGCGTCCACCGCGCCACAGTCCAGCGCGCGCTGACGGATGACCTCGAGATCCTCGCCGTCCTGACCCACGTCGGCGGCAACGGCAATGACCTCCGCCCCAGTCGCTTCGGCAATCCAGCCAATGGCCACGGAGGTGTCCAACCCACCGGAAAAGGCGAGTACGACGCGCTCAGTCACTGCGTGCTCCTTCGATTGGTTCTCATCGGTCGTGCGGTGGGGCGTACGGGCGGTGGTGCTGATCTGGTGCTGATCGTGGTGCTGATCGTCGGTTGAGCTAACGGTGTCGGTCCACAAGTGCGAGCAGGTCGGCGGCCACTGCGGCTCCCCCATCGGGGTCCCTGGTGACCAAGAGCACCGTGTCGTCCCCCGCGACGGTACCGATCACCGTGGACAGCACAGTGTGGTCCACCGCGGACGCAAGGAACTGCGCGGCACCCGGAGGCGTACGGACGACGACGATGTTGGCGGAGTGGTCCACGCCGACCATCAGTTCCTCAGCGACCCGGGCCAGTCGTGAAGTGGCGGACTCCGCGGAACGGGAGGGGGCATCGGGACCGTCGGCGGGTACGGCGTACACGGCACGGCCGTTGGCGCGGGCCGCCTTGGAGGCACCGAGTTCATCGAGGTCGCGCGAGAGCGTGGCCTGGGTCACGACGATTCCGTCGCCCGTAAGCAGGGCGGATAGTTGTGCCTGTGACGACACGGGTTCGGTACGCAGGATTTCGATGATGCGCTGATGGCGTGCGGCCCTGGTGGTGGGAACTGTCATGCTGCCACCACCGCAACGTCGTCGAGCGCTCGCGCAAGGCGCTGCACCGCAAGGTCGACATCGACATCATCGATGATCAACGGCGGCGCGAGTCGAAGCGTGTCGGACGTCGGTGCATTGATGAGCAACCCGAGACGCCGCGCCGCTGCCTCGACTTCCGCGGCGAGGGGCACGGTGAGGCCGACGCCCAGTAGTAGTCCGCGGCCGCGGACGTGATCGACCAGCGGGCTTCCGATCGCGAGCACACGTTCGCGAATGACCGCCGACATCTTCGTGACGTGATCGAGGAGCCCGTCGCGTTCGATCGTGTCGAGCACCGCAAGCGCCGCGGCGCAGGACACGGGGTTTCCCCCGAATGTGGAGCCGTGACTGCCAGGGGTGAAGAGGTCGGCTGCTTCGCCGAACGCGATGGTCGCGCCGATGGGTAGGCCTCCCCCCAATCCCTTGGCCAGAGTGATCACATCGGGCACCCCGGGACTCGCGGCGTTGATCTCGGCGTTGTGCGCGAACCACGCGCCGGTACGGCCGATGCCGGTCTGAACCTCATCGATGATCAGGAACGCGCCGTGCGCACTACACGCCTGCGCGACGTCGGCCAGGTAGCCGGCGGGCGGGACGACGACGCCGGCCTCACCCAGGATCGGTTCGAGAATGACTGCGGCTCGCCTTCCTTCGCCGGTGACGGCCGCCAGCACCTGCGCCAAAGCGTCAGAGTCGCCGTACGGAACGAAGGTGGCATCGGTTGGCAGCGGGCGGAACGGTTCAGTCTTCGCGGGTTGGCCCGTCATCGCGAGGGCACCCATCGTGCGGCCGTGGAAGCCGCCTTGCGCCGCAATGATCGTCGTGCACCCGGCGAGACGGGTCAGCTTGAACGCTGCTTCGTTGGCTTCGGCGCCGGAGTTCGAGAAGAACACCTTGCCGTCACGCCCACTCAGGTCCACCAACCGTTCGGCGAGGCGTATTGCTGGCTCCGTCGCGTAGAGGTTGCTGGCGTGCCCGAGCGTGGAGAGCTGCGTCGTGACTGCCTCGACGATGGCGGGATGCGCGTGGCCCAGACAATTCACCGCGATGCCAGCCAGGAAGTCGACGTACTCCGTGCCGTCGGCGTCCCACACCCGTGTCCCCTGACCCCGCACGAGCGCAAGAGCAGGCGTCCCGTAGTTGTTGGTGTGCGCCTTCGAGTAGCGCGAGGTCAACTCACTGTTGGTGACGGGCCCGGGGATGATCGCGGGAGTCATCGCTGGCGTCACGGGAACTGCCCGTGCGTGATCATCGTGCCCACGCCGGAGTCGGTGAAGACCTCGAGCAACAGGCTGTGGGCCACGCGACCGTCGATGACGTGCGCGCGGGGTACGCCGCCATGGATCGCACGCAAGCACGCCTCCATCTTCGGCACCATGCCGCTGGAGAGACTCGGCAGGAGTTCGTGCAGTTCGGTGGCGGTGATCGTCTCGATGATGTCGGTGCTCGCCGGCCAATCGGCGTACAGGCCGTCGACGTCGGTGAGGACGATGAGTTTGCGGGCTTCGAGCGCAATAGCGAGTGCCGCGGCCGCCGTGTCAGCGTTGACGTTGTATGGCTGACCGTCGCGATCCAGCGCCACGGTGGAAACAACGGGAATCAATCCGTCGTCCAGGAGCATGCGGACGAGTTCGGGGCGTACCTCCACGACGTCCCCGACCAGGCCGATGTCCACCGATTCCCCGTCGACGACGACATCCCGGTGTTGCGCGGTGAACAGGTGCGCATCTTCGCCGGAGACCCCGACCGCAAGCGGACCGTGCGCGTTGATGAGCCCAACGACCTCACGTTGAACCTGACCGGTGAGCACCATGCGTACGACGTCCATCGTTTCGGGCGTGGTCACCCGGAATCCACCCCGGAACTCCGACTCGACGCCCAGCCGCTCGAGCATGGCCGTGATCTGCGGACCACCACCGTGTACGACAACGGGACGAAGCCCGGCCATCCGCAAGAAGACGACGTCGGCGGCGAACCCGGCCCGCAGTTCGTCGTCGATCATGGCGTTGCCGCCGTACTTGATGACGACGGTCGAGCCGTGGAACTCGGTCAACCAGGGCAGTGCCTCAGCGAGTACTCCGGCCTTGACCAACGCATCGGCTCGGGAGTTGCTCATGAGGAGTACGCCGAGTTCTCGTGGACATACATTGCCGTCAGGTCGTTGGTCCAGACCGTCGCACTCGCGACCCCTGCATGCAGGTCGACGGTCACCACGACCTCGCGTTGGGACATGTCGCAACCGGATCGATCGTCGGCCGCGGCTCCATCCCGACAAAGCCACACGTCGTTGATACTCACGTCGATCTGATCGGGTTCGAACGCTGCGGCCGTCGTACCGACAGCGGCCAGGACACGTCCCCAGTTCGCGTCCTCACCGTGCACCGCACACTTGAACAGGTTGCTTCGAGCGACGGCACGGGCAGCAAGCACCGCGTCATCTTCAGTGGCCGCGCCGAGGACATCGATGCGGATGTCTTTGGTCGCGCCTTCGGCGTCGGCGATGAGTTGTCGCGCGAGATCTGCGCACACAGCGCGTACCGCATCGGCAAAGTCGTCCGGATCCGGTCCAGTCCCCGAAGCGCCAGAGGCCAGTAGCAGGACCGTGTCATTGGTCGACATGCAGCCGTCTGAGTCGATGCGATCGAACGTACGCCTCGTCGCGGCTCGCAACGCGTCGTCGCACGTCACGGAGTCGACGAGGGCGTCGGTAGTGAGGACAACCAGCATCGTCGCCAATCCCGGGGCCAACATGCCCGCGCCCTTGGCCATCCCGCCGACGATGTAGCCACCGCGTGTCGTGCTCGACTCTTTGGACACGCTGTCGGTGGTCATGATCGCGCCGGCCGCGACGGCACCGCCGTCTGCCGACAGCGTCAAGAACGCCTCGTTGAAACCGCTGAGCAGCCGCTCCATCGGGAGGAAATCGCCGATGAGGCCGGTGGAACAGACGGCGATCTCACCCGCGCCGCATCCCAGCAGTGAGGCGACGTGTTCCGCGGTGACGTGGGTGTCCTGAAAACCACGCGGCCCCGTACACGCGTTTGCACCGCCCGAGTTGAGCGCCACGGCTTTGAGGGCTCCGGACTTCAGCACTTGATCGGACCACACCACGGGCGCGGCCTTGACCCGGTTGGTCGTGAAGACGCCGGCCGCAGCCTGCGACGGGCCGTCATTGACCACCAGCGACACGTCGCGGGCACCTGATGCCTTGAGTCCAGCGGCGACACCGGCGGCCCGAAAGCCCTGTGCTGCAGTGACGCTCATGGCGCAACTCCTACGGTCGTGAGACCCGCGCCCTCAGGGAGACCGAGCGCGACGTTGGCTGACTGGATCGCTGCGCCCGCGGTCCCCTTGGTCAGGTTGTCGACCGCAGCGATGGCGATGAGTCGATTTGCTCGTGCATCAACCGCGATCTGCACATGGACGCTGTTGCTGCCGAGGACGGCCGCGGTTGTCGGCCACTGACCTTCGGGGAGGAACGTCACGAAGGGTTCATCGGCGTACGCCTTCGCGTAGACCTCTCGAAGTTGAGACTCGCTCGTGTCTGGTGTGAGTCGCGCAGTGCAGGTGGCGAGGATCCCTCGGGGCATCGGTGCCAGAATCGGAGTGAAGGACACCGTGTAGCTCTGACCACTTGCGGCACTGAGGTTCTGCTCGATCTCAGGGATGTGGCGATGTACTCCCCCGACGCCGTACGGGCTCATCGATCCCATCACCTCACTGCCGAGCAGATTGGGCTTGAGCCCCTTGCCCGCGCCGGACGTCCCCGACGCCGCGACGATGACCACGTCGTTTGACTCGATCAGATTCGCCTGCGCCGCCGGAAGCAGTGCGAACGTACTCGCAGTCGGGTAACACCCGGGGACGGCGATGCGGCGAGTACTACGCAGCGCGTCGCGTGCGCCGGGCAGCTCGGGCATGCCGTATGGCCAGGTCCCGGCGTGAACACCGCCGTAGAAGTTCGTCCAGGCCTCGGGGTCAGTGAGACGGAAGTCGGCGCCGCAGTCCACGACCAGTACGTCGTCTTGAAACCACGGGGTCAGCGCGGCCGATTGACCATGCGGGAGCGCCAGGAAGATCACATCGTGACCTGCCAAGGTGTCAGGCGTCGTGGGTTCCAGGACCCGATCGGCAAGTGGCACCAGGTTCGGATGGATCTCACCCAGAGAGGCGCCGACGCTCTTGGCCGCGGTCACGCTTCTCACCGTGAAGTTGGGGTGACCGAGCAGAAGTCGCAGGATTTCTCCCCCGGCGTACCCGGAGGCTCCCGCGACGGCTGCCGCGTAGGTCGGGGCGCTCATGGGCAGAGTATACGCATACTCACATATTCTCTCCCTGGTGGGCGCGTGAGTCCTTGGCTCCTCCAGATGCGCTCGGCTGCCCCTTGACCTACGGCGCCCTAATGGGACGGCAAACTGGCCTTCGTGCCTCAGCCGGTGGATGCGAATCTCTCGTAGCGGATTGCTAGTCGCTGTGGATCAGGCCATTCAAGTTCACGGAGGGGAAGCGTCAGTGTCCGACCGTGCATCTCCTGAAGTCCATGTTTCAACATGGGCCCATCGCGTTCAGCCAGGAGATCCTTGTCGATCTTCACGACGTAGTCGGGGCTGATTCCCAGGAGGTCGTTGTCATAGGCGCTGTGGTGGATCTTGCAGAGACTCAGACCGTTCGACACAACCGGTTGGCCCAACTCGTGACCATCAGGAGCGATGTGTGCCGCATCGAGGAGCTCGGCGTGATGCAACCGACAAACTGTGCAACTGGTCGCATACGCACGAATGACGCGTCCTCGAAACTCCGGTTGGTGCAGGCGAGTCTTGACCACCCGCTCGGCGTATCGCCGCTCGTCTTCTGTGGGGTGCAACGGATCTCGCAGGAAGCGGACGCTCTCATCCAACGCCAGCAGGAAGCGACGGTTGACCTTGTCATCTGCAACGACGTAGACCGGAAACACCGGTACGTAAACGCCGCTCTCGATCTTCCTCAACAGAATGACGGGTACGCGCAGTTCCTGGGTAAGTCTCAACTTGCGATTATCCCCTTCAATCGAGCCGGCTCGGTAGTCATACCGAAACAGCCCCCCGTTGAGTTCTTCGTCCTGATACGGCCCATCTGCGGACGACACGATCGACAACGTCGCGTCCATCCACTTGGGATTCCAGATTCCTCGGGACTGGTCGATCAGGCGCAGTGGCTCACCGTCCACGTCGAAAGCCGAAAGTTCCCTTCGTGTAAGGAAACCGCCATTGTGAGCCGCTCGATCGGCTAGGAGCGCCATGATCCTGTCGCGCGATCGAGACTCAGCCACCCGCGAAGCTTATGACGAACCCTGCAGTTGGCCGGACCTCAAAACCAATTGGCCTTGCTGCCGACTACTGATCGTCTTGGGAGGGAAGTCCCTTTGAACGTCGAATCAAGTCCAGCAGAAGATCGCGATGCTTCAGCAGGTCCCCGGGGAAGAGCCTCAGCCGGTAACTCGAGCCGCGCTGGTCATACTCGATGGCCTCGACATCTGAGTTTGCTAGGAGAGACGTGACCTCGTCGGATCGATCGATACGGAAGTTGCAAATGAGGTGTGACTTTCGGGCCATCATCGACACGTAGTTGTCAACCAAGCCGTTATGAGCGAGGCCTATGTAGTGCTTGTTGTACTTCAGGGCCGTGCCCGGTGACACTGTGTTGATCAGTTCGAGCAGCTGGCTCGCCATGGACACCGTTTGCTCTGAACCCCGGCCAACCCAGTACGCGCGATCGGCTGCCTGCCCCGGCTCATCGTCCTCATCTGTTCCCAAGCGCATCAAATCCAGAACAGTCGTTGCCGTCAGTGTCATTGCGCCGCCAACATCGAGAGCATTCATCTGTATTGCGATCAGTGGTATCGACTTGTTGAGGAGGTTGATGACATTTAGGAAGCGACTGGTGATGTCCTCAGCAACGATCACAGCGACGTGCTCATATTGTGGGTAGCGAGACTTCTCGATGTCCCAGTATTCAATCGTTCGAATGATGTGTGTCTCGTCGGTCGCACCGAGTTGGATCTCGACTTCGTATCGCGTGAGCGTTTCAGGGTCGAAGAGCAGCAGATCTAGTCGACCCGCACGCGGTTGTCGTCGCTCAATGTCCTTAACGATGAGGTCGCCGAGCCCAAGCACACTCGGATCATCCGCGATCACCTGCTGAAGCCACTTTTCGTTGAACTCGGCATGCGCCTTCAGACTGATCACTTTCGACTTCGTGAACTCCAATGCGGGCTCCCCTTCGCTCATCACCGATCAGCAATCTATCGCCGCCACTCTGGCACGGACTGGTGCCTCAAGGCGCATCAAACCCTCGAAGCTCGTCGCCTCCCTAAGATCCAATCTCTTGTTGGTCCGTGAATCGATGATCTCGGCACGACGGGGGATACAAACCCCACGTGCGACGGATTATGCGCCACGCAGAACGGCGCCAACTTGTTCGGCGGCTGACGCGACTGCGGCTTCGCGGGCGGTCGTGACTTCGTCGATCGACAGCGTCCGATCGGGAGCGCGAAAGCGCAGGGCGTACGCCAACGATCGCTTGCCCTCGCCGACTTGGGCGCCGGTGTAGACGTCGAAGAGGCGAACGGACTCGAGCAATTCACCCGCGCCTGCACGCAACGCGGCTTCCACGGCCGCGGCGGGAATGGCCTCGTCGACGATGAGGGCGACGTCTTCCTTGGC
>Ga0315278_10001736_pt1 | contig 19256 bp, 21 predicted proteins | sample YL17G06_0_MG_FD_203880 | JGI IMG/M metagenome (GOLD analysis project Ga0315278, IMG submission 203880) | Sediment microbial communities from Yellowstone Lake, YNP, Wyoming, USA - YL17G06_0 | ecosystem: Environmental > Aquatic > Freshwater > Lake > Sediment | place: USA: Wyoming | collected... | reverse complement strand
CGGTGCAGTGCATTGCTCTGATATCGCCCTTCTCGGTTATCACCGCAAACCACCTGCAATCGACCATGAAGTTCTTGGAAAAGTATGCGAGATTCCTCTGGTTGTTGCAGCATGTCCTCTTTACGCGATCAAGCCTATTACTACTGAGGATGGGAAAAAGAGCGTATCTGTCAATGTTGAAAAATGCATGTACTGCGGAAACTGCTACACTATGTGCTTGGCTCTGCCTCTTGCAGACGGACCAGGAGACGGTGTGGCTATTCTGGCTGGCGGAAAGATTTCAAACCGTATAAGCCCGCCGAAATTCTCAAAGGTTATTGTGCCAATTTTACCGAACAATACACCACGCTGGCCCGAAGTCACAAGTGTAGTAAAGAAGATGGTTGAAATCTGGGCAAAGGATGCGAATAAATACGAAAGACTTGGAGACTGGGCAGAGCGCATTGGCTGGGAAAAATTCTTCGAGAAGATGGATCTGCCATTTACGCATCACTTAGTTGATGATTATCGCCTGGCTGTTGATACGTACAGGACATCAACTCAGTTCAAGTTTACCGAACATGCATGGGCTGTATCCAGGGCTGTTGGTGGCATATAAGAAAACGAAGAGGAGTGTAAAATTATGGGAAGACCAGAAGATATAAGGCAGGCTATTATTGATTATGCTTCAAAAGGCGCTAAAACCAAATTCTATTTCAAAGATATGATGATCGGTGTGAAGAAGACTATTCCTGACGCCGGCGCATCAGAGATTAAGAGCGTAGCATCCGCAATGGTAATGGAAGAGGTATTGGAGTTATTATCGACCGGCAGCTCTACCATGTACGGACTTAAAGGAAGAGGCATATCTGTTGAAAAATCCGGTGATGCCGGAGGAGAGTAAAAGGCATATCTCCTGAAAAACCTGTTTGTATCGTATAAGTAATCAGGTTTAGGGTGGACATGAAAACTGTCCACCCTAAACTCTGCATCTTGTGGGTCCAGATTCCTCATTATTATTGAGAATCTTTTTTGTTAGTATTGAAACAATAAAAACTGATCAAAAAAATATCTGCATTTACGCCATCAGGCATACATGTTAGAATACAACAAATTATGAAAGAACCAGAAAATATAGAGCAGTTTATAGCTGAGCAGAAGCTCCGGCTTGCGCAAGATCCGAAATGTGCTTCTTCCTATTATAATCTCGGCGTAGCTTTTATGAATCAGGGAAAATTCGATGAGGCCATAGATGCATTTGAACAAGCCATCTCGGAAAGCGGACGCATGTTTGAGGCATTTGTCAATCTCGGATATATTTACTTCAAGGAAGGGGATCTTGAGAGAGTAGTTAAAGCGAACTTGAGAGCTGTGGAAGTAGAACCAAGATATGCAAGGGGCTATGCAAACCTGGGCTTTGCTCACCTTCAAATGGGACAAACAGGTGAGGCTATTGAGGCTTTGGAAAAGGCATTAGAATTGAATCCCGAGATAGTTCAGGCCTGGTGCAATCTTGCGAATGCTTACCTGCAAAAAGGGGATATGGAGAAGAGCATCGAGACAAACAAGAAGATGCTGGAATTAGCTCCGGATTTTGCTTTAGGCTACAATAATCTGGCGAATGCTTATTATATGAAGGGGCAATTCAATGAGGCTATTCAGAACTGTGATAAGGCATCGGAGATGGGATTCGAAGTGCATACCGAATTTTTGAAACTCCTGGAGCCGCACAGACGAAAAGCAATAAAACCAACAGCAAAGAACTCAAAAACAAAACAATCGAAGACAGAAAGTAAGACAAAAAAAACAGGGAAAGCCAAAAAGTCAGGATGAAAGAAGAGCTTTTCCCCAGATATGAGGTTCTTCCCCGTAAGGCAGATATCCTTTTTAAAACAATTCATGAAAAATATCCTGACAGTGTGCGATGCAGGATCCGTTGCTGCGATTGCTGTCATGCTGTTTTTGGACTCTTCCCCGTAGAAGCTGCGTATATCAATTATCATTTCAACTGTCTCGACCGCAAGGTCCGGCGGGATGCCCTGAAGAGAGCTGAAAAATCTGAGGGAGAGATGTTAAAGGCCAAGGACAGACTGAAGGTTTTTGAAGAAGACCCGAAGATGAAAGTCTACGGACTCGGGAAACAGCGGGTGAGATGTCCTCTTTTAAGTGATAAAGAAGAATGTCTGCTTTATGAACACAGGCCGGTTATCTGCCGCATTTACGGTGTTCCATACAGTCTTCATAAAGGGGAAAAAGAACTCGCCTATGTATGTGGTATTTCAGGATTTGAGACCAAGGCTTCATATCCGACAGTGAAGCTTGATAACATTTATCAGGAGATTGTCGGGCTTTCCATTGAAATGCTGAAGGAGGCAGGGTTTTTAAATCCTGCAGCTAAGGCTAATCTCATGCTGCCTCTCTCGAGGGCTTTACGCATGTCCTTTGATGACATTGTTAAGGGTAATTTCGGAGAGTAGAATACAGCCTCGCAATGTGATTTCCCAAATTTCTTGCGATAACCGGAAAATCTTTTGTCTTCTCATACTGCTCAACAACAGGTTTGAATGTTGTTGCAAGGTCCTCCATGCTGAAGGAACGCAATAACGTCAGGAACTCTGCATGAGAACCGAAGTAGTCCCTGAAAGCCTTTTTTGATTCTATTCCGAGAAAAAAACCGGCAAGTGTAGCATCAACACATTTATCCTCTGCCCATACGATATCTCCGACACCATCAAGTCTGTCGAGTCGCATCTGAACCGACAAATGCAGAAGAAAATAAAATATGGCAATGGCAGGAGGCACAATGTCTTCATCGGAAGCCACCATGAACGGCCCATATCCACGTGCGGTTGTCAGCCGGATATCGATCAGGGTTTCATCTTCAATCCTGGCCACAAAATCCCCTGCTGCATGATGCCATGGAAAGATCATCCGGCAGGTTTCGATGTCATAATATAAGGTTAGGATCATGGCGATCTGTCTGTAGATTTCGAAGCTCTGCTCATCTGAAAGAAAACGGTTGCCTTTCCCGTATTCCCAGAGCTTTAGACGCTCTTCGCCATGTTCAGACTTCGCAATATGGAATTCGTGGAAGTCTTCAAACCATTCTTCGAGGAGGAATACCATGGAATATGCTTCATCCAGGAGGAAGGGTTTGGGAATATATGGGAGTCTGTATTGTTTGTGGAGTGTCTGTAGAACATCAAATTCTTTCTTTAATGCATTCCTTCCGCTTTCTGTGACCGCAACATTGAGACCAAATTTTACCTTTTTGCCGGCAGTCAAACATTCGATGCTTGCAGGATGGTAGAGTGCCCCATGTTTTTCTGTGCGGATAATTATTTCATTTAGTGCAATGAGGTCGAAATCAGTACCCGGTCTCTTATTGAGCGCCTCAATCAACGTCTGGAAATTTTCTCTTGTGAGAAAATCAGTGATGGCACGAAAATAAACCCGGTACGGCGTTTTCAATGGATCGGCTTCAAGGGGATAGTCAAGCCTGCCATTATCGACAGGGACATCGCCAGACGGTGATGCAACAAGATATCGTATCGCTGGTTTCTTCATCGGGAGAGCTTCTGGATTGCCTCACATGCCAGCCGGCCGACAGTCACTTCCTGCAAATCACCGTCTCTCCATAAAGTCAGTTTGTTTTCATCGGTCTCGATGGCTTTCAACTGACCGATAACATCATCGAACCCTATGTTTCCCAGTGCCCATGAAGCATATCCACGAAGCACAGGGTCAGGATTGTCGAGAAGTGAAGCAAGTCCGCGAAATGCGAGCTTGGCGAGTGCCGGGTCTGCAGTTGCGATTTTACCAATAGCCCATGTTACTTCTCTCCACAAGTCCTTCTGTGAGATAAAGGACAGAAGCGGTTTGGTGAACTCTCCGAACAGGGCGGGGTTTGAACTGATGATAGCGCCAACTGCCTCAAGTGAACCCCAAGCCGATGCGCCGGGTGAAGCAGCGCTCTGAAGGAGATTGCTTACCAGCTTGCTGATGATATCAGGCCGCTTTTCGCCAACTCTCCTGCTTACTTCACCAAGCAGATCGATAACCTTCCACCTTAAATGTTCATCCGGCGTGTAAAGCATGCGCTGCAGTTCATTGATTACCCGGGAGTCTTCTTCTGCCAAAGAAACGAGATCTTCTTTTCTATTTTCTAACACATATTGACGCACAATCTCTTTAGAAAACTTTTCTGAGCGCAGTCTGGTTTTGACAATAGGTTGTATGGCTTTAAATTTCTCTTTTACCTTCTCTTCAGTTGCTTCCTGGAATTGGCCAAAAAGTTTCACGAAAATTAGCACTCCCCTAACAAACCGTTCGTTGTATATCTTTTCAGGAACAACTGCATGGGTCACAATATCATAATTTCCGACGACAGCGTCAGTATAGTCATCTCCGTGAGAAAGAGAGAATGCCAGATAGTCATCCTCATTGCAGGCAAATAATAATGCCTCGATAAATGCAGCTCCCATGTTATGTCCTGTGGTATCATAAACATATACGGCACCACATTGCTTACAGAGGCCAAGAGGGAATTCGACTATTTTCCTTGAGTGAAGTTCTTTTGGTTGTTCGATTTTATAGTAACAAAAAGGGCACCGTGGTTCTTCAGGTGATGCTTTCATTATGTCTCCTTAAGTTATTCTTTTGTCTTTTATTATAGCTTGAAATCTGGGTTTCAAGGAATCATTATTCTGATTCCTGAAGCAAAGGAAGTTCCGTTATTCTTGACGTTATTCCTTAACAAAGCAGGTGAGATGGCCATCCGTATAAAAAATGGAAAATTGCCCATTTAGAAATTTGGCAAGGCAATCGGCTACGCTAAAGATGACAAGCGGTCTGTTCATCATACTGAGTTTATTGGTGATAGCCTTGTAAACCTCTTTTCCGCCCTCGAGAGGCTTAGCCGGTAGATAGATATAAATAAAATCAGCTGTTTCAATTGATACATTAATAATGTCATCGTGAATCCACTCTATACGATCATCACTGATCCCAAGTGCTTGTTGAAAGATTCGACCAATACGAATCATTTCAGAGGAAATCTCGATTTGGATTGTTTTTCGGTGTGGGCTCAAGCATTGTAGCAACAATCCCTGCAGTCCATTTCCTGCACCGAGGTCAGCGACGATTGATTCGGGTCTGATAAACTGCCCTGCCTTAAAAAGTGGTGAAAGACCACCAGGGTAGCACGAATATCCTTTTCTTTCTGTAAGTAGTTTCCTTTCGTATGGAGAATACTCAGAGCCTGCTCTATGCAATTGTGTATACAAGTTTAGCAGATCTCTTTCGAGTGAGGAAGGATCACCCTCTCTTAGAGAACTACTAAGATTTTTCACATAACAATTGAGATCGGGTATTTCTGCCTGAACAATAGAATCAGTTGCAAGTTTAAGCAGCGACTTTATAATAGTTGTCGTCTGCTTTCTTGACTTTTGACTCATAGGGTATTTATTGTAAAAATATTTGTATTCTTCAGTCTATATTATATTGTAGTGTTTTTTTTAACATTAGTTTCATTAAAATTGACTTGAAAGGAGTTTTTCATGCCTATTTATGAATTTCGCTGTCTTGGCTGCGGTAATGTTTTTGAGCTTTTGAAACTGAAAAAGGAAAACGAGGGATCAGGGATGAAATGCCCGAAATGCAGTTCGCTTGAAGTGGAAAGAGTTCTCAGTTTGGTAAGCGTAATTACATCGAGTGGTGGAAAAAAGTCTAAACAAACTGTGAAAAGCTGCGGCAGTGGTTCCTGTGCTTCATTTGAGATCCCGGGTCCTAAAAGGTGATTCAGTGCCCAAGGCTTACCATTGCAGGCCTTGGCGGTGATACCGGAAAAACTGCTGTAAGTGTAGGTCTATGCCGGGTCTGGCAGAAGAAGGGATACAGAGTCATTCCCTTCAAGAAAGGCCCTGACTATATAGATATGGGATGGTTGAGCAGGGGAGCAAACCATCCCTGCTACAATATTGATCTTTTCTTCATGAGCAAAGATCAAATCCTCTCTTCCTTCAGCTTGAATACAAAGAACGCAGATATTGCAGTTATTGAAGGCAACCGGGGGCTTTACGATGGTATGGATATTGAAGGAAGTGTAAGCACGGCAGAGGTATCCAAGGTACTTCAATCTCCGGTTATCCTGATTGTAGATTGCACAAAGGTTACCCGCACTGTGGCTGCCTTAGTGCTCGGATGTCAGACGTTTGATTCTGAAGTCCCCATAAAAGGCGTAATCCTCAACAAATTAGCCGGTCTTCGTCATGAGTCAATTATCAGGAAAAGTATAGAACAGTATTGCCATCTGCCTGTAGTTGGTGCAATTCCAAAATTAACAAATATCACGTTCCCGGGCAGGCATCTGGGATTGGTGCCACCCCAGGAGCATCCCATGGCTGAAGAGTCTATAGATAAGGCTGCTGATATAATGTCTAAATACCTGGATACAGATCATTTATGGAAAATCGCACATGAAGCTGCACCATTAGACTTCATCGCTGAAGAATATACTGAGATCACAGAAAAGCAGGTGAATATCGGGATTATTCGTGATTCAGCATTCCAATTTTATTATCCGGAAAATCTGGATGCCCTGAAAAGATCAGGCGCTAACTTAATCGAATTCAGTGCGTTAACAGACAACCTGCCGCCTTTGCTTGATGCCCTTTATATTGCTGGTGGATTCCCTGAAACTCACGCCGCATCCTTAGCTGCGAATGAAACTCTAAGGAATGCAATAAATCGTGCTGCTGAAGAAGGGTTGCCGATTTATGCTGAATGTGGAGGACTCATGTATCTTTCTCAGGAGTTGCAATGGGAGGGAAAGAAATACCCTATGGTAGGTGTTTTCCCTGCAGTCATCGGCGTGAGCAAAAAACCACAGGGACATGGATATACTGTTATAGAGATAGAATCTGCAAATCCCTATTTTAAGGCAGGAGACATTCTCCATGGCCATGAATTTCACTATTCTTATATCCTTACCATGGGGCAAAAAGACGGTGTATTTTTTGCCTTTAAAATGAAAAAGGGTGACGGGATAATGAAAGGCATGGATGGTTTGTGTTACAAGAATGTGCTGGCTACGTATACACATCTCCATGCGCTCGGGGCAAATGAATGGGTTAGGGGTATAATGCATACAGCTATTGCTAATAAGGAAAAAAAACTTATCTTTTGATTAAATTTTTTTATTTGACCATATCTATGTATTACCTTGTATAATCCATACATAATTTGCTAAAAATATTTGGTTTTTGTTGCTGTTTTTTGTTGATTGAAAGATAGAGTATCTTTGTGGTAGTATACAGCGGCTTGAATTGATGATAGGTTTTTTCTGTCAAATAAACTAAAAATCAAACAAGGAGGAAAGAAAGATGCCACATTTAGAATTTGAAGGGAAGCAGTACGAAGTTGACGAAGATGGTTATCTCACAGACTGGGAGATATGGAAAGAAGGGATGGCTGGAGTTATGGCGCAGCAGGATGGCCTGGACCTTACCAGTGAACACTGGGAGATTATAAAATTCCTCAGGGAATACTTTATTAAATTCCAGATTGCTCCTATGATCAAGATTCTCGTAAAAGAACTCGGCAAGGCCATGGGACCGGAGAAGGGCAATACCAAGTACCTGTATGAGCTTTTCCCAGCTGGTCCTGCAAAACAGGCCTGTAGATTTGCCGGGCTTCCGAAACCAACAGGTTGCGTGTAATAAAGCACACATAGAGTTCCTGAAAAGCAAGAAGTTGGAGGGTTACTTCTCACTTCTTGCTCTTCACTCTGTTATTTTAGTTTGGTTGACAATTTTAAATTCAAGTTGACTAATACAGCTTCGTGAAATAAAATTAGTAGCCTATTTATAAACACGATAGGCAGAATGTTCAAGGAGAAGCACAGACCGGATTATGAATTTTAAGGATCTCCTTAAAAATAGAAAAACTGCGATCGTAAAAAAATGGTTTCACGCAACAGCTGATAGATATCCTTCCCCTGCGTCCAACTTTATAAAAGGTCAGGCTGACTCTTTTCATAATCCCGTTGGACATACCCTTGCAGAGGGCGTCGAAGGTCTGTTCGACGGTCTGCTCCAGGATGATGCCAATTCCGAGAGGTTTTTCCCCTATCTTAATGACATCATCAAAATAAAAGCAGTACAGGATTTCTCTCCATCCAATGCAATCTCTTTCATTTTCCTTCTGAAACCAATCATCAGAGAAGAGATCGCAAAAGAAAAAAACGGCAAAAATTTTTCAGATGACCTTTCATCATTTGAATCACAGATAGATGGACTTGCACTCCTCTCGTTTGATATTTACATGAAATGCAGGGAGAGGATATTTGAGATTAAGACAGAAGAAGTAAAAAGGTTTACATCAGGACTTTTAAAGAGGGCTAATCTCATTTGTGATATCAGGGATCAGGAACCGGAGACGGGTTCAGAATCAGTATTAACAGAAAAGATAGAGGGGTAGAAAAATGGGACTGATATTTTCCTTTTTCACAGTCGTTGCTCTTGGAGTAATCGTTTTTATCGGGGTGAAGGCTGCAGGCTTGCGCTACCTGTTCGGGGTCATTATCCCCTATGCAGCTTTCTTTGGGTTTCTGATCGGTGTGGTCTACCGGGTCATGCAATGGGCACGCTTGCCTGTTCCATTCCGCATCCCGACAACCGCGGGACAGGGGAAAACTTTTTCCTGGATCAAGCAGAATACCATCGACAACCCGTTCACTTCACTTGGTGTCATTATAAGAATGGCGTTTGAAGTGCTTCTCTTCCGTTCCCTCTTCAGGAACACAAGGGCTGAATTAAGGGACGGACCAAGGCTTTCGTACGGTTCAACCAAATGGCTTTGGTTAGGCGGCCTTGCCTTTCACTATACCTTCCTGATCATACTTATCAGACACTTGCGGTTGTTCCTTGAGCCTGTTCCGCTGCCGATAGCAATTGTGGAGGCGCTCGACGGGTTTTTCCAGGTTGGCGCGCCGGTACTTTATATTACTGATTTGATATTCGTTGGCGCAGTGACATTCCTTTTCCTCAGAAGGGTTGTTATCCCTCAGGTGCGTTACATCTCGCTTGCTGCTGATTATTTCCCGCTCTTCCTGATCGGCGCCATTGGCGTCACGGGTGTTTTAATGCGCTATTTCTTAAAAACAGATGTTGTGGGGATAAAGGAATTAACCATGGGGCTGATCACCTTCAGTCCTGTAATTCCCCAGACTATCGGCACAATCTTTTATATACATCTGTTCCTTGTTTCTGCCTTATTCGCTTATTTCCCTATGAGCAAGCTGATGCATATGGCAGGGGTATTCCTTAGTCCTACCAGGAATCTGGCGAACAACAACCGTGCAGTTATGCATGTGAATCCATGGAACTACCCTGTGAAGGCTCATACATATGATGAATATGAAGATGAATTCAGAAATGTGATGAAAGAAGCTGGATTACCAGTAGAAAAGGAGTAAATATGGCAAATCCAAAACCAGAAGAACTTGCGAGAATAGATTATAAGCCTCCGAAAACGGGGTGGATGGATAACCCGACTGAAATCAGTAAGGGCATATTCTGTCATGCCGGAAAACAGAAATCCCTCGAATATGTCGGTCTGCCCAACCCGAGACAATGGTCTGTAATGGAAGCAGACTGGAAGCTTCCGGAGAACTGGCAGGAGATATTCATTGAGGGGCTGAGGGAACGGGTAAGTAAATACCGTTCATTCAGGCTTTTCCTTGATATCTGTGTGCGGTGCGGTGCCTGTGCTGACAAATGCCACTTTTATATCGGTGGCGGAGACCCGAAAAACATGCCTGTTCTAAGGGCAGAACTTCTCAGGTCAATCTACAGGAAATACTGCACAACATCCGGAAAGATCATGGGAAAGATAGCCGGAGCCCGGGAACTGACCGTCGATGTACTGAAGGAAATCTGGTATTATGCATATCAGTGCACTGAATGCCGCCGCTGCTCCCTTTTCTGTCCATACGGCATTGATACTGCTGAGATTACAATATTAGCAAGAGAACTCCTGAACCTGTTAGGATTAAACATCGAGTGGATTGCAGGCCCGGTTGCAAACTGTTACAGGACCGGCAACCATCTTGGCCTGCAGCCTCACACTATCAAGGATATATTCGATATGTTTAAAGATGATCTGGAAACGATCACAGGTATCAGGGTAAATCCTACGTTTAACAGAAAGGGTGCAGAGATCCTTTTAGTGGTGCCTTCCGGGGACTTATTTGCAGATCCCGGGACATACACAACCATGGGTGAACTGCTTCTCTTCCATGAGCTTGGCCTGGACTATACCTGGAGCACATTTGCATCAGAAGGCGGGGATTTCGGCTTCTTTACTTCGAACGAGATGGCGAAAAGATTGCATTCTAAGATTTATGCAGAGGCAAAACGGCTGAAGGTAAAATGGATACTTGGGGGAGAATGCGGACATATGTGGAGGGTCTGGCATCAGTATCATAATACATGGTTCGGTCCTGTGGACTTTCTTGAAGAGCCAGTCTCTCCGATAACAGGAACAAAATTCGAGAATGCAAAATCGAACAAGACCGTGCATATCTGTGAATTCACTGCTGACTTGATCAAAAACGGGAAACTGAACCTTGACAAGAGCAGAAACGATGACCTTGTTGTCACGTACCATGATTCCTGCAATACATCAAGAGGGATGGGATTGCTGGAGGAACCACGATATATAATCAATAATGTCTGCAATAAATTTTATGAAATGCCGCCAAATACGATCAGGGAACAGACATTCTGCTGCGGAAGCGGTTCCGGGTTGAATGCATCAGAGAATATAGAAATTAGACTGAGAGGAGGCCTTCCGAGGGCAAATGCAGTCAAACATGTTGTCCAGAAATTTGGTGTGAACATGCTTTCCTGCATCTGTGCGATTGACAGGGCAGCCCTCACTGCCTCAGTTGACTATTGGGTCCCTGGTACGCGTGTTACCGGTGTTCATGAGATGGTCGGGAACGCCTTAGTAATGAAAGGGGAGAAGAAGCGAACTACCACTCTGCGCGGTGATCCACTCCCTGGAATGGAGGGTGAATAGCATGTATAATGCGGGGAAGATAATTATCGGTATTATCATTTTTGTCGCGTTAGTGACATTTCCGTTTATTTTTGCAGGTGGGAAAGCCACTGCAAAACCTGACCCGAAAATCGATACTCCTGAGATTCTCAAAATGCCGGAGAAGGAGAGGAAATGTGTAGAATCCAAGGCATTCATGAAAAAAGAGCACATGCAGTTACTGAACGACTGGCGGGACCGGGTTGTCCGTGACGGCAATACAATTTATACAAACGCTGAAGGGAAAACGTTTAACATAAGTCTTCAGAATACCTGTATGAAGTGTCATTCTAACAAGAAGAAATTCTGTGATGAATGTCATAATTACGCGGCAGTTAAACCTTACTGCTGGGATTGCCATATCGCCCCGAAGGAGAAAGAGTCATGAGTATAAATAGAAGAGAATTTTTAAAGATGGCTGGAATATCAACGATATTGGGCATTGGAGGTGTCTCTGCTGTTCAGGGTGTAAGAAACAGTGTTGAGGCTTCACAGGTGTCGCAGAATCCGAAGGCTTTGACGGCAAAGAGATGGGCTATGGTAGTAGACATGAGCAAGTTTAAGTCAGAGGAAGACTACCAGAAATGCATTAATGCATGTCATCTTTCCCATAATGTGCCTCACATAACCGATAACCCGAAACATGAGGTTAAGTGGCTTTGGACAGAAACATACGAACATGCCTTCCCTGGAAATGAAGATCAATACAGGGCAGAAAGATTTCAGGAGATGCCATTTCTGATGCTCTGTAATCACTGTGCGAATCCTCCCTGCGTAAGGGTTTGTCCGACGCAGGCAACATTCAAGAGAAAAAGTGACGGGATTGTCATGATGGATATGCACCGGTGCATTGGATGCAGATTCTGCATGGCAGGGTGTCCCTATGGTGCGAGGAGTTTCAATTACAAAAATCCAAGGCCTTATATTAATGAGTCCAAAGAAAATCTCGAATTTCCTACACGGATGAAGGGTGTAGTGGAGAAGTGTACTTTATGCTATGAGAGGCTTGCGAAAGGTCTTCAGCCGGCTTGTGTTGAAGCATCCAATGGCGCATTGATTTTTGGCGATCTGGAGGACCCGAATTCTGCGGTACGGAAAGTCCTCAGTGAACGGTTCACTATAAGGCGCAAACCTGAACTCGGGACTGGCCCAAGTGTGTATTACATAATTTAGGAGGGAATGATAATGCTTGAGAAAGCGATATACGGAGGTCGAAGATACTGGGTCTGGATATTCTTTTTGCTGGGACTGATAAGCGTTGGTTTCCTGGCATATCTTTATCAATTCAAGAACGGTTTAGGCGTTACAGGCATGAGCAGGGACGTATCATGGGGATTGTATATCGGGCAGTTTACTTTTCTTGTCGGTGTCGCAGCTTCGGGTGTTATGGTTGTCTTGCCATATTATCTGCATGATTATAAGAAATTCGGCAGGCTCACTATTTTAGGAGAATTCCTTGCCATTGCTGCTGTCATCATGTGCATGCTGTTTATCTTTGTCGATCTGGGGCAGCCGTTGAGAGTTCTCAATGTAATTCTCCATCCGACTACCAATTCCGTCATGTTCTATGATATGCTCGTTCTGAGTGGATATCTTTTCCTCAACCTGTTGATTGGATGGACAGTTCTGGGCGCAGAGAGAAAGGAAGTTGCACCACCCAAGTGGGTAAAACCTCTTATCATTCTCTCGATCGTTTGGGCGCCTTCAATTCATACCGTTACTGCGTTTTTGTATGCAGGTATTCCGGGAAAACATTTCTGGCTGACGGCAATTCTGGCTGCCCGATTCCTGGCGTCGGCATTTGCAGGCGGTCCTGCCCTGCTTATTATTCTGGCTTTGATCGTAAGAAAATACACGAAATTTGATCCCGGCAAAGAAGCCATTCAATCGTTAGGTAAAATCGTTACATACTGTATGCTGATTAATATATTTTTCCTCGGTCTCGAATTATTTACCGCGTTTTACAGTCAGATACCCGGACACATGCATACCTTTGTTTATCTTTACGCCGGTCTGCACGGATATAACCAGCTTGTTCCTATCATGTGGGTTTCGAGCATTCTGGCAGTTATTGCTATTGTGTTGCTTGTGTTCCCGCAGATCAGAAAAAATGAAAGTTTGCTGGCAGTTGCGTGTTTAGCGACGTTCTTTTCGTTATGGATTGATAAGGGATTTGGCTTGGTTGTAGGAGGTTTTGTGCCTAATTCATTCGAAAGAATAACCGAGTACTGGCCAACATTACCTGAAGCATTAATTGCCCTTGCTGTTTGGGCAATAGGCTTTCTGGTATTGACTATCCTTTACAAAATAGCTGTTTCAATCAAAGAAGAAGTAGTATTCGATAAGTACGGTGAAAAACAGATTAAGGCAGAATAACAGTTTGCCGGTTTTATTCAGGCAGAGGTAGATTTTTTAATTAAATATAAGTTTAAATATAATTAAAGAGTGGATCACTACGATTAAATTAAGGAGGTGAGTACAAGTGGCATATTCAGTTACCGTTGATGTTGCTAAGTGTGATGGATGCGAAGAGTGCGTTGGCAATTGTCCTGTTGGTGTGTTTCAGATGAAGGACGGCAAGTCAGACCCTTATCAGGCAGAATTATGCGAAGGTTGTGAAACCTGCGTCAGTGTTTGTCCGAGTGGCGCAGTTACAATGACAGAAAGCTAACATCTATGAAGATGTAAGTAGTTTATTTCAATATTAAAAGGGGAGGCCGGGAAACCGGCATCCCCTTTTTTGTGTGCGGGGGGATTTTCTGGAAGAGTTCATAGCACGATATGGCTATATCGCCATATTCATTCTGACTTTTTTTGAAGGGGAAAGTGTCCTCATAGCTGCAGGATTCCTTGCTTTCACAGGGCATCTTAACGCGGTAACAGTTGTAGTTGTATCGACTGCAGCTTCATATCTTGGACATGGTGCCTTTTTCCTGATTGCCCTATATAAAAGAGAGGCCTTTTTTACATTGATCCGGAGATTTGTGAAGGTTAATCTCTTAAAACTGGAGGCCCTGATGGCGAAGTATGGAACTGCCGCTCTCTTTATAAGCCAGTGGCTCTACGGATTCAGGCTTTTAAGTGCAGCGGTGCTTGGCCTTTCGCGTATGGGAACGCTAAAATACTTTATTCTTCAGTTCATCAGCTGCCTTATATGGGCTGTCATATGCACGAGCGGCGGATATTTCTTCGGAGCCACACTCAAAAACCTGCTCGGCGATGTAAAACATTATGAGCCGTATATAGCAGGCTGTGTTCTTGCTGCGGGTTTCCTAATCTGGTTTATACGGTACGTGAGGAAAAAGGGATATTAGGTTTTCTCGATATAGAATTCCCAGTAGCCCTTATCTTCGAACTTAACAGCTTCAAACTGATATCCATGCTTCTCACAATAACGAGGGATTGCTTCTTCAACAGCTGCTGAAGAATCACAGAGTATTTTCAAGGTTGCGCCACTATGCAGTTTTTCCATTTCCTTTTTAATGAGAACGATGGGATACGGACAGTCTTTCCCAAGTACGTCGAGGGTTTCCGATGGTTTTTTGGATTTGAGGTCAGTCATCTTTTTGGGTCCTCCTTCTTTTTGATTCATCAATAAAGGTTCAACATAAAATGTATCGCAAATGCTAAAAACCCGGATATAGAAATGTATACATTTTCTATTGTATTCGTCAACAGAAAAAAATCAGCTGCTGATATGAAAAATAGCATGATTTCCAAAAGACTTAAACGATGGGATTGTATAGTATAATTAACATCCAGAGGTTAATCATATGAAAATACTGCTCATTTATCCTTATTTTCTTGAGAAAAGGCTTCAGATGGAAGATGTACAGACAGTGCCTATCGGTCTTTATTATATCGGTGCCGTGCTGAAGCAAAATGGATTTGATGTCGAGATTTTAAATTGGTTCGACATCAACTTAAGGCCTGATGAAATCGAAGCTACCCTCAAGGAGAAAAATCCTGCGGTAATCGGTTTTTCTATTGTGCATGCGAACAGATGGGGCGGGATTGATATTGCCGGGATAGCCAGGCGTATCATCCCTCAGGTAAAAATAGTATTCGGTGGTGTCGGTACAACGTTCCTATGGAGACATCTGTTGATGCATTTCAGGGAGATAGACTTCGCTGTGCTGGGCGAGGCAGAATACAGCTTTCTAAGCCTTGTTCAGTCTATCGAAAAAGACAGCTGCGAAGGGATCGAACAAATTAAGGGTATTGTATTTCGAAAAGATGGAAAGATCGTAAAGACAGAAGATGCCGGGGTGATCCAGGATTTAGATGAGTTGCCCATGCCTTCAGAATATTTTGCATTCAATCATATCTCTTCTTCACGTGGCTGCCCATCGAATTGTACGTTTTGCGGGTCCCCTCAGTTCTGGGGACGCAGGGTAAGGTTTCACTCGCCGGAATATTTTGTCGCTATGATAGAGCAACTCTACCGGAAGGGCATTACCTTCTTTTTTGTTTCAGATGACACATTTACCATGAGAAAGGACCGCGTTATCCGTATATGCAGGATAATAATTGAAAAGGGACTGAAAATAAACTGGTTTGCCATTGCACGGGTAAACCATGTTGATGAGGAGATGCTCTGCTGGATGAGGAAGGCCGGCTGTATCCAGATCAGTTACGGTGTAGAAAGCGGTTCGGAAAAGATCAGAAGAGTTCTTAATAAGGATATCAAGACGGAAGATGTCAGGGATGCCTTTAGCCTGACTACCCGGTATGGCATTCTTGCCCGTGCCTATTTCATCTACGGTTGCCCCGGGGAAAACTCGGAGACCATCCAAGAGACGATACACTTGATCTGCGGGATCAAGCCCATGAGTATTATTTTTTATATCCTCGATATATTTCCGGGGACTGCTTTATATGACGAATGGAAACGCAGGAATAAACTGGACGATGATGTCTGGTTAGAAAGAGTAGAAGACATCTTATACTTTGAGACCGATCCCTGCATGACGGGAGACATCATCCTTGCCTACGGGAAAAAACTCAGATCCGCTTTCTATCAAAATCTACCTGGATTTGTACGTGGGATAGAACTCATTGACAGGCGGGACCTGTACGAATGCCATGCTGATTTTCTATCAAGGCTTGCGATGACCTTCACCCACGGTGATTATTCAGCAATTGATGCTATTCCGGAAAAAGACGAAATTGCTCAGTGGTTGTTTGAGAAATCACTCGAATACTACCCCAATGAAAGGGCTTATCTTGGCTTAGGAATTATTAACCAGAAGAAAGGAAAATATGGGGAATCAATCCTCATACTCTCCGCGGGGATCCAACACTTCCCTAAGGATGAGCATATCGCTCTTTGTCTTGGTATAAGTCATATGAACCTCGGACAATACGAAGATGCTTTGCAATGCTTCCTCGGATTTCCTGAATCGCGCCAGTCATTGCAATATGCTGCTGCCTGTTATCAGGCGATCGGGGATTCAGAAAAGGAAGCAGCTGTAATTCATAAGATGGGAATGATCCGATCTCAATGAGATGATGTTTAAGAATAGTTGTAGTATTTATTGGGTTTGCTATAATTTAATAAAGAGTAATCTAACTTGTTCTATAAAGAAAGGAGAGTGACATGGCTGAGGGAAAAGAGAATAAGGAGACTTCTGCATTTATTACTTCAAGAGATACCCTTGATGGCGCCTATCCAGGTTTGATCTTAGGCATAAACGCAAGGCGTTTGGGGATGCAGTGCAAGGTATTTTATACTTTTATGGGGATAAACGTTATCCGCAAGGGATGGGCAGAAAAGGCAAAATTCCAGCCCCCCGGTTTTATGGGAGCGATACCGGGCATGAGCGCCATTGCCACATGGATGATGAAGGGGAAGATCGAGAAGGCACAAGTCCCGGCTTTGCCCGATCTCCTGGAAATAGCCCAGCTGGAAGGAGTTGAGTTTGTGGCCTGCAAGATGACAATCGATATGATGGGATTAAAGCCGGATGATTTCATCGAAGGAGTTGTTATTGAGGCCGCCGACACATTCCTGAAGTATGCGAAGGATTGTAAAATCTGCCTGTTTACATAATTGTTGCGTTATCCCATAAAAAAAGGAGGGTATATGAAGGGAAGATGGTCTGTGAAAATAAGATATTTTTTCTTTTGCTCATTATTTCTCATTATTGCTCTGGGCTTTACTGCGAACAATACTTATGCAACAAATGGTTACTTCTCCAATGGTTATAGTATTGAGAGCAAGGCCTTGGGAGGTGCAGGCGTTGCCCTGCCGCAGGGTTCATTGGACGCATCCATTAACCCTGCTGCAATGGCATTTGTCGGTAAACGGATCGATGTGGGGCTGAGTTTTTTCAACCCGAACAGGGAATATAAGGTTAATGGCAATCCATCGCCTCCACCGGCTGTTGGCCTTACGCCGGGCAAAGTCGAAAGCCAATCAAAATGGTTTATTATTCCCTCTTTAGGCTTCAACTGGCAATTGGATGACAAGAACTCGATAGGTGTGTCGATTTACGGCAATGGCGGTATGAACACAGATTATGATGAGCGTACATTCTACTTGTCCTCCCCAACTGGCGTAGACCTCATGCAGTTGTTTATCACGCCGACCTATGCAAGAAAGCTGGCTCCGAAACATGCTGTTGCCATCTCCCCCATCTTTGCATATCAGAGCTTTGAAGCGCAGGGTCTGGAGGCTTTTTCAGGGCGTTCAAGCGATCCTTCGAATCTTACGGACAACGGTCATGAAACTTCATATGGCATCGGTGTGAAAATAGGTTATTTGGGCGAGATACTCCCTAACCTTAACCTTGGAGTATCATACCAGTCAAAAATATGGATGAGCAGATTTGACAAATATGCAGGACTGTTTGCAGAAGAAGGCGATTTCGATATCCCTGCTACATGGACGATAGGTCTTGCGTACAGAATAATACCTGAACTGACTCTGCTCGTCGATGTTCAGGAGATTTACTACAGTGATGTGAAATCAATAAATAATACGCTTATGAATAACATTATGACGCATAAGCTTGGGGATGACAGTGGAGCGGGTTTTGGCTGGGATGATATTACAGTCCTTAAGGTCGGGGTCCAGTTACAGACCTGCAAAGACTGGATATGGCGCGCAGGTTATTCAATAGGTGACCAGCCTATTCCACGGGATGAGGTGCTATTTAACATCCTTGCGCCTGGTGTTGTCAAACAGCATGTGACAGCTGGTTTTACAAAAGCTATCGGTGATAAGCAGGAACTGAAATTTGCGCTTATGTACGCATTAGAGCATGATGTCGCAGGGACAAACCCCCTCGACCAGGGACAGAAAATAACACTTACAATGAACCAATGGGAAATTTCCTTTGGCTATGCCTGGAAGTTTTAAATAGCTCTTTAACTGGCAGGGCAGGGTATTTTTACTCACGCTCAAATACTCTGCCCTGCCTTTGTATGTCAATAAGAAAAGCTGTATAAACGCAATACTCATTATTCAAGCAAAAAGAAAGTATTCCGGAGGATTAATATTCATGGGGTGCATATTCTGTGAGATTATAGAGAAAAAGATACCTGCAAAAATAATTTATGAAGATGACCACGCATTAGCCTTTGAGGATATTAATCCTCAGTCGCCTGTACATGCGCTTGTTATCCCCAAAAAGCATATTTCAACAAACCTTGTGATAAAAGAAGAAGACAATGCGCTTATTGGTCATTTATTTCAAATAGCTAACAGAATTGCAAAAGACAGGGGAATCGCAGAACGAGGATTCAGGCTTGTAATGAACTGCAATCCAGAATCAGGGCAGACAGTATTCCATATCCACCTTCATATCCTTGGCGGCCGTTTGATGCACTGGCCACCCGGATAAGATTCTCTGCAATAACAATAGATCTATTCTTAGTGGAGCAATGACTATATTCTGTGCCTTAGAAATTCCTCATGCCCTTCAGCATGAGTAGGGGAATTGTAAGTGATGCGCCAAGGATGCCGATAATGAGGAGGGGCAAGACAATATACCCAAGCGCTCCTATCCCAATCCACTTGAATTTCTCTCCTGAAGAATGAGGGTAAATAAACCCTTCTCCCTTTATCGCTTTTAAGTCCTGATAGTTAAGGCAGATAAAAATCATAGTGAAAGGGAAAAAGAGCAAAGACAATATGGGGCCTATCAGCGGAACTATGCCGAGGATAGCTGAAA
>Ga0315278_10001735_pt1 | contig 19258 bp, 13 predicted proteins | sample YL17G06_0_MG_FD_203880 | JGI IMG/M metagenome (GOLD analysis project Ga0315278, IMG submission 203880) | Sediment microbial communities from Yellowstone Lake, YNP, Wyoming, USA - YL17G06_0 | ecosystem: Environmental > Aquatic > Freshwater > Lake > Sediment | place: USA: Wyoming | collected... | reverse complement strand
CCCGCCCCCCCCCCCCCCCCCCCCCCCCCCCCCCGCCCCGGGGGCGGCCGCGGCATTGCGCGTGCATACGGAACAGCACGCCGGCAGCAGGTGCGACTGGCGTTGCGCGGCAAGGGCGGAGAGCGGCCCCTGCGGCGTGGTGGAGGGACGGGGGCAAGACGGGCCGCCGCCGCCGCCCAGCCCGCCGTTGCTTTTCTCTTCTTTTGCTTCGTGTCTATCCGCGCGCTCCCAACGCGACGTGCCCCGTCCTGGCGCGCATCTCGCATGCCAGGGAGGTATGACGTGATATGCTCTGGGTGGGGGTGAAATGAGGTGGAGGATTGTGGACGGACCTTGACCATTTTGGGCGAGGGACGGAACGCAAAAAAAAACTTCAGTGGTGTGGAAAGAAAAGGGAGACCGCGCCCTCTCTCATTTCTCCTTACCCCGCCTGGGCTGTGCAAACGGGGCCGCGCGCGCCCACGCACGCCTGGACACTCACAATGGCCCCTCCCCGGGCCGTCCCTCTACCGGCGGCCTCGCCCTCCGCCCGCACGGTGGCCAGCCTGGAGCGAGAGTTGGTGAGAGGGAGATAAAGGGATGGGAAGGAGAGACTGCGGGCAGGTTGAGTGGAGGTCGGAGGACAGTTTCGCCTGTCGCCGCACTCTCACGCTCCTCTCCTCTCCTCTCCTCATGCACCCTCCAGGCCACCGCCCGAGCCCTGATTGCGTCCCACCGAGACATCACCGCCGCGGCGGCGGGCCGGGAAGCCGAGCTGGAAGGGCTGAGGCGCGAGCTGGCGGCGGCGCAGGCGGGCGCAGCGGCGGCGCATGCGGGTCGGCGCCGGCACCGGTCCACCTCCTCTAGCGGCGTTACGGCGACCTCCAGCGACAGCGGCAGTGAGGAGGGGACGACCTCTAGCAGTAGCAGCAGTGAGGAGGACGACCACTCCAGCGACAGCGATACCGCCGCAGAGTGCGTTTTTGGAAAAAAAAAGGAGACGAGAACGAACCGACACCCGCCCACCCAACTAGCCAACCCCGGTGCTAACGTCTCTCCTTTCACACACACACACACACACACACACACACACACACACACAGGCTCACCGCCCTCCGCCGCCGCCTGGCCGACACCGAGCAACGCCTGGTCCAGGAAGCCGCCGCCCGGGCCGCTGCGGAGGCGGCAGCCCGTGACGCGCGGGTGGAAGCCGACCGAGCGACTGCTGCTGCTGCTGCTGCTGCTGCTGCGGCGGCGGCGGCCGTTGATCCTTGCAGCCAGATCCCGCCCTCCTCCCCTCCTGGCCGCCGTGTCCGGCGCCGCACGGGCGGCGGGGACGATGACGACGCTTCCGACCCCACCATCTCCTCCACGGTCCGCGCCCTGGCCGACGCGCTGGCCGGCCTGACCGGGCGCGGCGGCCGCGGAGGGGAGGCTCTTTGCGAGCGGGTGGCCTACCTGGAAAGCTCCCTTGCCGCTCTGGCCGCCCGCGTCGGCGGCGGCGACAGCTGCGAGGGCGGTGACGGTCCGCCCACCCTGGCTGCTAACGCTGCGGTCGGCCGGGTGACGGCGGAGCGGGCAGAAGCCAAGGTGGACGCGCTGGCAGCCCGCCTGGCCGCGGTCGCGGCTGCCGCCGGTGGAGGAGGTGGAGTGGTGGTGGTTGGTGGCGCTGCCGCTGCTCGCCGGTCTGCGCCGCCGCCGCGCCCGCGGACGGCCGCCGCCGCGGCCCTGCCAGCCCCGGCTGGGCGCGGGAATGGGCATCGTCGCAAAGCGGCCGCCGCCACCACGCCCCCCCCACCTGCTGCTGCTGCTGCTGGGCAGCCCGACGATGACCCTGGTGCCACCGCCTGTGCCGCCGTTGCGGCCCTCGTCCGCCCGGGCCGCGCCGCGCCTTCCCCCTCCACCACCGCGCACCGTTTAGCCCACCTGATGACGGCGGGCCGGGTGCCGGCCGATTGTGTGCTGGGCGCGCTGGAAGCCGCTGTCGCTCGGTGTGCCCTGGGCGGGGAGGACGATGGGGATGATGGGGATGGAGGGGTTGGTCTCGCCTCTCTCATCCCGCCACCGTCAGCCACTTCCCCGGCTCGCTCAGCCTGGGAGGCGGCCTGGCTAACGCCCGCGGCCCGAGCCCGGGGCGCGCTGGACGCGTTGGCCCAAACGGCGGCGGCCCTGGACAGCGCGGCTGCCGCTGCCGCTGCCGCGGCCGCCACCACCTCCACCCCGCCAGCCTCCACCCCACGCCGCCGCTTGGGCGGCGCCCTGCGCGCCCGCCTGGCCGGCGCCGCGTATGGCGGGGCCGCCGGGGATGGGTGGTTCACGGGCGAGGCCGCGGCGGCGGCGGGCGTGGCGGCCCGGCTGGCCCGCCTGGCGGCAGGGGGGAGGGACGGCCCGGCGTGCTCATCATCATCGCCGGGGCGGGATGAGACGGTCGGCCTGGTGCTGGACGCCCTGGCGTCTCGCATGCCCGCGGCGGGCGGGGTGCCAGGGTTGGGGGAGGGCGCCATTGCTGTCGCGACGGCGGTCGTCCTGGCTTGGCCCGGGGCGCTGGGGTTGGGCGATGGAGGAGAGGAGGAACGCGGCGGCGCGGCTGCCGCGCTGCCGCCCACCACGCCGGCGGTGGGGGCGCCCTCGCCGCCCGCGCCGCCGCCGCCGCCGCCGCCCGCCGACCCGGCCGTCCGCGTCATCTTGGCCATCTTACAGGATGGAGCGGCGCAGGCGGTGGCGGCCACGGGCCCAGGCAGTGGCGGCCTGGACGCGGCCGCCGGGGCGGCCCTTCTGGAGGCCGCGGCCGCGCGCGGGTGGTGGGGCTTGCGCACCGGCCGTGCTGCCCCTGCGGCCACCTCGGCCTCCACCCCCACCCCTTGGCCCGCCCTGACCTCCGTCACGCCCGCCCTGCTGAGCGCGCTGGCCGAAGCCATCACTGCGGCGGCCGGGCCCTCCGCTCACCACACCCCGCCCCCGCGGTTTTTGTGGGTGGCGGCCGGGATGGCGGGCCTGGCCCTGGGGCCCGCCTGGGCGGCGTCCACCCTCCTGGACGGCTGCCTGGGCCCGGCCGCACGCGCGGCGGGGGCCCGCGGCGGTGGCGGTGGTGGTGGAGGGGAGGGCGATGGACTAGGCGTGGTGGCCGGCCTGACTGTCCGGACGGCGGCCCAGCTGGCTGCGGCGTTCAAAGGCGGCGGCGGGGAGGCGGCAGCGCGGATCGAGGCGTGGGCGAGGGGTGGGTGACATTGAGAAAAAATGCACTTTAGAAATCAACATCATCCGTGACGGCCCCCACCTCTTCTGCCACACGCGTCCTTTGCCCCCCCCCCCCCACCCCCCCCACACACCCATTTCAAGGCACGACACAAGAGATACTCTCTACCCTCTCCATCCTCCCATCCCATCCCATCCATTCACTGTTATTCACCTCACCCGCCCGCACTGCTCGGCCGCAGGCTGCCCGACACGGCATGGCTGCGCAGGCTGGCACTGGACCCCCCGCCCTGCAGCTGGCGCCGGACCAGGGCCGCGTACGCGCCGCCCGCCGCGAGCAGCTCCTCGGGCGGGCCCGCCTCGACGACCACGCCCTTGTCGACTACCAGCACCCGGTGCGCGCCCGCCACGGTCGACAGCCTGTGCGCCACGATGACCATGGAGAAGGAGCGGGCCCGGGCCAGTTCGTCGATGGCGTCCTGGACGACCTGTTCCGACGTGGCGTCCAGGGCGGAGGTGGCCTCATCCAAAAGTAGGAGGCCCGGGCGGCGGACGAGGGCGCGCGCGATCGCAATCCGCTGCTTCTGCCCGCCCGACAGCTGCACGCCCCGGTCCCCACACTCGGTCTCGTACCCGCGGGGTAAGGCCTGGATGAAGTCGTGAGCGTGCGCGTCGCGCGCGGCGGCCTCCACGTCAGCCTGGGTCGGGCAAGGCGGTGGGGACCAGGAGGTTGAGGGGGTTGAGGGGGTGGTGGCCGGCCCACCACCACCCCCCTCCCCCTCCACCCCGCCGCCTATCGTCTCCTCCTCCAGCCCCAACAGGATGTTGCGCCGCACGGACCGGGCGTACAGGACGGGCTCCTGCGACACGACGCCTACTTGCCGGGCCAGCCAGCGCGGGTCGTAGTCCCCCACGGCCCGGCCGTCCAGCAGGACGACGCCGGAGGAGGGCGCGTACAGGCGGAGGATGAGCTTGCAGATGGAGGACTTGCCCGATCCGGAGGGGCCGACCAGGGCGACGACCTCGCCCGGGCGGATGGACAGGTCCAGGCCGTTCAAGACAGGGGCGGAGGGGCGGGCCGGGTAGGCGAACCGGACGGCGCGCAGGTCGACCGCCCCGGAGAAGGCCGGCGGCGCGGCCGTGCCCGCGGGCGGCAGGCGCGGGCGGCGCTCCATGAGTTCGACCACCTTGTCCGCCGACCCGACGGCCGCGGCGACGGCGGAGAAGACGTCGCCCAGGGTCTGGATGGTGGACGCCAGGGAGGTCTGGTAAAGGAGGAAGGAGATCAGCGCGCCCCCGCTCATGCGGCCGGCCAGGACCAAATCCCCGCCCGCGCCCAGCACGCCCGTCGCCAGCAGGGCCGGCAGTCCCGTCGAGGCGAGCGCGTACACCGAGTACGCCCGCCCCGACGCCGCCTGGATGGCCTGGAACGATGCCAGACCCGCCCCGTACGATGCGCGGGCCGACCGCTCCGCCGCGTGCGCTTTCACGGTCGCCATGGTGGCGAGGACCTCCTCCGCCGCCGCGTTGGCGTCCGCCAGGGCGGCCTGCGACCGCTTGGCCAGGTCCCGATAGATGCGGCCAAAGACTTTGGACACGCCCGCGATGACTGGTAGGACCAGCGCAGCCAGGACGGACAGGCGCCAGGAGGCGTGCAGCATGAACCCCAGGACGACGGCGCCCCCAATCAAAGAGCGCGCCAGGACGTTCAGCTGGAGGGAGAGGTTGTCGGACACGGTCGCCGTGTCGGCCGACAGGCGGGAGACCAGGTCGCCCAGTCGGGCAGCGTCGAAGAAACCCGCTTCCGCGCGGAGCAGGGCGCCAAACAGGCGGGTGCGTGTCCGCACGTTGAGGCGGACGCCGATCATCCAGAAAAGGCCGCCCCGGGTGGCCGTGGCCAGGGCCGTGAACGCGGCCGCCCCCGCCAGCTTGGCCAGGGTCGCCCGGAAGGCGGGCACGGACGGCGGGCGCAGGGTGACATCATCTATGGCCGCGCCCGTGTAGTGCGGGATGAGGGCGCCCCCGACGGCGGCGGCGCCGCCCGCGGCGAAGGCGGCGCCCAGGAACCAGGCGTCGGCCGCCGCGATGCGGGCGAGTACCGCCAACGTGCGGGTCGCTGGGAGGGGCGCCTCGAGGTCGGCTTCTGCTGCGGCTGCTGCGACCACGACCTCGACCTCCTCATCCCCGCCACCATCGAGGAGCGGGGTGGACGACGTGCCGTTCTCCCGCCGGCTCTTAGCACCCGCGCCGCCCTCCGCCTCGGCTGCCAGCCTCCCGCCCGCCCAGCCCTCAAGTGTCGCCGCGGCCGCGCCCCAGGCCAGGACGGCAAACAGTGGGACCAGCCCGGTGCGGCAGCCTCCTTTCATACTGCTGGGCCAGGCGCCGTCTGGAGTGAGCAGGGCGATGGCCAGGGCTTTCACCGCCAGCAAGGCCGTGCTAGTCTGGCAGGCGAGGGTCACGGCACGGCCGGCGGCGGAGCGACGACGAGGGGTGGCCAGGGCAGCGGCGGACCGACGACGAGGGGTGGTGGTCGGGGCGGCCGCGCTGTCAGTTGCGCTCCTATTGGCCGTCGCCCGCCCCGGGGCGTACGCCTTGGGAACGCACGCCACGGCCAGGGCTATGGCAACGACACACACACGCAGCAGGCCCAGGCTCGCCGCATCCGCGTTGGTGTCTGCCGTCCACCAGCCGGAGAAAAGAGAGGACCGGCGCGACGACGCGCTGGCTAGGAGTGCGACAGAAAGGGCCACGTCCGCCGCGAGGACGAACCCCAGGGCCGCGCGGAGGAGGGCGGGCATGTTCGCTGATCTATTTGGCTCCTCAGCTCCTGCCGCAGCTGACAGCTCGCACGCCGAGGGCGCACCTGCACGCTGTGCGTGCGTGCGTGTCTTTTTTTAGGTTGGGCACAATGGAGAGGGGGCACTGCTCTCTCCCACATTCCGTCTCTCTTTCTCTCTCACTCCTTCCTTGTGTGACACAGCGCCGCGGGCTCCGTCCCGCACCACACACTCGCACGCGCGCACGCACGCACGTACACACACACGGCATACACGCAGCCATGGTGGACACACCCACCGCGTCCGAGGTACGGCCAGTATTCAGTATGGAGAGAGCAGACACTCTCTTGCCGTCGGCGCCGGCGGGGTGTGTGCGGATCGACTCGCTCCCCTTTGCCACGGCCCCCTCGGGCCGCGCCGCTGCCCCGCATACCTTGACGCCCACTCAACCAGCACAACCATCCACTCGCCCACTTCGTGCACACCGAGGATCGCGCTGTGCCTTTCCCTCTCACACGAAATACGCCCTTTTCCCCTACGCATCCACTCTCTTTTCTTCATTTCAGTCCACCGGCACCGCGCCCGCCCCCGCTCCCGCCCCCACCCCCACCCGCGTCAACTGGGCAGACGAGCTGGACGAGGCTGACAAGGTCGCCGAAGCGGAGCGGGCCCGGGAGACGAAAGGTAGGCAGCACAGAGTCGGGGGAGCGAGAAAGCGAGCGTCCGTCCGTCTCTCTCCATATTTCCATCGCGCTCAACCTTGCCCCCCTTGCCCCCCTTCTCTCTCCATATCAAGTCGACGCCCCGCCCGGCTACGAGCACGTCACCCCCGCCGACGACCTGGCGACCGCCGTGGGCACAGGGCTGGCTGTGTCTGCCCCCTCGCCCGCCGCCGCGGCGGGCACGGTCGACGAGCCGGACCGGGCGGCCGCCCTGGTGGAAGCACCCCCTGCGGCCGCCGACGATGCGGCCGACGCGATCCGGACCGTCCCGGCCGGGGACACACCTTACAGCTCGGCCGCCACCTTTGAGGACCTCCACCTGAGCCCGGAGCTTTTGCAGGGCCTGTACACGGAGATGAAGTTTGAGCGGCCGTCCCGCATCCAGGCGACGACGCTGCCAATGATTCTCACCCCGCCTTACCGCTCCCTCATTGCCCAGGCCCACAACGGGTCTGGCAAGACGACCTGCTTCGTCCTGGGCATGCTCGCCCGGGTGGACCCGGCCGCGCCCGGCCCCCAGGCCCTGTGCGTCTGCCCCACACGGGAACTGGTCACCCAGAACTTGCAGGTCTTGGAGCGGATGGCCAAGTACACGAGCATCTCGGCCGCCTCGACCGCGGGCCCGGAGGGCGCGGAGGTCTCGCGCGCCACCCGCATCACCGACACCATCGTCATCGGCACGCACGGCCGCCTGAAAGCCTGGATGGCGCGCCGGGTGATGAGCGTCTCAGCCATGCGCGTCCTGGTCTTCGACGAGGCGGACGAGATGCTCAAGACGGACGCGTTTGCGAGCGACAGCGTGCGCATGATCACGACTGTCCGCCAGGCCGTCGCCGGCCCGGGCGGGACGGGGCAGCCCCTGCAGATCCTGCTCTTCTCCGCGACCTTCAACGAGAAGGTCAAGGCCTTCGCCCTGCGCGTCGTTCCGGACGCCAACCAGGTGTTTGTGCCGACCACGGACCTGAGCCTGGACGTGATCAAGCAGTACCGGGTCACCTGCGCCTCCCAGGCCGCCAAGGCGGCCGTCCTGCGCGACATGATCTTCCCGCTGTGCGAGAAGCTGGGGCAGACCATCATTTTCGTGCGCACCCGGGAGACGGCGCGCGCCCTACACGCCGCAATGGAGGCGGACGGCCACCGGTGCACGTCCATCGAGGGCGGCATGGACAAGGGCGCGCGCGACCGGGTGGTGTCCGAATTCCGTGCGGGGACGACAAAAGTGCTGATCTCGACTGACGTCCTGTCCCGCGGCTTTGACGTCACCCAGGTCACGCTCGTTATCAACTTCGACGCGCCCACCGAGCGGGACTTCCGGACGCCCGCGTATGAGACCTATCTCCACCGCATCGGCCGGTCGGGTCGGTTTGGGCGGAAGGGCGCGGCCTTCAACCTGGTGACCGGCGTGACGGAGGCTGGGGTGTTGGACCAGATCGGAGCCTACTTCAACCACCCCGTCCCGGAGGTGCCGGGCGGGGCGGAGTCGGAGTCGGGCTTTGTTGCGGTGTTGAAGGAGGCGGGGCTGACGGAGGGGGATGTGTGAGCGGGGGCGGAGAGAGATGACGAGCGTCTCACATTGCAATTTCCCCCAAATTTCTAACTCTGTTTTGCTCTACTTGTCCACGCCCGCCTCCGCGTCCAACAGCGCCGCCTCCACGCCCGCCGCCGCCGCATGCAATGCCGCCGGCCGCACCCACCCATGCGCGGCCAGGGCCGTCAGAACGGCCGCATAGTCGGGCGGCAGCGCCGTCCTCAGGCGGTCCGGGTGGGACAGCGGCGCAAACGGCCAGGCATGGGGTGGGGCGGGCGCCTTGGGCAAGCGCAGGCGTGGTGGTGGGGCTGTGGCGGCCGGCCGCGGCGGTGGCTGGGCAGCGCCGCCAGGGCGCTGGCTAGTGCTGCTGGCCTCCTCAGATGTGTCCCCTGCCCGGGCCAGCGTCGCGGCGGCGGCCTCCCAGGGCGCGGCGGCCGTGTCGCCGCCCCCGCCTCCACCCTCCTCATCGGCAGCGCCCCCCCGCGGGAAGACTGCCGCCCCGACCCACCGCAGGTATGCGGCCGCCGCCTCCGGCCCCAGCCCCGCCGCCTGCCCCGCGGTGGGCGGGGTGCCGAGCGGGGCCGCGGTGGACGCGGCCACCACGCTCGCCGCCCAGGCACCCCACCCGGCGGGTGGGGGTGGGGGCAAGCCGGGGAGGACGGGCGGGGAGGGTGGGTGGTCGCTGCTGGCACTGTTCCCGCCTCCACCACCACCATCACTCCCGCCGCCGCCGCCCACGCCCAGCCCGTACGCCAGCTTGAAGGCGACGGCCAGGGCGGCGAGCGGGCCCAGGAATGGGTACCGCCGCACGTCGGAGGACAGCGTGTCGGGCGCGGCGGAGCGCGAGAGGAGGCCTTCCGCCGTGGCGGCAGCCCCGCCCGCCCCGCCGCCGCGCGCGCGCGCCGCCCGCCCCGCCGTCGCAGCCACCTCCACCGCCACCGGCAACAGCGCCTGCGGGGCGCCCAGCTCAAACAGCCAGCGCCGGATCAGGGGCGTGGACGGGGCGGTGAGGTGGGACCCCAGGCCGCCCAGGGACGCGCTCAGGCGGGCGGCGCCGGCGGCCAGGGATGCCGGCGTTGGCAGGCCGGCCGGGCGGAGGAGGGCGGGCAGGGTGACGAGGCGCGCGCCGCCCTCTGCCGCCCCGCCGCCCGCCGCGAACGCGGTCAGGTCGTAGTAGGGGAGCTCCCCTCGGCCCGCCCACCTGACCAGGTCGACCGGCGTGACGGGCGCCCGGCAGACCCAGAGGGCGAGGGATAAAATGGAGAGCAGGGCGCGCGGGCCCGCGACGGGCGCGACGAGCCGCCCCGCGCCGTCGGCCGCGGCCGCCACCACACCTGCCAGCGCGGCGGGCGTCGGGGCCCGTGCCGGCCGGGACACGAGGTCCTCCAGGGCGGCCACCGCTCCCGGCTCGAGCAGGCCGGACGCGGCCAGGTGGGCGTGCCAGATGCGGCCCGTCAGGGGGAGGAGCGTGGAGAGGGGCGGGCCCGCGGACAGGGTGGTGGCCAGCGCAGTCGCTTGCGCCTTTTTTGGGGGAGAGAAAAGGAGGTAAGACACGAGCGCGACAAGAAGTTCGAAAAGAGAGAAAAAAAAAAAAAACCCTTCTCAACCCTCTCCTTATATGCACTCACCATCAGCACCCGCTGCATGCACCTAACGTTGGCCAGGACGAACGCGGCCGCGGGCGGGCGGGACGCGGCCGCCGCGTCCGCCGCCGCGAGCGCGGCCGCCAGGGCGGGGGCCGCCTGGCCGCCGCCCGTGCGCACACGCCGCACCAGGCGCCCGCCGTCCGTCGCCGCGTATTCTGTGGCCTCCTCGATGAAAGCGGTGGAGCGGGTGCCGCAGACATCGCACACGAGGGCGCCGCCGACCAGGGACAGGTCGAATGACAGGCAGGCCGCGCACTGCAGGGCGGCGGCGGCGGCCATGTGGCTGTGAGGGCTGGAGAAAAAGAGACGAGGGACCGGCTCTAGCGGGCCGAAAAAGCGTTTTGTGTGTTGCGAGAGTCTCAGTCCCTGCCGTGCCTCAGCACGCTCGCTTTTGAGCAGCCACGCTTGTACTATGGGTGGTCAGACATGAGCAGCAGGCATGCGCTTGGGAGATGAGAATGCACGCGGCCGCTAGAGAGACGGCGCGCGGGCACACGGCAAGCGCCGGCGCTCAAGCCGACCTTGCTTTTTTTTCCAGAGTGGAGTGCCACGCTGACCCATTTTTGATTGGGCGCTCTCCCGCTCTTCTTCCCGTCGCGCCCTTGGGCCGCATCGCACCCTTTAGGGCAGGGACTTGCACTCTCTGATCAATCTCATGCATTTCTACCCACGTTTCCGAGCGGTCGCCCTTCTGGCGGCCATGGGCGCCGTGCTCGCCGAGCCTTCTTCTTCCTCTTCTTCATCTCCTCCTCCTGCTCACCCCCCTCCCGCCCTCTCCTCCACCCCGCGCTGCTCCGCCTGCGTGGCCGTGGCCACCGCCCTGCACACCCGCCTGGCCGCCGAGGCCCCACGCAACGACCTTGACTGGCGGGGACGCATAGGGCCCAGCGGCGAGCGGCGCGGCGTGCGGCTTGCGTACGAGGTCTCTGAAGCCCGGCTGGACGCGCTGCTGGATTCACTTTGCACGGATGGATTGGCGACCGCGGTCTGGTGGGCGCGCGACGGCGGTGGGGATGATGCCGATGCGGGCGTATGGGCGATCAAGGGCGAGACCCCGCCGCCCGGGTGGTCCCTGCCCGCCTCCCAGGCGGAGCGGGAGGCGCGGGCGAAACGCCTGGAGAACGCGTGCGGGGGGCTGGTTGCTGATTGGGAGGACGAACTCGGGGCGGCGCTGCTGAGGAGGGGGAAGGGAGGTGCTGACGACGGTGATGATGATGTCGGGGTGCTGCTGTGCGAGAGGCTGGCCGAGGCGTGCGGGGCGGGGGAGGGGCGGGTGCGTGAGAAAGGGGAGGGCGCGGGTGGTAGTGGAAAAGATGAGTTGTGATTTGGGTCGACGTCGACGTTTTTTCTAGAACACACACACACTACCCTCCCAACTCCCGCCCCGCCGCCCGGCCCATGAAGGCCGCGCCTTGATTACACCTCCCCGCCGCCTCCCGCAGGGCGGAGGTCGCCGCCGCGGAGGTGGCGTCGCCCCCGCCCCCACCACCACTCGCCCGCGCCAGGGCGAGCACCAGCTTCCCAAACCGCGGGCTGGCCGCAACGGCGGGCGACGCCGCCGCGGACGCCGCCGCGGCCGCGCACACAGCAGCAAATAGCGGGGTGGACGGGGCGAAGGAGGCGGCCGCTGGGGAGGAGAGCAGGGCGTCCACGGCCGCACCGACCACGCCCACCCCGCGCTCGCCCCAGCAGCAGGCCGCCGGGCCGCCGCCACCAGGGGCGCCGCCGCCGCCGTGCTGCTGCTGCCCGTCATTCCCGCCACCCGCGGCCGCGGCTAGGAGCAGTGGCAGCGCAGCACTCAGCCCCGCACAGGTCGCATCACTGCGGGCCACGCGGCCCAGGAATTCGGAGACGGGCGCGGGCGGGTTGATGGGGTGACGGGTGGAGGAGCTGGGTGGTGGTGGGGCTGCCTGTGCCGCCGCCGCCCCGCCCCCGCCATCCTCCCCTCCAGGCATGAGCAGGGCGGGAACCAGCACAGCTTCCGCCAACGCCCCTGCATGGCCCGCCACCCCCGCCGCCACGGCCGCCGCCGTCAGGGCCGCCGGTGCGGGGCCGGTCAGGGCCGCCAGGCGCACGCCCAGGCTCACTCTCAGCACCGCTGCTGCCGCCGCCACGCCCGCGCTGGACCCCGCGCACGCCTCCACCAGCCACATGACGCCCGCATCGGAGGCCCCCGAGGGGTGGACGGTGGGCGCGGCAGCAGACGCCGCCGCGGCCGCTGCCTGGAGGCCAGCGACCAGGCGCGGAGGGGGCGGGCTGGTTGGCGGGTCGCCCCCGGCCAGCAGGGCCGCCAGGAGGGTGGCACCTCCGGCCAGGTCAGCATCGCTGCCATCAGCTAGCGGCGGCGTGGTGGACGCTGTGTCCGGCGTGGCGGCCCCCGGGGAGGCGCGTTGTTGTGTTTGGTGGGCGAGCAGCGCGTCGGCCGCCCACTCGAATCCTGGCGGTTCCTGCTGCTGCTCACGGCTCCCCGTTTCCACCCCATCCACGGCCCAGGGATAGGTCGGGCACCCATTCAGCCAGGGTGGCGGGGGCGGGAAAGAGGAGGAGGAGGAGGGGCGGGCGTCGCGTTCGGCTACATTGTTGTCAAAAACGATTGCGGCCGGTCGCTGTTCCAAGGACGCGGCCGCGCCGCTGGTGCGGGCGGCCATGGTAGTGTTGCGTGTCTCGATGAACAGGCTGCAGGCGATGGGCCTCCCCCCTGGATGCGCCGGCAGAGCGTGGCGCGTCGGCTTTGTGGCGCCGGGCGGCCCTATCACGTTTCTGTTCTTTCTTCTCTCATCTTTTTTTACAAACCACTCTCACTCGTCCAGGCTCCGGTCTTCCCGCACTTTCACCACCAGCAGCCTCCCCTCGCTCGCCGTGGTCGGCCCGGCCGCCACCAGCCCCGGCCCGTACGCCGCGTAGGCGGGCATGTACCTGTCGCAAAAGTCCTTCACCTGGGCCTCGCTCATGCCGCCCCGCCCCGCTGCTCTCAGGGCCGTCTCGGCCTCTGCCCGCCACCCGTACACACACTCCGCGCTGGGCGCCTCAATGACCAGCCAGGCGTGGGCAAATGAATCCCAGGCGGCCTTGTAGGACGACAGGGCCGCGTCCACGGCCGGCAGGTGCGGGGAGACGGACGCCGCGGCGGCGGCGCCCACCGGCGAGAACCCGAGCATCCAGCCTTCGAGGAGGACGAGGTCCAGCGGGCCGTCCACGCTCGGCCACGCCTCCGGGGCCGCCCGGTCCCCTAGCCCGCCGTGCGCGGCCTTGTCGTAGCGGGGCAGCGATACGGGCGTGCCGCCGGCCCGGGCGGACGCCAGGGCGGCGAGCGTGTCCTGGCCCAGCTTGAGGTCGTGCGAGCCCGCATTGCCCCGCAGCTCGAGCAGCGGGTTGCCGGCATTGGCCGCCGCCAGGGCCGCCTGCTCCGCCCGGGTCAGGTAAAAGTCGTCGATGGACACGGACGCCGCGGCCAGGCCGGACGCCGCGGCCAGGGCGTCGAGCTCGGAGACCAGGGTGGTCTTGCCACAGCCCTGAGGCGCGTTGATGCCGAGGACGAGGGGGCCGCCGCCCGCCCCCTTTTTTTTGTGGGCTTCGACCTGTCCGCGCACCCAGAAGAAGATGGGCAGGTAGTACCGGTAGATCCGGGAGGCCGCGGAGGGCGGCAGGGTGGAGGGTGGGGCTGGGGGTGGGGAGTCCGAGCTGCCTCCCTTGGTCAAGCCCAGGCGCAGGGCGACCAGCGCGCCCAGGCGGGCCCACTCGGGGACGGCAGCGGCGACGGCGGCCTTGTTCAGGCCGCAGGCGGCCAGGATGGGCGAGGTGGCGATGTAGTCTGTGTTTTTGAGAGAGAGGAAAGGGAAAAAGCACGGGCCGGGGGGATGGAGGGCGAAGGATGAGAGGGTAGGGTGTGGTAGAGGTCGGGGGGGGGGGGGCGAGGAAGGCGCATGCGTATTTTGCTCTCTCCACGCTCTCCACCCTTCGTCACTCTCTCCACTCACCGATCAGGTCCGACTCAGCCACGGACGCGGACACCGCATCGGCAATGGGCTGCGCGGAAGGGGGCGGGGTTCCGGCCCGGAGCAGGCCCCGGAGGTTAGGGCCGGAGGGCGTGCGGAGCAGGGCGGACGCGTTGCCGCCGCGCGTGGACCGGTCGCCCGGCGTGGACGCCCCACTTGTGGCCGCGCTGGACCGCCGGGTGGCGTTGACCGACCCCAAGCGGGTGTCGGATAGGCGCTGGGCGACGGCGCGGAGGGTTGCGGACATTTTTTGGAAGGGCGCGTATATTTTTTCTCCAACGTCGTCCAATGAAAAAGAGAGGCCACGAGGAAACGAACGAAAGCGCGCGTCAACATTTTTCAATTGTTGTGTGGGTTGACTCCCCACCCCCAGACCACCATGCCTGGCGACGAGGGCGCGATGCAGGTCGACGACCCGCCCTGCGCGCATGCCGCCGAAGGCCTGACCCCCGCCGCGGCCGCCGCCGCCCGGGCGGCCGCCCGGCGCGCCGTGGGCGCCCGCGACACCACCTCCCACAGCGGCGACGACCTCGCCGCCCTGGCCGCCGCCGAGGTGGCCGGGCCCGCCGGGCACGACACCACCAATGGTGGCATCCCCCTGGAACCCTTCAACATGGCGGCCGAACGGCGGGCGGGGTGGTTTGAGGCGGCGGCGGCGGTGGGAGGAGGCGGGGACGGCGGCGGCGGCGGCGGCGGCGCCCAGGCGGCGGGGAGGGCGCGCAAGCCCCTCACCCCGGACGCCTGGGTGGCGGGCCTGCCCCGGGCGGCCGGCGGCGGCGACGCGGCCATGCTGTCTGGCGATGCCAGCGACGACGACGGCGACGGCGGCAGCACCACCAGCGCCAGCGAGGACGGCCGGGAAGGCGGCTGGCCCCCGCCCGCCCTCGCCCCGCCCCTCCCGCACGCGGCGTTGACCGCCGAACGCGCGGCCCTCCGCCTGCGCCTGGCCCGCCTGCTGAAACCGGGTGAGACGGCGATGGACGCGCTGAGGCGCCTGGTTGGCGGTGAGGAGGGGGGTGGCGGGGGCGGCCCCACCCTCGCCCCACCCCTCCCCCCGTCGCTCACCCGGACCTCCCGCCTTGCCGCCCGCCCGGCCTCCGCCCAGGCCGCGTTCGCCGAGGTGACGACCCTGTCGGCCAGCCTGATGGAGGCCGGCGATTTCGATGCTCCCACCACCCTGACCCGGGAAGCAATCCTGGGCGGGCCGGCGGCCGCGGCCGCACGCCCGCCTCAGGCGGACCCAGCAGCGGCGGCCGAGCGACCCCCCGCCCTCCCGGCCACGCTCTCGCCGTCCGCCCTCCCCGCCCCGCTCCGCCCACCCTCCATGCCTTTCCCGCCTGGCCTGGAGAGTACGGACTTCCGTCCCTGCACCGTCCCACCGGGCGCACCGCCGGTCGCCGTCGCCTCCTTCGCGCCCACCGCCCCGGCAGCAACAACAACAACAACAGGGAATGGAGGCACAGGTCTCAAAGCAGGGTCAAAACAGGGCGGGGTCATGGAGTCGTCAGCCTGGTGGTACAGCAGCTCCCGCGGCCTCTTTTTCCACCCAGCGTCCGGCGTGCTGGGCGATGCGGCCAGCGGGGCCTGGTCTGGCGGGGGCGCGACCGCGGCGGAGGCGGTGGGAATGAGGCAGGTTTAGTGCAAAACACGAAAAAGCTTTTTCCAAAACCACCTGATCTCGGGCGCCTTCACTCCTTCCCACGCGCAACCCCGCGTCGTCTGGCCAGGGGTGGCGAGGGGCACGGGTGGATCCACAACTCTCTCGCTTCTCGGTTGAAACTACAGGTAAAACAAAGCAACACACCCACCATCACCCCTCTCACTTCTCCATCTTCTTCCTCATCAAACGTTGAAGCTCTTGCCGCACCCGCACGACCCATCCGCGTTCGGGTTTTGGAAGGAGAAGCCGCCGCCAATGAGCTCGTCCGAGAACCCCAGCTCCAGCCCAAACAGGAAGAGCAGGGACTTGGGGTCGCAGGCCGCGCCGACGCCGTCGCCGAGGTCGAAAATGGAGTCGTCCGAGGTGAGGGTCGCGCGCTCCACAAACTCCATGGTGTAGCTCATCCCGTTGCACCCCCCGCTCTTCACGCCGACGCGCAGGATCATGGGCGGTGCACCAGGGGCGGCCTGTTTCTCAGCGAGCATGGAATTGAGGCGCGCCCGCGCCGTGGGGGTGACGGTGATGGCGGGGGCGAGGGGTGGGGAGGGGGTTGGGGATGGGGCGGCGGCGGCGGCGGGGGCGGACGGCATGCGTGTCAACGGCGCGCGCGGCCTGGGGCCGACCGGGCGGGCCCCGGCCCGGGTCGGGCGGGTGGTCCAGGAGCCGGCCACGCCTGCGCTGGGGCGAGCGAGGGAAGAGAGCGGCATGGCGTGTGCGTGAGATGAGAGCGACGCGAAACACAACAAACAAATGACCTGCAACCTCCACTCGTCTCCTCTCAGGGGCAGCCCGCGCTGCGCTTCTTTTTCTTGTCCTCGCGCGCCGGCCGGGGACCGATCGAGGCCACGAACCCAGCGCACTCAGCACTCGCGGTGGGGTAACACACGCCAAACATGCAGACTTTCGAGCCCACCCGGCGCCGGAGCCTGGAGGACGACCACGCGGACTTTGCCCGTAAAGGAAGCGGAAACGGAACCGCCGCCGCGCCGGTCATCGTCGGCCTCCGCTCGCCCGCCCAGCCCATCATTGCCGCTGCGCCGTCCCCACCTCGTTCTCTGGTGACGGGGTGTTCCCCACCAGACATAAACTTCATCGCGCACTCGGCTGTGGAGGAGGTAAGAGGAGAGGAGAGGAGCAGAGAGAAGAAGAAACGGATGCCGCCCCACACCTCCTGCCCTCCCCCCCTCCCCCCAAAAAGGCAACGCCCCGCCGCCCTCGCTCTCAAAACCTGCTTTCAATTCCCTCTCCTCTCCCTCAGGCCGACGAAAGCGACGGCCTCACCGGCCTCACCGGCCTCGCCGCCCTCGTCGCCCACGCCCGGGCCCCCCTCCACCCCGCCCGCCTGGCCTACGCGGCCGGCATCGCGGCGGCAGGCGTGGCCGCGGGCGCGGAGGGCGGGGCGCCAGCCCTCCTCCTCCCGCTCCTGGCAGACCTTGCGGCCAGCCCGGACGGGTGTGTGCGGGCGGTCGCCGTCGAGCAGGCGGGCGAACTGGGCGCGGGCTGGGCGGCGGCCGCGCCCGACGCCGCCCTGGCACTGTTCGCCCTGTCCCTGAGCGGGGCGGGCGATGAGGAGGTGAGCGTCGCGGCGGCGGCGCGGAACGGCGCGGCGCTCGCCGCGGCCGCCCTCCCCGCGGCCGCCGCCCTGGCCGCCGCCCTGCCCCGCCTGGCCGCCCTGGCCGCCGCCCACGAGCCGGACGCCCGGGTGGCTGGGGTAGCGGCCGCCCTGACACTGGCGCCCGCCGTCAAGGGAGGCGCCGGCGCGGCCCTCATCGAGCACGCGCTGGCGAGTGCGGGCGACACCTCGTTTGCCGTCCGCCGCGCGCTTGCGGGCGGCCTCGCACACGCCGCGGCCGGTTGCGCCCTGCCGCCCGTGCCCGTGTGCGCCGCCGCCCTGGACGCATTTAAAGCGCTTGCGTCCGACCGGGTGTGGGCGGTGCGGGCGGCGGCGGCGGGCGCGCTGCCCGGAGCCGCCGTGGCCCTCGCCCAGGCCCCAGGCACCCCCAAAGCGGCCGCGGCTGCTTTCTACCCGCTCGCCCGGGCGGCCCTGGACGACCCCTCCCGCTGGGTGGCGACCGCGGCGGCAACCGTGTTGGGGGACCTGCTGGTCGTGGTGGGTGTTGGTATGGATGGGGGCGGGTCGGCGGCTTCTCCATCGTCGCGCCCGGTGACGCCGGAAGGGAGGCACACCACCAACGGCCCGCCCCTCCCGCCCTGGTCGCCGCCCGCCGCGCCGGCCACGCCCGGCGGGGCCGCGTCCGCTGTCGCCGCCGCCGCCGACGTGCCGACGCTCTCGCCTGCCTCCCTCCTCCCGGACGACCTACTAGCCGCCTTCTCGGCCCTCCCCGCCAGCCGGGACGCGACGGCGGACGCGCTGGCCGCGGTCGGCGCCGCCCTGCCCGCCCTCGTGCGCGCGGCCGGCCCCCGCGGCTGGGCGGCAGGCCTGCGGTCCGTCCTTCCGTCCTTGCTCGCCCTGGGCGGGGACGCCTCGATGGGCCCCTCGCCCGCATCCTCTGTCGCGGGCGGGTCCGGGCATGGCGGGGTGGCGGCGCTCGAGGCGGCGGCGCTGGCGGCCGCGGCCCGGCGCGCTGCTGCGGGCGCGCTCGCCCAGACTGCCGCGGCCGCCGGCCCGCCCGCCGCCGCGGCGGACGTCCTGCCCGCGGCCTTAGCCCTGTTGTCCGGGTGCGCGGCGCTCGCAGCTGCGTCCCTCCCCGCCCCTCCCGCCGCAGACCCGGCGCTGGAGGCGGCGCTGGGCGGGCTGGGCGGCCTTTTGGCGGCCCTGCCCCCTTGTGGTGAGGGGGAGGAGGAAGCGCTTGAAGAAGAAGCACCCACCCCCACCACCACGTCCCCACGCTCTCGCCTCGCCGCGGCCGCCATCGCGGCGCTACCCCCTGGCACCCGGGCCTGGCGGTGCCGGGCTGCGCTGGCAGGGCAGCTGGGGCCAGGCGCGGCGGCCCTGGCGGCGGACGGGGCGGGCGGGGCGGCCACGCTCACGCACTGCTGGGCGCCTGCGGCAGGGGCCCTGCTGAGCGACCCGGCGGCGGCCGTGCGCAGCGCGACCGTCGCCGCCTTCCCAGACCTGCTGGCTGCGGTGGGTCGCGGAGCGGTGGCGGATGCGCTGGGTGAGGCGGTGAGTGCGCTGGACGGGTGGCGGGGCCGGGCGACCGCGGCCGCGGTCGTGCGCGCGGTGGCGGCCGCAGTGGACGCCGGCGCCCTGGAGGCGGGTTTGGCGGCGCCCTTTATGAAGAGGGCGCCTGCGTAGACGTAAACGACCGAAAATAGCGCATTCTTAATGCATTTCCCAAGCGCGCGCAGGGCGCGGGGGGGGAGAGAGAGAGAGTGTTAACAGGCGCTCTCATTTTATTCATTTCTCTCATCTCTCTCTCTGTCAACGAAGCACGCAAACGCGCGCGCGCTTGAGCTCTCGGTTGGGGTGTGGAAAAAAAGCGGGCAACATCCATGGTCGGTCATCATCCGCAAAAACACACCTGGGGAGAGGAGAGGGCGCGCGCGCACACAGAGGAGTGCACGCGCTCCGTCTCCTCTCGTTATTAGAAAAAGACAAAGGCACAAGAAAAAAGCAGGGTCTAGGAAGTGTTCGGGAGGGCAGCGCGCGCGCGCCCCTCCTCCCACCGAAGCGCACACCATCTCCGTGCAAAGGAGGGGGAGAAGGGTGTAGGCGGGGTGGCCGCACTCGCGGCCTCCCTTAATGGCTGGACTTTCTTTTTTTTGGATTTTTTGGTTGAAGGTTTTTTGTGG
>Ga0315278_10001733_pt1 | contig 19259 bp, 9 predicted proteins | sample YL17G06_0_MG_FD_203880 | JGI IMG/M metagenome (GOLD analysis project Ga0315278, IMG submission 203880) | Sediment microbial communities from Yellowstone Lake, YNP, Wyoming, USA - YL17G06_0 | ecosystem: Environmental > Aquatic > Freshwater > Lake > Sediment | place: USA: Wyoming | collected... | reverse complement strand
TGTTCGCTCCCCCCGCGAACATCGCAGGGCGGCGCGCTCATCCCCTCTCATTCTACCATATTATAGGCAATTACACCACCACTTTTCACGACATCCACAGAAAACCGCGCGGCCTCGCTATCGTTGTTTCTATATCAGTGTACATTGCAGCTCGAAAATTGACCACAGTGCGAATGTTGAATCTCGCGGCTAAAGTGATGATGGCCGAGTGCATGCTTCTCATCTATCTCGGTCTTTGGAACACGCTTGTGACACTTCGGTTCCACCGTCCGGTACTAGGCTATGCGTCGATGTATGTAGGCACCATTCTTATGCTCATGGCCATGGGTCCGTGGATGGTTTTAGCAAACAAACGTCGGATCGCAACAGCATTTCTATGGATGATAGACGGATCCATGGTTCTCATCTCCCTGACTGCTGCCGCAATTGCTGTGATTGTTTGGAATGATTGGATTAATATAACAGGACGGCCATGGCACATATGGCTGGTGATCGCAGTTCTTCTGCTGCTGCCACCGTGCGTGATGTTCATGGTACAAACACGAAGCAGGCGGCAGAACGCGACATCGGAAACTGCAATGGAGCACTGGCGCAGGGCACCCTGGGTGTCTTTCGGTCTCGGCATGCTGCCCCTCGCATTGATGCTGGTCATGACGCTGGTCAGCTTGCAGGGGGAGCGATATGTACTACAGTGCTGTGTTATAATGGCATTGCCTATCATCAGTTTCCTCATCCACTTTGCAGCACGAACGACGACCGCAGCACGTGTGTTGTTCTTGGCAGTCAAGTGGATGACATGCGTATATCTGCTTTCTCTCTGCGTAACCGTTCGCACCCCTGGCTGGAGCGGTTGGCGCTACCACTTCACGTCAGGCTATCAGTTAATTGTTGTAAGCACTGTTTTGATGTTTCTCGTCATTGGCTCGTGGACAGTCATTGGCTCGTGGACAGTGCAGGCGAAAAGAGGTTGGGCCACAAGAACACTCCGATGGATGGGCGGATGCGTGCTTCTCATCTGCTTCGGTCTTTGCGGCTGGTTCGCTATGTGGCTGTTCCGGTGCTGCCGGTGCTGGTGGCTAAGTAACTACCCGTTGCCAGGCTATGGGTTGACTCTTATAGGCACTACTCTCATGCTTCTGGCCGTGGGTTCGTGGGTAGTGCTGGCAAACAGGCGTTGGGCCGCGACAACATTCCAATGGATGATGGCCGGAGGCGTGCTTCTCATCTCCCTGGGTCTTTGGTACATGCCTGCGATAGTTTACCCGTTGCCAGGCTATGGGATGGTTGCTATAGGCATTATTCTGATGTTCCTGGCCATTGGTTCGTGGACAGTGCTGGCAAAGAGGCGGTGGACGACAAAAGCATTCTGGTGGGCTGTTGCCGTTGCAATTGGCGGCATCCCAATTACTGTAGGTGTTCTTGCAGTAGCCGAGGAGATCCGAATCACACGGATGAACAGCATTCCGCTGCCCCCGGCGGCAGAGGTGTTTGCCTTGACATCAGTGTCCAACACATGTCCGACTGAAATCGTTGAGAGAGCCCCGGTCTTCCGCGTCTTCCCGCAAATAGGATTCCTTGGATCAGCCAGGGAGATAACTGTGTCGGCAGATGGGAAATGGCTTGCATGCATAGATCGTGGTGATCGCATATCGCTGTGGAGTGTGCCCGATGGCAAGGAGGCAGGCACAATTCCGTTCAGTCCGTGTAGCGATCAAAACCGGAACAGCATGGAATTCCTTGACAGCAGACACCTGCTCATACGTGGCTATCGCAGTATCCACGTCTGGGATGTGATCGCAGAAACAACCGCATTTGAACGTATTGACGTGTATGGGCCAGCAACCATATCTGGGAATGGCAAATGGCTCGCCATTCGCGAAAAAGACTATCAGATCACTGTATACGATATTGGCAACAGGGATAAGATTCGGGAATTCACAGTTAGTTGCGTTTCAAATGCTTGGGTAGCCAGAGAGATCACGGGCATCGCGATATCTGACGACGGACAATACCTTGTGACATCTCTTCCACGGCTGTCGCGGATAATAGTGTGGAATGCCATGTCGAACACATGCATACGAACATTGGAAAAGATCTCAGCGGCAAGGATACTGCGATTAACGCCAGGAATGCAGTACTGCATATACACAGATTCCTACGACACAGGGGTAGGAGTAGTAGATCTTGTCAATGGACGTCAGGTAAGATATATAAGACACTACATGCGTCCAGACGACCACGTAAGCGTATGTCGTAGCGATTGGCTGACTATCTCTCGTACCGGCTGCAATCTGACAATGTGGGATCTGGCATCATGCCACATTATCACGCAGTATCCGGACGCTGACTGCGGTGTATTTAGCCGTGACGGTGGTACAGTGTCTTTCTTTGAAGACATAAGTGGATCGGCTGTCGCCACAAATGAGAATCCTTGTCGTGTCATAGTGATGAATCGGGAGGATATCAAGACACGAGTGCTAACGTCGCAGAAACGTCTTGACTTCGGCACTCTCGCCAGCACTCCCGATAAAGAATGGTTTGTAATCAGAGCAGACGAAGAGCGAGTAACGAATGCAGTGTCTGGTCTACACGATCAGGAAACGAATACAGTCCATTATCATGTGTGCGACTTGTACAAATGGTCTGCAAGAACGGGAATTGTAGCAAAGAAACGTCGTTTGGTTACAGAAATGTATAATATCATTGATGTATCACCTGACGCGTACTATATGCTGTGCTCGCAAAATCCCTATGCCCCAATCAAAACGAACGGACTAGTCGTAATCGAACTCAACAGTCTTACTTCCGATATTATTACGGGTTTGCCCTGTGTCGCCGCTTTCTACGGTCAAGGTGGCACGACCGTCGTTAATGTAACGACAGATGAGATGCAGATATGTGATCCATACCACTCGTCTGTGCTACACACGATAGAGCTTTCACAGGGGACTTACTCGGCTTGCATCTCGCGCGACAGGAGCCGTCTGGCGACTGTATCACCCAACAGGATTGACATTTGGGATTTGACGTCATTCCATCAGGTGGGACAATACACGAGCAGTACAGGACGTTGGTTAGAGTCGGTCACATTTGGATTGGATAATGCAAATCTCATCATTCACGAATCGGGGACGTGCGGCGATTCGTGGCGGATCTTTGAAACCGGTTCGCGTCGCACCACTGAACTAAGCATAACAAATCGTGCTCTTCTTTCATCAGCAGAGGGATCAGAACGCCAGTCATACGCCGTGTTGCCAGGCGGCCGTTACGAGCTGGTGTTATTCTACGCGGATTATCTTATTCGTGATACTCAGTTAGGAACCCAAGAGTTGGTTAAACGAGCAGAAGATGTCAATCAGGTCAATAATTTTGCACTGGGGCCAGATGGCCGCACGCGCGTAGTAGGAGATTGGTTGGGAGGATTAGCTGTGTGCGACGGATTCACCGGGCGGATGTTGGCTTCCCTGTACGCGTACGCCAGCGGTGAATGGATCACAATCACACCCGAGGGCTACTATGTCTGCTCGACAAACGGCGACAAGTATGTAAACGTTCGCGTTGGCAACCGGGTGTACGGCATTGACAATTATCGTGAGGCGTTCAATCGGCCTGCGTTGGTGCGAAAAGCATTGGCGGGTGAGTCTCTTGAACAATATAGGAAACTGGAACAGACCAAGTTGGCGCCCGAGGTGAGCATTGGCGAGACGCCTGCGGTCGTGACGAAAAACGAAACGCCGGTGGCGGTGGCCATTGAGGATATTGGGGGCGGGATTGGCGATGTCCGCGTCTATCTGAATGGCACGGCAGTGAACCAGATCGAGGTGGATGCTGCGTTTACCCCGCTGCGCGGAGGAACGACTGTCTCGAATGTGTTCAAGCTGGAACTTCTGAACGGCACGAACACGATCCGCGTCATTGCGTCCAACAAGGAAGGCACGATGCACAGCACGGAGGTGGTGCGGGAGATCATTGCCCGGTTCACACCGTTGACCCGGCCGTCCTTGCACGCGCTGGTAGTCGGTATCAATGACTACGATAATCCGCGGTACAATCTCATAAGCTGCGTACCCGACGCAGGGATGTTTGCCGAGGCGCTGCGGAGCGGCGCGGGCCGGTTGTTCGAGTCAGTATCAGTGACCGTCCTGACAAACAAGGCGGACACGACCCGTGACGCCATTGTCGCGGGGTTGAACGGGATGACCAATGTGTGTGCGGTGCACGACTTGTTCGTGTTCTACATTGCCGCCCATGGCACGGTCGAGGACGCAGGTGACCGCCGGCATTTTGTCCTTCCCTCGAACTACTCGTCGAAACTGCGGCTGGCGGAGGATGCTATTGACCAGGACATGCTGAAGCGTCTCCTGTGCCGTGTACCGGCGGGGAAGAAGATTGTGGTTCTTGATGTGTGCCAGGCGGAGAAGCTGGGCGATGCGATCACTGTGGCCATGCTTGACAACAAAGTGCTGATGCACGGCGACATCGAGGAGGAAGACATGGTGAGGATATTGAGCAAGGCGGTGGGCTCGACCGTGCTTGCGGCATGCACCACGTCCCAGCAGGCGGCCGAGGGATACAAAGGGCACGGGATATTCTCCTATGTGGTGGCGGAGGGTTTGGGCGGCAAGGCGGACTTGGACAAGGACGGCTTTGTCCAGACAACCGAGCTGGCACAGTATGTTGACCGAACGGTTCCCGTAGTCGCCGCGACACTGACCAACGCGGGCCAGCCAATGGTGCAGTACCCGGTTGCCAACCCGTGCGGGATGGTGTTCCCGGTGACGAAGGTGAAGTGAGAGACCACGCAGACTCCTTTGTTACGAAGTCTCGAAGACAGGAAGAAGACGCTCTGCCAACAGGATGCCTTTTGTGTCATCTGTGCCTTGGCGCTTGGGTGATGCCGCCTATGCGACGCTCTGATAAAAACGGGTTGTGGAAACCCGTTTTGGATATGGGATGCACCGCTCGGTGGCAACGATTTCATCCGCGTTCGTGTGTTTCGAGTAGTTCGTGGTTAAAGTTGCTCTCATTCTTCTTCGTGTCGTGGTGAAATCTCCGGCTTTCAGAATCCTTTGGCCTTTCCGTTTGCTCTCCTTGCCTGATTATGGTATACTTTGATTGTTATGGCTGGCACCTTTGCCGATGATCTGTTGACCGGGGTGCAGGGGCGCGACGAGCGTGCTCCTGCCGCTCCGCCTGCATCGCGCACGCGGAAGCCCGAGACCGTCTCGCAGCTCACCAGGCGGATCCGCGGTTTGATCGAGCTCAGTCTCTCGGCCGTATGGGTCGAGGGCGAAATCAGCAATTTCAAGGCGCATGACTCGGGCCATTTCTATTTCACATTGAAGGATGCCACGGCCCAGATTCCGGCCGTGATGTTCCGGAACACGAACGCCCGGCTCAAGTTCAGGCCCGAGAACGGGCTCAAGGTGATTGTCAGCGGCAGTGTCCAGATCTACGAGCCGCAGGGGAAATACCAGATTGTCTGCGAGACAATCGAGCCGAGCGGCCTGGGCGCCCTCATGCTCAAGTTCGAGCAGCTCAAGAAACAACTGGCAGCCGAGGGCTTGTTCGATACCGAGCGGAAGAAGGCGCTCCCGGTCCTGCCCCGCACCATCGGCGTGGTGACGTCGCCCACGGGCGCTGCACTGCGCGACATCGTGAATGTCCTGTTCCGCCGGTTCCCGAACATGCGGCTGGTGCTCAATCCCGTGCCCGTCCAGGGCGAGGGCGCTGCGGACAAGATAGCCCAGGCCATTGACGACTGCAACGAGATCAACCGCCTGTTTAACGAGGGACAAGCCAGACACCGCCTCTGCTTCGATGTGTTGATCGTCGGCCGGGGCGGCGGGAGCGTGGAAGACCTCTGGGCATTCAACGAGGAAGCCGTTGCCCGCGCCATCGCACGCTCGACCATACCGGTCATCTCCGCCGTCGGCCATGAAACGGACTGGACAATCGCCGATTTCGTTGCGGATGTCCGCGCTGCAACACCCAGCCAGGCAGCCGAGCTGGTCGTCCAGCCGCGCGACTCGTTTGCCCAGCAGATTGCCGAGTGCAGCCGGCGTGTTGAGGCGGTCATCGCCTCGATGGTCGAGTCGTTCTCGAGCCGGGTCGCCGCCGCGCGCACCCATTACGCCTTCCGCGAGCCAGGCCGGATTGTTGACCGGCACCGCCAGCACGTGGACGACCTGTTCGAGACCTGCGAGGAGGTCATGACCGACCGCATGGCGGACGTGGGCAACCGGTTTGCGCGTGCGGAGCAGGTGATGGCCTCGGCCCAGAAGCTGCTTTCACGGCATCTCGGCCAATGCGGCCAGACGCTCGAGTTCCGCCTCGCGGCGCTGACAAAGACATTCGAGGTGCTCATGGGCGACAAGCGGCACGGGGTGGTGAACCAGGTGAGCAGGCTCGAGGCGCTTGGCCCGGCATCGGTGGTGAAGCGCGGCTACACCATCACACGAGTTGCGCAGACCGGCAAGGTGGTGATGACGGCCGCAGGGCTGAAGCCGGGCGACAGGCTCCGCACCGAGTTCCGCGACGGCTCGGTCGACTCGACGTGCTTGTAGTGTGTTCGTGAGAGCATACTCCTTGAAGGAGAAACCGTCTTACGACACCACCTGCATTTTCAGACGCAGCAGGATGCTGCGCCTGCAACCGATGGTCAAGCCCACAACCGAACAACGTGCCTGAATCCGATCGGTGGCAGGGCCTCTCCCGTTTGAGAAGGTTCAATGCAAGATGGTCAGGTGGGCATGACCATGAACTGGAGGGGCTGGTTGCCGGTGATGAAGTAGTAGAGGGTGCTGACCAGCAAGGGCACGACGCAACTGAGGACTTCGCCGGCAATCAGGCCGTACATCAACGGTTTGCCGTGCTGGTAGACCGTTGCGCCGCCGAACCGCATGACGAGGAGCTTGACCAGCCAGCCAAGGATGAACGATGCGGCAAGCGCCTCGCCGAAGTAGATGCCGCAGGTGATGAACATGGCGGGATGGAGGGGCCACCAGGCGAACCGCATCCTGAGGAAGGAGAACAGGAGCACGCCGAACGCGGACACGGCGAAGAAGGTGAGGGCCAAGCGGTGGGGCTGGGCCTCGAGGAAGCGGCGGAGGCCCGTGACGCTGCCTGCTCCCGCGAGCTGGCCCTGGGCATCGAGGCGATGGATGAACATGACGGTATCCTCGAACGGCGAGCGGACAACCAGCGGCGCCCATTCATCGCCAAACTGTGTGCCGACATCATATTGCCAGTACAGGGTGCAGGGAATCGCCACGGCGAACCCAAGCAGGATGGCCCCGCAGGCAACCCAGGTGAACCGGCTGAGCTTGACGTCGCATGAGTCAACCAGCTTGAGGGCGTTCGTCACAAACGGCATCAGGCATTCGCGGGCCGAATAGTAGATCACCATCATCACCATCAGGCCGACAACCATCGTGTCCGGGCCTAGTGCAGCCGGGCCGAGGATGGCGAGGAGGATGGACGCGGGCGAGCCGGTGGTGCCGAGGAAGAAGACGCCCGCCTCCGCAATGAGGCGGCTCATCGCAACGAACACGGCAATGCAGCCGAGCGCCAGCAGAAGTGACAGAGGCCAGTCGTAGCCGACGGTTACATACAGATAGACGACAAACGAACCAAGCCCGAAGATAAACATGCGGGCGCCCCACACCGCGTAGCCGTCGGGCTGGTCTTCCATGCGGAAGCCGAGCGCGCCGCCGAACACGGTCTTCAGATGGCGCCGCGCGGTATACAGGGCGACCGCGAACATGCCGAAGTAGCCGCCCATCATGTTCATGCCAATGGGATTCAGGCCAAACCTGCCGCCGCCGTACCAGCCAGTTTGAGCTATGCCGTAGATGGCGAGGAGGCCGAGGATGTAGCGGTACAGGTACGGGCCGATGCCCAGCGACAGCGAGACATCCACAGGCAGGAAATAGGCGATGGCAATGACGGAGAAGAAGATGGTGGGATTGAACAGGTCTTGGGCCTGGCCGCTCTCGAATGAGGGAACGAGCCTGAGGAGCGACTGGAAATCGAACTGGCGCGGCAGCTTGCCGGGAAACGTTTCGGGGAACCATAACGCGCCGAAATTGTACATATGGAAGGCGAATACAGTGACCAGGCCAATCCAGAACATCCGCTGCTGCGTGACCGGGCTTGCCCCCGTCCGGTCACGCGGGAACAGGGCCTCGGTGAAGGTCATGAGCGGATAGGGCAGATGCTCGTTGTGGGCCCATTGCTTGTAGAGGACCTGGGACAGGCCGAGAATGGCCAGCCACAGGGTGAGCAGCACGGGAAGCCAGAAGGTCAGCGGCCGGATCCAGGCATGCCACGGCACCGTGGACGGCGCGATATGATGCGTGCCCTGGCGCAGGCCGGTGATGAAGCCGTTCACGACCGCTTGTTCGTTGCTCGTTATATCGGCGAGCATGATCTTGGGCGCCTTCTCGACGATCTTGCACTCGCTCCAGCCGGGCTCGATCGCGTTGTGGCGGTAGGGCATCACCAGTTGAGCCGTGAATGTCCGCATGACGTTTGTGCCCGGGATCGCGCAGGCAACCAAAACGGCGCCCACAATCACCGCCATCTCGCCCTTGCGCAACGTCAGCGCCCGGTGCATCTTCCTGACCAGCGGATGGAGGAACACCAGGTAGACGACCAGGATGCCATAGACCGCCATGGGCAGATGGCTGCCGATGAACATCGTCTGCTTCATCACGAAGTCGTTGAAATACGTCACGCCGCACACAAACATGACGCACAGCGCTGCGACGACTATGGCACGGGCCGTCATGACCGCCATTATAGCAAATTTGCGCAAAGGAACGGTGTTTTGGTACACTTGAAGGCATGACATCCGACGGTCCAGCCGCTCACCCGCCGATGCGCGCCCTGCAGCGCGAGCTGCTCGGCATTGCCACGCCCCTGGTCCTGTCGACCGCGTCGTTCACCATCATGCACTTCATTGACCGCGTCATGCTCGCCTGGTACAGCGACGTGACTGCGGCAGCCTCGGTGTGCGGCGGCATCCTGTCCTTCATGTTCATCAGCTTCTTCATGGGCGTTGCCGAGTACACCAACACCTTCGTTGCCCAGTACCATGGCGCGGGCGACCGGCGGATGTGCGCGGTGAGCGTATGGCAGGGCGTGTATGTGTCGCTGATCAGCAGTGTGCTGCTGATCGGACTGAAACCGGTGGGCCTGTGGGTGATCACCCTGTTCAACCACGAAGCGGCCGTCCAGGAGGCTGAACGTGCGTTCTTCTCCATCATGCTTTCGGGCGGCGTATGGCTGCTGCTGAGCTGCGCACTGTCAACGTTCTTCAGCGGCCGCGGCGACACGTGGACGGTCATGTGGGTGAACTGCGGGACATCGTTGCTGAACGGAGTGCTGAACTATGTCCTGATCTTCGGCCATTGGGGAGCACCCAGGCTCGGCATCCGCGGCTCGGGCTATGCCACGGTCATCTCCCTGGCAACCGCAACGGCGATCTACACCGCCCTCATCCTCCGCCGTCGCTGGCGGGTCGAGTACGGCATCCTCCGCCACTGGGCGTTCCGGCCCTCGTCGTTCATGCAGCTCGTCCGGTTTGGCGGGCCATCGGGCATCAGCTTCGGCCTCGACATCGCCGCATTCACCGTGTTTGTCCTGATCATGGGCATCTACGGGACCGTGTCGCTGATCGCCTCGAACATCACGCTGGCCATCAACATGCTTGCCTTCATGCCGATGCTAGGCTGCTCGATTGCGACCTCGATCATGGTGGGCCAGTACATTGGCCGGAACGACAAGCGGACGGCCGAGCGCGCGGCATACGCCGGCCTCCGCCTCACCGTGGGCTACATGGCGTTCATGGGCATACTGTTCGTTGCCGTGCCGCGCCTGTTCTTCCTCTGCTTCAAGGGCGAAGGGATTGCGCCGGACACCTTCGAGCAGGTGGTTGCCTACGGCCGCATACTGCTGGCGTTCCTGGCGGTGATGGGCGTGCTCGATGCGGTGAACACGACATTCAGCGGCGCGCTGAAGGGCGCAGGCGACACCTGGTTCACCATGTGGGCCCAGGTCGCGCTTGCCTGGGGCGTGTTTGTGCCGCCGGTATGCCTGATGCTTCTCGTGTTCAAGCTCGGGATTTTCTGGGCGTGGGCATGGCTGGTGGTGTATGTGGCCTGCCTGGCGGCGGTATTCGCCTGGCGGTTCAGGCGCGGGGCATGGAAGACGATCGAGATCCGCGAGACGATCACGCCCGCGGTCATGCCCGAGCTGGCAGAGGAAGCCAGGCCGATCGAGGGGTGACGCCTGCCAGGCACCGGTACAGAGCAGGATGCAGCAAAATCATCAAGTTTACTACGCGCCACGCGTGGTCGCTTACTTTCAGCTCCCCGTGTGCCGCTCGGAGTAAAATCGTTGGCAGCCAACGATTTTGTATAAAGCCGTCCGTCGCGAACGGCTTCCCGAAAAAAGGGATTCCTTCCCACAAACAACCAAATGTCAGGAATATTGTTGCGCAACAGGCGTGGCGGAGGGCTCACACCTCTGGCACCACATTTTCTTTAGACTTACCGTGGTTCGACGAAGGCATTACTGAGGGTCACGCTTGTCTGCTGGATGAGGGGCTTCGACGAGTGCGCGACAAGCATGGACGATTGCGGTGGCGGCGGCGATGTCCTCAACGGCGGTCTGCTGGTCTATGGATGTCTCAATGTCATAGTCCGCCGTCTGCCGGTTCTGGAAGAGCCTTCTGACAAGAGGAGCGTATTCCACCGGAAGCAGGCCGGACTTGACAAGATGGCGGTCGAACGCGCCGAGCGTCTCGCGGTGCGAGGAGAAGGCCATGCCGCGCGTGGCGAGGGCCGCGCACGCGGCATGGAAGGCGGCATAGTAGGCACGGGACGATGCCGCTCCTGGAAATCCCGCCGACAGGACGGCAGTGGCGGAGGAAAGGCACTCGCACGCCTTCGCAATCATGGCCTGCAGTGCATGCGCGGATGGGATCATATGACTATCCCGTCGCGCTCGATGTTCCAGCCAAGCGGCGAGTGCCGGACTTGTTCCCATTGGTCTGAGTCATACACCAGTGCGGCGCACAGCTCGCCCTGTTCCTCAAGAAGGCTTCCTCCCGCGTCGAGCACGGCATTGCGCAGTTCACGCGTGCGCTCGTCCAGCACCACGACAAAATCGTAGTCCGAATGGGAGCCCGCGTCGCCCCGCGCCTGTGAGCCGAACAGGATGATCTGGCGCACATGCGAGCCAAGGCGGCTGCGCACATCCCGCGCGTACTCGGCGGCGACTGGCGGCGGATGGATGTCCTGTGCTGTTCTCATGCAGTTATTGTAGCAAATCCGCCCTGGTGGGTCAAGGGGTGGCTGTGCCCTTCTTTCACGTCCTGCACCGACGGCAGAGCCATCGGGACTTGCCACGGCACCGCCGGATAAGCGCTCAAATAAGACGCGAAGACAGGTGTTTGTAGTGGCGTCGTAAGACGCTATCCCCGACAGACTATGCTCTCACGAGCACACTACGAACCTTATTTGAGCGCGTATGCGGCACAGCCGCGGCCACTTTTCCCATGCCGGAATTCCAGTGAAATCATGGGGCACTTGCGCAGGGAAGCGTTTTGTGGTATCCTAGTAGGATGTGCAGTGATCGGCTAACTCAATCTAGGGCACATGTATGAAATCGAGCGAGATGCCCGCAGTGCACCACAAGCCGGGCGACCGGCTGCATGGCTTCCATGTGGATGCCGTGACGCCTCTGCCCGAGATGCGGATGGTGGCGTACGAGCTGACGCATACCGGCAGCGGTGCGCGGCTTGTCCACCTCCATGGCAATGACCGGGAGAACCTGTTCGCAATCGTCCTGCGCACGCCGCCTCCGGACGACACGGGCCTGCCCCACATCCTCGAGCACACCGTCCTGTGCGGCTCGAAGCGGTTCCCAGTCAAGGACCCGTTTGTCGAGCTGCTCAAGACGAGCCTGGCCACCTTCCTCAACGCGTTCACCGGGCCGGACCACACGGCCTATCCGTGCGCAAGCATGAACGAGAAGGACTTCTTCAACCTGGTCGAGGTGTACTGCGACGCCGTGTTCAACCCGCGGATCACCCGCGAGCATTTCAAGCAGGAGGGCCACCACCTCTCATTCGAGGAGCCGGGCGACACGACCTCGCCGCTGACCCTGAACGGCATTGTCTACAACGAGATGAAGGGAGCATTCTCGAGCCTGCACGGCGTCATCTGGCGGGAACTAGGGCGGAACCTGTTCCCCGACAACGCCTATGGCCGGGAGTCGGGAGGCGATCCCGTCCATATCCCGAGCCTGACCTACGAGCAGTTCGCCGAGTTCCACCGGACGTACTACCATCCCTCGAACGCCCAGATGGTCGTGTACGGCGATATACCGACCGCGAAGCACCTCGCGTTTCTCGACAGCAAGTACCTTGGTGCCGCAAAAGCGCGCACGGTCGATACGGCCATTGCACCCCAGCCCCGCTGGGACAAGCCGCGCAGGACCAGCGCTCCGTACGCCATCGGCCCGGAAGAGTCTCCCGCCCGCAAGGCGGCGGTAACCATTTCGTTCATGACCAACCAGGTCACCGATGTCATGACCGACATGGCCATGCACATCCTCGAGTACTACCTGCTGGGCAATGCGGCATCGCCGCTGCGGAAGGCGCTGATCGATTCGAGGCTCGGCGACGAGCTGACTCCCTCGGGCTATTGCGGCCACCAGCGCGACACGTATTTCACCATCGGCCTGAAGGGCACCGAGCCTGAACGCACGGACGCCATCGCCGCCCTGGTCCGCAGCACGCTCGAGACCATTGCGCGGACGGGCCTCGACTGCGACAAGCTCGAGTCGGCGTTCCACCAGTACGAGCTTGCCGCGCGCGAGCAGGTGGTGTCGTCGCCGCTCCATTACCTTGTCCTTGTCCAGAAGGGCTGGCTGTACGACATGTCGCCCGTGCTTCATCTGAAGCTTGACGAGCACCTGGCCGCCCTGCGCAGGCACTGGGAGCAGGACGGCGACTATTTCGAGGGCCTGGTCAAGACCTGGTTCCTCGACAACCCGCACTACAGCGTGATCACGTTCGTGCCCGATGCGGACATGACGGCGCGGATGGCCCGCGAGCTCCAGGCCGCGATGCGGGAGAAGAAGGAAGCCATGAACGAGCAAGCCCTCCGGTCCATTGCAGAGGAGGCCGCGGCGCTTGACGAGCTTCAGGCAACGCCGAATTCGGCCGAGGCCCTGGCAACCCTGCCGCACCTTGCCCTCTCGGACGTGCCGCGCCAGCCGATCGAGCTGCCGACCGAGAGCGCGGACGTCTCGGGCATACCCGTTCTTGTCACGGACCTGTTCTCGAACGGCGTGAACCACGTCGAATGCGCCTTCAACCTCGCCGGCATCCCCGACGACCTCATCGACTGCCTGGGTGTCTTTGCCGACGCCCTGTGCAAGATGGGTGCGGCCGGCAAGAGCTACATCGAGATGGCCGAACGAGAGGCGGCATGCTCGGGCGGCATCTATGCGTACTTCACCTTCGAGGGCCGCGTGGACGACCCGCTTCGCGTCCAGCCCATGCTGGTCGTTGGCGGCAGCGCGGTGGACAGGAAGCTCGACGACATGCTCAGCCTGCTTGCCAGCCGCATGCTCTCCACGGATTTTTCGGACACAAAGCGGCTGCAGGAAGTCCTCCTCCAGCGCCGGGTCCAGTTGCGGAACACGCTCGTGGCGAACAGTTCCAGCTACGCGAGGAGGCGGGCCATCCGCCGCCATTCCCAGAATGCGGCGATCCAGGAGCGGATCCTGGGCGTCCACTCGGTGAATGTGGCGGAGCGGCAGGCGGACCGGTTCGATGCCGACGCGGACACGCTCCGTGCCGCCTTTGGGCGGATCCAGGCGTTCATGGCGAGCAGGGGAAGGCTCACGCTGAGCTTTGTCGGCCCGGCCGGGCCGCAGGGCCAGCTCAGCCGCTGGTTGGCCGACCTTGTCTCGACCATGCGGCCCGAGACCGTGCAGGTCGAGCGTGGCGTGCCGAGCCCGAGCAGCCGCGTCCGCGAGGCACTCGCCATCCCGTCGCCCGTGGCGTCCGTGGCGATGGCGCTCACGATGCCGCATGTCCGCCCTGAGGACATGCCGGTCCTGTTCATGCTGTCTTCCCAGCTTACGTACGGCTACCTGTGGGATGAAGTACGGGTGAAGGGCGGCGCCTACGGCGTCCACGCCTCGTTCGAGATGAGCAATGGCCGGTTCGTGCTGTCAAGCAGCCAGGACCCGAACGTGAAGGAGACGCTCGATGTCTTCGGTGCCGTTGCCGGATATGTCTTGGGCGGGATGGATCTTTCGGCCCATGGCATCGAACAGGCGTTGATCGGCTCGTTCAAGAAAATGGACTATCCCATCCGGGGCGGCGAAGCGTGCAGCACGGCGCTGACGAGGCATATGACGGGCCTGACCCAGTCGTTCCGGAGCGCGTTCCGCGAGCGGCTGTTCGGCCTTGCCGCGGCCGACATCAGGCGTGTGGCAGCCGACCTCCTTGTCCCGGGCCTGCGCGAGGCCGATGTCTGCGCGATGGCAAGCCGCGAGAAGCTCGAGGCGGAGAACGAGCAGCTTGGCTCCCGTCTCCTGCCGGTCATGGACACCGCGGATGCCGTGGCGTGAACGCCTGCGAGCTTGAGTGCCGATGAAATCGCGCGGTCGGGCCGAAGCGCTCATCCTCCTTGTCGCCGCCATCTGGGGCTTTGGCTTCGTCGCACAGTGCGCGGCGATGAAGGACATGGCGCCGTTCGCCTTCAATGCCATCCGGTTCGCACTTGGTGCGCTCTCGCTGGTTCCGGTTTTGCTTCTCTTCAGGCCGCAGCACCATGCACCGGCACGGGTCAGGCTCGCACTCGGTGGCGGGGTTGGCCTCGTGCTCTTTGCTGCCGCGTCCCTCCAGCAGGTCGGCATGACCGGCGCCGATGCCACCACCGCCGGCAAAGCCGGGTTCATCACCGCCCTTTACGTGGTGATTGTGCCGCTCCTTGGCTTCGTCCTCGGCCAACGGATCGGGATCGGTGCCGTTGCGGGTGTGGTCCTCGCCGTTGTCGGCATGTTCCTCCTCACCGTGAAACCGAACTTCAGCATCGGCATGGGAGACCTGGTTGTCCTGATCGGCGCACTGTTCTGGGCCGTCCATGTCCAGATGATTGACCGGTTCACCGCGCGCGTTGCCACGCTCGAACTCGCCTGCATCCAGTCTGCCGTCTGCGCGCTGTTGAGCGGCATTGTCTCCCTGTGCATCGAACACACGACCGCCCAGGAAGTCCGGCTGGCACTGGTGCCGGTGCTGTACGCAGGCGTGGTGTCGGTGGGCATTGCCTACACGCTTCAGGTGGTGGGACAGAAGCATGTGCCCCCCACCCACGCGGCGATTCTCCTCTCGATGGAAAGTGCGTTTGCCGCCTTCGGCGGCTGGCTCCTCTTGAGCGAGCATTTGTCGTTAAGGGCAGGTGTCGGCTGTGCCCTGATGCTTGCAGGCATGATCGTGGCGCAGGTGTGGCACCCTGCGACAAAGGCAGAACAGTCGGCCTAATGCGGCGCGGGAGCCGAGTGGATGAAGGTCGCGGCAATGACCGCGCCGCCTCCGACGCCGAAGATCCAGTGCTTCTCGATCCGCCATGTAGGCAGATTTGCCGCCCAGCCGTTCCTGCCCTCGATGTGGATCTCAACCTTGGCGAAGAAGAACGCCAGGACCACCAGCCACATCGCCAGCCCAAGCAACCCTGTCCAGTTGACGATCATCGGTTGCGTTCAGGGAACCTGTCAACTCCCGATGCTTCACGCAGGGCGCCGACGGCGCAGGAGGGTGACCACACCTGCAACACCCAGCAGGACGGCGGCTGGCTCGGGAACGATTTCCTTAAGCTGGAAGCCGTTCATGGAAAACGCGCCTGCCGTTGCGCGGTCTCGTACCGTAATCATGCCGTTAGTCGCGGCGAGATCCATGAACGTCACATAGTTCGACCCCTCGACCCATTCGTCTGCCTTCCTCGGATTACTGGCGCAATGACGCGTGGTGCCTCCAACCAACACAGGATTCGTGGGGTTGCTGAAATTGATCGTGCCGCCAATGTTGAAGTCGTTTTCATTGGTATAGTCTCCACCGCTTATGATGACAAGGTCGTAGATCGAGGCCGCGACGAGGCCGGTAATCGTGAGTGTGGGGATCGTGCCCGGGTCGGGGTTCCCACCGCCACTGCATTCAGGACCATCCGAATGAATGCCTCCGCCAAGCAGGTTCAGGATGCCCGCACCACCCTGATCGTCAACACCCGCCTTCCAGTTGCTCAGTAGGAAGCCGACCACGGTGGTTCCACCATCGGACGTGAGCAAACCGGTCATGGCTGTTCTGTTGGTTGGTTGGTTCCATGTAGTCCCGGTGTACGTGAACGGAGCCGCAGTTCCTGGGACGGCTGATTGCGCATAGTTGGCCGAGCCGACACCCGCCATCGAGTAGGTGGTGCGTGGGCCAAGGGCAACATTGATGATGTCTATGAACGTGTTGGGCGTGCGGTATATCCGGACGGTATCGTTTGCGGGGTAGCCCACACCGTTTGTCCCGGTTATTGTCACGAAGTTCGTCGCGCCAGCCACAAGGTTGCCCACCGTCGCCGTCCATGACGCGCGTGCGGCGATCGAAGTGGAGAAGGTGATCACCGAGCCCGCGGTGCTCGTCAGCTCCATGAACCCGAACACGCCGTCGTTGTTCGTGCCGCCAATCGTTGCAGAGTCCGTGGCAACGGTGAAGTTGTCGTTCGTGATGTCAACGAACGGCGTCGCGGTCGGGTCGATGCTGGCGTTCACCAGTTGGAAGCCGCTGAGATACGCCCGCTTCTCATTGTTAATGTAGTCACCGACCATTGTGACCGTGATCGTGCCGTCGACGTTGGGCTCCACGTCCGAGAAGAGCACGTAGTTCACCCCCTCGACCCAGGTGGCATCGTTCCCGTTCGGCCCGCCGGAATCGGCAATCTGGGTTCCAACAGTCGTGGTTGTGTTTGTCGTCGAGAACAGGCTTCTGTTTCCCTGCTCGTTCGGATGGAAACTGGCGAGGTAGAGGTCATATTTCGTGCCAACGGAGAGGCCGTTGATCACCAGGTCTGCCGGCGTGGGCACATCCCATTGGAAGGCGCCGCCCGTGAGCAATGTAAGGCTGGGGGTGCCCCACGAGCCGATGCTGTCGGTACCAAGCGTAAAGCCGATAGTGGTGACTCCGCCATTGTCATCCAGCAAGCCGCTCGCCGTGAGCCCCGCCATGCCCAACTGCTGATTCCAGGTTGCACCGCTGCCGCCGGCGGGACCGACGAGATCGGTCCTGACAGCCGTATCTATGTTCACGTTCAGCCTTTGGAAAATAGCGGCTTCGACGACGGTCACGGTATAGACGTTGGTGATGGCCCCTTCAGTGACGGTGTACTGCTGCGGGGTGCTGAAGTTGTTGGCGGAGCCGGAAGCCGGAACGCACGTCCCGGAGGACAAGGTGTAGATCGGCGCGAGGGTCGTCACATCCGTCCCATAGGGCACGGACAAGACGATGCTGGCACTTTCAACGAGGAACATATGGCCCGGGAGACCGAAGGTCACGATGATCGCCGGCTGTGGCACATAGTACTCGACCGTGAGCGTCCCCGACCATGTGGACGGGTCATAGTCGTTTCCGACAGACAATTGACAGGCGTTCAGGTCAATATTGTTCGGGAAGTTGGCGGGGGTGGTTTTCCTGTCAATCACCGTAGCGCCGACCGTGCCGTCCTGGCCATTGCCCCAGCCCAACTGTTGAACAACGGTGCCGATAGCGCCATAACCGCCGACTTGCAGGATGGCTTCGGTTCCGGGGGCAGTTGGCGTGGGATCGAAGTACGCGCAGACGTCCGAGGCCCAGGAATCGCCCGCTTGGGCATCGAGTCGCGCGTTAACGGAGACCGCCCTTAGCATGGAGCCGGTGGGCAGGGCTCCCTTCACAATCCACGGCAACAAACCGTCCACGCCAATCGCTATGGTAGTGCCGCTGTCCTGTGGCCCGAGATCGAACGTGTTGCTGGAGACAGTGTATTTGGATACGTTGACACTCACGGTATAGACGTTGGTGATGGAAAGATCAGAGACGGTGTACTGCCGCGGGGTGGTGAAGTTGTTCACGGAGCCGGAAGCAGGAACGCACGTCCCTGAGGACAAGGTGTAGACCGGTGCGAGGTTCGTCACAACCGTCCCGCATGGCACGTTGAGAACGATGGTGTGGCCTTCAACGAAGACCATGTTGCCCGGGAGACCGAAGGTCACGATCGTCGCCGGTTGTGGCTCATAATACTCGACCGTGATCGTCCCCGACCACGACGACGGGTCATAGTCGTTTCCGACAGACAACTGACAGTCGTTCAAGTCGATAGTGTCCGCAAAATCGGTCCCGGCAAACTTCTTGTCAATCACCTTGGCGCCGACCGTGCCGTCCTGGCCGCTGGCCCAGTCCACCTTGTGAGCAACGGTGCCCATGACGTCGTATCCTCCGACTTGCAGGATGGCTTCGGTGCCGGGGGCCGTTGGCGTGGGATCGAAGTACGCGCAGATGTCCGACGCCCAGGAATCGCCCGCTTGGGAATCGAGTGTCGCATTAACAGAGACCGCCCTTAAAATAGAGCCGGTGGGCAGGGTTCCTTTCACGATCCACGGCAATAAACCGTCCACGCCAACCGGTATGGTACCGCTAAGCGTGTACGTGTTGGTGATGGTCGCGGCGTTGGCGGCAGGCTGGACGAGGCTGAGTGCCGCCAGACTGAGCGCGAGGGCGGGGAGGCTATGGAGAGCTCGAGCAATTCGGGTCGTTGTCTTCATGGGGTGCCTATGGTGTTCGGAGTGTTAGTGGCTGACGCGGGATGTCGCACGATAAGCTGCATGACGCGGTGGATCGTTCGTGACAGGAATGTCCCGCCCGGCGCTGGAGTGCAGCGTGAAAACGAACGGCAACAGCCTTGCCGAGACAACGAACATCTTCTTAATCCTCATTGAGAGATCCACCAAACCATTAGCCTTCAGTTCGAACTTTCATCCAGCAATATTGTACCATATCCCTGTGGGAAAGTCAAGCAGGCGCGCGATCTGACAGCGATTCCGCGGTAAGCACGCGGAATCGCTGCGTGGGCGCGAAGCGCAAGGCTTTTCGCGTTCGGACGCGGAGCGTCGTGCGACCGAAAGGCTTCGTGCGAGGTTTTTGAGAGATGAGAAAACGC
>Ga0315278_10001731_pt1 | contig 19276 bp, 20 predicted proteins | sample YL17G06_0_MG_FD_203880 | JGI IMG/M metagenome (GOLD analysis project Ga0315278, IMG submission 203880) | Sediment microbial communities from Yellowstone Lake, YNP, Wyoming, USA - YL17G06_0 | ecosystem: Environmental > Aquatic > Freshwater > Lake > Sediment | place: USA: Wyoming | collected... | reverse complement strand
CCCATGACATGGGGTCTAGCTCGGCGCAAGCAACGCGTCAGCGTGACCCGAACAGGAAAAAACCTCTGCGCCGTTGCGGCTGCGGTTGGGCGTAGGCGCCGCGCGGATCGTAAGCGCCGCGTGCGTCATAGCTATTTCGCGGTGAGGAACCCGCCGCTTGATAGTCGCTGCGCGGGGCCGGTCCATAGCGATTGCCACCGGCCCCATAGCCATTCGTCGAGCCGTAATCCGCGTTGGAATAGCGATACCGATCCCAGCCTTTCGGGTGATCGGCGCTTGGTCTAGTCTCTGGCTCTTCCGCGACCTCGATGTCCCCACCTGCCGCAATCTTCGCGCTTTCTGCGACGCCTGCCGTCACGGCACTCTCGCTCGCGGTATGAGCCGCAACGACCGCGCGCCGGTCATACTCGGCCCTAGCCTCTTCGCTCCAGGGTTCCGGCTTGCAGCGGCAATCCTTCACGAACTCGGTCCGATAACGCAGCGCATTGGGAAAATTGGCATAGCGCTGGCCGTCAAGCGCGACCGATTGCTCGAGGCTTTGGTCGGTCGGCGCATAGAAGAGCTTTGCCGGAGAGGACGGACAGCTCGCCTGGCACCTCTCATCGTCAGCCAAGAAGCCGCCGGGACGTGTCGAATAGCTCATCGGACTTGACGACCCGTCGCTGAGCTTCACGCAGAACGTCCGATAATGTCCTGCGGGATTTGTCCTGGAGCGAAAGGTCAGCATTTTGAGGCTCGGCGCCCTCTTGGCGGCAACTGCCTCGGTCGGCGCGGAGACCGGCTCATCGGTCACCTGGCTTCCGCTCTCTTTCAATCCGTCGATCGAGGCCGCCAGCGATGCGACTTGCGCATTGAGCTGGCGGCAGCCGGCGACGCTGGTCGCGTATTGGGGTTGATCGCAGCCCCAGCGACGGACATTGCGCTTCAGGATCTCAAGCTGACGCGCCCGGCCCGCGACCCTGTCATCTGAGGAATTTGCCGAGGCGCCGTCATCTTGCGTCGATTGGGCTTTGGCCGAGATGAGAGCCGTGCAGGATAACACCGTGACCACCGCGAGCAGGGTCAGGATCGAGAACGGCCGGGTGAAGACGCTACGCAAGGAACGCACTCGCTGAGAAATCCAACCGCGTCTCGTCTGACGCGGACGGCCGGATCATGCCTGGAAGAATGAAAAAAACGGCTAATCAGAGCCTGACAATTCGCGGCTTTTCGAGGCCTCGAAAGACGAGGTTGCATCGGCCCCACGGCGGCCCTATCTCATTGGAGGGATTGGGTCATGGCCTTCACGAGGTGGTCACCATGGTCGTAAGCAACGATGCCGTCGATTTGCGGAGTGCAGCACTCGGCAGAGAACTCTCGCTCCACGCCTTCATCGAGCGTGAGCGCCAAGTTCGCCGCGATTTCTGGGCGAAACTGAAGCGTTTCGCCGGGCGCGTGCCGTTCGTCGAGGACCTCGTCGCCGCCTATTACTGCGCGCTCGATCCGGCGACCCCGATGCGGGTCCGCGGCATGCTGCTGGCGGCGCTGGCCTATTTCATTCTGCCGTTGGACATCGTGCCGGACCTGATCGCGGGCCTCGGCTTTGCCGACGATGCGGCGCTTCTCACCGCCGTGGTCGGGCTCGTCTCGGCGCATATCACGCCCACCCATCGCGCCGCCGCTGCCCGCGCGCTTGACAAGGAATTGCCGGCGCGCAGCTAAATTTGCGGCTTGACGATCACCTTGCCGGTCACTTTGCGCGTCTCGATCAAGGAGAGCGCGCTTCCGGTTTCCGCAAGCGGAAAGCTGCCGTGAATATGCGGCGAGATGCGCCCTTCCTCACACCATTTGAGCAGCTGGATCGTGTTCGCCCGGTGCTTCTCCGGATTTCGCTCGACGAACGACGTCCAGAACACGCCGATGATCGAGCAGCCTTTGAGCAAGACAAGGTTCAGCGGAATGCGCGGGATCGTGCCGGAGGCAAAGCCGAGTATGAGGTAACGTCCCTCCCAAGCCGTGGCGCGGAGCGCCGGCTCCGCATGCGAGCCCCCGACACAGTCGTAGACCACATCGACGCCCTTGCTGCCGGTCCGAGATTTCAGCGCCGCCTTGAGCTCGGTGTCCGTATAGTTGATGCCTTCGTCGGCACCCTTCGCGGCGGCAAGCGCAAGCTTATCGGCCGACGATGCGACGGCAATGACACGCGCGCCCATCAGCTTGGCGAGCTCGACCGCGGCGAGCCCGGCACCGCCCGCCGCGCCGAGCACGGCGATGCTCTCTTGCGGCTTCAGCTGGGCGCGGTCCCGCAGGGCATGAAACGCGGTGCCATAGGCGACGGGGATACCCGCCGCGACCTCGTCGCTCACTCCGATAGGAATCGGAATGAGATTGCGCGCCTTGGTCACGATCTTCTCGCGGCAACCATTGCCGCCAATGAAGGCGACCACGCGTTGGCCGGGCCGAAACTCGACGACGCCCGAGCCAACGCTCTCGACGATACCGGCGATCTCGGCGCCCGGCGAAAAGGGAAGCGGCGGGATGATCTGATATTCGTTGCGCAGGATGAGTGTGTCGAAGAAGTTGAGCCCGACAGCTTCGACCCGAACGATAGCCTCGCCGGGACCGGCGCTGGGCTCTGGCACGTTCTCGACGCGAAGAGCGCCCAAGCCCCCAAATTCCTTGAATTGCGCGACGCGCATGGCACGAGACCTCTTCGTCCTGTAAATACTCACAAATCGCAGGAAAGTTGCGCAAGTCCGCGGACTGTCGGACATTGCCCCGCGTTTTATGACACGGAATGGCTGTGAAATCCTTGCATCCAGGCTCGCGCGGTTATTTCGCCATCGGCGTCGAGGGCGTTTCCAAATCGGTCAATCTCGGCAATCTCTTGCGCTCGGCCCATGCTTTCGGCGCGAGCTTCGTCTTCACCATCGACGCCGATCCACGCGCCATGGAGACGAGGGCCGACACCTCGAAGGCCTCATCCCACCTCCCGCTCTATCATTGGCGGAGCGTTGCCGAGATGAACCTGCCCAAATCCTGCCGCCTCGTCGGGCTGGAATTCATCGACGAGGCGTCCGAGCTCCCGAGCTTCGCCCACCCGGCGCAAGCCGCCTACGTGCTAGGGCCGGAACGGGGCTCGCTCTCGCCCGCGCTGCTGGCCAAGTGCCACCACATTGTGCGCATCCCGACCGCCTTTTCGCTCAACCTCGCCACTGCCGGCGCCATCGTCATGTATGACCGCTTACGCTCGTTGGGCCGCTTCGCCGCAAGGCCGGTGGCCCAAGGCGGCGATGCCGGGCCGCCACCTACACATCGCCAGGGCGGTCCCCGAAAACGCAGGCGGCAAGCCTAGCCATGTCGTGAAAATTGGGGGCCATTCGCTCTAAGTGCTTCTAGTCAACGCCTGATCGACGCGTTATGCTCGCTCCGCTTCGTGGCGGGGACGGAGAGATGCGCGCAGCCGTTCGAGCTTCTTGCCTGATCGCGGCGATTGGGATTTCGCCAGCATTCGCACAGACGGCTACACTCCTTGAGAAATTCAAGGACTGGTCAGCCTACACCAATGCTACGCCCAAAGTCTGCTTCGCCGTCGTCCAGCCGAAAGTCTCCAATCCGCCCAAGATCAAACGCGGCCCGATCTTCTTTTATGTTTCGCGCTGGCCCGCCGATAAGGTCGAAGGCGAGATCAGCGTCAAGATGGGCTACCCCTTCAAGGAGGGAGCCAAGGTCACCCTCGCCGCCGGAGCTGAGAAATTCGAGCTCTTCACCAAGGAAGAAGGCGCCTTCGTCGAGAAGCCCGAGCAGGAGGCGAAGCTTGTCGAGGCCATGAAGAAGGGCGGCAAGATGATGATCGAAGGCACGTCATTACGCGGCACCAAGACCAGGGATGAATATTCGCTGGACGGCGCCGCCGAAGCTCTTCAGCGCATGGCCAAGGAGTGCGCGGGCTAGAGCATGATCCCGAAAAGTTGCAGACTTTTCGGACAAGATTATACGTCAGAGACAAAACCCGTGAACTCACAATCAGTCGCGTTTGGTAACGCAAAGACACCCTGCACCCATGTCCGAAGTCACTCGATCGGGGTGAGGACCTCTTCGCCGGCGCCACCCTTATCGGCGATCGTCCAGAGTCCTTCGAGTGTCCCATCGGCCATGATCTTGTAGACGACGAGGCCAATGGCATCGCCAAGCATATAGCCTGCGGCGAAACTGTTGCCATTCCGCATGCAAATGCCTTCTGAAGTGGAAGCGCCGGTTTCCCAGACGATCCGGCAGGTAGTCTCGCTGGTGGCGACGATCTGTGCAGTTCCGGAATAGGTCGATCCGTCCGGGTTCTTGCCGGCGACCTGATATTTGCCCGGCAGGCTTTGGGCGGACGCGCTCGCGACCCCCACCAAAAGAATAAACGCACCAGCAACCCCGACGGCAATCTTCATCAGATTCCTCCTATGTTTACGAAGACGCTCTCGCGAGCGAAGGTAAGGGCGCGAGAATAATCTCACGAAGAGCGCAGATGATCCACCAAGCATGGCGAACCAGATTCACTTTTTCTTGCAAATGATCGTGTAACCCTACCCTGCCGCGAGCTGCGGCATTCACCACGCATGGAGCGGACCAACATGAAAATCCTGACTGCCGCGGCTCTCAGTGCCGTGCTTTTCACTGCAGGCTCGACCCTTGCCGCCGTCGATGCGACCACGGTCGATATGACCGAGCTCACCTGCAAGCAATTCTCTGCTTACGACAAGGACAATGCGGGCACGATCATGATGTGGCTCGAAGGCTATTACACCGAAGAGGATGACGACGCCGTCATCGACTTCGGCAAGATGGCGAGCGACATGACGAAGCTACTCGTCTATTGCGAGGCCCATCCCGATGACGACATCATCACCGCCTCCGACGAGGTAATGGAGTAGGGGCCAGCTGCCGGTTTTTCGGTAGCTCTACACGCCGCTTAGCATCAGCGACGTGCGGCATGATATCTCCGCTAGGGCTGCAATTGCGCGGCCGATTTGTGCTAAGTCATTGCCGCAATGCTTGACCAAGCCCAAGAAATAGCCGCATCGAATAAGCCACCGGCCCAATCGCTGATCGGGGTGTCCCACGCGGACCTGGCCGCCAAGCTGCAAGCGCTTGGCGTGCTGGAGCGGCAGGCCCGCATGCGCGTCAGCCAGCTCTGGGGCTGGACCTATGTGCGAGGGCAGACCGACTTCGCCGCCATGACCGACATCGCCAAGGAGCTCCGCGCCGAGCTGGCGCAGCATTTCAACCTCGCGCGCCCCGAAATCGTGACCGAGCAGATCTCCGAGGACGGCACGCGGAAATGGCTGCTCCGCCTCGAAGACGGCAAGGAGATCGAGACCGTCTACATTCCTGAGTCGGATCGCGGCACTCTTTGCATTTCGAGCCAGGTCGGCTGCACGCTGACTTGCAGCTTCTGCCACACCGGCACGCAGAAGCTCGTGCGCAATTTGACCGCCGGCGAGATCGTCGGCCAGATCATGCTGGCGCGCGACCGCATCGGCGATTGGCCGGGGGCTGTGCCTGACGATGCGCGCGGTCTGCCCGACTCGGAGCGCAAGATCACCAATGTCGTGCTGATGGGCATGGGCGAGCCGCTCTACAATTTCGACAACGTGCGCGACGCCATGGCGATCGTTGCCGATGGCGAGGGGTTGTCGGTGTCCAAACGCCGCATCACCATGTCGACCTCAGGCATCGTGCCAGAGATCCCGCGTTGGGGCGAAGAGACCGGCACCATGCTGGCCATCTCGCTGCATGCCGTGCGCGATCAGCTCCGCGACCAGCTGGTGCCGATCAACAAGAAATGGCCGATCAAGGATTTGCTCAACGCCTGCCGCAACTATCCCGGCCTCTCCAACGCCAAGCGCATCACCTTCGAATATGTGATGCTGAAGGGCATAAACGATTCTGTTGCCGACGCGAAAGAGCTGGTGCGGCTGCTGGCCAAGATCCCGGCCAAGATCAATCTCATCCCGTTCAATCCTTGGCCCGGCGCGCCGTTCGAATGCTCCGACTGGGAGCAGATCGAGAAATTCGCCGAGGTTGTGAATCGCGCGGGCTACGCGAGTCCAGTGCGTAACCCACGCGGCCGCGACATCATGGCGGCCTGCGGGCAACTGAAAAGCGCGAGCCTAAAACAGCGCGCCAGCGAGCGCTTGGTGATCTCGGTTTGAACCGCTTGGACCAACTCCCGACGGATTTGCCGTGGCCTGTCAATGATGGCGCTTGCGATCATCTCATGGGCATGACCCTGCCTGCCCTCTCTCTCGCTTCAACTGCCGGGCGTGACGTCAATCTCGCCGCGCTCGGTCCCGGACTGACCGTCATCTATTGCTATCCACTGACCGGAGAGTGCCGGGCGAGAATTTGCCCGAGGGCTGGGACGCCATCCCCGGTGCGCGCGACTGCACACCTCAGGCTTGCGCCTTCCGCGATCACACCACCGACCTCGCCGCGCTTGGCGCCCGCCTGTTTGGCCTGAGCACACAGGCCACCCCTTACCAGCAAGAGATGTCGGCGCGCCTGCATTTGCCGTTCGAGGTCCTGAGCGACGCTGAGCTGCGCTTTGCCACCGCGTTGCGATTGCCGACATTTGCAGCGGATGGCATGCGCCTCATCAAGCGGCTAACCCTCGTCATCGGCGACGGCGCCATCCAGCATGTCTCCTATCCCGTGTTCCCGCTGGACAGAGCTGCCAGTGAGGTCGTTGGCTGGTTGCGCCATGCTCGCGCAATTTGACTAGAGGCGCTAGCCCAGGACGCTTCTCACCTTGCAAGCTCTCCTATAAGCCATAGGGGCAAAGCTCACAGCCCCGGACGTGACGCACAATGATCCTCAGCACCATCTTCCGCATGATCTGGGTGGCCATCGCAGCGATGCTCGCCATTGGCGCGGCGCTTGCCGTGCTGTTCGCGCTCGGCGCCATGTGGGTCGGCGATGAGCTTCGGGCCGCGGCGCCGCATGACCCCATGCTTCGTCACGGGGCCGATCGTATCTTCGGCGTCATATTGTTTGCCGGCACGGTAACTCCCGCCCTCACGATCTTGCCGGCGCTTGCCGCAATCGTCGCCGGCGAGGTGCTCCGCATTCGCTCCTGGATGTATTATTTGCTTGCGGGCGGAGTCTCGCTCGCCGCCATTCCGCTCCTCACTTCGCCCCGCGCCGAAGACCTCCAGGCGCTTCCCGCCAGTCCCTATATGCCGATCTTCGCCGCAGCGGGTTTCGTCGGCGGCTTCGTCTATTGGCTGCTCGCGGGCGCGCGGGCCTGAACGCGGCATCCGCCGCCACTTGCACAACCGCGTCGCTACCCTATAGTCGCGGCGATTCAGCGTGACGGCGGGCTCAAGCGAGTTTTTCATGTCTAAGGACATCAAGAAAGTGGTGCTCGCTTATTCGGGCGGGCTCGATACCTCGATCATTCTGAAATGGCTCCAGGAGACCTACGGCTGCGAGGTCGTGACCTTCACCGCCGATCTCGGCCAGGGCGAGGAAATTGCTCCTGCGCGCAAGAAGGCGGAGATGCTCGGCATCAAGGAGATCTTTGTCGAGGATCTGCGCGAGGAGTTCGTGCGCGACTTCGTCTTCCCGATGTTCCGGGCCAACGCGCTTTATGAGGGCGTCTATCTACTCGGCACCTCGATCGCCCGGCCGCTGATCGCCAAGCGCCAGATCGAGATCGCCAAACTGACCGGCGCGGATGCCGTCTGTCATGGCGCCACCGGCAAGGGCAACGACCAGGTCCGCTTCGAGCTCACTTATTATGCGCTCAACCCCGACATCAAGGTGATCGCGCCTTGGCGGGAATGGGAGCTCAAGTCGCGCAGCGATTTGATCGAGTTCGCCGAAAAGCACCAGATCCCCGTCGCCAAGGACAAGCGTGGCGAGGCGCCGTTCTCGGTCGACGCCAATCTCTTGCACTCATCGTCGGAAGGCAAGGTGTTGGAGGACCCGGCCAAAGAGCCGCCGCCTTATGTCTATCAGCGCACCATCGCGCCGGAGGACGCGCCCGACAAGGCGACAATCATCACGATTGGTTTCCTCAGGGGCGACGCGATCTCGATCGACGGCAAGAAGCTGTCACCCGCCGCCTTGCTGACCAAGCTCAACGAGCTTGGCCGCGACAATGGTATCGGCCGGGTCGACCTGGTCGAGAACCGCTATGTCGGCATGAAGTCGAGAGGCGTCTACGAGACCCCTGGCGGGACGATCCTGCTCGCGGCGCATAGGGCCATCGAGTCGATCACCCTCGACCGCGAGGCGATGCATTTGAAAGACTCGCTGATGCCGCGTTACGCGGAGCTGATCTATTACGGCTTCTGGTTCGCCCCGGAGCGCGAGATGCTGCAAGCGCTGATCGACAAGAGCCAGGAGCATGTCGAGGGCGAGGTGCGGCTCAAGCTCTATAAGGGCAATGTGATGGTGATCGGCCGGTCATCGCCGAAATCGCTCTATTCCGACAAGATCGTCACCTTCGAGGACGATGCCGGCGCTTACGACCAGAAGGACGCGGCGGGCTTCATCAAGCTGAATGCTTTGCGTTTACGCCTGCTCGGCAAGCGGAAGCGCGACAGCTAATCACTCACGCCACGGCGAGTTTTGATGCCGTCGGAAGTGCGATGTCAGCCGGCTCATGACTGACATTCGGCAGCTCACACAAGCCGCCGCCGAGATAAAGATGATGCCAGAGCTGCGTGGCGACCACCCCCCCGAGGCCCAAGCTCGCGAAGGTGCCGAGCTTGGCGCCCCCGCCCTTCGCCAAGGCTTCGCAATCCCGCCGCACGGAATCCACGTCGAAATAACCGGTGCGCGCGAGACTCTCGGGGCTGATCAGATCGCGCACGAAGGACGGTGGCTGCGCCAGAAAGCTCTCGGCCAGCGGCGCGCGGAACATGGCCTTGGGCCGCTGCGCTACGGATTCGGGCAGCACCCGGGCGGCCGCCTGCCGCAGCAGATATTTGTCGCGAAGCTTGCTGCGCAGTTTCCAGCGCGGATGGATGCGAGAGGCAAACGCAATCACGTCCTCGTCGAGGAACGGGTATCGCGTCTCCACGCTATTGGCCATGGCCACGCGATCGCCCTTCTGGGTGAGCAGGAGGCCCCCGAGTTGCACCTTGTAACCGAGATAGAGCGAGCGGTTCAGCGGATGCCAGCGGCGCATCCGGTCAAGGTCGAGGTCTAGATCTTGGTAGGCGGCAAAATTGCCGAGCTCCTCTTTCATGCCGGCGCTGTAATAGCGGTGCCTTGAAGTGGCGACGAGATTGTAGAGGATCGACTGGGCGTGCGGTCCGCCGATCATCTCATCGACGCGCTTGAAGTCACTGAACCCGAGATAGGGTGTCGCCCATTTGCGCGCCGCGCGGCTGATCGCCGTGCTCGGGCGGAGCACATCGCCAATGTCGAGGATACGCGCGAGCTCTCTTATCTTGAACCAAAAATAACCTGCGAACGCCTCGTCCGCCCCCTCGCCCGTCAGCACCACCTTGTAGCCTTGCCCACGCACCTCGCGTGAAAGCGCCAGCAGCGCCGCGCAAGAGGTATCAAGCACCGGACTTTCCGCGGCGGTGACCAGCGCCGCATAGCTGTCGGCGATGAGGTCGGGCCCGGCTTCCACCACAGTGGGAGGCGCGCCTCCAATCGCACGCGTCGCTTCCAGCGCCCCGTCCAGCTCGTCGAGCTTTGGATCGGGCACCCGTACGGTGAAGCTCGGCAGCGCCTTGCCTCCAACCCGCGCCGCGGTAGCGAGCACATAGGCCGAGTCCACGCCGCCACTCAGATAGCCAACCACCGGCACGTCAGCGCGCAAGCGTATCTCGACTGCACGGGCGAAGACCGCCTCGAACTCATCGATCAGGGCCTCCGCATCTGCCGGGTCGTCCTCCTGACCCCAATCGGGAAAATCGAAATCCCAATATTTGCGCTCGACAGGTTCGGCTGCGCGTCCGTCGGCGCGAAAGGCAATTTTCAGATAATGCCCGGGCGCAACGGCCTGCACGCCGGCGAACGAGGTGCGGCGTCCGCTGAGCGCAAAGAATGTGAACAGATGGTCGAGCCCGCGCGGATCGGCGGCTGGCGCAACCGCGCCCGAGGCGAGGATGGCTTTGATCTCGGAGCCAAAATAGACGACATCCCCCTGCCGCGACCAGAATAGCGGGCAGATGCCGACACGGTCGCGAGCCAGCAGCACTACGCGCTTGGTGAAATCGATCAGCACGAAGGCAAACTGACCCTTGAGCAAGGGAAACAGTCCCTCGCCATGCTCTTCATAGAGATGCACGATGAGCTCTGAATCGCTGTGCGTGCGAAACATGTGGCCCTTAGCCTCAAGCTCGGCCCTTCGCTCAGGATAATCGAAGAACTCACCGTTGCAGATGACGGCGACCGTCCGGTCCTCGTTGAAGATGGGTTGATGACCGTCTTCGAGGCCGAGAATGCTCAAGCGCCGATGCGCTAGGCCCACCCCGGGCGCGATCAGGAGTCCGCAATCGTCGGGCCCGCGATGGGTCAACGCCGCGCCCATGCGCTGGACCATTCCACGATCGGGCTCGCGCCGACCTTGAAGGTCGACCAGGCCTGCCAAGCCGCACATGCTTCCTCGCTTTAACTATGTCTGGAACTTACCCAAGCGCGCCTTGGGTAGGGCGGCTCGATCGTTACGGGTTCGGGGCTTCGGGAACCGGGGCACGCTGGCCTTTTGCGCCGCCAAGCCTAGTCTGCAACACCATTGTCCGCTTGTTTGACGATTCTATGGCCGCTAAGACCAAGCGACTCAAGTACTTTTCGCCTCACAACGCTTGATGGCGCCATTGCCAGGGCGTCATTGCGCCTATATATCCCAGCAGTAATGGCTCGCGGGCTCGCTCTGGGCCCGCGTTTGACTTTTGGAACCCCCACATGAAACTTCGCAACATTGCCATCATCGCCCATGTCGACCACGGCAAGACTACGCTTGTGGATCGCCTGCTGCAGCAGTCCGGCTCCTTCCGCGAGAACCAGCGCGTCGCCGAGCGAGCGATGGATTCCAACGACCTCGAGCGTGAGCGTGGCATCACCATCCTCGCCAAGGCGACCTCGATCCTGTGGCACGACACCCGCATCAACATTGTCGATACCCCGGGTCACGCCGATTTCGGCGGCGAGGTGGAGCGCATCCTCAATATGGTGGAAGGGGCGCTGGTGCTAGTCGATGCCGCCGAAGGGCCCTTGCCGCAGACCAAATTCGTGGTGTCAAAAGCCTTGCGGATGGGGCTGAAGCCGATCGTCGTCATCAACAAAGTCGACCGCGCCGACGCGAGGCCGACCGAGGTTGTGAACGAGGTGTTCGACCTGTTCGCCGGACTCGACGCGAGCGACGAGCAGCTCGACTTTCCGATCCTCTACGGCTCCGCCAAGGAAGGCTGGATGGCGGAACGCCCCGAAGGTCCGAAGGACAAGGGCATGCAGCCGCTGTTCGAGCTCGTCTTGAGTCATGTGGCGGCGCCCCATGTCGAGGAGGGACCGTTCCGCTTGCTCGGCACCATCCTCGAAGCCAACCCTTATCTCGGGCGGATCGTCACCGGCCGCATCACCTCAGGTTCGATTGCGCCGAATCAATCGGTCAAGGTGCTCGATCATGATGGCAAGCTCATCGAGCAGGGCCGCGTCTCAAAGGTCCTCGCCTTTCGCGGCTTGGAGCGGGTTGCCCTCGATTTGGCCGAAGCCGGCGACATCGTCTCGCTCGCCGGACTGCCCAACGCTACCGTCGCGCAAACGATTTGCGCGCCCGAAGTGAGCGAGCCGCTGCCGGCCCAGCCGATCGATCCGCCGACTCTCTCGATGACCTTCCGCGTCAACGATTCTCCGCTCGCGGGCACTGAAGGCGACAAGGTGACGAGCCGCATGATCCGCGATCGGCTGTTGCGCGAGGGCGAGGGCAACGTGGCGTTGCGCGTGACCGAATCCGACGAGAAGGATTCCATGGAGGTCGCCGGCCGCGGCGAATTGCAGCTCGGTATTCTGATCGAGACCATGCGCCGCGAGGGCTTCGAACTCAGCGTGTCACGCCCCAAGGTGCTGTTCCACCATGACCAGAAGGGCGTGCTGCTGGAGCCGATCGAGGAGGTGGTCATCGATCTCGACGAGGAGCATTCCGGCATCGTCGTGCAGAAGCTCTCGGAGCGTAAGGCCGATCTAGTCGAGATGCGGCCCTCCGGCGGCGGGCGCCAGCGGCTCGTCTTCCATGCGCCGACGCGCGGACTGATCGGCTATCAGGGCGAGCTCCTCACCGACACGCGCGGCACCGGCATCATGAACCGGCTGTTCCATGCCTATTCGCCCTACAAGGGCACCATCCAGGGCCGGCACAACGGTGTCTTGATCTCGACCGAGGCCGGCGAGGCGGTGGCTTATGCGCTCTGGAATCTGGAAGACCGCGGGCCGATGATGATCGAGCCAGGCTGGAAGGTCTATCGCGGCATGATCGTCGGCGAGCACACCCGCGACAACGACCTCGAAGTCAATGTGCTCAAAGGCAAGAAGCTCACCAATATCCGCACCACCTCAAAGGACGAGGCGGTACGCCTGACTCCGCCGATCCGCATGATCCTGGAGCGCGCGCTCGCCTACATCCAGGACGACGAGCTGGTGGAGGTGACCCCGAAATCGATCCGCCTTCGGAAGCGGCATCTCGACCCAAACGAGCGAAAAAAGGCGGAACGCACAAGAGAAGCAATAAATGTTGCATGATGTTCCCGAGCAACTTGCTAAGTATTACCGTATTTAAACACATTTAATGACCTGCTTATTGGCGACTTTATGTCTCGCAAAGCAGTAAAGCTCTATCAGGGTGAGCTTGCTTTACTAGCAAGCGATTCATCTCCCACCCCGAATAGAAGAATACCCCAATGATGAAGGCTTTTGCGATTGCTCTGGTTCTTTGCTCTTGGCGGCACGGTTGCGTTCGCCGCCGACGACAATGACAAGGTGCCGGATGCCGATATGGCCAAGGTCAAGGCCGCCATTGCCGAGTTCGGCTGCACCGATGCCGAGGGCTACAAGAAAGAGCAAGAGGGCATCTACGAGATCGACGATGCCAAGTGCAAGATGGGCACGATGGACATCGAGCTCGACGAGGACTTCAAGGTCATCCTGATCTCGCGCTATTGATCTCGTTGCCGCTAGAGGCATGCCGAACGGCCGATGGGGCGGCGCCTTGTCGGCCATTCGCATTTCTGAATCCGCCCTTACCCCTGCACAATGCTTCACGACTGCGCTAGGCTCGGCGCATGGAAACTTCGGTTGTCCAAGTCAGGCTGGCGAAGCGGGAGGACTCGCTCTCGCTCGCCGAGATCCACGCCAAGGCTTGGCGGGGCGCCTATCGCGGCATTATCCCGCATGTTTCGCTGGAGCGCATGATTGCCCATCGCGGGCCGGGCTGGTGGGACGAAGCGCTTGCCGCGCACCGGCCGCCGCTCGTCCTGGAGTTCGGCGGCAAGCCGATCGGCTACACGACTTTCGGCCGAAGCCGCTCCGGTGGCTCGCCCTTCCAAGGCGAGATTTTCGAACTCTACCTTGAGCCTGTTTATCAAGGCCTCGGATTCGGCCGGCAGCTCTTCGTCGGCGCGCGACGGCGCCTCGCCGAACGCCGCCTCAAGGGCCTGGTGATTTGGGCGCTCGCGGACAACGACGGCGCATGTAACTTCTATCTCGGCCTCGGCGGCAAGCCGCTCGCCGAGAGCGCCGAGCGTTTCGACGAGATCTCGTTGCGCAAGCTTGCATTTGCCTGGAAGTGAGACCCCACATCGTGGATTCGATCTGAAGCGAATTCGCGGCAAAGGCTTAGCGGCTCTTTAACCGCGAAATTTCGGCTTGCCTTAACACCCGTTCAGTTAAAACCAGGACCGCAACTTTTGGCGGGAGCGCAGGCGAATGCTTTCAGCGGATCTTGGTGCACGCGATCGCTGGGTCATGGCCGGCCTTGTCGTGCTTGGCCTGTTCACGCTGGTCGCCGGCGTGTTCTCCGGTCGCTCCGCCACGAACTACGTTCTGGCCAAGGACGCCCATGACGCGGCCGTCAATTGGGCCGGCAAGGTCGACAATAAATTGACTGCGCCCGGTCCCGTGCCCTCCCACGTCCTCGACCAGAATGTGGAAATTTTCGATCCCGCAAAATTTCGCTCCGATGCGGACGCGCCGCAGGCCAGGGTTCCAATCGGCGCTGACGACGATGATTTGGGCCTGCTTGGCGGTCTCGACCAGATCATGATGAGTTGGGCGATCAAGCGCGCCGACCCTGCCCGCGACGACTATGTGAGCAAGCTCGACGGCTTCACGATTGTCGGTCTTGACCGGGCGCCTCTCGCGGCATCCGGCAACATGACGCCGGCGCGACTCAACGACCTATTGGCACGCAAGGACGTCGAGGCGAGCTTCAATGCCGCCGTCAGACAACGGACCGTCACCGTCACCTCGGATCTCGGCAATGGCCGCGCCAGCCGCGTGGCCTTCGTGCCCATACTGCAAGGCGACAAGGTCGAGCGCGTCTACGCTTTCGACCTCAATCAGTCCGCCGCCTCCTTCATGACGTACGTCTTGCTCACTGTCGTCACGCTGACGACGAGCCTACTCATCGTCATGGGGTTCACCGTTCCGGCCGCGATCGCCGCGCGCCGGATTCGCGAGCGCTGGATCGCCGAGGATCAAATTCGCTACCTCGCGCTGCACGATTCGCTGACTGGCCTCCCCAATCGCTTGCAGCTCCGCCAGCATCTCGAGCGCGCCATCGCCAGGTCGCGCCGTCACGGACAATTGATGGCCGTTCTCTACCTCGACCTCGACCGCTTCAAGGATGTCAACGACACGCTCGGCCATCCGACCGGCGACGCCTTGCTCGAGGAAGTCGCGGCCCGGCTCAGGGGCAACGTGCGCGAGATCGATCTTGTCGGCCGTCTCGGCGGCGATGAATTCGCCGTGGTCGCCGAGGATCTCGACACCGCCGATGGGGCCGTCCGTCTCGCGCGAAGACTCTGCACGGCACTCGGTGAACTCTATCAAGTCAACGGACACGACGTGTCGACCTCCGCGAGCATCGGTATCGCGCTCGGCCCGGTGGACGGCAATTCCGCCGACACGCTGATGAAAGAGGCGGATCTCGCGCTCTATCGCGCCAAGCAAGACGGTCGCAACACGTTTCGCTTCTTCGAGCCTGCAATGGATGCCGCGCTGCAGAAGCGCCGCCAGCTCGAGAACGACTTGCGCAAGTCGCTGCGTAAGAACGAACTCTATCTGGATTATCAGCCGCAATTCGATCTGGGGACCGGCAAGCTTACCGGCTATGAGGCCCTGGTCCGCTGGTGGCACCCAACCGATGGCGACGTTCCTCCGGCTACCTTCCTCCCCATCGCCGAGGAGACCGGGCTGATCGCCCCACTCGGAGAATGGATCATGCGCACGGCTTGCACCTACGCCACGACCTGGCAGCCGGAGCTCACGCTCGCGGTCAATCTATCGCCGGCGCAGTTCAAGACCCAGGACGTCGAGGCGCTGGTGAAAAAAGTGCTAGCCGAGACGGGACTAGAGCCCCAACGCCTGGAGCTCGAAATCACCGAGGCCACGCTGTTGCAGAACACGGACACGGTGATGGATACACTGACACGGCTCGATCAGCTCGGCGTCGCCATCGCCATGGACGATTTCGGCACCGGTTATTCGAGCCTGTCTTACCTCACGCGTTTCCCGGTGAAGAAGATCAAGATCGACCGTTCCTTCATCGACACGCTCGGCACTAGCCCGCAGACCAGCGCCATCGTTTCCTCGATTGTGGGATTGGGTCAGTCGCTGGATGTCATCATCACCGCCGAAGGCGTCGAGACCGAGCGTCAAGCCGAGATGCTGAAGCAATGGGGTTGCGATCAGGTGCAGGGCTTCTATTATGGCCGGCCCGAGCCCGAAGTTCCGGAATCCGACGAGGCTATTCGCGGCCGCACCCTCGTCGCCTAGCGATCGCGTGATTGGGTGCGAGCGGTTTTCGATTTAGGATCGCTGTCTATTTCCGTCCCAGGAAACCAATCGTGATCCTATCTGATTTTATCGGCGTTCCGCAGATTGCCGCAGCGCTTGTGCTCATGCAGCGCGGCCTCGAGGAGCTGCATTCGGCGCGCAACACTAACAGACTAACCGCCGAAGGGGCGCATGAGGTCGGACACGCTTACTATCGCGTCGTCGCGGCGACGCACCTCGCCTGGATCGCCTCCATCTTTTTCCTCATCTCGCCGCACGCGATCGTGTTCTGGCCTCTACTCGTCTACTATGTTGTGCTGCAAGTCGTCCGCTACTGGATCATCTTAAGCCTTAGCCGCTACTGGACCCATGGCATTATCAGCGTACCCAACGCGCCAATCGTGATACGCGGACCCTATCGCTATCTGCGCCACCCTAATTATGCCCTGACCATCGTCGAGACCTTCGTGTTGCCGCTGGCCTTCGGCGCGCTGGCGCTTGCGATCATCATGACGGTCCTTTGGTGGACCGTACTCGGCTACAAGATCGGACTCGAGGACGAGTCACTCGCCGAGCGGATCGCAACTAAAGGTCGATAACGAGGAAGTAGGCGGAAAAGCCTGGGCCGAACGCCGCAAGAAGATGCGGTCCGCGAGCCTTGGCGTCGATGGCGCGCTCGAGCGCAAATAGCACTGTCGGTGAGGACATGTTGCCGAACTTACGCAAGACCTCCCAGGAGTAAGCGAGCTCTTCGCGCTTGAGTCCAAGAACCTTCTCGATCGTTTGCAGGATCTTGCCTCCGCCTGGATGCAGCACGAAGCCGCTAAGCTCACCGAGACTCATGCCATTCGTATCGAGAAATCCTTGCAGCGCCGGCGCCAAGCGGTTCTCGATCAGTTTGGGGAGCTCCGGGCTCAAGACCACACCGAAGCCGTCCTCTTTGATGTCCCAGCCCATGATGTGCTCGGTCTCTCGCCAGAAATGTTCGCCCATGGCGAGGACGCGGCCGCGGCTCTTTGTCGTCGACTGCGCGCCACGCGTATTGCGCAACACGACGCCTGCGGCGCCATCTCCGAACAATGCGGTCGCAACGAGCATCGCCATGCTCGGATCGGCGGTGCGGAAGCACAGGCTGCAAAGATCGACGGTCAGGAACAATACATGAGCGCCGGGCATCGCTTGCGTTAAGCGAGCTGCTCGCGCGAGGCCGGCCACGCCCCCGCCGCAACCAAGCCCGAAGATGGGTAGCCGCTCGACCGTAGGCGGCAAGTCAAGCCGGTTCATCAATTTTGCATCGAGGCTCGGGATCGCGAGGCCGGTGATGGTATTGACGACGACGGCGCTGATATCGCTAAGAGGGATTCCCGCGCTCGCGACAGCACCGAGCGTTGCCTCTTCGAGCAAGGCTAATGCGTGGCGCTGAAAAACTTCGGTGCGTTCCTCCCAGCCGTGGTTCTCGTGATACCAATCTGGAGGCTGACAGGTGTAGCGGCTCTCGATACCTGTATTGGCGAACAGACCGTCATGATGCCGAAGCTGGGGGAAGAGTCGCTTCACCCTTTCGGTGACGTCGCTTTGAGTGACACGATGCTCAGGCACCGCCGTCACGATGCTGGCGATCTCAACATCGAAGCGCGCTGCGGCCTGCGGCACAAACTTCGCGTGGCTTGCGGTCTTGAGCATTCTTGGTCCTCGGCAGCCTTATGCTCGGGCCAAGTATGGGTCCCCGTCCCGACGGCGCAAATCGGGTTTAACACCGCAGCCGCTCAATTCTTTGTGCGAACCTGGGCCAGATTTCGCCGCAAAGCAGGCATCAGGGCTGTTCGGCCTCCGGCCCGAAAGACACAAAGATGCGAAAATCATCTTCGGCGACATGGACCGAAATCCCTTCATAGCCTTCGCACCGCCAGATCGTGCCGTATTCCTTGGCGGCTGTTTGGGCCACGTCTTTGCATTTCTTTAGGTCGAGGGGGGTATAGACACTCGACAGCTCTTGAGCTGGCGCGGAAACTGGTATTGCCAGCGCCGCAACCGCGACACCGAGAGCCAAACTGAGCGGCCGATGCATTCCGACTCGGCATCGGGTTGAGGCGTGGACTTGTGAGCAGGCCGCTCGCGGAATAGAAGGCTTTGCGCGTCGGGCTTCATATCACGGACCAATGCCCGCCGCTTCAGCTCGATGATGGTTGGTGACCTTATGACTGCAATGAAGATCGCTGTTCTTGGTGCCGGAGGCCGCATGGGGCAGGCGCTCACGCGTGTGCTCGCCGTGACCGAAGGCTGTGTCATTGCCGGCGCCCTCGAGGCCAAGGGTTCCCCATGCGTCGGCCGCGACATCGGCGAGTTCGCCGGGTTGGAGCCTGCCGGCGTGGCGATCACCGACGATCCTCTGCCGCTTTTCGCCAGCGTCGATGCGGTGCTCGACTTTACCAGCCCCAAGGCCACGACGGCATTCGCCGGCCTTGCCGCCCAGGCCCGCATCGTCCATGTCATCGGTACGACCGGCTTCACGCAAGACGACGAGGCCAAGATCGCGGCCGCCGCACGCCACGCCACCATCGTCAAGGCCGGCAATATGAGCCTCGGGGTGAATTTGCTTGCGAGCCTCACCGCGCAGGTGGCCAAGGCCCTTGGGCCAGAATTCGACATCGAGATTCTGGAGATGCACCACCGCCACAAGCGTGACGCGCCTTCGGGCACCTCTCTCCTTCTTGGCAATGCCGCAGCCGCCGCGCGAGGGGTCTCTCTTCAAGAAAAGGGCGTCCACGCACGCGACGGCGATGTCGGCCCAAGGCGTGACGGCGACATTGGCTTTGCCGCGCTCCGCGGCGGCGACGTCGTGGGCGAGCACAAGGTCATCTTCGCCGGGCCTGGCGAGCGCATCGAACTTAGCCATATCGCCACCGACCGGGGCATTTTCGCCCGCGGTGCGGTTAGGGCCGCGCTTTGGGGCCGCGGCCGCGGCCCAGGTCTGTTTTCCATGGCCGATGTTCTTGGCCTCCAAACTTGACCTATCCCCTGGAAAAACCTGCGGAGTCCGTCTAAATCCAAGGCCTCGCAGCCGGAAGATGGCCCAAAAACCGAGACCATTCAGATGCCCGCCCCTTCTCCCGTCAAACCGGCCGAACTGGGCCCAAAACCTAGGCTTAGAGCGAGCGGTTAGGGACCATGAAGCCGGGCAGACCAACTCTCAGACCCATGGAAAACGCGCTCGTGCTCGTGCGCCACGGCGAGAGCGAGTGGAACAAGCTGAACCGCTTCACCGGCCACCAGGATGTGGATCTCACCGAAGAAG
>Ga0315278_10001730_pt1 | contig 19298 bp, 13 predicted proteins | sample YL17G06_0_MG_FD_203880 | JGI IMG/M metagenome (GOLD analysis project Ga0315278, IMG submission 203880) | Sediment microbial communities from Yellowstone Lake, YNP, Wyoming, USA - YL17G06_0 | ecosystem: Environmental > Aquatic > Freshwater > Lake > Sediment | place: USA: Wyoming | collected... | reverse complement strand
TTCCGGCAACCTGTCGGGGGGTTGCGGCAAGTTGTCGGGGGGTCGCAGCAACCTGTCGGGGGGTCGCGGAAAGTTGTCGGGGGGTCGCGGCAACCTGTCGGGGGGTCCCGGAAAGTTGTCGGGGGGTCGCGGCAACCTGTCGGGGGGTTCCGGAATCTTGTCGGGGGGTCCCAGAAAGTTGTCGGGGGGTCCCAGAATCTTGTCGGGGGGTTGCGGCAACCTGTCGGGCGGTTGCAGAATCTTGTCGGGGGGTCGCCGTAACCTGTCGGGGGCTTCCGGCAACCTGTCGGGGTGTTCCGGAATCCTTTCGGGAGTGTTATTACAACCGATCATAGTCCAGAAAATGCCTTAAAATGCAAAAATTGAAATAACCACGCCCCTCATTTTATTTATTAACTGTACCTACCTTTCCAATATTGGTTTTGGCAGCTTTTTATCTTTTTAGGAACCTGCAGCGGTTAAAAAAAAACGGGAAATTCAATCGGTATTCATGGCAGAGCAATGGTCGGGCGGTAAAACAGAGTGATATGCATAGGTAAGCACATAGTATCCTTCTTCACCGATGCAGCCGCTTCCGGGTATGCCAAAGAAGGACTGAAACTTTTAAAAAATTCTGCTTGCGCGCCTTATATGGAGCCACTCATCGTTGCCTTGCAAATGCTGGCCGGCGAGGAGTACAATGCCCCCCAGGAAGTAGTGGAAGTGGCAAAAGACGTCCTGGAACGTATCGAAGAAAAGAAGGCAAAACCTGCCTATCATTGAAAATAGCCACAAAGGCACGAAGGCACAAAGAAACACCAAGAGGTTTATTATTAAAAATCCTTGGTATCTTGGTGCCAAAAGTTTTCAGGGCCACATACGACCTTTCGTGACAGCTTTTCCGGCTGAGAAACACTCCATAACCAGATATGAGTGTCCAGTAGATATTTCAACTGGATAATACCTCCCATTCCCCTTCCTCAACTACTGGTGCAACAATATCTCCTAATATTTTTGTTTTTCCGGAGAGGGCGCCGATCCATGAGTTATCGATTCGTTTCTTTTTATTAGTGAAAGCGATAATTTTTTTGATGTCTTCCAGCAATTTTAATTGTTCGTAGTACTTCAATTGATTGATTATCCGAACGACCTGATTATAATTGTATTGTTCTGCTATCATTATAACCCCCCCGAGTCAACTACGGTGTACTTCTGAGAAAATACCCCCCGGCAAAGATTGTTAGGAAACGTTTTAACTCCCAGGTAATGAGAATTTCTTCGGGTGCTTGTCATTATTCTATTTTTCATATTATAATTATATTATCAAATAGACAATTTTTCAAGATAAAAAGGTGGGACAATGTTGTATGTCCCCTTAATTCTTTCCCAAAATAAGGGTTTGATATATCTTTATCCGAAACGACCGCTGATATAATTTTCGGTAAGTTTCTTCCGGGGCGCCGTAAATACCTGGGGGGTTTCCCCGAATTCGATTAATCTCCCTAAATAAAGATAACCGGTGTAGTCCGAAGCCCTTCCCGCCTGCTGCATATTGTGGGTCACGATTACGATACTGTATTCTTTCTTCAGATCTTGCATTAATTCCTCGATCTTCATGGTGGCAATCGGGTCCAGCGCCGAACATGGTTCGTCCATTAAGATAATTTCGGGATTCAGGGTGAGCGCGCGGGCGATGCACAGGCGCTGCTGCTGCTCCAGGGATAACGAAAGGGCCGACATGTGCAGGTTGTCTTTGAGATCATTCCACAAAAGCACATGCCCCAGGGAATGCTCCACCAGCGCCGGGAAATTCTTCTTATCGGTTACCCGGTGTATTTCCAACCCGAAGGTGATATTATCAAAAACGGAAAGCGGGAAAGGATTGGGCCGCTGGAAAACCATGCCGACTTTTTTCCGCAAAGCCACCAGGTCCACGGCCGGGTCAAGGATATTCTGCCCATCGATCTCCACTTCCCCCTCCATCCGCACGCCCTCGATCACATCGTTCATGCGGTTAAACACCCGCAGTAACGTCGATTTCCCGCAGCCGGAAGGCCCGATGACGGCGGTAATACTTTGCCTGGGTATTTCCATGGAGATGTCGATCAAGGCATGGAAATTCTCATAAAACAAATTAAGGTTCCTGGTTTTTATAATCGATTTTTCGTTGGTCATGTTGCTTGCTTCTTCCATGAGTCGTCAATCAGCCGAATTTCCCGGTGATATAGTCTTCGGTGCGTTTTTCCCCGGGCATGGTGAAAATTTTTCCCGTTTGATCCAGTTCGATTAATTCACCCATCAGGAAAAACGCGGTGCGGTCACCCACACGCGCTGCCTGGGCCACGTTATTGGTGACCAGGATAATGGTGTATTTTTTCTTTAATAAACGCAAGGCGTCTTCCACTTTGGCGGTGGAAATGGGGTCCAGCCCGGAGGTGGGCTCGTCGAAAAGTAGGACTTCGGGATTAACCGCCAGGTTGCGGGCAATACACAAGCGCTGCTGCTGCCCACCCGAAAGGTTAAAGGCCGGGGTGTTGAGCCGGTCCTTGACTTCATCCCAGAGATAGGCTTCGCTTAAACTTTTTTCAACCGTCTCCATGAGCCGGCCCCGGTTCTTAACGCCGTGCATGCGCGGCCCGTAAGCGACATTGTCGAAAATGGAAAGCGGCAGCGGCGTCGGCAGCGCAAAAACGATCCCGACTTTCTTCCGCAGCAGGGCGACATCGTAATTGCGGTAAATGTCGTCGTTGTCCAACAGCACGGTCCCAGTTAAACGAAAAGCGGTATTGAGATCGTTGAGCCTGTTCAAGGAATATAAAAAAGAAGTTTTCCCGGAATTGGCCGGGCCGATAATGGTAAATATTTCATTGGCGTACACCTGGAGGGTGAGCTCTTTGATGGCCTGCGCCCCACCAAACCATACATTCACACGTTGAATATCGAATTTTATTTTAGTCACCCTTGATGGCCCCCTCACCCATAGACCAAAAAAAATTACCACCAGGGCGCCGGGGCGCCAGGAATTTTTTAAGAATAAACTCCTTGGTGTTTCTTTGTGCCTTGGCGCCTTGGTGGCTATTTTCAATAATTACCATTTTTTCCTCTTACGGAATCTGGAGCGGACAATGATGGCGAAGAGATTCAGCGCCAGGACAAGAAATACTAAAACCAGGGCGGTTCCGTACCGTACATTCTCCGCGATCCCGGGCACCTGGGTGGAAATAACATACAGGTGGTAGGGCAGGGCCATGGTTTGATCGAAAACCGAAGTGGGTAATTTGGGCAGATAGAAAGCGGCCACGGTGAACAGGATGGGCGCGGTTTCCCCGGCGGCCCGGCCAATCCCCAGGATAGCGCCGGTAAGTATCCCGGGCAGGGCGTGGGGCAAAACCGAATGACGAATGGTCTGCCACTTGCTGGCCCCCAGGGACAGGCTGACCACCCGGAACGATTGGGGCACGCTTTCCAGGGCTTCCCGCGAAGCCGTGATAATGACGGGAAGGATCATGATGCCCAGGGTCAAGGAACCGGCTAAAATAGACGCGCCGAACTGGAAGAAAGTAACGAAAATGCCCAGCCCGAAAAGGCCGTAAACCACGGACGGCACCCCGGCCAGGTTGACGATAGACAATTTAATCAGGCGGCTGAGGAAGTTGTCCCGGGAATATTCCACCAGGTATATGGCGGTCAAGACGCCCAGGGGCAAGGCAAACAAAACGGCCCCGGCCACCAGGTACAAAGTGCCCAGTATAGCCGGCAGGATACCGCCGGCGCTCATTCCGTTTTTGGGCATGGAAAACAGGAACTCCCAACTGATGGCCCCGATTCCTTTGTACAGGATAATGGCCAGGATCATTACCACGGGCAGCACCACCATCACGGTGCAAAAGAACAAAACCCTGGAAGCGATTTTTTCCTGTATTTTAGCATTCATTGTTTCAATCCTTTTTTCCGGTTTTGGTGCAGGTAAATATCCGCGACGCCGTTAATAAGAAAAGTGATAATAAAAAGGACGATGCCGATGGCAAACAAAGCCGCGTAATGGGAGCCGCCCTGGACGGATTCGCCCATTTCGGCGGCGATGGTGGCGGTCAGGGTGCGTACGGGCTGTAAAATGCTGTGGGGAATCAGGGCGGCGTTGCCGGTTACCATCATGACCGCCATGGTTTCGCCGATGACGCGGCCGATGCCCAGCATCAGGGCGGCGATCATACCGGGCCGGGCGGCGTGGGCCACGATTCGCCAGGTGGTTTGCCAGCGGGTGGCGCCCATGGCCATGGCCGCCTCGCGGTACTGCCGGGGAACCGCGGTAATGGCATCCTCGGCAATGGATACAATGGTGGGCATGGCCATGAAAGCCAACGTAATGGCGCCCGAAAGGGCGGTAAGCCCGGTGGGTAGATGGAATAGCGCTTTAATAAACGGGCTCAGGGTCACCATGCCGATGAAACCGATAACCACCGAAGGAATGGCGGCCAGCAGTTCGATGCCGGCTTTTAAAATTTCCCTGGTTTTTTTGGGGGCTATTTCGGCAATATAAAGGGCGCTGCCAATACCCAGCGGTATCGAAATAACCGCCGCCCCCACCGTTACCAATATAGAACCCATTATGAGCGGCAAAATGCCATATTGGGGGGGATTGGAAATGGGATACCAGTTCCGGCCCAGGAGAAAATCCTTGATGGAAACAGATGAGAATAGGGATAAACCTTCTTTCAACAGGAATATAAAGATCAGCAGCACGATGACGATGGAGGTTACGCCGCTGAGCAGGATGATCTTCTCGATAATCGTTTCTTTTATCTTACGCGCCCGGTATTTCATTTTTAAATACGGTTCTCCACCTGGTTTAAAAAGTTTTCACCGGCACGAAATCGATTTTCTTGACAATGGCCTGGCCTTCCGGCGACAGGACGAAATCGATGAACTCTTTTACTAAACCGGTAGGAGTTCCCCGGGTATACATCAGCAGCGGGCGGGAAATAGGGTATGAATTGTTTATCACGTTATCCAGCGTCGGCGCCACGTAGGTGGAATTTTTATCTTTGGCGATATGTAAGGCTTTCTCTTTCGCGGTAATGTATCCCATCCCGTAATAACCGATGGCCGACGGGTTTTGGGAGACTTCATCGGCGATGGCCTGGGAACTGGACAGCATCAGCGCTTCAGGCGCGAATTCCTCGACGCCCTTCGCATTGCCTTTGCGCAGCACATGCTCCTTGAAATAGACATGGGTCCCGGAATTCACTTCCCTGGATAAGATGACGATTTTTTCATCGCTGCCGCCGATTTCTTTCCAGTTCTTAACGGCGCCGGTGAAAACAGCGGCCAGTTCTTCCATGGTCAGTTGGGAAACCGGGTTTGTTGGGTTCACCACTACGGCCAGTCCGTCCAGGGCCACTTTGATTTCATTCGGTTCGAAACCTTTGGACCGCGCCATTTGCAGTTCTTCTTCTTTCATTTCCCGGGAAACTTCCGCGATGTCGCAGGTATTGTTGATCATAGAGGTAATGCCCGTGCCCGATCCCCCGCCCGTGACCGCGATGGACATTTCCGGGTACTGTCTCATGTATTCTTCGGCCCAGGCCTGGCCCAGGTTGACCATGGTATCCGAGCCTTTTATTTGCAGTGCATTTCCCTGGGCCTGGCGTCTTCCGCAGCCCACCGGGAGCAGTAATAACATGACCGATACCATGGTAAATATCTTCATTTTTCCGGATATTTTCATACGTCCTCCTTTTCGAATTTTCCTTTTATTATCCAATTTTAAGCCGATAAAAAACGATTGTCAATCACTTAACCGCTTTTTCATCGATTCTTAACCAAACCTTAACTATTGGCGCAAATGGCGCGAATATATTTTTTTTATTCAAGCAACTGATTTTTGTGATATAATCGTGTTCTATAATTATGGGAAAAAAATGAAAAAAAAGAGCCGCGGAGGTCAACATGACGTCACATTGGCAGCGTGAAATAGAAAAATTAAAGAAACAAATTTTCCAATTAAGCGACCTGGTGAAACAGAACCTTGAAGATGCCGTATGCGCAATAGAGAGGCGGGACCTGGAATTGGCCCGCCGCATTCACGATTCCGACGACCTGGTGGATCAGCGGGAGTTAGACATCGAAGAAAATTGTCTAAAAATCCTGGCATTGTATCAACCGGTGGCCATAGACCTTCGTTTCATCGTGGCCGTGCTTAAGATAAACAGCGACCTGGAGCGAATCGGCGACGAAGCGGTCAACATTGCCGCCCGGGCCATATATATCAATTCGCAGTTGCCGGTTCAGTCGCGCATCGATTTTTCCGGGATTACAGAGGGGGTGAAACGCATGTTGACGCAGAGCCTCAATGCGCTGGTCAACCTGGATGCGCAAATCGCTTACGAAGTAAGGCGTTCCGACGATGAGGTAGACGAAGCGGTGCACCGGGTATTCCTGGATATCAAAGATAATATTCGCCGGAACCCGGAAAACGTCGATGTATTGATCGATTATGCCCGTATATGTCGTTACCTGGAACGGATCGCCGATCACGCCACCAATATTGCCGAGGATGTGATTTACATGGTGGAGGGCGAGATCGTTCGGCATAAACCTGAAAAGTAACCTTGCCTTCGGCGACCAGAAACCCTTTTGAAAAAGGGTTTCTGGACTTCCCAAAACTTTTGTTTAATCAAAAGTTTTTTGGGGGGTCAAGGGGGGCGATTTTTCAAAAAAGCCCCCTTTGCACTTATAATATATTGGAGGTTTTTATGAGTCCGACATTATTACAAAAAGTCATAGCGTCACCCACCGGGCCATTGTTAATATTAACTTCGGAGAAAGGCCTTTGCAGCGTCGAGTTCCAGTTACCCGACCGCCGGGCGTTACTCCAAAAGCGCCTGGACAGGTGGCATTCAACGCCTAAGTTAATGGACGGCGAGAATGAAATAACCCGGTTGACCACCGGGTGGCTGGAGCAATATTTCCAGGGAAAGTTCGCCGGTCTTAAAATCCCACCGTTGGATGTTCGTGGCACCGATTTCGAGTTGGCAACATGGGAAGAATTAAAAAATATTCCCTTCGGTCAAACCGTCACTTATGGCCAATTGGCCGGGCGGTTGGGGAAACCGCAAGGCGCCCGGGCCGTAGGCGGTTGTGTCGGGCGGAACCCAATTGCGATCATAATTCCCTGTCACCGGGTTATCGGCGGCGATGGGTCATTAACCGGTTTCGGCGGCGGGTTGGAAAACAAAAAATGGTTACTGGAACACGAAAGGAGGGCCGCGCCCCCTTTTGTTGGCTTCGGCCCAGTGGTTTAAGCTGCAAGAAAACATAATAATTTTTATGTGATCGAAGACGGATATGTTTCAAAAAAATGAATAATGATGCTTATTTCTCTTGATATTGGGAATAAAGTGTGGTAAGATTCTTTTTCAAAACGCCGGGGTGGCGGAATAGGCAGACGCACGGGACTTAAAATCCCGGGCCCGTTTCGGGCGTGGGGGTTCGATTCCCCCCCCCGGCATTTTTCATTTCCCCCATTGACCGTCAACCATCGATAAAAAAATCAAAAAAATATTTTATGGTTTGACATTTTTCCCTGATTTGATAAAATATAAGATAATGCTTTCAATCATCCTTTTTTATTTTGTGTGTTACTGGATAAGTTTTGTACTGTGCATTCCTTTAGGGCCGGTAAACCTGGAAATTTTCCATACCGCATTAAAGAAGCACTACCCGCAGGCGGCGGCAGTGGCCGTGGGCGCTGCATGCGGCGATGCGATATGGGCCACGGTGGCTTTTTTCGGCGTCTCGCCCTTTATGTCCTCCCCCCGGATCGAAGCCCTTTTCCTGGCTGCTACCGCCGTCATTACCATGGGACTGGCTATCTATACCTTAAAGGATTCCAGGTTTATCCAAAAAAAAGAAGAAAAAGTACTGCTCAAAATCAGGCTGAAACGGTGGGCGTTTCTTAAAGGACTGACGCTGGTGCTGGTTAACCCCCTGGGTATCGCTTCATGGATGATATGCCTGCAATTTCTTAGAAAACTGGGGATATATATTCCCATGAGTTTCAATTATGAAGCGCTGTTTTATCTTACGGTCACGGCGGGCGCTGCGTCCTATTGTTTATTGATCGTTATCATTACCAATAAGATGAAACATATATTCAACCCGGAGAGAACCCATCAGATAACAAAATACCTGGGCTACTTCCTGTTGATTCTCAGTATCTATTTCATGTATAATGCGGCGATAATCCTGTTTTCAAGCGGCTAGTTAATGCCCACCCCGCCGGGCAATTAAGTATTAGAAGGGTTAGGTGCGCCTGTTTCTCCTGGCTTTTTTGAATTTCCTGGGGTGAACGCCGAAATAATTTTTGAAAAGGGTAATAAAATAGTCTGCCCTTGAGAATCCCACGATCTTTGCCAGGTCCTCCATGGTCAAGTTCCTATTTTTTTTCAGCAGCATGGCTGACCGGAACATCTTTTGACCGGTGATGAATTCATTTAAGGTAATGTCTTTATCACCTTTAAAGGTCCGTGAAAGATATGATGGATTTACGTCAAAGGTGTCGGCGATAATGGATACCTTCAGTAATGCCAATTCATCGGTCTTTCGTGTTAACACGAATTCAGTCACACGATCGGAAATTTTTTGTTTTCCCATGTTTACCTCTAAACTACGCTCGCATTATACAAATAATGAGAAAGGTATGATTATACCATAACAGACCCCATAATTCTAATTTTTAGAGGTAAAAAAATCATCATCCAAAAAAAATATAGAAAAATATAGAAATATTAACAGTTCAGAGGTGAAACAAACAAGCCGGGGCGGGGCAGCGGGGTCTACTTCAATGAGCCGATAAAATCCAGCAGCACCCATTCAAGTAAATAGTGGTACTCTTCGGTGATTTCCAGTTTATCCCCGGAGTCGCGCAATACGCCCCAGGTAATGTAATTGCGGGCCAATTCCATGAAGCGATTTAACAGGTTGGGGCCGAATCGATCGATAATGACGGGTTTATACACGGGGCTGTTGGATTTCAATTGGGCCAGCACATACCAGATCAGTTGTTTTTCCGGCGTCATGGTATATATATTTTTGATGGGGAGTTTGCCTGCGTCTACGGCCCGGATGTATTCTTCATGACCGGGTAGGGATTCGTAAAAATGATCCGCGGCGTAATTGTGCAGCGCGGGGCCAAAGGCGATACAGGGCGACTGCTTTTCCCAGCGCTCCCGGTATACGACGGTGTCCTTCACCGAGGGCAATAGGAACCAGCCGATCAGGTTCTCCCTGTAGCCGTTGGCTTCCAGCATTGTTTTGGCTTCCCTGTACATTTGCCAGCACAATTGTTCATCCGGGAACTTATCCGGCTCGTCGCGGAACAACGTCATGACCCTGGGCATTTCCCGGATATCGAGGCGGTAGATGGTGAGCGATTGGGCGCGCGTTATTGCGGCTTCTTCGACGGACTTCAGCCAGGTTTCGAGGTCCTGGTCGTAAAGGCCGTAGATCAGGTCCACATTCACGCTGGGAAAACGGGGAACGACTTCATGCAGTAATTCGATGGCCCGGGCCCCGGTATGTTTACGCTCCACGCTTTTTAATATCCGGTCATCGAAGGATTGCACCCCGATGCTCAACCGATCGACATAACGCTCTAAAATATCGATCTTCTGCGGCTTGAGAGTAAGGGGACTGACTTCCACGCAAACCTCGCATTCTTCATGGCCGCCGTAACGGCTTACATAATATTCGAGGGCCTCTTCCAATAAATCGGTGGGAATAACGGTGGGGGTTCCGCCCCCAAAATAGATGGACCGTATAACCTGGGACCGTAAATCGATCTTCTCATCCATCATCCGGGCATGTTTTCTTTCCGCGGCCAGCATTTTCTCCAATTCTTCCCTTTTTAAAATGGGGCCCCGGTAGTAATGGCAGTAGGAACAGTGCTCGATACACCAGGGGAAATGAACGTAAAGGGCGAAATCTTTGTACTTGCCGTAAAGACCGTAAATAGAATCCTGGAGGGAATCATCGTATGGAACCGGGTCTGCGCCCGCCACCGCGATATCCTTTAAAATGGTGAACCGGTACGTTAACCCGTTCTTGCCTTCAAAATAGTTTCCAGGTAAACCTTGAACTGTGGTATTTTCTTTCATTTGACATCCTCCTTTTTTTCTAATCTTACTTCTTTTGCCAATATTTCATTAAATAAATGCGCGAATCCGACGATGTGCTCCTTATTCCTGAATATCGAGTGATGATCGCCATTTATTTCATAATAGTTTATCGGGTTATGGCAGTAATCTTTCCAGGATTCGACTCTTCCTGTGTTCTGGTTGGCCGCAAAATAATGGATCGGCGTATTAATTTTCCCCGCGGGAATATATCGGGCGCTGGCATTGAGATGGGTACGGTTCAAATTGAGATACTGGATTAATTGTTCGCCGGTGAGGTAATCATAATCAGGCAGCGCCAGCGCATTTTCGATCATTAATTGTCTCAATTGCTCTACCAGCGCAGCGTTACCGGTCAATATCTCCACGGCCCTGATCCAGAGTTGTTCTATGTCATTTATTTTTTCCAGTTCTGCTTCGTTCCCCAGGGTAATAAAGAAATCCCTTAGAAGATTCTTTTCAGTTTCCAGGGTAAATTCCTGGGAAGTTTTACCCAATGCACACTCGGGACCAAGGCAATCGAAGAAAGCCAACATGGCCAATGACTCCCCCATTTGTTCCAGTTGCAGCGTCATCTCCAGGCCCAAATGCCCACCCCAGGACCAGGTAGCGAGAAAATAGGGACCCTGGGGTTGAATTTCTTTCATTTGTGATATATATTTTGCCGCTATCTCCTCGATGGTCGCATTTCCGGGAACGTAATTTCGCAGCTTTTCAGCTTCCACCCCCCAGCAATTATAATGGGCGCCCAGTTGTTTACAGAATTCGATATATGCCCCTACATCGCCGAGTATTTCATGTATGAAAAAGATATTTCCCCGGGACTGGGGGGACCTGTTTAACATCACAAAGTTTACAGGCATTACCGAAGATGTAACGGGCAGTTCGACGCTGCTTAGATAGTGTTCCAGGGAACTGATGGTGGGATAGGTAAACAAGGTCACCACAGGTATATCCTGGCCCAGTTTTTCTTTCAACTTATTGCTTACCCTGACAAAATCCAGGGAATTGCCCCCCAGGTCGAAGAAATTATCCCGGATGCCGATTTTTTCCCGGCCCAGGACTTCCTCCCAGATGGCCGCGATAGTTCGCTGAATATCGGTTCCAGGCGCCTGATATGCGCCGCTGTCACGAAAATCCGACTCCATTGGTCCCGGCAGCCTATCCCGGTCGATTTTCCCATTTGCCTTCAAGGGTATTTTGTCAATTTCCACAAAGCAGGCGGGAACCATATACGACGGTAACTTCGCTTCGAGGTATTCTTTCAACTGCTGCACCGGGACCATTCCTTTTTCCAATGTTTGAGCCGCCACAATATATGCACACAGGTACTTTCTTTCGTTGTCATTCCTGTCGATGACGACGACTTCTTTTATAACGGGGTGTTCTTTGAGCCGGTTCTCGATTTCTGCCAATTCTATCCTGAACCCCCGGATTTTGACTTGCTGGTCCATCCTGCCCAGGAACTCGATATTACCATCGCCCAGCCAGCGCGCCAGATCGCCGGTTTTGTAGAATCGGTCGGACGAGTCGGACAGGTCGGACCGGTCTGACCGGATCATAATAAACTTTTCCGCGGTTAATTCAGGTCGATTTAAATAGCCCCTGCCGACCTGCACTCCACCTATCCGAATTTCGCCAACTACCCCGGGCGGCAACAGGTTCCCCCATTTATCCACGATATATATTCTCGTATTCATCACCGGTTTTCCTATCGACGGCAATTGGGCGATATCTCCCCCCGGGTCTATGGTCAATGTCGTCACCACATGGGCTTCCGCCGGTCCGTAATGATTATGCAGGTATACCTTCTCTTCTCTTAAATAGTTTCTAAAATTATTACTTATTACCACCTGCTCCCCTGCTGTCGCTATATGACGGATACACCGGGGTATGAGACTTATATATTCCGCTTCTTTAAAAATCGTTTTCAAAAAGGAAATCGGTAAAAATACGGTCTTTATGCCATTTTTTTCGATTAGCTTAAATAACCTCGGTATGTCGGTCCGGGTTTCATTATTTACCAGGTAGAGCTGCCCACCCCAAAGAAACGTTGAAAATATCTCCTGCGCCGACACATCGAAACTGATGGTAGTGAATTGTAATACCCGGCTAAAATCGATATTGGTCTTTTTATATTGATAGTGGATGAGATTAACAAGATTTCGATGCGCTAACATCACCCCCTTGGGTTTACCCGTCGTTCCCGACGTATATATCACATACACCAGGTTAGAACCGTTGCCGATATTGTCCAGGTTCACGTTTTTCTTCCTATAAATCTCTTCCTGCCCCAGGTCTATCATTTCTAATCGGTTAATAATTTCAGGGCCAATATCTCCGCTGTCATTACTTACTAACAGGCGCCGGACATCTCCATCCTCGATCATGTATCTCTTTCGCTCCACGGGATACCCCGAATCGATAGGTAAATATGCCCCCCCCGCTTTCAATATTCCCAGGATGCCGATAATCAGATCGATCGTGCGGTCCATCATAATCCCTACAATGCTGTCCACCAGGACGCCTTTTTCCATTAACAACCCGGCCAACCGGTCGGATTGCTCGTTTAATTGACGGTAGGTCAGTATGACCGGTCTGACGGATCTGACATGTCCGACATTTCCGACAAGTCCGACATGGTCCGGCGTCTTTTCTGCCTGTTCCGCAAATAATCGATGGATGGTTTTATCCGCCGGGTAGGCGATTTTTTTATCATTAAATTCATACAAAATTTTCTGCTTCTCTTCTTCGGTGATAATCTCCAGTTCCGAAAGTCCCGGGTCCGGCGACGCCTGCAGCCAATACAATAGTCGCTTAAAATAGGTTATAAATCGTTCGATGGTAACCGGTTCAAACAACCTTGAACAGTATTCGAAAATGAAAAGCAACCTCTCATCGAGGTCTACTGCCGTCAACATCAAATCGAATTTCGAGGTTCCTTTTTTATGTTTATATTCATGCATTTCCGCTTCAACAGGTATATCCCCCAGGTACCCTTCCCGGTTTAATAAGTTAAACATCACGTCGAATACCGGGTTACGGCCGGTATCCCTCTTCACCGATACTTTTTCCACCAATTCCTCGAATGGGTATTCCTGGTTCTCATGGGCTTCCAATGTCCGCCCCTTGAGTTCGTTCAAAAACGCCTTCAACTTTATCCCGCCGGAAAGTTTATTCCTCAAGGGCAGGGTGTTGATGAACATCCCGATAATTCGCTCAAGGTCGGCATGACGCCTCCCCATAACCGGCGTACCCACGATAATATCTTCCTGGCCGCTCAATTTTGAAAGCAGCACATTAAATACTGCTAATATCACCATAAAAAGGGTGACATTGGCATCTCTTGCCAGGCGCCTTAAGACCCGGTTTTCCTCAACGGTTAAAGTAAATTCCACCGTATTGCCTTCGGAACTCTGGATGAGGGGCCTGGCATAATCGATGGGCAGGTTTAGCACGGGCAATTCATCGCCAAATTCTCGTAACCAATAGGGCCCCTTTTTATTTACCAGCACCTGCTGCTGCTGGCTGTTCTGCCACTGGGAATAGTCTTTGTATTGCAGCCTGAGGGCCGGTAAATCGGCCCCTTGCTCCCGGAGCAACTTATCGAATTCACTATGTAATATTACCTGGGATGTACCGTCCGTAATGATGTGATGCAAATCCACCAACAAGATGTGTTCCCCATTTGCTTCTTCTATTATTCCTACTCGAATTAAAGGCGCCCGGGAAAGATCAAAAGGACGAATAAAATGATGAGTGGACAAATTATAACATTCGATTTTAAATTCCACATCCTCATGAATTCTCTGCACGGGTTCTTCAGCTACCATTTCGAACGACGTCCGCAAACTCTCATGCCGATGAATCAGTACTTTAAAAACGCTTTGCAATCTTTCTATATTTATTTCTCCCGGCAACCGGGTTTCCTGGGGCATATTATAGCTCACATTAGCCGGGTCCATTCGGTACAGCAGGTACAATCTCTTCTGGGCCGCGGATAAAGGATAGTATTCCCTTTTCTCCGCCGGTTCTATCGCGGCATACATTTGTTCACCGGCCCCTGTAATATATTTTGCCAGGCCCCTTATGGTAGGGGACATGAATATCTTGGCCAATGGAATCTTCACATTAAAAACTTTGTGAATGCGGGACGCCACAATAGTGGCCCGCAGCGAATATCCCCCTAACTGGAAAAAGTCGTCATCGATACCGATTCGCACCTTCTGGATCCCCAACACTTCAGACCATATACCGGCCAGCTTTTCTTCGTTTTCATTCCTGGGGGCAATAGAAAACGGTGAACCTTCCCGCGAAAACCCGGTGGATGGAAGAGGGGGAAGGGCATCCCGGTTTATCTTGCCGTTGACCATTAACGGTAACGCATCGATAATTATAAAATAGGAAGGTACCATGTAATCGGGGAGTTTTGCTGAAAGATACTCTTTTATATCGTCCCCAAAACCCGGTTTTCTATTGCCATCGGCAGAAAGCACGATGTAAGCGCACAGGAATTTTTCGCCGCCTACGCCTTCACGGGCCAGGACTACCGCTTCTTTGATATTATTATGCCTCAGCAGGTGGTTCTCTATCTCCCCGGTCTCGATGCGAATTCCTCTTATTTTTACCTGGCTATCTAACCTGCCTATGAATTCCAGGTTCCCGTCCGGCAACCATCGCCCCAGGTCGCCGGTTTTGTAAAACCGGTCGGACGAGTCGGACAGGTCGGACCAGTCTGACCGGATCACAATAAATTTTTCCGCGGTTAATTCAGGTCTATTCAAATATCCCACCGCGACACTGGAACCGCTTAAACATATCTCTCCACCAACTCCCATGGGACATAATCGCATGTACCGGTCCAGGATATAGACAGCCACGTTCCGGATGGGCTTACCGATATACGCCCTGGGCGAATCAAGGGTTAGTTCATAAATTGTCGTGTTGACGCTGTTCTCCGTGGGGCCATATTCATTGGTAATTCGTACCCGCGGTAACTTTTTGAAATGCTTTTTCACCAACTCATCGGGAAAATACTCCCCGGCGGCGCATACCATTTTTAAACAGGTCAACTCAGCGCCGATCTCTTCCAACAAAACATTGTAAAAAGCCGGAACTGCAATAAAGTGAGTAACCTTATTGTTGGTAATTATCTTTTTTAAGGCCGCAAGGTCCATCCGCTCTTTTTCTTCTATTAACACCAGCCGCGCTCCACCCAATAACGGGGTAAAAATATCGGTCACCGAACTATCGAAAAAATAAGGGGGATTCTGCAAAGACACACTATCCGGGTTGTATCCGTAAAAATTTTTCCGCCACCACAACGTGTTCACAATCGTCCGATGCTCTACCAATACCCCCTTAGGGATGCCCGATGAACCGGAAGTATACATGACATACGCAGTGTTTCTCGCATCGCCGGCGCCCGGTCCTGCCGCCGGGCAGTTAGCGATAGCTGCCGCCGCGTTCGGGTCATCCATACACAGGATACTATGAAACGTTTTGCACTGCGATTTCAGCCCGGAGAGCTTTTCAAGATATTCCTGTATGGAAACAGCAATCCCAATAGAGGCGTCATTAAAAACCACGCGCAAACGTTCCGGCGGCAGTTTGGCATCCAACGGTACATAAGCGCCGCCGGATTTCATTACCCCCATCAGGGAAATAATCAATTGGATAGACCTATCCATTAACACAACCACCCTGTCGCCCTCCCGGATCCCTTTCTCACTGCGCAAGTAATTCGCCATTCGAGCGGCCCCCGCATTAAAATGACGATATGTCACTACTTTATTTTTAAATATCAGGGCCGCATGATCCGGTACTTTCTCCGCTTGCTCTTCAAACAACCGGTAAATAGTCTTATTCCCCGGGTATTCTTTCGCCGTATCATTAAACTCCATAACCAGCCGTTTTTTCTCTTCCTCCGGCAGGATATCAATTTCCGCTATCCGCTTACGCGGATTTTCCAGTACGGCAGAGATTATATTGCGATGATAGTTAATAAACCGTTGGATAGTCTCTTTTTTAAACAATTTTGTACTATATTCCAGGGTACAGCGCAAGCGGTTTTCCGTCTCAACGCATTCCAGGGTTAAATCAAACTTGGATGTATCCCGTTCATATTCATAGGGGATCACTTTTAAACCGGGGATTTCCATCGGCGCCATATCCAGGTTCTGGAAAACGAACATCGTATCGAACAATGGATTATGACCCATATCCCTGGCGACAACCGTACGCTCCACCAATTCTTCATACTGGTATTCCTGGTTTGCAAAGGCTTGCAGCGTCTTTTCTCTTACCTCGGTCAAAAATTCTATTACCGTCTTTTCACCGGCAGGTTCATTTTTCAGGGCCAGGGTATTGACAAACATCCCGATAATTCCTTCCAGGTCGGCATGGGAACGGCCTGCCGTGGGCGTCCCCACTACGAGCGTTTCCTGGTTTGTTATTCTTGCCAAAAAGATATTGTAAAGGCACAACAATACCATGTACGATGTGGCCCCTTGTTCCCGGGCAAATACGCGCAATGCCTGGGTATCCTTATCGTCTACAATGAAACTTTCCCCTCTTCCTTCAAAACCCCGGGCTTTCGGCCTCGGATAATCGACAGGAAGGTCCAGTACCGGCGTCTCACTCTCAAATTCTTTTAACCAGTACGCTTCTTGCCGCCGGATGGACCTTCCTTTTTTCTCGACTATCTCGCGGTTCTGCCACTCCGAAAAATCTTTATACTGAAGCCCCAGGGGCGGTAATAACTCACCCTCGTAAAGGGAAAGAAATTCTTTGACCAGCACCCCCATCGAGACGCCATCCGTAATGCTGTGGTGCATGTCCACCATAAGAAGGCGTCCTTCATCATCTTCTTTTCCCAACCCTACCCGCAGTAATGGGGCGTTCGACAGGTTGAAAGGCCGGACAAAAGCCGCGTCCTTCGCGGCTAAATCATAATTCTCTATTTCGAATTCCACATGCTCATGAATTCGCTGCACCGGTTCATTATCTATAGTTTCAAATGACGTTCTTAAACTTTCATGCCTCTGTATTAATTTCACAAAGGCATCTTCTAGTTTTTCCAGATCAATTTTCCCTTTCAGTTTCATGAACTGGGGCATATTATATTCCGCGCCGGTTTCTTCCATCGCCTGGAGAAAATACAAACGCTTTTGAGCAGATGATAATGGATAATATTCCTTCTTTTCCAGCGGTTCTATACGGGTGTACTTTTCTCCGGTCGCATCATCGATATAATCGGAAAACGCCCGGATGGTGGGTCTTTTAAATATCTCCGCCAATGGTATTTTTACAGCAAATGCCTTATGTATCTTCGATATAAGAATCGTCGCTTTTAATGAGTGCCCTCCCAACTGGAAAAAATTATCATCGATTCCTATCGATGTTTGCAATTGAGAGGCATGCAATACATCTCTACCTAAAATCTCCGACCACAACCTTACCAATTTCTTTTCTATTTCATTCCTGGGTTCCACATAACCGCCTAACTTTTTTGCTTCCGGCCCAGGTAATGCTCTGCGGTCGACTTTTCCAGAGGGGGTTAGCGGTATTTTATCCAACTGCACAAAGTAAGATGGTATCATATAATCCGGCAATTCCAGCGATAGGTATTCCCGTAGTTTCGATATCACATTTTCACCCTCGGTAACAACATAGGCGCATAAATATTTATCTCCTTTCTCTTCCTCTCGCACCAACACCACTGCTTCTTTCACCCCCGGATGTTTCGCTAATCGGTTCTCTATCTCCCCCGGTTCGACGCGGAACCCCCTGATTTTTACCTGGTGATCGATCCTTCCTAAAAATTCGATGTTGCCGTCCGGCATCCAACGGGCCAGGTCGCCGGTTTTGTAATTAATATAGGTCTTATAGGACCTATAGGACCTATATTTGATAAACTTTTCGGCGGTTAATTCGGGGCGATTTAAATATCCCCGCGCCAATCCGGATCCACTGATGCATAATTCACCGGCGACGCCCACCGGCTGCAAATAGCTATCTCTATTCAATATATATAATTTTATATTGGGTAATGGTTTGCCAATCGGTATATTTCCTATTCCCTTCCAAGCGGATAACGAGTATTTACCGGCATATACCGTACTTTCTGTGGGACCGTATATATTTTCCAGGGTTATGCCTGTATTTAACTGGCTGAACTTCTCTACCAACTTCGGTAACAGGGCCTCCCCGGCTAAAAAGATATATTTTAAACTCGATAACCGGCGCTTATTTTCTCCGCTCAAATACTCTATAAATACATTGAACATGGAAGGAACAAAATTAATATGAGTTACTCTATTTCTTTCAATCGAATCTACTATCGCCCGGGGATCTTTATGACCGTCCTTTTCCAATACGACCACTTTACTTCCCCCCATATACCACCCGAATAATTCCGTTACCGATACATCGAAAACATATGAGGTTTTTAACAAGTAGGTATCCGAGGCCTCTAAGGGATATTCGTTTTGCATTGCATATAATAAGTTAACAACAGAACTGTGTTCTACCAACACACCTTTGGATTTTCCTGTAGAACCGGAGGTGTAGATGATATAAGAAAGCTGATTTGAATGATGAAGCCCGCGGCGCGGGCGCCCTTTTAGATGATTTGAATCATAAAGAATGGATTCCAAAACCACTTTCTCACCTTCCCACCTTCTCACCTTCTTACCTTCTAATTCGTTGGCGACAGCCAACAATTTCGCTCCGCTGTCTTTCAACATATAGTCGATTCGTTCCTGTGGGTATTCCGGATCAATGGGTAGATAGGCTCCGCCAGCCTTTAAAATACCAAAAATACCTATGACCATTTCAATGGAACGTTCTATCATGATAGCTACGATATTGTCCGCCAGTACGCCTTTTTCAATTAACAACCCGGCCAATCGATCGGATTGCTCGTTTAATTGGCGGTAGGTTAAACAGGCAGGGCAGACACGCAGGCGCCGGTTCGCCCCTACGAGGGCAAGGCGGTCGGGGGTTCGCTCTACCTGCGCTTCAAACAACTGATGAATCGTCTTATCTTTCGGATACTCTCTTTCGGTATCATTAAAATCGGCTATTATCCGTCTCTTTTCTTCTTCCGTTATGATTTCATAATCGGAAATTTTCTTCCGGCTA
>Ga0315278_10001724_pt1 | contig 19319 bp, 23 predicted proteins | sample YL17G06_0_MG_FD_203880 | JGI IMG/M metagenome (GOLD analysis project Ga0315278, IMG submission 203880) | Sediment microbial communities from Yellowstone Lake, YNP, Wyoming, USA - YL17G06_0 | ecosystem: Environmental > Aquatic > Freshwater > Lake > Sediment | place: USA: Wyoming | collected... | reverse complement strand
GGCCGACGATCGAGCGGATGCACGCCTTCATCACCGAACAGGGCTACGAGCCTCGCGGAAAGCACCACGAGATCTACCTCGGCGACCCACGTCGCACCGCGCCCGAGCGCCTGAGGACCGTGATCCGTCAACCCGTGCGCAGGATCTAGGACGTTCACTACTCGCGCGGCTCCTGGGTCTCAAGCTCAAACCCAAGCCGGAGCCCCTTCACGTAGGCGTGCCCGATCTCGTCAGGGCGCATGCCGGCCTTCTTGACCCGACGGTGCAGGCTAGAGCCAGGGTTGGATGTCGGCGTCCTTGAGTTCTTCGGGCTTGCCGGTGAAGCGGATGACGCCGAGCCGGTCAATGAGGAAGACGTGGGGGACCCCGGTTACGCTGTACAGTTCCTGGACCGCGCGGGCATCCTTGAGAGATCCCCACAGGCAGACGAAATCCAAGAACCCGTTTGCGCGCAGGTAGTCAGCCGGAGTGGTCGCGTCCTTGTCACTCGTCACGCCGACCAGGACCAAGCCGTCGTCCTCATGGCGCCTACGGAAGTCCTCCAGAATCGCCAGGGTCTTGGTACACGCCGGGCACCAGGTCCCCCAGAAGTCCAGGAGGACAAGTCGGCCCCGGAAGTCGGCGAGGCGAACCGGCACCCCCTCAAGGTCCGGTAGTTCGAACAGCGGCGCCGCCTGACCGACACCCGTCCCAAACGGAAAAACCTCCGCCGATCCTGACACGTGGATGAGCGCCTCGAGCTTGGCCACCTGGCCTTGGCCGTCGCCAATGAGCAGGGTCACGAGGTAGGTTCCGTCGACGGCGTAGCGGTGAACGACCGCAACTCCGGATCCCGAGAAGTCATCCCCGAAGGTCCATTGGTAGAAGGCGATCCGCCCGCCGGAGGGCTGAGAGGACGAGGCATCGAAGCGCACCTCAAGAGGCGCGAGCTCAGACGGCGCGCTCCGCGTGAAGTGGGGGACGAGACCTGAGGTGGCCAGTGCGGTCCAGCCTGTTCCCACCGCAACCACAAGAGAGAGGACGAGCGCGGGCAGTCGACGGCCTCCCAGCCATTTCCTCGACTTCTCCCGCCGGCACCCGTACTGCCCTCGCCGTCGTCTTCCTGGTGGCGACGCGGCGAGGCCGAGCGAGCTCGGAGGGCACGCCCTTCCTTCGTCACCGCGCGCAGACCGGATCAGGCCCAAGACCAACGAAACGGCGGACATGGGTCAAGTGTATCATTGATAGAAAGAGAACGCGCGGCGCCGGTGTGAACGTGTCCGGAAGCGTTGCCGTTCGAGCCGACCTTTAGGAGGGTGTGGCATGATGAAGCGACTGACTCTGTCTTTGCTTGTTGTGATGGCTCTGGGAATCGCGGCCTGGGCTGCCCCGCAGATCACGGCGGATTCGACCGCCTGGGACTTCGGGACCGTGGTCTCGGGCACCGCGCTCGTGCACACATTCGTCCTCACCAACACCGGGAGCGATCCGCTCCACATCTCAAATGTGTCGACGTCGTGCGGCTGCACGGTGGCACAACTGGCCAAGTCGACGCTCAATCCTGGCGAATCGACGAACCTGACCGCCACGTGGCAGAGCTCCGGAGTGGACTACGAGTCCCGCACGGTCACGGTCTATTCGGACGACCCGGCCAATAGCAAGCTCTACCTCGTGCTCACCGCCACCCTCGTCCTGAACGCGCCCAAGATCTCCGTCGATCCGGCGTCGTTTGACTTCGGGATCACAAGCAGCGGAACCGAGCTTGTTCACACCTTCCGGCTCAGCAATACCGGGGACCAACCGCTCGTCATCTCCGAGGTCAGCACGGCGTGCTCCTGCACGACGGCCGGGCTCGGCCCCATGACCCTCGCTCCCGGGGAATCGGCTGACCTCCAGATCACCTACAGCCCCACAGGATCGGGAAAGCAGGAGAGCACGGTGATGATCAAGTCCAACGATCCGAGCCGGGGGACGCTCACGGTCACCGTCTCGGCGACCACCGTCCCGTACGGTCAGATCCCCGCAGGCACGCTCGAGGCGAAGATGCGGATCCTCGTCGATCTGCGCTCTGCGCAAGCCTACGCGGCCGGACATCTCCAAGGTGCGATCAACCTCCCACAGGCCGAGATGGCCTCCTGGACGCCGAACCTTCCTCGCGGGGTCACGATCATCGTCTACGATCAGGACGGCTCCCAGGCAGGGCCGGTGGTGCAGTCCCTGCGTGGGGCGGGGGTGAGTTTGGCCTCGGCGCTCACGGGCGGACTGAATGCCTGGACCGCCCTCTACGGCAATCAACTCGTGGTGGCCTCGGCCGCACGCGAGCGCTTCATCGTGAACGGGTCCACCGGCTCCGCGTCCCTCGCGGGACTGGCACCGGCGGTCGCCGCGCCGATCGTCCGCGGCGACTTCGTCGTCCTGGTCGACCTGCGAAGCGCCTCGGACTACGCGCAGTCTCGCCTTGCCGGGGCGGTGAACGTGGCGCCAAGCCAGCTCCTCACCTGGGCCGTGAGTCTTCCCAAGGACGCGTTGGTCGTCGTCTACGACGCGAGTGGAGGGGCGGCGTCCTACGCGCTGCAGCTGCGGAACCAAGGCTTTGCGAAGGCCGTGGAACTCTACGGCGGCTTCAACGCGTGGAAGCAGCAGATGAAGGACCGGCTCTTGGTCGCCCCGGTGGCGCGCTAGATCTGCCGCACGCCGCCACCCACACGACAGGCTCCTTGGCGGTTCGAGACCGCCGGGGGCTCTTGCGCCGGGGAGCCTACTGCGCCGCAGGCTGAGCATCAGTTCCTCGTAGTCGATCCCGGAGTTCTGAAGGAAGTCACCAGGCCCGGCGGTCGCCGGGCCTCTCTCTTCTTGCTCGGGCGCCCGCCTCTGCGGTGCGCCGTGACACCGTGTGTCCGCGGGTTGACAGCGGGGCGCCCAGCCTGTTAGATTCCTTCTGTGCCCTAGACCGACACGGCGTCGAGGAACGAGGCAAGCATGGCGGACACACGAACCCTATCTAATTCCGTCCAGGGCGTGGCGATCGTCGTATTCCTGGGCGGCATCTTCGATATTGGCCTGGGCATGCTCTTCCTGTTGCAGGCTGGAGCGCCCGGCGCCGAAATACCTGCCGAGGTCATTCGGGGCGTCGGCATCACGACTATTCTGATCGGTTCAATCTGCGGGGCAGCGGCGGTCGGTTTCTGGCGGCTCCGCAGGTGGGCGTGGACCGTCGTCACGGTGTTCCTCTGGATCGACGTGTGTTTCAGGGGTCTCACGCTGCTTCTGGGAGGCGTGACACTCGTGGAGACGCTCGCCCTCTGCTTTTTCCTGGGGCTTTTGTTCTTGGTGTACCGAGTCCGGCCGTCGTTCGCTCCGCAGGATGCGCGACGTCCTCTCCGCTGTCCGCGGTGCGGGCACGCACACGCCTCCGATGCGAACTACTGTCCGCGGTGCGGAGGCGATCTTGACCGCTCTTCTTCCGGTGCTAGTCCACCCGCGCCAGCGGCGGAGCCTTCCTCGCCGCGCGGGAAACCGCCAGATCCGCACGCGATCCTGTCAGGTGCGAAGGACGGCGGGGATAGGGCCGGTGACTCCCACGACGACGAGTCAGACGCCCCTGCCTGAGAGGTCACGCACACGCGCCCATCCGGGGCATCGCTTCGGATCCATCCGGTCCTCCGCACAGAGGCCCCGAGCACGACCTGATCTAGGGCGAGCCAGGCAAACCTGGAGGGGAGCGGCCTGCGGCAGGCCGGTAGGGGCCAACGCACTTGGGTTCGACGGAGAGCTCGTCTTGTGACGTCCAGTCGATGAGGACGGGGGACGGGAATCGGTCCGATCTATCGATTGGCGTGATTCTCGTCTTGTCCCAGGCAACAACGGGAGAGAGGAAGGTTGGTCCGGGTTCGCCTGCGGGGCCCAGGCCGTCCGATCGCGAGCCAGAGCTACCCCGTCGCGGTGGACCCAGACGTCCTCGGCAGAGGGGATCGGACGCGCAGCCACCCAACGCGAACACCACAGGGGCAGCCGGGCCAAAGACGGGTGTTCCTCAGGGATTCCACTTCCGGAGCCAGCGGAAAGCCTTCCAGCCGGCGTAGATGGCGAGGGCCAGGAACGCAGCCAGTATCAGCAGTTGCAGGATCCCGACCACGGGCCACCACCTAGCGATGCTGCCCATCGGTGACTCACCTCCAGGTCGCCGAACCTCCGACGCCGCATGTTCTACGCTCGATCGACCCGCCCTGCGGCAGCGCCGCGTGGCCCCCGTCGGCGTATGGGCATGAGGGGGCGTAGCGCGGTGCGTGTCTAGCGGGCAACGACATTGATGTACTCATAGAGGGCTTCAGGCGAGGCCGGTACTGTGATAATGCCTTGAAAGACGATGTAGCATTCGATCGTTCCGCCTCCGCTGATCCACGTGCACTGAGCATTGTCAGGATCAATATACGATTCTGTCCATGGGTCTGTCAAGGCCGCGCCCAGGTGGAAGCCTGACAGATACACTCTCACGTTGCCCATGTGATCGATCCAGGTGAACGACCCGTAGTTGGAGACATACACGGTCGCATCCAAGTTGAACGAGAAGAAGAAGGCACCGGAGTCTGCCCAGTGATAGCGGCGGCAGATTGTCCCACCCGAAAGCGTCATCACTAGCGACGTATCCGTAGCGGGATCGCTAGCGACTTGGGTGCGCGGAGCGCGGATGGCCTCCATCGCCTGTTGAAGGTCTGAGAGCGAGGTGACGGTGATGGGACGCACTCCAACCGGGCACGGTCAACCACCGTGAGACCGTACGCAACGATGGCCGCCCTCCACTCTGGCGGCAGTCGATCCAAGCGACTCTGGACAGGCCAAGGCTGCAAGCAAGGACGACCAGTGCACGCGCGACAGTCCGGGACATAGCGAGCCTCCTTTCCTTGTTGGCGCCTGCACGGACCGGCCCCCTGCTGCAAGCTTCCTATGCAAGCATCAGAGCGTCCAGTATCCTAGCATATCTGACAGGACACGTCCAGTGCTTCGGAAGCGGCGTGCCTCTCTTGTCCGATCGGCTAAGACGGCTCGCAGCCACTTCCATCGAAGGGCAGCGACCCCTCCAGGAGAGGGCTTTGGCCCCAGATTCAGTCGCGGCCCGGCGCCAACGACGCAGCAGGTTGGATGACGAGCGTTCTGATTGGCTTCAAGCCGCCCTGCGCGAAAAGCGTGCCGTGCATCCAGGCGCGCAGCGCGGGTCAGCCAGAGCGTTGCCAGCCGGCGCGGCAGGCCGCACAGAGAGTCACGCGAAGCTCCCGCCAGCACCAGTCCGATCTATCGAACCCGCGTGAGCTCCGCTCTACCTGCGCAGGACAAGGACGAGCAGCAACGCGAGTCCCGCCGCCAAGATCCCGACTAGGACGAGGGGCCAAACCGCTGGCAGCGCAACGGCCGGGGTCTGGGAACCCACTGCGGCCGGCGACGGGGAGGACGCGCGGTCTTGGGAAGGGGCTGTCTCTGCCTCGTTCGCGACGGTCAAGGCCATTCGCAGAACGAGGTTCGGTGTCGCTGGGTCGTTGGACTGAACGGTCAGCGTCCGCTCCACGGTCCCCACGAATCCCGTCGTGTTCACCTTGGCCTCCAGCTCCACCGACTCTCCGGGAGCAAGACTAGGCTTGGCCAGGGCAGTCGTCGTACACCCACAGGAGGTCTGGACGTTCGTGACGGAGAGAGTCTCGTCTCCGGTGTTCGTCAGCTTGAACGTGTGACTGACGATCGATCCGGACTGAACCCAAGCGGTGTAGACCGGATAGTCCACGATGATCGTGGGAGCACCCGCGACGGCGGCTCCGAACAAGCCGAGCAAGAGAAGGGAAAGGATCCCCATTCGCCTCATGGTTGTCGTCCTCCTTACGCCCGTGTCGCGACGAGTGTATCCACGGAGTGCGAGCGCGTGAAACCCGCGGTCTTGCCTCTGCCCAACGCCCGCGACCTCCCGCGCGAGGATCGATCGGGGCGGAGGCAGGGGCAGGGGCCCATTGACGGTTAGGCCTATCCATTTCGCTTGAGGCCTCCTGTCTGGCCTGCGCCCGGAGGAACGGAGTCACGGGGTACCCTACCCCGGTTCTTGCCATCATGAGCGTCCCTCGATCCTGCCCGGTACCGCCCCAAGAGGGGGCGCCAGACTCCCCTCTTGTGGGAGAGCCTTCCGTGGGCCCGTGATCGGGGAGGGAGAGGGATTCAGTGTAACGAACGGTGTACCAGAAGCCGACGGGCCTCAAGCGCCCCCTGGCGGATGTCCTGGTGCACGGCATCCTCGAGATCCCGGGATTCGTCCCTGGTCTGGATCTTGCGGCGAGCCGCTGGCACGTCCCACGATTCGTCTTGTCATCTTCACCCGAGATGTGATAGACTAATGACTGGAGGGCCTGTCGGAGGAGTGCTACCTCCTTTGGCTCTAGCTGCGCAAGCAACTTGCTGCCCGGCAGGCCCTTGTTTCTCGAGCGTAGGCCGGCGGCCGGGATACTCTCTGCGGCCAACGCCGTTTGAGGCTCGGGCTCATGGGGAAGGCGAGAGGGCAGAGTACTCCGGCACAGGTTTCGCACCACCGGTGAATGGTCTGCTTCTTGAGCCAGTATTGCGACCCCGCATCAGGCTACTTCCTAGGCCACGACGTCCTGCGCCTCGCGAAAGGATTTCACAGATGCCTCAGGCTCCTTGCCGGCGATGTGAATGCGGTGCGCAGGCTCATCTTACCTGGACGCGACGTCTACGCTGGCCCGGCCTAGCGGGACGGCCGCGTCATGCCCAGATGGCAGGGCCGCAAGAGAGAGTCCGGGCTCTGGCGGGGAAGTCGGACACAACACGATGCCGGCCAGCAGACCAGACCGATGTCGGAGTGGATGTTGCAGACGCCCACTGAGCCGGCGAGAGGATTCGAACCTCCGACCCACGGTCTACGAAACCGTAGCTCTACCGACTGGGCTACGTCGGCGGTATGATGGGCATTGTAAAACGCTCTACAAGACGGCATTTCTGCCAGCGCGCTCACGGCGCACTGTCGCGACTCCCCCTGTCAACGACCCACGAACTGCCTCCGTTTGCTTCGCCCCGCCATACCCGTCTCTGGCCACTCGATTCAAGCTCGCTTGAGCGTCTCGCCGCTAGGCCGCTTGTTGATCCCGCGCTGCATGGGCTAGATTCACCGAGGAGGTGATGAAGATGATGCTCAGTAAGAAAGGCGGGAAGACGGGACACAAGAAGCAGGGGCCGAAGGGCGGCCGCAAGAGCTAGCCCTCTCTCCTCTTCCGGCTCCGGCCGTGGTCGAGAACGTCAAGGAACCAAGAGGGCCTGGCAATGGGATGATTGCTTGTTGCTTTCCGGCAAAAGAGGTACTACCTCTGCCAGGCCCTCCCCTCACTATAGCCAAGAAAGCTGAGTGGGTCTGTGTTGGGCGACACAAACGGGGGCGGAGATGACTCAGAAAGGCATGTGTGCAACGTGCCAACACTTCGACGTTCGCAGGGAGTACCTCGCCGGGACACGTGCCAGCCAACCAGGCCGCGCCTGGATCAACCTTCCTCCTCTCTGGCTCCGCTGTTCCATCCGGTCAAGCTACGACGCGGGCAGCATCTCAAGCCGAGGAAGCCGTAACGTTACTCTGTACGTAGACTCGCATGCGCCGAAACCAAGCCGAAGCGTGAATGCTCCGAGGAACCCTCCCTCGCTCTGTGCGCCGGAATTGAGGAACAGGATGGCCCGCTGATTCCTGACACTTCTTTCCGGGGTAGCTGTCTCCCAAGCACCGCCACACAGGTATCCTGCGCTGTCTGGGAATAGAAAGGAGCCTTCCCAACCGGTCACGGAGTACCACGAGCCGAACAGCGTGTCGACGTATCCAGATGTCCCTTCGGGCGTGGTGAATTGCAGGGGCAGGTTCCTGCTGTCACTGAAGTAGTGGGGATTCGCACATCCGGCTTTCTTGTCCCAACGCTCATGCACACTTAAGATCTCAACTACGAGTACGCTCCCGACGGCCCACTCAGGGCGCGAGACAGAGCAGATACTCACCTTCAACTCGACGTCGAGGGATGCCGTTTCTTCGCCGCACTCCGTATCTCCCTGGCCTGTCGCGCTGCGGAACACATAGGCACTAAGCCAGAAGGAGTCGCCACTTGTGGTCTTCTCGGTGCTCTCTGCTCGGAGCGGCTCAGACTGAACCCATCCAAAGCGCGGGGTCACGTTAAGACCACCAAGTATCTGGGAGTACTGACTGGACCAATCGCACGTCGTATTGAGGACCTGCGTGGTCATTTGTATCGCGGGGACCGGAGCAGCGACGACTGCTACCACCAGGCAGGATAGGAGAACGCTTACGAGTAGAGACACAACTGCCGATCGTCTTGACATAGCCCATCCTTAATCAATGCAGTATAACACATTCACTTGATCCGGCGATGACCAGCCTGGACTCGGGACTCCGAACGCGTGACCCCAGGGATGTCGACACCATGCATGAGGCTCTCTGTGATGAGCCCCTCTCGCTCTGAAGGGAGTTGGCGAAGCAGCGGATCGAGCGCATCCTCACCCTCACGGAGGACCATGACAGGCCCCGCTCGAGCATCTCCGCTGTGAACGCTCGGAGTTCGTGACGTGCCGGGATGGTGGACGTTGGAGAGGACCGCGCGAGGAAGAAACGGAGGCGGGACAGGGCGAAGGCGTGGGTCTCAAGGGTCCTTGGCATCAACCCCTTGCTACGGCAGAAGAAAAGGAAGACTCCTCCACCGCCTGGTCGAACGTGGAAGCGGGAGTGTCCACGAACCCCTCCTTTGGGAGGGAGAGTGGGGGGGCGGATGTCCGACAAGGGAGGAATGCGGTAAGATTGGCCAGTTGAGCCTGTGTTGAGCCGGCGAGAGGATTCGAACCTCCGACCCACGGTTTACGAAACCGTAGCTCTACCGACTGAGCTACGCCGGCGGTATAGGATCGGTGCGTTTCCTCTGGGGAACTGCACTTCACGGCGGCCGCCCCTCCAATCAACTGCGTCGAACTGACCTCTGAGAAGGAGGCAGTTCAATGGTCAAGTCGTTCCTCGCACTTGAGCAAGCGGCCGACCTCTTCGGGGTGTACTGCAGGGCCAAGGGCCTTGCCGAGTCGACATTGCAGACGTACTCGTACGCCCTCGCACGTCTGCAGGCGTACCTCCAGGATCAAGCCAGAGGCCCCTCTCTTCCCTCGCGTGACGACCTCCGCGCCTTCATATCCCACATGCTGGCAGCGGGCCTCAGTCGTCAGACAATACGAGTGCGCATGCGAGCCGTCCGGGCTTTCTGTGGCTTCTTGGTCCGCGAGGAGTTGGTCGATGAAAGCCCCATGCGGGGCGTCGAAATCCCGCGGGTCCCCGCCACCATGCCCGAGGTGTTGTCGGTCGGCGAAATACAGCGCCTGCTTCGTGCCGCACGGAACGGCTCGTGGTACGGAACAAGAAACCACGCGCTGTTGTGCATGTTCTTGGACACCGGCCTTCGCCTGAGCGAGCTCATCGCGCTCGACCTTAGCGATGTCGACGTCGCGCGAGCGGTCATCCGGGTCCGGAACGGAAAGGGTTCGAAGGAACGCTGCGTCTACGCAGGACAGACTCTAGCTCGGGCGCTGCGCCAGTGGATCGAGGTGCGACCCTACGCGCAGGCAGACGCGGCGCTCTTCCTTACCCGCACAGGAAAGCGTCTTGACAAGCGGAATGTCGCGAGGATCGTCGAGCGCGTCACGCAACGAGCCGGGATCGGCGGAAAGCGCGTACATCCACATCTGCTGCGCCACACGTATGCCACTCACTTCATTATGAACGGCGGCGACCCCTTCAGCCTCCAACGCATCCTGGGCCACTCCGACATCAAGACGACGATGATCTACGTCAACCTGGCAGGGGTGGGACTAAGAGAGGCTCACGCAAAGGCGAGCCCGGTGGATCGACTGCCGTCGGCGTGATCGTTTGGCAAACGTGGGCAGCCGCAGACGGCGGTTAGGAAGGCTCAAGACCGATGTTCCCACGTGCGGGTGACTCCGATGTCCTCTTCTGGAACCACTTGAGGGCAGCGCGGGCTTCCTTGCCAAACACCATTGGGTCGTCATAGGCCCAGTACGGGTAAGCCCTGTTCCACTCTTCCATAAGCAGTCCCGGGGAATCACCGGTCGTGGGCCTCGCGCCGAAGAAGCGAGCGAGGTAGCTGCGCTTCTCATCACGGGGTGAAATCCAGTCGCGCCCAGTCAGAATCCTATAGGACGCCTTGGCTTCCTTGTGGAAAAGGAGGCGGTCGACGTAGTGCCACTTCACCCCGTGTTTTGAGTTCCAGTCTTCCATAAGCTTCTGTTCCTTGCAGTCGGCTTCAGACGCCTCAGCGAGGAAAACTGCCATCATTCTGTGCTTCTTCTCCAGCAGCTTGTATCTGTGTCTCCCCGTTGCCTGGCCCAGAGCATTCGTCTGTCTCGCCTTGTGGAAGGCCCTGGCGACGTCCTCCGTCCTTGCCTGGGGTAAGACCGTCAGGGTGATGATGTCGGGTGGGTCGAACGGGGTCGGATACTGGCCGACAGTCAAGATCCCTGCCGGTGGACTGGGCGGAACACGCTTGGTGAGTACGAATGCGACGGCGTCGACCTCCGACCACCCAAGACGGCCACCGAGTCGTTCCGCTATGTCTCTTAGGTGCCCGAGAACGCCATCGTCACGGACGAACACGTACCCTTCTTCCTTGCCCTCCCCAGTCCTGAAATGGAGTGATCCCCGCCTTGGTGCCTCCACCTCGGCCTGGTCGAGCACCGCACGTAGATCCGCGCGGCGTGACTCATCCCGAAGCGTCACCCCGGGAGGAAGGCGAACCGTGCAGTACATGGTGGGAGGGCCGTCCTTCTTGGCAGCGTTCAAGATCCAAGGCCCCTCGCTCTGGGGCGCAAGGACGCTCTCTGGGAGGTAGTTCTTCCGGAACCATTGCACGGAATAATCTCGGCTGGCCTCAATACCCTGGATCTCCCTGAGCGCATCGAGATCGGCTTGGTTCGGGAACTCGTCCTTCGCCGCTTTCGTGGGTCTCGTTGTGGGGGGCATCGTAATCCAGATTGTGCCCTCCTCGGCTCCGTTGGGCCATGGCGCTAAGTTCTAGGCAGGGTGATGGACATGCAGAGGCTGCGCGAGGAGCGATTGCGGCGGAATCTAACACAGCTTCAGGTTGCGGTCAGGGTCGGACTCCACCCGAGCACGCTCGCCCACCTTGAGAGTGGGAAGGCCTATGCCTGGCCCAAGTGGAGGAAGTCCCTAGAGAGGTTCTACGGTGTCCCCGCCGACGACCTGTTCGCCGAGGCGAAGGAGGCCGACGATGACTGAGGACGACGCAGGGGCCGCGCGGTCACCCAGCCAGACAACGGCCCCTGACAAGCTGTCCAGGAGTGACCCTAGCAGAAGAAGCTGCCGCCCGGCAAAGGGGTCCCGTGGACCCATCTCCCCGGAAGTCTGCCCAGACTACGCTTCCGACCCCGACTACTGGCACAAACGCCAGCTCCGCGAAGAGCGCGAAGAGCAGGAACGGGGCATGGCGGCGAGTATCCGCCACCTGAAGAGGACGGATGACGAACTCAGGGCCGCGGTCGAGAACCTGAGCAAGAAGGTGCAAGACCTCGAGGAAAGAACGGAGGAGAGGCTGGATCTACTGAGCGACCTTCACCGACAGATCGAAAAGAAGCCGACCGGAGGTATCGAGGTATGAGCCGCCCAAGCATCGTAGGAAGCGTGGGGGTCTACGATCTCAACTGGGACGGCAAGGAACCCGTCAAGATCCATGTTTCGCGCGTCAGGACGGACCGATACGGGGCAACGCATGCTGAATTGCGAATCCTGGCACCGGCCGAAAAGAGCCCCCTTCTCCAGCAGACCCGGATGAACCTGACGTCCTCGCAGGCCAGGAAGCATCTTGCGGAACAACTCACTGATCAGTACCCGGGCGACTGGAGCAGCATGCTGCAACAGATGTCCTATCTTGTCCTCGAACGTGAGCGCGCCGGGGAACCCGTGCTCAGGATCTCGTCGGACGACTTCGTCAAGCCACGTCGGAACCTGCTGCCCCCTCTTCTTCCGGAGCGCGAGCCGACAGTCGTTTTCGGTCCCGGTGGCTCTGGGAAGAGCCTCTTCGTGACCTTGGTGGGCATTCTGGCGGCCTCCGGCAAGGCACACAAGAGCCTTGGGCTAGCTCCCGTGGAAAGGCACAATGTCCTCTATCTGGACTGGGAGCACAACGAGGATGAACTGCGACGGCGTATTCGACGGCTCGCGAAGGCTCTTGCCTTGGACGAGCCCGTAGGACTGAACTACCGGCGTTGCATCGCGTCACTGGCCGACGATGTGGAGGCAATCCAGGAGGCCTGTCGACAATGTGAGGTCGGCCTTGTCATTGTCGATTCGCTCGTGCCAGCGTGTGGAGGAGGCGAGGATCTGATGGTTTCAGGTGCACCATCCCGCTTCTTCCAGGCCCTGCGTAGGCTCGACGTGACCGCCCTGATCGTAGCGCACCCGACGAAGAATGCCGAACAGAAGACCATCTACGGATCTGTCTTCTTCACCAACCTGGCTCGCAGCGTCTGGGAGGTCGAAACTCACCAGGGCGAAGGTGAAGACTCGATCGCGCTCGGGCTCTTTCATCGCAAGTCAAACCTCAGCCGTCTAGAGCGACCGCTCGGAGTCGAGTTTCTGTTTGATGGCGAAGACGGGCCAATTGAGGCACGAGCACGTGACGTCACCACTATCCCTCACGTGGCAGGCAGGATGACAGTCGCGAAGCGCATTTCGGGCCTTCTGGCCCGCTCCGGCCCCCTTTGCTCGAAAGACATCGCGGAACGGCTCGAAGCACCGTCAGAAACGATCAGGAAGGAACTTTGGCGAATGGAGGGTAAGGGCACCGTCGTGACCGTCGAGGGCGGTCTGTACGCGGTGCCCAGCTGGGAGGACGGACCGACCTTCTGACGGCCGTGGCAAGAGGCGTGGCAAGGACCCGTGGCAAGGAGCGTGGCAAGGCGTGGCACATAAACCACAAGTGCTGAAGAAGAGGGGCGTGGCATGTGCCATGCATGTTATCACGGCTAGCGTGGCGTGGCAGCACCCCCCTATAGGGGGTGCCGTGCCACGGTGCCACTTTGAACAACCGGATGCCGGAGGAGCAGACAGGAAGAACGTTTCTGGAGCAAGAAGACATGGAACCCCTCGAACTTACGCGGGTTAGCCAAGATGCCAGCGAAGAAGCGAGCCTCCCGCGACGCCGCCGAAGAGGGCGACTCGACGCGTCCGTGAGGGTGCGAATCATCGAAGCGCTTTGTCAAGGTCGCTCCCAGTACTCGGTCGCGAAGCAGTGTGGAGTCACTCGTAGCTTCGTCAATCGGATCGCGCGGGAGGAGGGCGTTCCCGCCACGGGGGCGCGACGTTCGGCGACAAAAGGGGCGACGGAGGCGAGGCGCTCCTACACGCGGGAACGACGTCTTCTCGTCTGCGACCACCTCTTCGCGCTGGTTGAGGCCATGATGGCTGAGTGCTCGACGGCGAGTGAGCTAAGGCAGTTGGTGACGGCGTTTGCAATCTTGGTCGACAAGCGGCGGCTCGAGGACGGGTCGGATCGGCACTTGGTGAGAAGTGAAATCGACTTGACCGGCTACTCACGCGAAGACCTGAAGGGGATTATCCTAGGTGAGCGGACGGAGTAGTCGAGTATGATCCTACGTCGGCCAAGTGGTCTGAAGCGGTGCGAGTACCGATCGGCCTGTCAAGGCCTTTCGCCAAGTGGGGGAGGTTGAGTTCTGAGAGCCCGAACGAATTGCCCAGGATGTTGAACTTGCGTAGAATAGCAGAAGTACCGGAATGGTCGGGAGGTGTGCTATGGAGAGAGCGGACATCGTGTTGGGCGTACTCGCTGCCGGAGAAGGCACAGCTCATACGCCGGTCCAGGTCCAGAAGCTGTTCTTTCTGATTGACAAGCGTCTGGGTAAGAGGATTTCAGGTCCCTTCTTCGCCTTCAAACCATACTTCTACGGACCATTCGACCGGCAGGTCTATGTCGAGCTTGAGGACTTGGCGAAGAAAGGGCTAGTTGAAGTCTGCTTCGATGGAGCCAGGCGTACCTACCGGCTCACGGAGGCAGGTCAGCAGAAGGGGAGAGGCATCCTGGCGACACTTCCCGAGGAGATTGCGTCCTTCATAGAAAACCTCTCGTCGACCCTCCGCCAGATGAGCTTTGGCGAGCTAGTGTCCGCCATCTATCGTGCCTATCCCGAGATGAGGGCGAACAGCGTCTTCCAAGCTTCCGAATGACAGCGATTGTCGGGATCTGGTGCCGTGATGGTATCGTCTTGGGCACAGACAGCAGGGCGACGTTTACCTCAGGTTTGGTTCGGACAATCGAACAGCCCACAGATCACAAGATGCGGATCATTAGCGGGAAGCTAATGCTCGCGGGCACCGGCCAAGTGGGGCTTGGCCAGCGTTTTGCCCGGATCGTCGAGAAGGCATACGAGGAAGAGAAGATCTTCAAGGGAGCCCCGGTTAGTGTTGCCACAGCACTGTGTCAGCAGGCGGTCCGCGATTTCGCGTCCACCGACACCCCGAAGGGCCAGTACGGTGCACTTCTCGCATTCCCAGTCGAAGATAGACTCCAGTTGTGTGAATTCGCAGCATCTGACTTCCAACCAGAGCTTAAGGACGCCCATCTGTGGTACTGCTCTATGGGAAGTTCTCAGCCAATCACCGATCCATTCCTTGGCTTCTTCCGGGGTATCTTCTGGCGAGATGGCCCTCCGAGTGTGAGCGAGGGAGTCTTCGTGACGCTCTGGACTCTTCGGCTTGCGATTGAGTTGAACCCTGGCGGTGTAGGAGGAGAGCCGGTCATCGGAGTCCTAGAGAAGGCACACGATGGGAAGCTCACAGCTCGCCAGCTCTCGAAAGATGAGCTCGGAGAACACTTCGACGCTGTCGAGGCGGTGGCGGAGCATCTGCGCGCCTTCCGAGACACGCACCGCGCCACGACAGGGAAAGGATTTCCCGACATTCCGGGGCAGAACAAGGGAGCTGATTGAGCTCCGGTGCGGAGCGGCTTCCAGACTAGCGCAGGCCAGGTGGGGTGCCACCCCGGAATTGCCTCAGAGGGAATGCGAGGACCCGGCACTTCTTGGTCCTTTCGCCAAGTGCAGGCGGTAGTGGCGGACCAGGTAGAGAAGTGGACCGTTCACTGGAGAGGGCAGCCGATGCCCGAAGCCATCGTTGAGGGTGGCCGTGCGGGGGCGTGCCATCCCGTGGGGATAGAGCTGGTCTGCAAGAAGCCCTGAGGACTGGGACCTCTCCGCATTGTGATAGTGCGCGGCAGGGTATAGCATAGCAGTACCGTGAAGACGCGACAGGCCATTGAAACTGCTGCACTTCTCTTGCTCGTCCTAGGTCTGGCGATTGGCTGCTCCTTCGTTGACGCGCCCCCCGTCGCGACGTTCACGTATGCTCCCTCAGACACCAAAGCCCCGGTTGTCGTCGTGTTTGATGCTTCCGCTTCATCTGATGCAGGCGGGGTCATAGTGAAATACGAGTGGAACTTCGGTGACGGCTCAAGAGGCACAGATCGAGTCACCACCCATACCTACAGCTGTGGCGGCACCTACAGTGTCTGCCTCACGGTGACTGATGATGATGGAAAGACCGCCACCATGGTCCAGAGTTTCACCTTCTTCCACGTCCCAGCGGCGGCGCATTTCACTGCATCTCCGGTGTCCGGTCTTACCGTCCACTTCGACGCGTCCACCTCTGCTCCCTGTGGAGGGGGCATCGTGTCATACTCCTGGAACTTCGGAGATGGCAGCTCAGGAGCTGGCGCGATAGTCGATCACACCTACGCTCGGCCGGACATCTATACAGTGCTTCTTAGAGTGAGCAGTACAGGAGGGGCTTCGGACTCCACGACGCAGTCAATCTGGGTGACGGTGCCCCCTCCGACTCCCACTCCCTATCTCCATGCTGCTCTTGTCGCATCTGCCACTTCCGGATCACCTCCCCTCACGGTTCACTTTGACGGATCGGGGTCCACGGCTGGCCAAGGGAGCATCGTGTCCTACACGTGGAGTTTCGGGGACGGCGCGAATGGGACTGGCGTCACAGTGAGTCATACCTATGCATCCGTGGGGACGTACACAGCGCGCCTCATTGTCGTCGACAGCGGCGGAGCTGCCGACTCCGCAACGCGTACCATTCAGGTCACAGCGGCGCCGACACCAGTGGGTGCCCATGCCGTGCTTGCAGCCTCGCCCACGTCTGGCGCCGCGCCCCTCACAGTGCAATTCGACGCGTCGGGGTCTTCAGCTGGTCAGGGGAGCATCGTGTCCTACACGTGGAGTTTCGGGGACGGCGCGAATGGGACTGGCGTCACAGTGAGTCATACCTATGCATCCGTGGGGACGTACACAGCGCGCCTCACCGTGACCGACAACAATGGTGCGACGGACTCAGTGACCAAGTTGGTACAGACCACAGAGCCGGGGCCGCCCCGACCGCCGGTCACGTTTAGCGGGCACGCCAACTCGCTCACCGCATCATTCCTGCTGAGCGAGGGACTGGCCACGTTCGAGATGCGCCATTCGGGGAGCTCTAACTTCGCTGTCTGGCTCAATAGCGCAGCAGGCGGACACGTCGACCTCCTGGTGAACGTGATCGGTTCCTACTCGGGCACGGCGCTTGTGGGGATTGGATCTGCCTCTCTCGGTGTGTCTTCCGGAGCGTATGTCCTGAGCGTGTCTGCCGATGGTGATTGGGAAATCAAGGTCCGGCAGCTAGCATACACCTCTGGGGCCACCCCGCCGCAGAGCTACGGGAGTACCGGCGATTCGGTGGCAGGGCCATTTGAACTACGTCAAGGGCTGGCTACGTTTGAGATCGCGCACACGGGGCAATCGAACTTCTCCGTCTGGCTCTACGACACAAATGGTTCTCCAGTGGATCTTCTCGTGAACGTGATAGGCAGCTACTCCGGTACTACTCTCGTCGGGATCGGGAGTTGGGCGATTGGTGGAGCACCTGGTGCCCACGTTCTAGCAGTGGAAGCTGATGGGCAATGGCAGATTAACGTTCGGCAGCCGCACTACACGTCTGGTGCAGCACTTCCATGTACTTACAGCGGCGCGGGTGACAACGTCACAGCACCGTTCAACCTGACGACAGGCAGCATTGAGTTCACGCTGACCCACGCCGGGTCCTCCAACTTCGCCGTATGGCTATATACAGCGGACGGAGAGGCCGTGGACCTTCTTGCGAACGAGATAGGGGCATACAGCGGATCGAGGCTTGTGGAGGTCCAAGCCGGTTCTTATGGTGCGTCACCCGGAGTGCACGTTCTGGCGGTCGAAGCTGACGGTAGTTGGAGCGTCACGGTTCGGAGGCGATGAGAGGCGGAGCGATCGCCTGTAGGGCTTCTTCCTTGCCCTCCACCGGGATGAGGCCCCTCAGACGTCGTCCTTCTTCCCGGCCGTCTTCTCCTGGCGGGCCAGGTATTCCAAGATCGCCTCGACGACCAGGTAGTTGACCGAGCGGTCCTCCTGCGCGTGAGCTTCATCAAGCGCTCCACGGGGTTCTGAAGCATCGTCGCCTTCTGGATGTGGATTGAGATCTTGTCCGCGAGCTCTTCGCTAGGCGCTTCTCCACCTCCCGAGATACCCGTATTCTGGAACGGTGGAGATGTGAGGGGAGACATGTTAGGATGACTACGTGGATCGCCGCCTGAGGTTCCGGTGGCCGAAGGTTCCATACCGGGCTCAAGGAGAAGAGTTCCGGTCCTCGATGGCGGCGTCCGGGTCATAGGAGGGCGACATGACGACAGGACCGGCTCCGGTGTGCTACTACTGCGGCCGGCTCCGGCCGGGCGACAAACCGTTCGCGTACTGCGATGCGTTCCCGAACGGCATCCCGGGCGCGATCTTCTATGAAGCGGGGCAGCACAACCAGCCAGTGGCCGGCGACCACGGGTTGCTGTTTACGCTGGCGAGCGTAGAACAGCTCAAGGAGCGAGGTATTCCTTCCCCAGACAACTTCAGGACGACCTACGGCAATTACCTGGCGGGGTCTTACGAGGTGGAGGAGTCCTGACTGTATACAGCTTTCGGAGGCAGATCACGTGAGCCAGAAAGGGAACTCGATCAGGCTGGTTGACCTGATCGAGTTGGCTGGAGTCGCCCTTCGCGACTTCAAGGTCCACTGCGCGACGGGCTTGAACCCGACTCCCTTGGAGGCTTTCTTCGACGGTAATTTCGAGGCTTGGCAGTGCCAACAGAGTGCCCGCAACTTCCAGTGCGAGCGCATCGTCTCCTTGATTCATCTTGGCGGGACTCGGTGGCTGTTCGCTGGGGTCTTCGAAGTGCTCGGCTGTGACCCTGCCCCGGCAGGTGGCGGCACGCGCTACATCTACAAGACGCGCGAGGTGGCTGGTCTTGATCACTTGGTCGGGCGCGTGATTGTGGACTTCCGGCGGGAGTTCCGCGCCTCGTACTTGCGGGGTTCCCGATACGGGAATGCACTGCATGTTGTAGAACTGCGCTCCAACAAGATGTCAATCGGCGACTTCCCTGGCTACAACGCCGTTTGTCTGAGCCTCGCGTCATTGAGGACCATCATTCGCGAGCGAATCCCTACGTGGCTGGGGGCGCTGTCAAGCGTGGCGGGCGTGTATGTGATCGCCGACACGTCGTGCGGGAAACACTACGTGGGTAGCGCCCGAGGTGCCGACGGGATCTGGGGGCGCTGGGCTGCGTACGCGAAGACGGGCCATGGCGGGGACGTAGAGCTTCTCGCATTACTGAGGGAGAAGGGGCCGGGGCATGAGGACCACTTCCAATTCGCACTCCTTGAGATCTGCGACCTAGGCGCAGGTGAAGAGGTGATCCTGGCGCGCGAAGGCCATTGGAAGGACGCGCTACGCTCACGCGAGTTCGGCTACAACAAGAACTAACCCTCGCACGTGAAGGCAACTATGGCTGTCGCCACTGAGCGTAGAGGCGTGACCCTGTGGACTCCGCAGTAGCTTCGGAGGGGGACGGCAACCTCCTTGCGCGCCGGGCTGACCGACTGCCGACCACGTCGGGAGCTTGCACCGAGTGGCCGGAGCCGCGTATGGTGAGGTAACTCAAACAGGGGAGTTCGATGCTCTTTGACAGGCGGGGTGCGGCCGACTAGCGCGTCCTTGTGAAGTCCAGATCCGGCCTCTGAGCCGGCGAGAGGATTCGAACCTCCGACCCACGGTTTACGAAACCGTAGCTCTACCGACTGAGCTACGCCGGCGGTATAATGGGCATTGTAGCGTGTTTGACGAAATCCATCAACCAGAGGCAAC